>PJUF01001092.1_pt1 | contig 14995 bp, 13 predicted proteins | sample 1512191 | NCBI WGS metagenome assembly PJUF01 (sample SAMN08177673, study PRJNA422409) | Feces metagenome, whole genome shotgun sequencing project. | isolation source: Chicken feces (3) enriched on wood chips | host: Gallus gallus | place: USA: Madison | collected 2015-01-15 | reverse complement strand
TTGTCGAATATCTGGGCAGCGAGGTGTTCGTGCACCTCGCTTTGCCTTCGGGACAGGCGCTGCTGGCGCAGGCCGACGGCAAATCCGCCATCCGCATGGGCGACACGGTGAAGGTCGCCTTCGACCCCCGCGCGGCGCACTATTTCGATGCGGACGGCCTGCGCCTGCCGGTGTTCGATGCCGAGCCAATCCCCGCCTGAGCCACGGCCGCCCGCCACGCCTCGGCATAGGCGGCCCAGCGCGGACCAGGATCCGCTATCGTTTCGCCGCCCGGCCTGGGCGCGCCGCCCGCGAGCAGGGCCGCACCGATGCTGGTGCCGGTGCCTGCCGCCTCGGCCACGACCGCGCGGCCGGTCGCGGCGCGCAGCATGCGCGCGAATTCGGCATTGGCGGCAAACGGCCCCTCGATGATCGTCGGGCCGTCGGCGCCGATCAGCTCGAGGCAGGTCGCGGCCATCAGCGCGAGATAGAACGACACGGCGGCCCGGCAGGCGCCCGGCGCGCCATCGCCGACCCAGCGCCCCTGCCGGTCGGGGAACGGGCCGGAGCCGTGCAGCGCGGCGGGCAGGACCATGAGGCCGCTCGCCAGCGCCTGCGCCGCATCGGCTTCGGTGGCATCGGGCAGGCCCTCGGCCAGAATGGTGTTCTCGCGACCGCCCATGAAGCGCGCCGACGGCACCGGGTCGCCGAGGGCGTTGACGTTGATCAGCGTGTCGCGCCCGGCATCGAGCGTCACCGGCCGACCGCCCACGGCGAGCGCCACCACCCACGTCCCCGTCGACAGCACGGCGAAGGGGGCGGGCCGCGACAGCAGGTGCGGCAGCAGCGAGGCGTTCGAATCGTGGATGCCGACATGCACCGGCGTCGTCGCCGGCAGGCCGGTGCGCGCCGCGATCCCGGGCAGGATCGGGCCGAGCCGGTCGGAGGCCCTGGCGATGGGCGGGAACAGCGGCGTCCAGCCGAGCCGCTCCACCAGCGGCGAGAAGGTGCGGCGGTGCGGTGCCCAAAGATCGGTGTGGCAGCCCAGCGATGTCGCCTCGCTCACCGCCCTGCCCGTCAGCTTCAGCCCCCAGTATTGCGGGTACATCAGGATGGACGCGACCCGCGCCCACGCCTCTGGGAAGCTGTGCCGCTGCCAGTAGAGCTGCGCGCCGAGATTGAGCCCGACCGGCAACCGCGGCGTTCCCGTTTCGGCGAAGGGCGGGCGCAGCGCATCATAGGCGGCGGCGAGGGTTTCCGGGCCCATGAACTCGTAATCGAGGATCGGCAATACGAGCTTGCCGCCGGCATCCACCAGCGCCGCCGTCGCGCCGTGGGTGGTGATCGAGATGGCCTCGACGGCGGCAACGCGCCCCAGCTCGCCGAGGCTGTCGAGAACGAAGCTCCACAAGCGCGCGTCGTCGAAATGCGGATAAGGCCCGTCGGCCAGCACATCGTTGGGCAGGCGGCGCACGTCGGTCTCGACCAGCCGCGCCAGGTCGACCAGCGCCACCTTGGCGTTGGTCTTGCCGATGTCGATGACGGCGACAGCCATGGCTCAGTCCATGTGGAAGACGCGGGTGAGCGGCACGTCCACCGGCGCGTTGTCGGGGCGTGTCTGCATGATGTCGGCCATATGCGCCCACCAGCGCTGCATCACCGGTTCCAGCGGCAGCGCCTCCATGCCGTGGTCGGCCGTGCGCGTCAGGATGCCGAACAGCAGGTTGGTCTCCTCGTCGAGCCAGATGTCGTAGTCGCTGACGCCGGCGCCGCGCAGCAGCTCGACGAGCTCGGGCCAGATCGCATCGTGGCGCTTCTCGTACTCGGCCTTCATGCCGGGGTTGAGCCTCATGCGGAAGGCGTAGCGCTCGCTCATCTCGCTCCTCGCAATTTGCCGACGACGATGGGCAGCGCGATCACCACGATCAGCAGCAGGCCGATGAAGATCGACTGCACGATGCCCGGCACGTTCAGCAGGCCCATGCCGAAGGTCACCAGCCCCATGATGAAGGCGGCGATGACGACGCCGCTGATCGAACCCGCGCCGCCGAGAATGTTGACGCCGCCCAGCACCACCATGGTGATGACCTCGAGCTCCCAGCCCTGCGCGATGGAGGGGCGGGTCGAGCCGAGCCGGCTGGTCAGCAGCACGGCGGCGACACCCGACATCACTCCGGTGAGGCAGAACAGCACGAACTTTATGCGCTCGACGCGCACGCCCGAGAACTGCGCCGCTACCGGATTGTTGCCGATGACGAAGATGCGCCGGCCGAAGCTCGTGCGATGCAGCAGCACGTAGTAGAGCGCCGCCATGACGAGAAACAGCACGAACTCGAAGCTCACCACCCACCACACATAGCCCTGCCCGAAGAAGGCGAAGCTCGGCGGATAGCCCTTGAAGGCCTGGTCGCCGAGCACGATGAAGCTGATGCCGCGGAACAGGCTCATCGTGCCGATGGTGACGACGATGGAGGGCAGGCCGAGCCGCGTCACCAGCGCGCCGTTGAAGGCGCCGCAGACGAGCCCGGTGCCGATGCCGACCGCGACGAGCGTCGGCGTGTCGGCGCCGTATTGCAGCGCCAGCCCCATCATCGTCGAGGCGAGCGCGATGATGCCGGCCACCGACAGGTCGATCTCGCCGGCAATGATCAGCAGCGCCATGGCGAGCGCGATCATCGCCTTTTCGGTGAAGTTGAAGGTCGCGTCGCTGAGCGACCAAGGCGTGAGGAAGTAGGGTGAGGCCAGCGAGTTGGCGACGAAGATGGCGAGCGCCACGAGCAGCAGCAGCGCCTGCCACGACAGCAGCGCGGCGCGCAGCGGGCTGTCGAGCCGGTCGGGGATCGCGCGGGTGTGCGGCGCCTCCTGCGTCATCCCTGCCCCTCCGCCTGCCTGAGGATGATGCGGGCGGCCTTGCGGCCGCCGCGCGCGTTGAGCGCGACGGCGATGATTATGGCGGCGCCGGAGATGGCCATCTGCCAGAAGGGCGAGACGTTGATCACCGGCAGCGCGCGGCCGATGACGCCGAGGAACAGCGCGCCCAGCACGGCGCTGCCGACCGTGCCGACGCCGCCGGCGATGGACACGCCGCCGATGACGCAGGCGGCGATCACCTGCAGTTCGTAGCCGATGGCGGTCTCGGACGAGGCGATGACGAACTTGCTGACCCACAGATAGCCGCACAGGCCCGCGACCAGCCCCGAGATGCAGAAGGCGATGAACATCGTGCGGCCCACATCGATGCCGGCATAGACCGCCGCCGTGGGGTTGACTCCCACGGCATAGATGGCGCGGCCCACCGGCGTACGCGTCATGGTGACGAAGAAGCCGATGGTGACGATGATCGCCACCCAGCTCAGCATCGGCAGGTCGAGGAATTCGGCGCGGGTGAAGGCGATGAAGCCGGGCGTCATCTCGTCGGCATTCACCCATTGGCCGCCGGCGACGAGGAAGGTCAGCCCGCGATAGATGGTCAGCGTGCCGAGCGTCACGACGATGGAGGGGATGTCGAGCTTCCACACCAGCACGCCGTTGATCGCGCCGAGCGCAAGGCCGAACAGCGGCGCTACCACGATCAGCGCCGGCACCGGCACGCCGGGCATCGCCTGGTTGATCAGCGCCACCACCATGCCCGACAGCGCGACGTTGGCGGCGACGCTGAGGTCGATGCAGCGGGTGAGGATCACCACCGTCTGGCCCAGCGCCAGGATCAGCAGGATCGACGTGTCGTTGAAGATGGAGGCGAGATTGCCCGGCGCGGTAAAGCCGGGGGCGCGAAAGTTGATGGCGACGAGCAGCGCCAATATCGCCAGCGCCAGCCACGTCTCGCGGGTCCTGAGCAGGCGGCTCACGCGGCCGCCTCCCCGGCGCCGATGGCGAGGCGCACGACGCTGTCGGCAGTGAGGCCCTTGTTGTCCAGCACCTCGACCATGCGGCCGGCGCGCATCACCACGATCCTGTCGGACATGCCCATCACCTCGGGCAGTTCCGACGACACCATGATGACCGCCAGTCCCTCGGCCACGAGCTCGGCCATGAAGGCGTGGACCGCGGACTTGGAGCCGATGTCGATGCCCTTTGTCGGCTCGTCGAGGATGATGACGCGCGGCTTCGTCGCCAGCCATTTGGCGATCACCACCTTCTGCTGGTTGCCGCCCGAAAGGGTGCCGGCCGGCTGGCTCAGCGAGGCGGCGCGCAGGTCGAGCCGCCCGGTATACTGGCGGGTCAGCGCAAACTCGTTGGCCAGTTGCAGGAAGCCGCTGCGGCCCGTTCGGCGCAGCGACGGCAGAGCGACGTTCTGGACGATGGGCAGCGCCACCACCACGCCCTGCTTGCCGCGCTCCTCGGGTACATAGACGATGCCGGCATCGATGGCGTCGGCGGGCGACGCGAGGCGCAACGGCTCGCCGTCGAGCGTCATGGTGCCGCGCGACAGGCGGGTCAGCCCGAAGATCGCCTGCATCACTTCGCTGCGGCCGGCGCCGACGAGGCCGTAGAAGCCGAGGATCTCGCCGGCGTGCAGCGTGAAGGAAATGCCGTCGAACTCGGTGGGGTGGGCGAGGTCCGTCACCTCGAGCACCGGCGCTCCGATGGTCGGCGCGCGCGTGGGAAAGATGTGGTCGACGTTGCGGCCGATCATCAGGCGGATGATCTCGGCCTGCCCCGTCTCGGCGATCAGCCCCTTGCCGACCATCTCGCCGTCGCGGAACACGGCGTAGCGGTCGGCGATGCGGTAGATTTCGTCGAATTTGTGCGAGATGAAGAGCACCGCCTTGTTGGCGCGCTTCAGCAGGTTCACCAGCACGAAGAGATCCTCGATCTCCTTGTGACTCAGCGCCGCCGTGGGCTCGTCCATGATGACGATTTCCGCCTCGATGGACATGGCGCGGGCCACCGCCACGAGATGCTTGTTGGCGATGGAGAGGTCGCGCAGCCGCGCATCCGCGTCGATGTGGCCGGCGCCCATGTCCTCGAGCAGTGCGCGCGCGTCGGCGCGCATGCGGCGCCAGTCGATGGTGCCGAGCCGCGTGCGCGGCGCGTGCCCCAGATAGACGTTCTCGGCGACCGACAGATCGTCGAACAGCACCGTCTCCTGGTGGATGGCGGTGATGCCGAGCTCGAAGGCGCGATGCGCCGTCGGCAGCTCGATGGGCTTGCCGTCGAGCGCGATTTCGCCGGCGTCGGGCCTGTAGATGCCGGTCAGCACCTTCACCAGCGTCGACTTGCCGGCGCCGTTCTCGCCGATGAGCGCCGTCACCTCGCCGGGATAGAGTTCGAGGCTCACCTCGTGCAGCGCCCGCACGCCGGGAAAGCTCTTCGAAATGCCCGACAATGTGAGCTTGGGTTGGGTCATCGTTCGCGAGGTTAAAGCAGCGTTCGGCCGGAGGCGAGGCCCGCCGCCCTGAGCCAGGGGAACGACATGCCGGCCGAAGGCGGATGAGAGACGGTGCAGACCGCAGGCCCCGGCAGCATGCGCCGCCGGGGCCCGCGCGGAGGACTCTCAGTAGATCTTCGAGAACTCTTCGATGTTCGACTTGTCGAACTGGAACGGCGCGGCCATGGCCGCCGAGTTCGTGTCGTCGAGCGTAATCTCGCCGACGCGGCCGATCGAGATCTGGGCGCCCGGCTCGGCTGTCGCCGTGCCCTTGGCCAGCTGATAGGCGATCTGCACCGCCGAGTAGCCGAGGTCGATCGGGTTCCACAGCGCCACCGCCTGGCTCGCGCCATTGTCGATGAACTGCTTGAACTCGGAGGGCAGCGCCAGGCCGGTGACGTTGACCTTGCCGATCAGCCCCATGTCGGTGACCACCTGCGCGGCCGCGACGACGCCCACCGTTGTCGGCGCGATGATGGCGTCGAGATCGGGATAGGTCGCGATGAGGCCCTTGGCCTCGTTGGTCGATTTCACCGAGTCGTCATCGCCATAGACGACGGCCACCAGATTGATGTTGGGGAACTTCTCGGGCAGCACGGCCTTGGCCGCGTCGATCCAGGCATTCTGGTTCGTCGCGGTGGACGATGCCGACAGGATCGCCACGTCGCCGCCATCGGGCAGATAATCGGCAGCGAGCTTGATGATGGTCTCGCCGATGAGGTTGGTGTCCGAGGGGTTGAGGTGGACCTGGCGGCCCTCCTCCGCGACGCCGGAATCCCAGCTGATCACCGTGATGCCGCGTTCCATGGCGCGCTTCAGCGCCGGCACGAGCGCGTCGGGGTCGTTCGCCGAAATGGCGATGGCGTCGACGTTCTGCGCGATCAGCGAGTTGACGATCTCGATCTGGCCTTCCGCGGTGGCGGAGGTCGGGCCGGTATAGATCACCTCGACATCGCCGAGCTCGGCTGCCGCTTCCTGCGCGCCCTTGTTGGCGGCATCGAAGAAGCCGTTGCCGAGCGATTTGACGACGAGGGCGATCTTGGTCTGAGCCATGGCGGCGGGGGCCGATAGCATGACTGTCGCCAGCGCCGTGGCGAAGGCCAGTTTCTTCAGCAAGTTCATTGTATCCTCCCTGGGTTGGTCGTAGGCACCGGGCGCTTCAGGCGACCGACGCGGAACTCTCTTGGGCACTCTCACCGGCCTCGGCGACGATGAGGCGGACGCCGGCGATGTCGAGCATCTGCCGGTCCTCTTCGCGGATGCCGCGGTCGGTGATCACTGTGTGGGCACGCTCGAGCGGACAGAGAATAAGGCTGGAGCGCGTCCGGAACTTGGACGAGTCGACAAGAAGGATCAGCTCGTCCGCCTGGCTGATGAGTTTCTGCTCAGCCTGGATCAGCAGCGGGTCGGCCTCCATGATGCCGTGGGGGCCGAGCGCCTGCGCGCCCATGAACATCTTGCGCGCATAGAAATTGCGGGACACGTCGTTGTCGAAGGGCGACAGAATGATGTTCTGCTCGCGATAGATGGTGCCGCCCGGCAGCATCACGGCATTCTTGGAGTGATGCAGCAGGTGCTCGGCGATGGGGAACGAATTGGTGAACACCTGCATGCGCCGATGCGCCAGCGGGAACACCATCTGGTAGGTCGTCGTGCCGCCATTGATGATGATCGGCTCGCCGTCGGCGCACAAATCGGCCGCCGCCCTGGCGATAGCGCGCTTGGCCGGCAGGTTGATGGATTCGTTCACCGAGAAGGGCCGGCCGACGAGGCCCGCCTGGCTGGGCGGATTGACCGCCTCGGCCCCGCCGCGCACGCGGCGCAGGCGGCCGGCGACGTGCAGCGCCGCGATGTCGCGCCGGATCGTCGCCTCGGACGTGCCGGTGAGGTCGACGAGATCGCCGACCGTCGCGACAGGTCGCGCTTCGACGGCACTCAGAATGACCCGGTGGCGTTCGGCTTCGTGCACTGCATCTCTCCCTGCTCCATTTGGTTCCACGCCGTTCGATCATTGTCAATCAGGGTTCGATCAACTCCGATCACACGTCCTGCCACGTGATCGTTTCTGAGCGTTTCTGATTGACACAAAGGGGCGTACGGCGCATGTCTCGGCCTCGCAAACACCAGCATGCCTTCGGGAGGAAACAATGTCCGATGCTGCTCCTGCGCGGCTCGCCAACCTTTGGGACGACGCCAAGGCGGCGGGGATGACGGAGCCCGAGCGGCTCGTCTATCGCTCCAACCTGCTCGGCTCGGACAAGCGCGTCACCAATTACGGCGGCGGCAACACCTCCTCCAAGATCATGCAGGCCGATCCGCTCACCGGCGCCGAGGTCGAGGTGCTGTGGGTCAAGGGCTCGGGCGGCGACAGCGCGTCGATCAGGCTCGACGGCTTCGCGACGCTCTACATGGACAAGCTGCGCGCGCTGAAGACGCTCTATCGCGGCCTCGCGCACGAGGACGAGATGGTGGGCTATCTGCCGCACGCGACCTTCAACCTCAATCCGCGCGCGGCCTCCATCGATACGCCGCTGCACGCTTTCGTGCCCCAGCCCTATGTCGACCACATGCATCCCGACGCCATCATCGCCATCGCGGCGAGCGCGGACTCGAGGGCGCTGACGCAGCAGATCTTCGGCGACACCATCGGCTGGCTGCCGTGGAAGCGGCCGGGCTTCGAGCTCGGCCTGTGGCTCGAGACCTTCTGCCGCGAGCATCCGGATGCCAAGGGCGTCATCCTCGAGAGCCACGGCCTGTTCACCTGGGGCGATACGCCGAAGGCCTGCTACGAGACCACCATCGCGACCATCAACACGGCCATCGCCTGGTTCGAGCAGCAGACCGCCGGCACGCCCGCTTTCGGCGGCGCCGTCGCCGCACCGCTGCCGCCGGCCGAGCGGCGCGCCATCGCCGCGCGGCTGATGCCGGCGATCCGCGGGCTCATCGGCAAGGACTCGCTGAAGCTCGGCCATTTCGACGACTCCGCCGCCGTGCTCGATTTCGTCTGCAGTGCGCAACTCCGCGAGCTGGCGGCGCTCGGCACCTCCTGCCCCGACCATTTCCTGCGCACGAAGATCCGCCCGCTCGTCGTCGCCTTCGATCCGGCCCGGCCGGACATCGAGGCGATGCTCGCCGGCCTCGCCGTGGCCACAGAGGCCTATCGCGCCGACTACGCCGCCTATTACGAACGCTGCAGGCACCCGGACTCGCCGGCCATGCGCGACGCTAACGCCGTCGTCTATCTGGCCCCCGGCGTCGGCATGCTGACCTTCGCCAAGGACAAGGCGACGGCCCGCATCTCGGGCGAGTTCTACGTCAACGCCATCAACGTCATGCGCGGTGCGTCGGCCGTCTCCGCCTATCGCGGGCTGCCCGAGCAGGAGGCCTTCGATATCGAATACTGGGCGCTCGAGGAGGCCAAGCTGCAGCGCCTCCCCAAGCCGAAATCGCTCGCCGGCCATATCGCCCTCGTTACCGGCGGCGCCGGCGGCATCGGCCGCGCCACGGCGCGCCGCCTGCTCGGCGAAGGCGCCTGCGTCGTGCTGGCCGATATCGACGAGGCCGCGCTGGCCGACGCCAATGACGAGCTGGGCGCCGCCTTCGGCCGGGATTTCGTCCGGCCGGTGCGGATCGACGTGACGAAAGAGGAGCAGGTCATCGCCGCCTTCGCCGAAACGGCGGTCGCGTTCGGCGGCGTCGACATTCTCGTCTCCAATGCGGGGCTCGCCTCGTCGGCCTCCGTCGAGGACACCACGCTCGCCCTGTGGAACCGCAATATCGACATCCTCACCACGGGCTATTTTCTCGTGAGCCGCGAGGCGTTCAAGCTGTTCCGCGTGCAGGCGACGGGCGGCAACATCGTCTTCGTCGCCTCCAAGAACGCTCTTGCCGCCTCGCCCAATGCCGCCGCCTACTGCACCGCCAAGGCGGCCGAGCTGCACCTGGCGCGCTGCCTCGCGCTCGAAGGCGCCGAGGCCGGCATCCGGGTCAACACCGTCAACCCCGACGCCGTGCTGCGCGGTTCCAAGATCTGGACCGGGGAATGGAAGGAGCAGCGCGCGGCGGCCTACAAGATGTCGACCGACGACCTCGAAGAGCATTACCGGCAGCGGTCGCTGCTGAAGCGCAGCGTCTTTCCCGAGGACATTGCCGAGGCGATCTATTTCCTCGCCTCCGACATGTCGTCGAAATCGACCGGCAACATCATCAATGTCGACGCGGGCAACGCGCAGAGCTTTACGAGGTAGGCGCGGCACTTCGGGCGCCGCCCACCGGCTGGAGGGGACCAATGACCGACAGACTCATCGCCGAGGACGTTCTCGCGGCGGACAATGACGGGCGCCGCAGCGCGCTCGAGACCGACTACGCGCATCTGGGCGAGCAGCTCGCCCGGCGCGGCATCGCCATCGACGCGATCCGCGACAGGGTCGCCGCCTTCCACGTCGCCGTGCCCTCCTGGGGCGTGGGCACCGGCGGCACGCGCTTTGCGCGCTTTCCCGGCGCGGGCGAGCCGCGAGACATCTTCGACAAGATCGAGGACTGCGCCGTCATCAACGAATTGACGCGCGCCACGCCGAACGTCTCGCTGCACATCCCGTGGGACAAGGCCGACCCCAACCGCCTCAAGCAGGCCGCCTCGCGCTTCGGGCTGGGGTTCGACGCGATGAACTCCAACACGTTTGCCGACGCCAAGGGGCAGCCGAACTCGTACAAATACGGCTCGCTCTCGCATACCGACGCCGGCACGCGCCGGCAGGCCATCGAGCACAATCTCGAATGCATCGAGATCGGCGAGACCGTGGGCTCGAAGGCCCTCACCGTGTGGGTCGGCGACGGGTCGAACTTCCCCGGCCAGGTCGACCTGACGAAGAGCTTCGAACGCTATCTCGACTCGATGCGCGAGATCTATGCGGCACTGCCGGCCGGCTGGAAGCTCTTCAGCGAGCACAAGATGTACGAACCGGCGTTCTATTCGACCGTCGTGCAGGACTGGGGCACCAACTATCTCATCGCCACCGAGCTGGGCGAGAAGGCGTTCTGCCTCGTCGATCTCGGCCACCATGCGCCCAACGTCAACATCGAGCAGATCGTCGCCCGGCTGATCCAGTTCGGCAAGCTCGGCGGCTTCCATTTCAACGACAGCAAATATGGCGACGACGACCTCGATGCCGGCGCCATCGATCCGTTCCGGCTGTTCCTCGTCTTCAACGAGCTCGTCGATGCCGAGCTGCGCCAGGCGGAGGGCTTTGCGCCCGCCCACATGCTCGACCAGTCGCACAACGTGACCGACCCCATCGAGAGCCTCATGCGCTCAGCCAACGAGATCCGGCGCTGCTATGCCATGGCGCTGCTGGTCGACCGGCCGGCCCTCGCCGGCTACCAGGACGACAATGACGCGATGATGGCGTCGGAGACGCTGAAGACGGCGTTCCGCACCGATGTCGAGCCCATCCTCGCCATGGCGCGCCTCGCCGACAACGGCGCCATCGATCCGATCGGCACCTACCGCGCCAGCGGCTATCGGCGGAAGGTGGCCGAGGAGCGCCCGGCCGTCGAGTCCGCAAGCGGCGGCATCGTCTAGGCGCGACGTCCAGGCGTGACGGCCGCCACTGATGCAAATCTGCCGCTCCACGTCCGACCCGCATGGGATGGATGTGGAGCTGGACTGATTTGGCTTGCCTTTCGCCCGTATCCCGGCCGAACTAGGCCTCTCTTGCGTGCCATACAAATGCGCGAATCGAGCGCACTTACTGGCACCGTGTCGGTTGCGGCCGAGCCGGCTCGGCGGGGAGACGTCGTGCGGCAGTTTTTGCGGTTTTGCCTCGGGAGTATTGCGCTGGTGGTGCTGTGCGGCATGGCAGCGGCGGCGCCGGGCCTGCCTGCGCCCGTCGAGGGCACATGGCGCACGCTCAACGGCACCGAGGTGACCGTGGCGCCCTGCCCGCAGGGCTATTGCGGCACCCTGAGCTGGATCGTCGTGCCGAGCGAGGAGGCGGGGCTGTGCCACGCCGACAGGGACGCGTTCCGCCAGCTCCTGCTCGACTATCGCAATGCCAACAAATCCCTGCAGACGCGCCCGCTGCTGGGCGCGCCCATCCTGACGCTGAAGCCTACGGGCGACCCCACCACCTACACGGCGACGATCTACAATGCCGAGGACGGCAAGTCCTATGACGGCCTGATCTGGGTCGTCGACGGCAACAGGGTCCTGCGCCTCGGCGGCGGCTGCCTCGTCGGGCTGTGCGCGGTGACGCAGGACTGGCCGCGCGTGCCCGATCGCGAGGGCACGCCCGACTTCACCTGCCAGGGCAGCTGAGACCGAAATCCGCTCTAGCGCTGGCCGAACAGCACCTTCTGGGCGGCCTCGTCCCTGGCGAGATCGACCGGCGTCTCCGGCAGCTTGAAGGCCAGGGCCCGCGCGGTGCCGGGCCGCGCCGTCATGCGGTCGCGCCACGCGCGCCAGTGCGGAAACTCCGCCTCGTCGATGGCGTAGCTGGCATAGCCGTTCGACCAGTCGAGGATGGCGAAATCGGCAATCGAGATGTCGTCGCCGGCAACGTAGTCCCGGCCCGAGGCGGCCTGCTGTTCGAGCTGGGTGTTGAGCACGCGGTAAAGCCGATGCGTCTCGTTCATGTAGCGCTCGATGGCGTAGGGGACCTTTTCCTTGGCATAGCGCACGAAGTGGTTGGCCTGCCCCAGCATGGGGCCGAAGCCGCCGACCTGCCAGAACAGCCACTCGTCGATCTTGACGCGCTCGGCCCACGACTTGCCGTAGAAGCGGCCGAACTTCTCGGCCAGATATTTGAGGATGGCACCCGACTCGAAGATCGAGATGGGCGCGCCCTCGGGCCCCTCCGGGTCGACGATGGCGGGGATCTTGTTGTTGGGCGAGATGGCGAGGAAGTCGGGCTTGAACTGGTCGCCGCGCGAGATCGAGACCGCATGCACCGTATAGGGCACGCCCAGCTCCTCGAGCATCATGGTGATCTTCCGGCCGTTGGGCGTGGCGGCGTAATAGAGGTCGATGGGCTGTGTCTGCGTGGTCACGGGCATGTCCGCTTTCGGGAAAGGCGGCGCGCCCCCGTTCTGGGAGACGCGCCGCTCAGGGAGGTCAGTTGCCACTCTATCGGCAGATGCCGATGGAAGGCAACGGGCACCGGCGGATCAAAATTCCGTCAGGCGCGGCGCAGGCGCATATGCGGTTCGCCGTCCGAGGTGCGCGCGGGCGAGACGCCGTCGAGGGTGACCGTCGCGCGCACGCGCTGGCGCGGAATGATCATCGAGTCGAAGCGGCTGACGTTCACCGGCTTGTCGAACTTCACGGTCACCTCGTAGTGCCGCATGTCCGAGAGCAGGTGCACGCCCAGCACGAGCCCGGCGAAGGGCATGCCCAGATAGCTGCCCTTGACGCGCTGGCCGACCTGCACCGGCGTTGCCACGCGATGCGGCACGGCGGCGCTGGCGGTGTTCCAGTCGCGATAGCCGTGCCGGCGCGCGATCTCCTCGAGCGCCTGGCCGTGCCCCAGCGCCGTGCCGGTGGCGGCACGCTCGTCGCGCAGCGCCCTGGCCTCGGCCTTGAGGGTCTCGATGGAAGGAGTGTCGAGCGAATAGGTCATGGTTCGATCCCTTGGATCGAGGCCGAAATCATGGGAGCCCGCCTTGCCATGAGCGCCTCGACAGAGAACGTCCATGAAGAAAATGTCCGCGCGGATCGCGGGCTGGCTTCACCATCGGGTCACCCCGGCGAGCGGCTGGCGCCAGCAGCCGCCGCGCATATGGGGCGCCTGCGGGCAGGTGTCAAGCCGCGCCGGGGAGGCGTGATCAGTTCCGGTGATGACCGCGGTCACGCATTTGCGTTTGCGTCGCGGGGCGCGAGGGGCTAGCCCGGCGCATGGTCGAAATCCTGCTCGTTCTCGCCGGACTTCTGGGCGGCGCCGTGAATACGCTGGCGGGCGGCGGCAGCTTCATCGTGTTTCCCGCCCTGCTCGCGGTCGGCGTGCCGCCGGTGCTCGCCAATGCGTCGAACACCTATGCCGCCCTGCCCGGCTATGCCTCGGGAACGTTCGGGCTGTGGGCGGACATGGCTGCCTATCGCAACCGGCTGCTGCCCTACGGCATCGTCGCGGCGCTGTTCGGCTATGCCGGCGCCGAGTTGCTGCTGCATGTCTCGGACGCGCAGTTCTCCGTCGTCGTGCCCTGGCTGATGCTGTTCGCCGTGGTGCTGTTCGTCTTCGGGGCGCGCCTCAACGCCTTCGTCGCGGCCCGCGCCGGCGGCAGGCGCGGCGCCAGAGCCGCCGGCGCGGTGCTGCTGTTCGCCATACTCGCCACCACCTGCCTCTATGGCGGGTTCTTCAACGCCGGGCTCGGCGTGCTGCTGCTGGCCTTCCTCGTGCTCGCGGGGGTGGGCAACATCCACGCCGCCAACGGGCTCAAGCTCTACGTATCGATCGTCGTGGCGCTGGTGGCCGTCATCCGCTTCGCCGTCGCCGGCTCGATCGACTGGTATCACGGCACGATCGCGCTGGTGGGGGTGACGACCGGCGCCTATGTCGCCGCGCGGCTGGCGCATCTCATCCCGACCGCCGTGATCCGCGGCTTGGTGATCGTCTATGGCGTGGCACTCACCGTCTATTTCTTCTGGGACGTCTACGGGGCCTGAAGCGGCGCGATCCATACCGTCGCATCGTGAAAGGCGGCACCGCCGAAGGGCGGGATCTGGTCCGAGCCGATCAGCGTGTTGATCCCCTGCCCGCCGCCATGCGCCCGGTTGGGATGCACGCCTTCGGCGACGAGCACGCCGCGCTGCAACCCCGCGAAGAGCTGCGCGGTGAGCACGACGCTGCCGCGATGGTTGCCGAGCCGCACCGTCGCGCCGTCGGCGATGCCGTACGCCGCCGCATCGTCCGGTCGGATCAGCACCAGCGGATGCGGCTGGCGCCGGCGCGAGCCCGCCGTCTCCGAGAAGGTCGAGTTGAGGAAGCTGCGCGAGGGACTCGTCGCAAGGCGGAAGGGCGTCGCCGCGCTGGTCTTCTCGTTGATGTCCCACCAGTCGGCGAACCTGGGCAGCGTCGCCGGGTCGACCACCCAGATGTAGTCCTTCGTCGCGGCGGCCTCGGCCCAGGCCGGGCGGAAGCGGAAGCGCCCGTCCGGGAAGGCGAAGCCGTCGGCAAAGCGGGCCTTCTCCTCCGAGGGGGCGCCGTCGATGAAGCCGGTCTTTTCGATCTCGTCGAGCTCGCCATGACCCGAGCGACGCAGCGTCTCCGCCACCATCTGCCTGTCGGTCATGCCGACCGACACGTCGTCGGCACCGAGCCGGCGCAGCAGCGCGTTGACGACCTCGAAATTCGAGCGGCACTCGCCGGGCGCCTCGACGAGTTTCGGGCCGATCAGCAGCCGCGTGTGGCCGCCGCGGCGGTAATAGTCGGTGTGCTCGAGGAACATCGTCGCCGGCAGGACGATGTCGGCCATCTCGGCCGTCTCGGTCATGAACTGCTCGTGGACGACGGTGAACAGGTCCTCGCGCGCGAAGCCCCGGCGCACCAGCGCCTGGTCGGGCGCGACATTCACCGGATTGGTGTTCTGGATGAACAGCGCCTTGACCGGCGTCGTGCCCTTCAGCGCCCGCGTGTCGCCTGTGAGGATCGG
>PJUF01001091.1_pt1 | contig 15001 bp, 13 predicted proteins | sample 1512191 | NCBI WGS metagenome assembly PJUF01 (sample SAMN08177673, study PRJNA422409) | Feces metagenome, whole genome shotgun sequencing project. | isolation source: Chicken feces (3) enriched on wood chips | host: Gallus gallus | place: USA: Madison | collected 2015-01-15 | reverse complement strand
TCCAGAGAAAGTAATCCAGGTCACCCCGGCCCTTACCTGATTTATTGCCTGAGTCTTCTGAAAATGAAGATCCTGCTAATAAAAATCCGTAATCCGGCGTAGCTTTCACATCATACAAATACTCGCTGTGAACACCGCCCAGTACTTGTTGCCACTCTATTTCCTGAGCACAGGTAAAATCAAAGGGAATTGAAAAAACAAAAAGAATTAAAACGGAAAATATTCCGGCTGAATCGCCGGACATATAGCTCTTTTTCATGGTCTTAAGTTTTTAATTAGCTGCCTAAAGTAAAAAAACTGTTAAAAAATTCCAAATGAAATTGTGAAAAACAGGAAAAATCCCCCTACACGCACAGGAAAAATCCCCTATAAAAAACAGGAAAAATCCTGTTGCATTTTTTATTGAAATTCCAAAAATTTGTAGAAACCAACAAAACCCCAACCTCAATGAATCTTTCAACCTTATCCGTTTCCATTGAAAATTATCCATTTATACTCTATCCTTTAGGTACACACTTCAACCGTATCTCCGGCATTTACATATTCATTATCCTCCCACCTCCTTTCCTACATCCTAAAAACCTGTTGGCAGAAGATTCTCGAAACCTAAAAGAGATGCAGGGAAGCATTTACCATCTTCTCTATATAGGCATTACAAATAATTTCTACACCCGTCTCAAACAACACCACAAAATGCCTATGGCTCTGGAATTAGGAATCACCCATATAGGAATACTCAAAATCAGTTCCGGCAGGAAAAGAAAGAAAATAGAACGGCAGTTGCTTCAAACACATAACCCTCCCTTAAACCAAACCTGGCTTTTTGATGCAGCCCCCTAACCCAAAATCCGCCAAAACCTCGTGGCTGAAGTAACTCGAAGCCTAACCAAATCTAATTATATGTTTAACATCTTAATACTTAATTTATGACAACAACCAACACCCATTCAACAAGCGAAGTCGGCCACGCCAAAAATGTTGCCAACTTTCAGGACCTCCTCTCCTTTTGCGAAAGCTATGGAGCTGCTTACAACCCCGCTAATTCATTGATTAACATTACCGAACTGCAAGCCTTGTATGACAAAGCCCAAAATATGATCTTAGAAGTCCATACTGCTAAAGCAGCCTTTGTTATTGCAACCAACGAACGCCAGCAGGAATTTCAAAAGCTTGAAGCCCTTTCAACCCGGGTCATAAATGCGCTGGCAGTAGCCACTACAGACAGCCGTATTGTGAGCGACGTCCGTGCCTTGGTCAGAAAAATCAGAGGAGAAGCCTCAAGACCCAAAACAAATGAAACCGAACCCGGACAGGAAATACAGCGTACCGTATCAAACTCACAGCAATCCTATGACAAGCTCACAGATCACTTTTCAGCCATTATTGAAATACTCAAACAGGTATCCGCTTACCGCCCAAATGAAACAGACCTGCAAGTAAGTAGTCTCGAAGCCTATCTTACAGAACTCAAAAGAAAAAATACCAATATAGTAAATACCTACACCCCATATTCTCATACATTGATCAGAAGGAATCAAATATTATATGACAAGCTGATAGGATTAGTACACGTTGCCAAACTGGTGAAATCTTACATAAAAAGTCTGTTTGGAGCAAGTAGCCCCCAGTATGCACAGGTAAAATCCATACAATTCAGAACCTGGTAACCAACCCTGTCTGGAAGTCAAAACGCTTTCTGGTCATCAGGAAGCGTTTTTTTATTCCTATTGTCCCGTTCAACCAAAAACAATTCCCGTTATAGAAATAGCGATTCCCGTTATTTCTTTGACAATATCCGTTAAAGCCTTAGCAACCTACGTTATCAGCTTTGTATTTGCCGTTAAAGTATTGGTAACTAACGTTATTTCTTAGATGCTTCCCGTTAAATATTTGACAATCCCCGTTATTTCATTGGTAGACTCCGTTAAATTGCTAGAGATTTCCGTTAGAGCATAAGCAATTACCGTTAAAGCTTTATTTGTATCCGTTAGAACTTTGGCAAAAAGAATGTTTGACCCTCAAGCTCCCCTGACTACCCCTTCACGCAAAGCTTATATATTTTAATTAATTTTGGAATTATAATTGTACAATCCCACAAAAAATATTCATTGTGAATCCTAGGTTATTTAATTATCCATCCAAATAAATCATTTCACATCAATTAAAAAATTATGAAAAAAAATTATTATGTAGCTTTTTGTTTTTTACTGATCAACTTTAGTTTGCAGGCACAAACACTGGGCGATATTTTTGAAAAAGTAGAAAAAGCAGCCGGTATCAAAACATCAGACACAACATCGAATTCTTCCCATTCGGGCGTAGATTTGTCGAATCTAAGTTCAGGAGAAGTTTCCACCGCCCTAAAGCAGGCATTGAATTTAGGTGTAGAAGAAGGAATTGACAAACTATCTGCAAAAGACGGGTATTTCAAAAATGAATTAGTCAAAATCCTGATGCCCGAAGAACTCCGGAATGTAGAAAGTACACTCAGGACTTTTGGGTTAAGCAGTCTCGCCGATGAGGGCGTAAAGTTGTTTAACCGGGCAGCTGAAGACGCTGTAACCGAGGCCGCGCCCATTTTTGCCAACGCGATTACTTCTATGACATTTGACGATGCTAAAAATATTTTGTTGAGCGGAGACAATGCCGCAACCAGTTATTTGGAAGGCAAAACCTCTAACCTGCTATTCAATGCTTTTCAGCCAAAGGTTCAGGCCTCACTTGGAAAAGTGGGCGCCGATAAAGTTTGGAGCAAACTGATCACGAGTTACAATATGTTTACCGGGAAAAATGTCACAACCGATCTGAACCGGTATGTGACACAACAAGCACTTGACGGCGTATTTAAAATGGTTGCAGAAAAAGAAAGCGGAATCCGTAACAATGCCGTATTCAGAACTACCTCTGTTTTGCAGGATGTCTTTGGAGCATTAGATAAGAAATAAGATGGTAAAGTATAAAAAAGCCGGGATTGAAATTTTCATCCCGGCTTCTTTTTTTTTATTTAATGATTATTATTTCACAATCAATTTTTTACTGAACGACTGTTTTTCTCCTTCTATACTAATCACATAAACTCCACTTGGAAGCCCTGAAACCGGAACTTTCACTGTTGAATTTGCGGTCATTTCCTTTTGTGACTGAGCAAAGACAGATTTACCGGTCATATCGTAAATCTTAATAGAATATTTACCATTTTGGCCAACGTTCAGATTGACAAAATCTGAAGCCGGATTTGGATACATATTGAAGCCTTCTGCCAAATTGATATCATGAACACCCAGTGTTCCCAAATCTGCTTTATTGGCATTCAAAACTTGACCCGTACTGTTATCAATAACCAATACTACTACATGAAGGTCATTTGAAAAGAATTCATCCGGAATAGTATAATTAAATGTATAGGAAACTGTTTGTCCATCTGTAATAACTGAAGGAACAGAACCTTCCTGACCATCATAGCCTCCCAATAAAGCACGTCCAACATGATTGTAAACCATTTGGCTTGCAGGAACAGGATTTGGTAGACTTTCATACCCTCCCATTGGTCCCTGAGCACCACCTGAGTAATAATTCGCTTGATTATAACCTGCACCTGTACCGGTCACGCCGTCTTCTACCAATATCGCGGCTAACCTGAAGTCAGCATTTGAAAAATTGGAATAGAATGTAGCATTGGCTTCAACTGATAGCTCATGTCCTGAAACAATTGGCGTAATTTCTACTTTAACTGGGTTTGGAATACTTGATCTTTGCAAGATATGGCCTTCAATGATATCTGAAGACGGGTCATCACCCATTATTGTTCTGTCAACATTCATTCCCGGGAATGCGCTGAAACCTGCTCGGGAATCATATTCATTGTTTTCCATCGGGTCATTGTTATGTACTGCAATCCCAATAAAAGAATCAGGATAATTTTCACTTGCATAATCCATTCCTACTGCTCCCCTAGGGCACCATCCGCACCATGTACCTGTGCCTTCTTCTACAAGTACTTTTTTGCCTCCGTCTGCCGAAATAGTATTGAATGTAGCCGAACCATCATTGTCAGAAGGCGCTGTGTCCGCATTACCATTTACCAAGGTAATAGTGACATTTACTGTGTGTTCGCCAATGTCTGAATAATTCAAAGGCGTAGGGTGTTCAACTGTTGCGGTTTCTCCTACACCTATCTCAACCGGAATATCTGCCGTATGATCTGTACCATCATTCCAGTTTACAGTTACTGAAGTAACCTCATTACCTCCTCTATTCTTAACTTGAATATTCAGTGGATTATCCTGGTTGGCAACGACATAAGTTGAAAGACCTATGGTTTCCAATGAAACATTATCATTCTGAAGTGTTTCAACCCTCACATTGTCAACCGCAGCCCCATAAGACCAATCTCCGGCATCATCATATTTGAACCTTACTTTAAAATCAGCATTGACATAAGCAGAAACATCAAATGGCCCTGCCGATAAGAAACCGGGATTGGTTCCTTCATATGCATCTTCATTTGTATAAAATACCTGTTGCCAGTCTGTACCGTCAAACACTTCCGCGGTGAGCGAAGATGCTGTTTGGTATTGAACATTCAGGTAATCAAAAGAAAACACAACGTCTGAAACTCCAGATAAATCAACTGTAGATGAGGTTAACGTTCCAATATCAGCGCTTCCACTGCCAAGCGCATCATCATCAAATAAGGCATAGTAACCATCCCCTACAATGGGCCAGTTTGTGGGGCCATCGGAAATTTCCCAACCATGATCAGAGGTCCAGCCGGTAGGCATTGTCCCTGCATTAAAGTCCTCAGAAAGGTACACTTGGGAGAAAGAGACTCCTAACCCCAAAATCACAAAAAGTGATGTAAAAAGTTTTTTCATAATAAAATAATTTGTGTGTTGTTAGTTCAAATGTATTAAAAATTAGTTAAAAAAAGAAAAATAATCATGTTCCTTTTTAATTCCATTATGCTTAAAACATAAAAAACGCCCAAATGGGCGTTTTTTCTCTCTCTATGTAAAAGCAATTTATTTAACTATGATTTTTGAAGTGGTTGTCATGCCAGAAGTACCTTTGAATTGCACCCAGTATATACCAGAAGCCAATCCAGATAAATCCAGTTTAGATTCTCCACTATTTAATTTCAATGATCTCACAGATTTTCCTTCCAGGTTTATAATTTGAACACTTGCGTTTTCTTTTAAATTAACATGGGTAAATCCTTTTGCAACAGTTGGATAAACTTGTGCAATGGCACTTGAATTTACATCTGAAACTGCCATTGCATTTTCATCATACTTGTAGGTGATGTAAAAATTGGTATCCGGGATTTCATTTCCGCTATCATCCATTTGGACAAATCTCAATTTGTATTCTACTAGATTGGTAGGATCTAGATTAATCAAGTAATCAAAGTTACCCCAATTCGAACCTGGTTGTACTGTCCCTCCGTTTGCATTAGGATAGAATGACCCCGCATGAATTGGATTGAAACAATTTCCTGCCGGTCCCCCAATACAGAATTGTGCTAAAGAGCCATCTGTATTAGTGAGCTCTACTACTTCTGCCGTTACGTGAATAGGACTGGTGCTAACATTATTCACAACAAGGTGAAGTTTCGCTGCCTCTACAGGGTCTGCAAAAGTTCCGTGTACATTATAAACATGTATTGAATTATTCTCATATTCTACTAAGTCCAAGTCTGTAATGGTATAGTCTTGATTTTGCGCAAATGAGATTGTTAGTCCCATTGTAATTGTCAGCACTGATAAAATTATTTTTTTCATTTTTGTGGGTTTAAGACCGGAGCTGCCTCTTTTTTATCAGCTGCCCGGTAAATTAATATTATTTATTTTATAATCACTTTTTTACTTGTCGTGTTTTTTCCTTCTTTAATTTTGATAACATAAGTTCCGCTGCTCAATGCGCTCAAGTCTATAATAGTTTTTTCGGCATTTTTCCCAGCTATTGTTTTAATTAATTTTCCTGTAATATCGTAAACATGAAGTGACTCAAATCCGTTTTGTGTCTTTATATTTACAATCCCTGTTGAAGGGTTAGGGTATAACTCTACATCCGCTAAGGCAGCTTGTTCCCCAACACCGAGTGTTCCGTAAGAGAAAGCTTCAGCAAAGCCACCTCCATAGTTTCCATCTGATTCAATGAGAATGTTCCCTTCCTGATCTTTTAATGCAATTGATGCGCCTCCGTTATTACCGGTATCGGTAAGTGTAAATGTATAACAATCTTCACCTGGCAATTCAATCTCAACAGATTCTTCTGAATTGCTTGGATACCCATAGGCCGAAGCAATCGTAGAGCCATCAGAGCTTTTTATGGTCCATCTTGTTTGATTTCCCGCATTATCTGTCTGAAGTTCCAAAACCAAATTGATTGTAGCAGATTCTTCTGCTTTATTAAATTCCTGGCTTAATGAATTATTTGAAGAATTACCATCTGAAACATTAATTGAAACATTCAATGTATTTACATCTTGTAAACTAAACTGAACTTCCGGTAATTGAATAGTTGCCGTATGTAAGGAAGTCAAATTACCAGTCCAGTTGTAAGTATGAGCTTCACCAGAATTAAAAGTATATTCAATTTCGGCCGATGTAACAGGTGTTTCTCCATTATTTTTTATTTCTATCACTGGCCCCATAATATTGTTACAGGTATTTGTAATTTCCTGGATTGAATTCAACACTACGTCATGTTGGTATTCTAGGCCAATCAATGACGGAAAGGCTCCGTTCCCGCTGATAATCTCCTGATGTGTTTCAGTCATAAATACAACCAGTTCCATGTCGGACAATATAACCGGGATGTTATTATAATCTTCGGGGATAGTGTAGGTATAGGTTCTGTCAATAAAAGAACCTTCTGTTGTTGTGGTAATTTCTTCCCCCCATTGGCCAGTAACCATATATACCAATCTTCTCATATGGTTATAATCCGGTATAACTCCAACGCCGCTTTTTACTTGTGGCCCTATTGTATTGTTTTGTAATAGAACGACATTCAGAAAGTTAGTATCTTCAGGGCTGTCTCCTGTGTAATATGATTCTACATGAATGGTAAGTTCTCTTGTGTCTAAATCAATGCTTGCTTCTACAGCCATATTCAAATAAGAAGGAAGATTCATAATCTGACTAGCCGCTCCCATCCATTCACCTCTCCCCATGGCTGTAGCCGAACCTCCAAAAAGATGTCTATTCACCGTACCTGACGGCCAACCAATAGAGTTCACTCCTGCCTGATTTGCTAATGGATCCCCAAAAATAGTTCTAAAGTCTGGCTGCCCACCCCCTGGTGTTGCAAACCCTCCTTGATGTATATTAATAGCAAATGCATTTCCCGGGTTATTACTTAGAATTTGTTCTGCTATTTCGTGTCCAAACGGACAATATTGGCAATTTATCCCCGTAAATTCCTCCAAGATTGCTTTTCTGTTTTCAGGGGTTGTGCTTACGATTGTTTGCCCGTAAGTAGCCAATGGAACTAAGCCCAAAAGCAATAGATTTGTAAATAATTGTTTCATAAAATTTAAATTTGTGCATTATAATGCTAAATTACTAAAATGTTTTCACTAATGAAAGTGTAAATCCTGTATTTTCGGGAACATAGCGACAAACCCCTCCTACACAAATAAGGCCTCCTCTCTGACGTCCATAATTCAATGCAACCCGGGTTGATTCCTTGGCGTAGCTCCCGCCAACCATATAATAATGAAAACGCTCGTCTTCTTTATCATTCCCGTAATTATACTGATCCCCTACATAAAAATTCCATCTCTGGTTGAGGTTATATTCAACCAACGCGGCAGCCCAATTCTTTCTGTCTCTCTTAGTTTGAAGGTGTTGCAGCTCAAAACGGATTGAATTTTTGGGATTGAATTTATACAGAAAATCTCCTACTACTACGTTGGCAATGATATGGCTGTAATTTCCTCCTTCTATGATTCCTTTGTCATAATACTGATGCATGTAGGTAATAATAGATGAAAATTTATCTGTCCATTTTTTATTGATTTCGAAATTCACATCATGGAAGAATTTTTTTCCAAAATCAAAAAAGCTGGTTTCATATTCGTCTCCCGATTCGTTGAACCTTGCATTCAGTCCATTCCAGTAAGAAGCATTAACAGCCAATTTGGTTCCATATTTACCTCCTAAAAAAGTTCCCTTTTTTAAATTATAAAATATATCAGCCTGCCCTCCGATTTCACCCACTTCATGTGTGATAAAACTAATGTTCGGTTGTGCCTGGTAAACATAAATGTTAGTCAAAAGATAATCATGTTGGCGGGTAAGTGCAGGAAGATAATTAACAATGGCTTCATTGTACAGATTCGCTGCGGGGTCACTAAGTTTTCTATCGCTATGAAGACCCATGTTTTCCAATCTTCTGAATGTTGTACTGATTCCAAATCCTTTTGTTGAATACCCTAAATTAACCAATAAGCCGTTACCATCATAAAATGTATCTGAGGGCAAATCACCGCTGATTAGCGGACGTTCTTCTTTATAAACGTATTCTGCATTGATATAAATCCCTGAATTTCCTGAATATCCTAATCTTGCAGAATAGTTACCCGTAGTTTGTGGGAAATCTTCTACCGGGCCTGAATACTTTTCACTCTGCCCTACATAACTAAAACCGGCGCTTACCGAATTTTTGTAATTCTCTTTATCAAAAAGACGAACAACGTTGGTCTCAACATCTACTCCGCCTATAGTACCATTTGTGGTCTCAAAGCCAAGTCGGTTCTTCCCAATCAATCCCTTAATGGTGGTAAAATCATTCGGCGTATAGGCAACCCGTACCCCACGAATCGAATTATTGATCCCGATTTGACGGTCTTCCCAGCTTCTGAGAACCATTCCACTTCCAAACTGGTCATAAAAATTACCTGCCGTAATGTCCAGCTGCTCTCCTTTGTAGTTTACATAGTAAGTTGCAATCTTATTGTCATTGAACCGGTCAGAATATCCTAATAAAGCACTGGGAAGATAGGCCTCATATTGCAAACCTGCAGAAAACTTTCCGTAATTATAATCAAACCGCACATAATTATTTGAACGAAAAGGGTCTTTTGGTTGCTCAAAACCTAAATCTTCATCGGCCTGATACCATTGTGAAGTAGATTCTATTCCTCCGGAAAAAGTTCCGCCTGCTACATCTATTTGTCCATAAGCTAATGGTGATAAAGCCAAGGCACACACCATTAAACCATAAATTTGTTTCATGTGTTTTTGTTTATTTTTCTAAGAAATTTTAGTAAAAACCATTAGGTTTCTTTAAAAAAATCTCTTTATGTTTAATTAGAATATTCTTTGATTTTCTCGTATAATTCATGTTCAGCTCCCGGTTGGTATCCTAAATGTTTATACACAACATTTCCATCTTTAATCACAACCACATAAGGAGGGGTTGAAAAGTTTAAATGTCTTTTGAGCTCATTGTTGGTATCCAGCAAAATATCAAAATTCCAGCCTTTTCCATTTACCAACGGTCTTACCCTGCTGACGGTTTTTGAATCGTCAACAGAAACGCCATAGAATTTTACTCCTGTTTCCTCCACCCAGTCATCAATATGTTCATTAATAGCATTCAGTTCAAGCATACATGGTCCGCACCAAGTTGCCCAAAAAGCCAAAACAACAGGCTTGCCTTCCATAGATAATGCCTTCACATCCACCTTATTCCCATCTAAATCAGGAATTGTCATATCAGGAAATTGTGTATCCTGTGCAGTTAAAAGGGATAGCGTAAAAAACAGCGTAAATACTGTAAGCAATTTTTTAGTCATAATTTTTTATTTGTGTGTTAATTGGGCTAAATTAGCAAAAATTTATTCTTATTTATGAAAAAATTAAATAATCTAACACACATTTTTGTTTTTTTGATCTTATTTTCCGGTATTCTTACCAGTTGTGGAACTGAAGAAGAAATCGGAGATGAAATGCTTGAGCTAACTGTAAGCACCGCTTCCATACCTGTGGGAAGTACGGTTTCTTTTAATGTTTCTTCAAGCATAGCAGGCGATGTAAGCCCTGAAGCTGTATTTTTTGTAAACGGTGAACAAATTACCGGAAATACATTTACCCCTACAGAAGTAAATGATGAAAATGAGGTTTATGCCACCTACAATGGCAAAACCACCGATACCAAAAATTTTGCTTCTACAGGAGTGATCCCTTCTCAATACACACAGAAAGTATTATTGGAAGATTATACCGGAACTTGGTGCGGAAATTGTCCTAGAATGAATACGATTGTTCATTACCTTACGGATTACAGTGAAAGAATCATTCCTGTAGCTATTCATGTCTTTGGTTCTCCAACAGACCCTTGGACTTATGAATATGAAAGCGAAATGACTGCTCCTGAGAATTATAACACTTATGGTGCACCTAAAGGAATGTTTAACCGCATCCATATTCTCAACATGGATGATACGCAGCTGTGTCCCAATGACCGAAGTGTATATGAAGCGCAAGCCGATGTATTTTTAAATCAAGAAGCGCCATTAGGCCTAGCAATTAATTCTACTTTAAACGGCAATAATCTAAATATTACTGTAAAAGTTGGCTTTGCAACCGATAACGTTCCTGAAGCACGTCTTGTTGTAAATTTAATTGAAGACGGATTAATTTATCAACAAATAAATTATTTCACCGGAGGAAATTACAACTGTGATCCTGAATATGATTACACTACTATGCCTTATAGTATACCTAGTTTCCACCATGAACATGTGCTATTAAAATCGTATACTGACATTTTTGGAGATGTCATTCCCCAAGACCAAATTTCAGACGGAGCTGTATGGACTAAGAACTTTGAGGTTTCACTCCCGTCTAATGTAACAAATTCCCAGAATCTTACGATTGTAGCGTTTGTGTTAGGGAACGGTAATCAGATTAGTACACGTGAAGCAATTAATGTACAAAGCGCGACGGTGGGTGTGAATCAGGATTTTGATTAATCCTTATTTTTAAGAGAGAAAAATATCTAACAAAAAATCCCGGTCACTGAGGTTCTCGAAGTGACCGGGATTTTTATTTTATTTTGTGAATCAATTATAAAATCGAATCAATAATCTCAACTGCTTTTTCCAAGTCTTCGCGTTTCACGTTCAAATGAGGACGGAAACGGGCAGACCGGTCTCCACACGGCAAAATGATTAATTTATTTTCAAACGCCTTTTTGATGAAAGAATTTCGTTCTTCGTCAGAAGGCAAATCAAATGCAAGGAACAAGCCCATTCCGCGTACATTGGAAACCTGTGGATATTTATCCTGTAATTTTTCTAGTTCGGCTTTCAGGTATTCTCCCTGAACATTTACATTTTCCAATAAATTTTCCTGCTCGATTACTTCCAGAATCAATTTGAAACGAAGCATATCAATGTAGTTTCCTCCAAAAGTGGAATTGATACGACTTGACTCTTGAAACACATTGTGAGGAACCTGATCCAACTTTTCTTTGTTGGCAAGGATTCCACAAACTTGTGATTTTTTTCCGAAAGAAATAATATCCGGAATGATGTCATAATGCTGAAATCCCCACATTTTCCCGGTCAATCCTATGCCGGTCTGAACTTCGTCCAACACCAAAAGAATTTCATTCTCATCACAAATCCTTCTTAATTCTTTGAAGAATTCATTTCTGAAATAATTGTCGCCGCCTTCTCCCTGAATGGTTTCTATAATGATACAGGCTATTTCGTTAGGATTCTCGGTGATGGCACTCATAATCTGGTTAACCGCAATTTTTTCCTGTTCGATTGTTTTGGCTGAATTTTCTTCAGTAACAGGGAAATACATTTTCGGATTGACGATTCTCGGCCAATCAAACTTCGGGAAATACATATATTTTCTCGGGTCTTTGGTATTGGTCAATGTTAAGGTATAACCTGATCTTCCGTGAAACGCCTGCTGGAAGTGGATTACTTTTCCGGCTTCCTTGTCAATTCCTTTTGATTTGTTCAATCTGGTTTTCCAGTCAAAAGCCGCTTTCAAAGCATTTTCCACTGCAAGTGAACCTCCTTCTATAAAAAATGTGTATTGTAATTCTTCAGGAATGGCTACACGACCGAATGTGTCTACAAAGTCTGCATATTCTTCGGTGTAAACATCTGAAACAGTCGGCTTATTGATGGCCATCCTCCCTAAAAACTCAAGGTTTTTCACCAAGTGTGGGTGGTTGTAACCAATTGAAGCCGAAGCAAACATACTGAACACATCCAAATATTCATCTCCATTTTCATCTACAATATATGAGCCATGCGATTTTTCTATATCCATCACCAACGGATAACCGTCTGCCAATATATGCTTACCTAATCTTTCGTGTACGTTCATTACTTGTGTTTCCATTATATTTTTATTCTTTTAATTTGATTTGCAAGTTGCAAACTTAATGATTTTAAATTTGTTTCAGGTTTCAAGTTTCAGGATATATTCAACAAACATCTATCTTCCATCCCCCGCCTTCCCTCTTCATTCCTCCATCATCATTCTCTGTTTTTCAAATACTTTTCTGCCAGAATATTGGTAGCCGAAATTTTCTTGAACATCGTTTTTACATCTTCCGCAGGCGAACCAAAATAAGATTTCCCGCTTTCTAAATTATGCCCCACACCTGATTGTGCCAAAACGACTGCTTTAGCACCGATGGTAATTCCGCTTTTCACTCCCACTTGCCCCCAAAGCGTAACTTCATCTTCTATCACTACACAGCCTGCAATTCCAACTTGGGAAGCAAAAAGACATTTTTTGCCTATGATGGTATCATGACCTATTTGGACTAAATTATCGACTTTAGTTCCTTCTCCAATAATTGTTGAGGCCGTAACGCCACGGTCAATGGTACAGTTCGCACCGATTTCCACATCGTTTTCCACAACTACATTTCCTACAGACTTTAATTTGTCAAAACCGGTTTCACGTTTTTTGTAATAAAAGCCATCACCACCCAATACAGTCCCCGAATGGATGATAACATGGTCGCCAATCACACAATTATTACCGATGGAAACATTGGCATGAATCAGACAGTCTTTCCCGATTTTTACATTATGGCCAATGAACACATTGGGCTGGATCTGCGTTCCTTCACCAATCTCGGCAGAATCAGAAATCGACTTCCCCGAAGCTTGAAATGAGTTAAAATGCTGACCTATTTTCACAAAATCGCGGAACGGATCGTCCGAAATCAATAAAGCTTTCCCTTCCGGACATTTCACTTCTTTATTGATTAAAACAATTGTCGCGGCACTTTGCAATGCTTTATCATAATATTTCGGATGGTCAACAAAAACAATATCACCCGGCTCAACCACATGAATTTCATTCATTCCCTCTACCGGGAAATCAGGATCTCCAATATATTTTGAGCCAATTATACCCGCAATTTCTTTTAGTGTGTGAATTTTCGGAAATTTCATTTTAATTGAATTTAACGCAAATATATTCTTTTCGCTGCGGAAAATTTTATTTTAACCCAAATTCAATTTTAACATTTGGAACAAATGTTGCGGATATAGAACCGTTAATCTAAAAATCAAAATGTTATGAAACTTCAAACAGGAATTATGGCAGTTATTGTCGGTTCGAGCTTACTTTTTACTTCTTGTAAATGTAATAAAGATGCCGAAATGACACCTGTCGTAACCGATAGTGACTCGGTTGAAATTGACACTTCAGCTATCGCTGAAAATGTAAAAATTGATGCAGATGGAAATTATATTTATGATGTAGGGGAAGTAACGGAGATTTCTTTACCCGGCGGAACCAAATTGAGCATCGGTAACAACAGTACCGAAAATAAATTATTCACGCAATTGAATGGTGCGGATTTCAAAGTAAGCAATGACAAAACCCAAGGCTGGATTACACTTGACCGTGTTTATTTTGCGACCGGAAAAGCGGATTTAACTCCTGTTTCAGAAGCACAAATTAAAAATATAGTCGAAATCTTGAAAGCATTTCCCAATGCTACTGTTAAAATAGGCGGATATACAGACAATACGGGTGATACCGCAATTAACAAACAGGTTTCTGCCGACCGCGCCAAGACAGTTGCTGATCAAATTATAGCAAATGGTATTAATGATTCACGAATTGAAAGTGAAGGGTATGGCGCCAACCATTTTGTTTGTCCCGCCAATGATACTGACGAATGTAAGGCCCAAAACCGAAGAGTGGATGTTCGTGTAACCAAGAAATAAATTTTGGCTACGGTTTAACGCTAAAAGTTAATGACAATAAAAATCCCGGTCACTTCAGAAAACCTCAGCGACCGGGATTTAATTTTATAATTAATTTTGATTAATTTTTTTGATACAAAACCGTTACACCTTCCTGTTCAGGCAAAGTCGGACGAAGTTCCAGTTGCAATTCTCCTCTTTTCTCTTTGGCTTTCATGGTAAACCATCCGGTTAACCAATAAGGAATCATAGAGGCAAAAAACATAATACCCCAAAAACCACAACAAGCCATGAACAAGAAAAAGATAAATCCGATATACTGAGCCATAATTGTAAATTATAATGCACAAAAGTAAAAAATTTAATTCAAATCCAAAACGAAACTGAAAATTATCACTTTTGAACAAAATTAATTTCAGGTTTCTTAAATTTGACCCTTAAAAATCAAAGAGATACAAAGTGGGACTCTGAATTTATTTCTTTAAATTTCCCCTTTGTCAGAACAACAATTAAAATAAGTAAGCTGTAACCATAAAAATAAAACAATGGAATATAGAATTGAAAAAGATACAATGGGTGAGGTAAAAGTGCCTTCAGACAAATACTGGGGCGCCCAAACCGAACGTTCAAGAAATAATTTTAAAATAGGGCCGGAAGCTTCCATGCCCAAAGAGGTCATCCGTGGCTTTGCTTATCTGAAAAAAGCGGCGGCTTACGCCAATTGCGAATTAGGAGTTTTATCCGAAGAAAAAAGAAATTTGATTGCAGAGGTTTGTGATGAAATTCTGGATG
>PJUF01001087.1_pt1 | contig 15036 bp, 18 predicted proteins | sample 1512191 | NCBI WGS metagenome assembly PJUF01 (sample SAMN08177673, study PRJNA422409) | Feces metagenome, whole genome shotgun sequencing project. | isolation source: Chicken feces (3) enriched on wood chips | host: Gallus gallus | place: USA: Madison | collected 2015-01-15 | reverse complement strand
GAACGCGCCCTGCGGCGTCAGGCAGTCGAGCCCCGTATTGGCGTTGAGCCCCCTGACGACGAGATCGCGCCGGTCCTGGAAGATCGCCCGCCAGCCGGCGAGAAAGTCCTGCGGCCCGTCCAGCGCCTCGACCGCCGCCCATTGCGAGATCGAGGCGGGGTTGGTCGTGGACTGCCCCTGCAGCTTGGTCATCGCCCCGATCAGCGCCTTCGGCCCCGTGCAATAGCCGATGCGCCAGCCGGTCATGGCGTGCGACTTCGACACCCCGTTCATCGTCAGCGTCCGCTCCTGCAGCGCCGGCTCCACCTGCGCCACCGTCGCGAAGGTGCCGCCGTCATAGACGAGCACCTCGTAGATGTCGTCGGTGAGGATGTGCACATGTGGATGGCGCAGCAGCACCGTCGTCAGCGCCTTGAGTTCGTCGGCCGTATAGGCCGCCCCGCTGGGATTGGAGGGGGTGTTGAGGATCAGCCACTTGGTGCGCGGTGTGATCGCCGCCTCCAGCGCCTCGGGCGTGAGCTTGAAGCCCGTCGAGGCATCCGCCATGGCGAAGACCGGCGTCGCGTCGCACAGCCGCACGATCTCGGGATAGCTTACCCAGTACGGCACCGGGATCACCACCTCGTCGCCCGTGTTGAGCGTCGCCAGCAGCGCGTTGAAGATGATCTGCTTGCCGCCCGACGAGATCATGATTTCGTCGGCGCTCGCCGAAAGGCCGTTGTCGCGCTTGAACTTGCGCGCCACCGCCGCCTTCAGCTCGGGAATGCCGTCGACATTCGTGTAATGCGTCTTGCCATCGGCCATGGCCCGGATGGCCGCCTCGCGCACATTGGGCGGCGTGTCGAAATCCGGCTCGCCTGCCGCCAGCGAGATCACGTCGCGGCCATTGCGTTTCATGTCCGCGGCCTTGCGCGCAATCGCAACCGTCGCCGACGGCGCAATACGAAGGATCGCGTCGGACAGAAAGGTCATGGGTTCCTCCTGCAAAGCCGCAAGCTTGATAAAAGCGCACCGGCGCGAAGGCAAGCGGCCCCGACCCGCCATATTTGCGCCCCGCTATGGTCCGCGCGCCACCGCATTGGCCACGCGGAATATCCGCATTGGGCTGGTCTGCTCACACCCTCGTGAAGCCAGCAGTGAGTTCCCCGACTATGACCGATCCCAAGACCCGGCCGGCCCTGAAATCCGCCCTCGCGCGAGCCGTTACCTTCACCACCGGCACCATCGTCGCCTTCTCGTTCACCCTGCTTGCCGGCAGCATCGCCCTGCTCGCCGGCCTCGTGCCGCTCGAGGCGATGAATGCCGGCCAGCGCATCGATGTCGGCGCCATGCTCTTCATCGCCCCGGTTCTGGCTCTTGTGCTCTCGGTCATCTTCGAGGCCGCCCGCATCGCCTTCACCCGCGAGCAGTTCCCCGAGCCGCGGCAGCGCCAGGTCGTCAGCGCCTGGGCGCCCGGTCGCCGCGAGGGCTGATCCGAAAGTCCCATGCAAGGGTCAGGCGCACTGCCTTTTCCGCCCCCGCCATTGCAGGCACACTGCACCCGTAGCAAGGAGGAGCAAGCGATGCAGGTCGAGACAATCCTTCGATCGAAGGGCCGCTCCGTCGTCACGATTTCCGCGGATGCGACAATCGTGGAGGCGGTCGAACTCCTGAACACCCACCGGATCGGCGCCGTCGTCGTCACCGATGGCAGCGGCGTCGCCGGCATTCTCAGCGAGCGCGATATCGTGCGCAATCTGGGCAGCGACTGGGGCGCACTCGCCTCGCGCCCCATCCGCGAGGTGATGACGCGGCCGGTGATCTCTGTGCCCCCCACCACCAGCATCGACGATGTGATGGAGCGCATGACGGAGAGGCGCATCCGCCACATACCGATCGTCGAGGACACCGAACTCGTCGGCATCGTCTCCATCGGCGACGTGGTGAAGCGCAAGATCGAGGTGACCGAGCAGGAAGCCCTGGCGCTCAAGGAATATATCGCGTCCTGAGCCCGGGGCCGCGGCGCCGCCTTTCCAAGCTGTCCAAACCTTCATCTCGTCGCAATCTCGCGGCGAGGCGGCGTCGCCTAGCGTGTCCGCATCGGGATCGCACCGATCCTGCCAACCCGGGAGCTTGCCGTGAAGCACGCCATCGCCATCGCCGCGCTTGTCGCCACGAGTGTCGGCGCCGTCGCCCTTCCTGCCGTCGCGCAGGACGGGACCCTGCCCGTGGCCCGCAAGGGCGACCGCGAAATCCACCGCACCGTTCCGCACAATCGCTTCGTGGGCCGCAACGGGACCGTCGTCAGCCTCGTCTGCTCCGACCGCGGCGCCGAGGCGCTCGAGATCGCCTTCGTGCGCCTATCGCACCGGCTCGAGCTGACCGACGAGCAGGACCAGCTCTTCGATGCCCTGCGCACGAGCGCCCTGACCGCGCAGACGCGTTTCGCCGACACCTGCGCCGCGGCGCTGCCCGACGCCACGGCCGATGCGGCCGCGCCCGACGTCATGGCACGGCTCAAGGCAAGCCTCGACATCGAGCGCGCCCGCCTCGATGCCATGACCGGGCTGCTGCCCGATCTCGAGGCCTTCTACGCCAGCCTCACCAGCGCCCAGCAGGCCGACATGGCGCCCCGCCGCAGCTTCCGCATGAATCGCGACGACCGCGCCGCGCCCGGCCGTGACGCCCCCGGTCGCGACGCACCCGGCCGCACGACGCGTCCCCCGGCACCCGGCCGGAGCTGACCGGTCTGCCGGCGGCCCCTCTCCCGCCGGCCCGGCGAGTTGCCGCTCGCCGCAAGGCTCCTGCCCCCACGGGCGGGAGCCTTTTCTTTGCGGGCTCGACCGGTTAGGAGGATTCAGCCGTCCCGCGAGCCCGACAGATGTCTCCCGCCCTGCCCCTCGATCCTGCGCGCATCCGCGCCGAGTTCCCTTCGTTCCGTCAGCCGGAGTTGCAGGACTTCGCCTATTTCGAGAACGCCGGCGGCTCCTACACCTCTGCCGATGTGCTCAACCGCATGCGCAGCTTCTACTGGACCAGCAAGGTCCAGCCCGTCGCGTACAACGGCCCCGGCCGCACCGCGGCGCGGGCCATCGAGGACGCGCACCGCCGCCTCGCGCTCGCCCTCAACGTCGCCGCCGACTGGATCCACTTCGGCCCCTCGACATCGGCCAATACCTACACCCTCGCCCGCGCCTTCGAGGGCTGGCTGCGCCCCGCCGACGCCATCGTCGTCACCAACCAGGACCACGAGGCCAATTCCGGCGTCTGGCGCAAGCTCGCCGCGCGCGGCGTCGAGGTGCGCGAATGGCAGGTCGATCGCCAGACCGGCCATCTCGATCTCGCCGACTTCGAAAAGCTGCTCGACAGCAAGGTGCGGCTCGTCTGCATGCCGCATGTCTCCAACGTCGTGGGCGAGATCAACCCCGTCGTCGAGGCGGTGAAGCAGGCCAAGTCGTTCGGCGCCGTCACTGTCGTCGATGGCGTCGCCTACGCGCCCCACGGCCTGCCCGACGTGCTGGCGCTCGGCTGCGACATCTACCTGTTCTCCGCCTACAAGGTGTACGGCCCGCACCAGGGCATAATGGCCATACGCCCCTCCCTCGCCGCCGAACTGCCCAATCAGGGCCATTTCTTCAACGAGACCGCGCGCGACAAGCGCCTCAGCCCCGCCGGCCCCGATCACGCCCAGATCGCCGCCGCCGCGGGCATCGTCGACTACCTCGAAAAGATCGCCGGGATCGCCGGCACGGCCGTGCAGGGCGCCGGCCCGTTCCGCATCGCCCACAACGCCATGCGCGCGCAGGAGACCGCCCTCCTCGCCCCCCTCCTCGACTACCTGCGCGCAAAGAACGGCATTCGCCTCATCGGCCCCGACGAGCCCACGCGCCGCACCCCCACCGTCTCCATCCTCACCGACAGGCCCGCCGCGCACATCGCCGCCATGCTGGCGCGCCACGGCATCGGCGCCGGCGGCGGCCACTACTACGCCTGGCGCCTGCTCGAAGCCCTCGGCATCACCCCCGCCCACGGCGTCCTCCGCCTCTCCTTCCTCCACTACACCACCCCCGAAGAAATCGACCGCCTCATCAAGGCCCTGGACGCCGAGCTGTAGCGCCATGACCCGCCCCGTTGCTGCTCTCCTGCTCGTCGTCTGCACGGCCCTGTGGGGCTTTGCCTTTGTCTTCCAGAAGGGCGCGATGGACCACATGGGGCCGCTCACCTTCTCCGGGGTGCGCTATTTTCTCGGGGCTTTCCTCGTTCTGCCGCTCGCGGTGCTGGAGGTCCGGCGCCAGGCGGCGCGCGGCGTGCGCCTCACGCGCAACCAGCGGATCCGCATCGGCATCCTCTCGGTCGTCTTCTTTCTCGGCGTGTGGCTGCAGCAGGCGGCGCTCGTCACCACGACCGTCACCAATGGCGGCTTCATCACCGCGCTCTATGTGATCTTCACGCCCATCGTCACCTACGCCCTGGTGCGCGCCCGCCCGCACCCCATCGTCTATCTCGGCGCCCCCATGGCGTTGTTCGGCATCTACCTGCTGACCGGGGCGCGCCTCGACCATTTCACCCTCGGCGACGGCATGCTGCTCGCCTGCGCCGTGTGCTGGGCCATCCAGGTGGCGATGCTCGGCCTGCTGGTGCGCGAGACGGGCCTGCCGGTCTTCATCTCGACGGCCAACTTCCTGGCCACCGCCATCCTCGCGACGGCCGGCGCCTTTCTCGTCGAGACGCCGAGCCTCGCCGGTATCGGCGACGGCTGGATCGCGATTTTATACGCCGGTGCGCTCTCCACGGCCGTCGGCTTCACCCTGCAGGCCGTCGGCCAGCAGCACGTGCCGGCGGCCAACGCCGCCATCATCCTGTCGGCGGAATCGCTGTTTGCCGCACTTGGCGGCGCCCTGATCCTGGGAGAGCGCCTGCCGCCCCTCGGCTATCTCGGGGCGGCAATCATTTTCGGTGCCATCGTCGTCGTCGAGCTCATCCCGGCGCTGCGCGGCGGCCGCAGCACGCCTACTCTGCGGGAATCAGCGTGATGTCGTCGCAGATGACGATGTAGGCGCAGCCGGCCATCACGAACTTGGTGGACGACAGGGTCAACGTGCCGTTCATGGAGTGTCCACCATAATGCACGGTTCCCTTCCACTTGTTCTTTCCGGCGGGGCGGGCACCGTCGACGATGTTCTTGCCGATCATGCGCACCACTCGCGGCACGCGGGCGCTGCCGCGCGCGTCGAGCAGCTTGACGCACAGGCGGCTCTCGTCCTTGCCGCAGAAGACAAGGTCGAAATCCATCTTCCGGTCGGTGGTCTGGTAGATGCCCAGCGACTCCGCCGAGGCGGCAGGCCCCATCGTCATCGCCAGCGCGGCGCCCAGCGCCAGTGCGTTCCGAAACAGTTTCTTCATCCGGGTGATCCTCGTGACCGATGCGTGCCCCACGCCCGCGCGATCATGCGAGCGAATTGGACTGAATCAAGGCCCAATCGTCATAACACCGTCATCCGTGCCGGCTTGCGTCCCGACGTGCCGGCCCGCCCCAACCGCCGGCCACCAACCGACCGAACCTTGGCCGCCCCCGCTTGGGCGGCCATTTTCGTCGCCGGCCTCAGCAGCGCGGCGCGAGCTGCCTGGCCGTGGTGGCCCATTGTGCCGCCGCCGCGACAATCGCTGCCATGTGCGAACGGCCCGTGGGGTCGACCATGCCGTGGTCGAGCGCGGGGAACTCCCACGAGTTGACGTTGCAGCGCCCGGCGGCCGCGAACCGGTCGACGGTCGCCCGTCCCGCCGCGACTGGCGAGGCGCTGTCGCGCCCGCCCTGGATCAGCAGGAACGGCGTGTCCGAGGCGAGCATGTCGTCGGCCGCCACGCGGTCGAGGATATCCGCCCAGAAGCGGTGGGACGAGCCGGCGAAGATCGCGGTGCCCCGTGGATCGGCGCGCGCGGCGTCGAAGGCGGCCCGCACGCTCGCCTGCCCCTCGGGCGGCACCGTGCTCAGCACCATCTCGGCGAACGGCACGCCCGTTGCCGACGACACGAGGATGGCGGCGTCGGCAGCGACGGTCGCGCTCAGCATCGCCACCGCCAGCCCGCCTTCCGACCCGCCATAGAGAACCAGCGGCAGGGGGCTGCCGAGCGCGGCAAGAACCGCCTCGTAATCGGCCACCCGCCCGCTCACCGTGTAACCGGCGGTGAACGCCGCCGGGCAGTCGCTATAGCCGTCCGCGATGGCGGCATCCGGCACCACGCCCCGCTTTTCGACCGCCAGCACGACATGCTGCGGAAACGCCGCCCGCGCCACGGCGAGGTTGGCATTCGTGGCCGTTGGCGCACAGCCTGAGCCCTGCGCGAACAGCAGCAGCCCTTCGGCGACCCCGTCCGGGACGTACAGCGCATAGTCGATCACGCTGCCGTCGGCGCGGGGCAATTGGCGATGCTCGGTCTGGGCCAGCGCGGGGGTGGCAGACAGCGCCGCGAGCAGCACGGCATGGATGAGACGCATCAGACGACCCTACGCCGGGAAAAGGTGAGCAGGACGGGCAGCAGCGTGCCCAGTGCCGACACGACCAGCAGCATCGCATCCGGCTGCGTCAGGGCGATGGCGACGCCGCCGCCGCTCTCCGGCGTGGGCAGCACGAGTTGCAGGTCGATCATCGCCCCCAGCGCAACGATGGCGACCAGCCCGATGGCGGGCCAGAACGGATCGGCACGCCGCGCCAAGGCGGCCGCGACGACGAGCCAGCCGATGCCGACCGGCGCCAGCGACAGGACGCTCGGCAGCCATCCGGCGCGGCCGACCAGACCGAGCGAGGCCAGTCCCACCAGCATGGCGGCGAGGCCGCCCGCGAGCAGCATTTCCGCCAGCAGCGGCAGCACGACATAAGCCAGCGCCGGCATGCGGCTCGCGACCGAGCGCCAGCGCCGGTCGGCCAGCATCGGCTGGGCCAGCGCCTCGAGACTGCCGAGACGCGCCTCGGCAAGCCGTCGTGCCTCGCCGGGCGCATGGCCGGCGCGCGCCAGCTCCTCCACGATGTCCGCCAGGTGCTCCTCGAGCTCGCGGCAATAGCGGCGCACATGACCCGGGGCCACGCCGTGCCGCAGCAGCCGCTCGCGCAATGCCGTGAAGCCGTCACGCATGGCGCGCCTCCCCCAGGGCCGTGGCCACTGCCGCATTCAGGCGACGCCACGTTGCGGCCAGCGCCTCGAGCCGCGACGTGCCCGTCTCGGTGAGCCTGTAATAGATGCGACTGCGCCCGTTGACCGTCTGGCGGCGCGCGTGCAGCGCGCCCTCCCGCTCGAGCCTGTGCAGCACCGGATAGACCACGCCTTCGCCCAGCACGATGTCCTCGCCGGTCGCCACGCGGATGGCTTGCACGAGCTCGTAGCCATACATCTGCCGCCCCCTCAGGCAGTTGAGGATCAGCAGTTCGGGCACGCCCGGAAGGAACGGAGGATTCTTCGCAGCCATCTCATACCTGTCGTCACAAGGTATTGCCCGATACCTTGCGCCGAAAGGCATGTCAATGCCGTGCATTGTCGGGCCGCCAAGGCACGCGCAGCCTTGCCCACCCGGTCGCCCCTCGGGCAAGAAGGCGGCATGGCAAAGCTCTACTTCTCCTACGCCGCCATGAACGCGGGCAAGTCGACGATGCTGTTGCAGGCCGCCTACAATTATCGCGAGCGCGGCATGCGGGCGCTGCTGCTCACATCGGCCCTCTATGCCGAAGGCGGCGTCGGCATGATCCGCTCGCGGCTGGGCGTCTCGGCCGAGGCCGAGACCTTCGACGCCGAGGACGACCTCTACGACCGCATCCGCCAGCACACGCTGCCCGGCAAGCTCGACTGCGTGTTCATCGACGAGGCGCAATTCCTCACCGCCGATCAGGTCTGGCAGCTCGCCCGCGTCGCCGACCGGCTGGGAATCCCCGTCATGGCCTTCGGCCTCAGGACCGACTTCCAGGGCAAGCTGTTCCCCGGCTCGCTGGCCCTGCTCGCCATCGCCGACGAAATGCGCGAGATTCGCACCATCTGCCATTGCGGCCACAAGGCGACGATGGTGGTGCGCCAGGACATGCAGGGCCGCACGCTGCTGGAGGGCGACCAGGTGTCGATCGAAAAATCCGTCTACGTTTCGCTGTGCCGCAAGCACTGGGAAGAGGCGACCGGCCGCTGGCCGGTCACGAGGGCGCAGCCATGATCCAGGCCGAGCCGCACGGCACGCTCACCATCCGCACCCTCGCCATGCCGGCCGACACCAACCCGGCGGGCGACATCTTCGGCGGCTGGGTGATGAGCCAGATGGACATCGCCGGCGCCATCGCCGCCGTGGAACGCTCGCGCGGCCGCGTCGTCACCGTCGCCGTCGAGGCCATGGCCTTCATCTCGCCGGTCAAGGTCGGGGACATCCTGTGCGTTTACACCACCATCGAACGGGTGGGCACGACATCGATCACCGTCGCCGTCGAGGCCTGGGCCCGGCGCGAGCGGCACGCCGACAGGGTGCGCGTCACCGAGGGCCGCTTCGTCTATGTCGCGCTCGGCGAGGACGGCCTGAAGCGCCCCGTTCCGCCGCTCGGGGGCCCGGCCGGCGGCACCTGAACGGAACTTGGGGGGCGGGCCGCGCGTTCAACGCTGCAAGGGGTGATATGGAAAAAACCCAAGGAGCGTCCCAATGAAAGTCCAGACCAAGCGCAACCTTCTGCGCCTCGCGACCACCGTCGCGGCCGTTTGTGCCGCCGCCGTGGTCTTCCTCCCGGCCGCCGCGTCGGCAGCCCCGGCGGTCGCCAGCGGCAATGTCAACGTTCGCAGCGGCCCCTCGACAAGCTATGCCGTCGTCGACACCCTGCGGGTCGGCGAGGCCGTGGAAGTGGAAGGCTGCCGCTCCGGCTGGTGCTACGTCACCCGTCCCGGCCCGGATGGCTATGTGTCCGCCTCCTATCTGCGCCGCAGCGGCGGCGTGACGATGGAGCCCAACTTCAATCTGAGCTTCAATTTCCCCAGCGGCGGCAGCTTCTCGATCGGTAGCGGCGGCGTCTCCATCGGCATCGGCGATCGGCCCGGCCGGCCCGGGCGCCCCGGCGACGGCACGCGGGGCGACGTCTGCTTCTACGCCAACCCGAACTTCACCGGCGCGAGCTTCTGCATGGATCGCGGCGAGTCGACCAATCTCAGCGGCGCGTGGAACAACCGGATCTCGTCGATCCGCAACACCCGCGGCCTGCAGGTCACCGTTTGTGACAACACGCGCTATCGCGACTGCCGCACCTATCGCACCAGCGCGCGCAGCCTCGGCAGCCTCGACAACGCTATCTCGTCCATCCGCATCAGGTGAGGACCTCCATATCTGAAGCCGGGCGAGGTGAGGGCGCTGCACGCAAGTGCGGCGCCCTTCCAGTGCGCCCGATTTCGCCCCGGTGTTGCCGCTCCGCCCTTCCGGCCACGGGCCGCCGGCGCTAGGCTCCATCGACAGTTTGGGGATCGCCATGCCGCTCTTCGTCCGTCTCGCCCTCGCCGCCGCCATCGCCCTGCTGCTCGCCGCACCGGCCGCCGCCGGCCAGCCGCGCGGCAGCGCCGCCTGGACCACCGATGGCTGGATCGGCTTCAGCGGCATCCTCTATGCCGGCCCCGGCCCGCGCTACGATCGGGCCGGCACCATCGCCGCCGGCGAGCGTGTGCGCGTCGACCGCTGCTCCAGGCGCTGGTGCGAAATCCATACGGCCGCCGTGCGCGGCTGGCTGTCCATCGACAATCTGAGCTTCGGCCAGACGCCGTCCGGCCCCTTCAGCGGGCCGAAATTCGCCACCTCCCGCGGCGGCCCTGGCGAAGTCTGCTTCTACGATGGCGAAGGCTTCACCGGCGCCGCCCTGTGCGCCCGCTCGGGCCGCGTCCTCCCCGACCTCGCGCGTGTCGGGCTCGACAACCGCATCTCCTCGGTCGAGGTCGGCCCCGGCGCCAGCGCCCTCGTCTGCCGCGACCGGGGCTTCCGCTCCTATTGCGAGACGGTGGACGTCAGCAAGTCCCGCCTCGACGGGCTGCTCGCGAACGGCATTTCGTCCATCCGGGTCTACTGAGCCGGCAGCACGCCATTCAGCGTGCGTTCACCTGCGCTCGGGCTGAGTGACGGCAAGGGCGGACACGTCCGCGCCGCAACCAGGACCGCTCCATGCTCGCCTCACAGTTCGCCCGTCTCGCCGCCCTGTGCGTCATCGCCGTCGCGGGCGCGACGGCCGCCGTCTCCGCCACCGAAATCGCCTATACGACGACAGCGTCGAACCTGCGCGTCGGCCCCGGCACGAGCTACGGCGTCCTCACCACCCTGCCGAAGAACACCCGGGTTCGCGTCGAGGCCTGCACCGCCACCTGGTGCGCCGTCGCCGCCGGCAGCCGGGAGGGTTTCATCGCCCGCTCGCTGCTCAAGCCCAACAGGTCCGGGCCGGACCTTCCCTTCTCGTTCGAGATCGTCATCGACCCGGAGGGGCCGTTCCTCGATTTCGGCGATATCGTCGTCAGCCCGAAGCCGCCCGTGCGGCCGGCCGCATCCGAGGTCTGCTTCTACCAGCAGGAAAACTTCAGGGGCGCCAATTTCTGCGTCGAGGAGGGCGATGCCGACGCCGACATCCCCGGCAGCTTCGACAACAATATCGAATCGATCCTGATCTCGGGCGGCCTCGGGGTGGAAGTGTGCGCCGGCGTCAACCATGGCGGCGACTGCCGCTACTTCACCGCCAGCCAGAAGACCCTGCCCAACTATCTGCGCAACAGGATCACCTCCTACATGGTCGACGATGGCGCCACGGGCTTTGGCGGCGACGTCATCGTCCTGCGCTAGGCGACGGGCGCGCCCGCCAGCACCTGGCGGAGCGTCCGCTCGAGGTCGGTCTGCAGGAAGGGCTTGCCCAGCCGCAGGACGTTCCTGTCCATGTGCTCGGGCAGCTCCGCATAGCCCGTGGCGAGGATCACCGGCAGCCCCGGCCATTTCTCGCGCGCCGTCGACACCAGCTGTGTGCCGGTCATGTGCGGCATCGCCTGGTCGGTGATGACGAGGTCGAAATCCGCCGCTCTCTCCAGCGCCTCGAGCGCCTGCTGGCCCGAATGGACCTCCACCGCTTCATGCCCGAGATCCTCGAGCATGGCGGTGGTGTTCATCGCCACCAGCACGTCGTCGTCGACGACGAGCACCTTGAGCGGCCGCAATCCCGGGGCGTCGGCATGCACCGCCGGCTTCGGCGGCGGCCGCACGGCGGCTGCGTCGCTGACGGGAATCCACAGCGTCACCCGCGTGCCCTTGCCCGGCGTGCTGTCGATGGTCATCGCGCCGCCCGATTGCTCGGTGAGCCCGCGCACCATGGCGAGGCCGAGCCCGGTGCCCTTGCCGATGCCCTTGGTGGTGAAGAACGGCTCCGTGGCCTGCATCAGCGTCGCGACGTCCATGCCCTCGCCCGTATCGGCGACGGTAAGGCACACATAGCGGCCGGGCTTCAGCGCGGGGTTCTCGTCGCCCACCGCCTCATGCGCGCTGATCGTCAGCCGGCCGCCGTCCGGCATCGCGTCGTTGGCGTTGACCGCCAGGTTGAGCACGGCCAGCTCGAGCTGGTTCGCATCGACGAGGATGCGGCTCAGCTTCGGCGGGAACCGCGTCTCGAGGTCGACGAGCGGCCCCAGCGAGCGGGCCAGCAGATCCACCATGCCCTCGATGAGTTCGGCCACGCTGACCGGCTCCGGCGTCAGGTCCTGCCGCCGCGCGAAGGCGAGCATGCGCTGGGTCAGCGAGGCGCCGCGCTGTGCCGCCTGCATGGCGTTGTCGACCAGCCTCAGCAGCCTGTCGTCCTGCGGCATGCGCTTGCCCAGCAGTTCGAGGCTGCCGACGATGGCCATCAGCAGATTGTTGAAGTCATGCGCCACGCCGCCGGTCAGCCGGCCGATGGCCTCCATCTTCTGGACCTGCGCCAGCTCCTCGTTGGCCCGCAGCAGCGCCTGCTCTGTCTTCTTGCGCTCGGTGATGTCGCGCGTGACCTTGGCGAAGCCGATGAGCTGGCCGCTCTCGTCGTGGATGGCGTCGATGACGACATTCGCCCAGAACGTCGTTCCATCCTTGCGGACGCGGATGCCCTCCTTCTCGAACCGGCCGGTGCGCTGCGCCGTCTCGAGGCCGCGCGCGGGCTCGCCGCGCTGGCGGTCCTCGTCGGTGTAGAAGGTGGAAAAGTGCTGCCCGATGATATCCTCGGGGGCATAGCCCTTGATCTTCTGCGCGCCCGAATTCCAGGTCGTGACGTAGCCCTCGCGGTCGAGCATGTAGATGGCGTAGTCGGTCACGCCCTGCACGAGATAGCGGAAGCCGTCCTGGCTGCGTTTCAGCTCGGCCTCGGCCGTCATCTGCTCGGTGAGGTCGCGCGTGATCTTGGCGAAGCCGGTCAGCACGCCGCTGGGCGACAGGATCGGGTCGATGACGACATGCGCCCAGAACCGTGTCCCGTCCTTGCGCACGCGCCAGCCCTGCATCTCGAACCGCCCCTCCGCTCGCGCCGTGCGCAACGCCGTGTCGGGCAGCCCGATCGCCAGGTCTTCAGGCGTATAGAAGCGCGAGAAATGCTGGCCGAGGATTTCGTCGGGCAAATAGCCCTTGAATCGCTGCGCGCCGGAGTTCCAGCTCACCACATGCCCCTCGGGATCGAGCATGAAGATGGCGTAGTCCGAAATCGCATCGACAAGGGCACGGTAACGATTGATTTCGCCCGCCTCCATGCCCGCGCTGGTCTGCATTGGATTCCCCTGTCGCGTCGGAATGGATCGCGACGTGTGGAAACGCCCCATCGCCGGGATCGGTTCCCCGCCGCATGCGCCCGGCCGGGGTGAAATTTCCCGCTCCGAGGCCTATATTCGCTCCGAAACGGAGGTTTCCATGCTCAACACATATCCTGTCACCCGCACCGACGCCGAATGGCGCGCCCTGCTCACGCCCGAGCAGTATGTGATCATGCGCGGCCACGGCACCGAGCGGCCCGGCAGTTGCGCGCTCCTCGCCGAAAAGCGCCCCGGCACCTTCCACTGCGCCGGCTGCGACACGCCGCTGTTCGAGGGCAAGGTGAAATTCGAGAGCGGCACCGGCTGGCCGAGCTTCAACGAGCCCATCCCCGGCGCCGTCGGCACCAGCACCGACGACAGCCACGGCATGGTCCGTACCGAGGTGCATTGCGCCACCTGCGGCAGCCATCTCGGCCATATCTTCGACGACGGTCCCCCGCCCACCGGCCTGCGCTATTGCATCAACGGCGTGGCGCTCGACTTCGTCCCCGCCGCCTGACGGCGCTCAGTACTGCCGGAAGAGCCAGATCCCGAGCAGGTTCACCGCCGCCAGCGCGCCGAATACGGCGGCGATGAACGGCAGGCCGGCGACCCACCACGCCAGCGTCGCGAGCGAGAACAGCACAAGCTTGAACAAGAGCAGCGGCCGCGGCGCGAGCCGCCGCTTCTTCGCCTTGGGGGCGGCGAACACGGCCCACAGCGCGATGGCGATGCCCGGCAGCGCGACGGCCAGCGCCAGCCGCAGCCACAGCACGGGCGTCGCCGCCCAGCCGGCCGTGGCGAACCCCGCCAGCATCGCCAGCTCGACGGCGAAGGCCAGCGCCAGATTGCCTGCCCTCATCTTTGGTATCCCCGTACCCATTGCCGCGTCGCGATGAAACGCGCCAGCGCCGGCCCCGTCAGCATGACGACGAACATCCGCCCCGCCTGCATCGCCATCACGAACGATACGTCCACATCCGTGTTGGCGGCAATGATCGCCACCGAATCGGCGCCGCCCGGGCTCGTCGCCAGATAGGCCGACAGCGGATCGACCCCCGCGAACCACACGAGCAGCAGCGCGAAGCCGCCGCAGATGGCGATCAGCACCACGATGCTGCCGAACACCGCCGGCAGCGCCCGCGCCGCATGCACGAGGATGTCGCGCGTGAACCTCAGCCCGATGGTCCAGCCGACAAGCGCGAAGCTGAGCGCCAGCAGCGCCGGCGGCAGCTCGATGTGCAGCCCGCCGAAATTCTGCAGCACGATTCCCATCACCATCGGCACCAGCACCGCGCCGCCCGGAACGCGCGCCACCCGCGCCAGGGCGAGCGAGGCCACGATGAGCCCCAGCGTCGCGGCGAACGGCACCGCCGCCACCGGCGGAAACCATTCCGCCGCCGGGACCGACCCGCCGGCGCCGGCGAACAGCCGCGCCACCACCGAGGCGGTCAGCGCCACCAGCGCCACGCGCAGATAGGTCATGAAGGCCACGAGCCGCGCATCGGCGCCGAAGGCGTCGGCCATCAGCACCATGGCCGAGGCTGCGCCGGGTGCCGAACCCCAGATCGCCGTGCTCCCCGGCAGCACGGCGTAGCGCGTCAGCAGCAGGCCCAGCCCGGCCGCCACGACGATCACCGCGCCGATGCCCAGCACATAGATCGGCCAGTCCGTCCCCAGCTCGACGAAGATCGCCGGCGGCAGCGCCCGCGCCATCATGCAGCCGATCACCGCCTGTGCCGCGACGAAAACGAGCTGCGGCACCCGCACCTCGGCCGCCCCCACGCCCATGAAGATGCCGGCCAGCATCGGCCCGAGCAGCAGCGCGGCCGGGAAGCCGAGCAGCTCCAGCGGCACGATCACCGCCCCCGAGGCGGCAAGCAGCAGCGCCCACTGGGCGGCGCGTGGCAGCCGGCCGAGTGCGGAGCGCTGGGGTTGGGGATTCGGGTCGGTCATGCGTGCGGGGGTCGGGGCTCGGCTTCCTCCTCGACTCCCCGGGCGCCGATGTCAACGCCGGAACGACGTGCCCGGCGCCGCGTTGCTCCGCCATGGCGGCACGCGTCTCATCGGAAAGATCGGCCTGGTTCGGCTTCACCGGCGTCATCGAGCCGGCTGGCGTGGGGCGCGTGTCCGGCGCGCTCAACGCCGCCGTCAACGATGGCGTCGCCACCGTCCATCTCAGCTTTTCGTCGAATGGCGGCTATGTCGCGGACGGCATCTACCTGCACAACCACATCCGCGCGCTGCCGCTGCATCTCGTCATCTACAACACCGGCAGCGTCG
>PJUF01001085.1_pt1 | contig 15044 bp, 10 predicted proteins | sample 1512191 | NCBI WGS metagenome assembly PJUF01 (sample SAMN08177673, study PRJNA422409) | Feces metagenome, whole genome shotgun sequencing project. | isolation source: Chicken feces (3) enriched on wood chips | host: Gallus gallus | place: USA: Madison | collected 2015-01-15 | reverse complement strand
CCGTAACCATTAAGAAGGTCAATATTCCGGCAATTAAACCAAAAGCAATCTCTTTTAGAATCGAAGGGATATTTGGCAGAATATGATGAAAATAGTCAATCTGATGGACAAAAATTCCGCCCGATACCAAAATCAATGCGATGGTTCCGATTACACCCAATGCTTTGATGATGACCGGTAATGATTTCACCAATACATTGCCCAAACCATTAAAAAATCCTTTTTCTCCTGATTTTTTGATAAGCCTGTATCCGGCATCATCCATTCGAACTATTAAGGCTACAATGCCATAAACACCAATGGTGGCCAGTATGGCTACAACCGAAACAGTTAAAATCTGCGTGGCCAAAGGTTCTTCCAAAACAGTACTGAGCGCAATAATGACAATTTCCACCGATAGAATAAAATCGGTGACAATAGCCGAACGGACTTTGATTTTTTCGGCGTCACGGTTGTCCTGGGTATTTTCTTCCATGACCTCTTCGCCTTTCTTTTCCCGGTGAAAAAAGAAATGAATAATTTTCTCTACGCCTTCATAGGCCAGATAAAATCCACCGATGATGAGTGCGATTTTTGTGGCAACGGGGAGAAAGACATTCAGTACCAATACAATGGGAACGATAATCAGTTTATTGACAAAGGAACCCTTGGTAATCGCCCAAAGGACAGGAATTTCTCTTGAAGCAAGAAATCCGGTTGCTTTTTCGGCGTTTACGGCCAGGTCGTCGCCCAGAATTCCAGCTGTTTTTTTGGTTGCGATTTTGCTTGCTACCGCTACATCGTCCATCAACGCTGCGATATCGTCTAAAACGGCAAATATTCCTGAAGCCATCTATTGAATTTAAGTTGATGCAAATTTATTTATTTTGTTTCAGGTTGTTTAAAAAAACTTTGTCGTTAATTTTTTACTGCAATTGACCTAAGACTTCCATCAACTCCTTTGGATGATGAATGATAAAATCCGCTCCGTTTTCTTTCAATTCTTCTTCCGAACGAAATCCCCAGGTCACGCCGATGCTTTTTACACCGGCACTTTTTGCGGTTTTCATATCAACCGATGAATCACCTACGTACAAGGTGTTTTCTTTACCGGTTTTTGCTATTTGCAAAATGTCTTCTACAATCTGGGGCGCGGGCTTTTTGAGTTTGTCTTTCCGATGGCCAAATGCAGCCACAAAAGGAATTTTAGCAAAATATCGGCCAACCAGTTCAACGGTTGCTGCGTGGTATTTGTTGGAGGCAACCGCCAATTGTATGTTGCTTTGAATCAATTCATCCAATAAATCCAAAATCCCGTCATAAGGTTTTGTCTTATTGAATTTATGGGCTTCGTAATGTTCCACAAAATTTCTGCGGATTTGCATAAACTTTTCAGGATTTTCAAAATCTTTCGGCAAACTTCTTCTCAATAAATCATCGATTCCTCTTCCCACAAAGGTTTTATAATCCTCGAGCGGATGATCTGGGAAATCATTTTCCGATAAAATAAAATTCACCGAATCAGCCAAATCCTCCAATGTATTCAATAAAGTTCCGTCTAAATCGAAGATGATGAGGTGAATGTTTTTGCCCATTTGTTTAGTATGGCCTTGTCTAGGTTCCAAACCTTAACAAGGCTTTTATTTTTATTTTCTAATTCCTTCCAATTTGAAGATAAAGGCATACTCCAATGCAACTTCCTTTAAAGCCTCAAATCGTCCGGAAGCACCACCATGTCCGGTTTCCATATCTGTTTTGAGCAGCAATAAATTGTCATCGGTTTTCATTTCGCGCAATTTGGCAACCCATTTTGCCGGTTCCCAATATTGCACCTGTGAATCGTGTAAACCTGTGGTGACGAGCATATTTGGATAGTCCTTTTTCTCGATATTGTCATAAGGTGAATAGGATTTTATATAATCATAATACACTTTGTCGTTCGGATTTCCCCATTCATCGTATTCGCCCGTTGTCAAGGGAATTGAATCGTCAAGCATTGTGGTTACCACATCCACAAAAGGAACCTGAGCCACTACGCCGTTGTAAAGTTCCGGTGCCTGGTTAATAACGGCGCCCATCAGCAATCCGCCGGCAGAACCGCCCATTGCGTACAGATGTTTAGGTGAAGTATAATTTTCCTGAATCAGGTATCTGGAAACATCCACAAAATCGTTAAATGTATTTTTCTTTTTCAGCATTTTTCCCTCATCGTACCAGGGACGTCCTAATTCCTGTCCGCCGCGAATGTGTGCAATGGCATAGATAAAGCCTCTGTCCAAAAGGCTCAACCGGCTGGTGCTGAAATAAACATCCATCGTAGCGCCATACGAACCATAAGCATAGAGTAGAAGAGGTGTGTTGGAATCTATTTTTGTGTCTTTTCTGTAAACGATGGAAACCGGGACTTTCGCGCCATCACGAGCGGTTACCCAAAGTCGTTTGGTTTCGTAATTTTCTTTTCTAAAATCACCCAAAACCGTTTGCTCTTTCTTGATTTCACTTGTCTTGTCTTTCATATTGAAATCAATGGTTGAATTCGGTGTCGTCATGGAAGTATATCCGTAACGCAGAATTTCAGAATCAAAATCAGGATTGTAAGAAATGTAGGCCGTATAGACTTCTTCTTTGAACGGCAGCATATAATTGATTTTCCCATCCCAGGTTCTGATGTTCAGTTGTGTCAAAGCATTGGTTCGTTCCTCCAGGACGAGGTAATTATTGAAGATTTCAAAATTCTCAAGAAAAACATCATTTCTGTGTGGAATCACATCAACCCAATTTTCTTTTCCGGTTTTGTCAACCGGTGTTTTCATCAGTTTGAAATTGGTCGCATTGTCCTTGTTGGTCAGGATGTAAAAATCATTTCCATAATGTTCAATGCTGAATTCCAGATCGCGTTCACGCGGCTGAAGGATTTTCCATTCGGCATTCGGCTGCTCAGCCGGAATGAAACGGTATTCGTTGGAAACCGTACTTGAACTTCCGATGATGATATATTTTCTGGATTTCGTTTTATAAACATAGGTTCCGAAAGTGTCGTCTTTTTCTTCGAAAACCAATTGATCTTCGCTTTGCGGTGTTCCCAGAATGTGTTTCCAGATTTGGTAAGCGCGGAGGGTTTCATCTTTTAGGGTATAAAAAAGTGTTTTATTGTCTGCCGCCCAAACAGAACCTCCGGTCGTGTTTTCCAGTTTATCGGTAAGGATTTCTCCGGTCTTCAGGTTTTTGATTTGGATGGTGTAAATTCTTCTTGACAAAGTATCCTGCCCGAAAGCTGCCAATTCGTTGTTTTCTGAAACGTTTAATCCGTTTAAATTGTAATAACTGTAAGGTTTGGCGAGTTCATTCACATTGAACATAATTTCTTCAGGAGCTTCCAGTGATTCTCTTTTCCGAGTATGAATAGGGTATTCGCCTCCTTTTTCAAAGCGGGTGATGTACCAATACCCATTGTATTTAAAAGGAACCGAAGCATCATCTTCTTTGATTCTCGCTTTGATTTCTTCAAACAAATCCTTCTGGAACTGTTCGGTGTCTTTCAGCATCGCCTCGGTGTAAGCATTTTCAGTATTCAGATAATCGATGACCTCCGGATTTTCCCGAACATTTAGCCAATAATAATTGTCAATGCGGATATCACCGTGTTTTTCTAATTTTTTTTCAATTTTTTTCGCTTTAGGCGCTTGCATAGTTTGTGCATTTAAGAGGGCAAATGTAAATAAAAACAATAGCGGAAAGAAATAGTTGATTTTCATATGATGAATGATTTATTTTTTGAATTCTGTCAATTTCCATTGATTTGGGCCATTTTGCATTTCAATGCTGATGGAATTTTCTCCCAAATAGCCGATTGTAAAATAATTTTCTCCTTTTGGATTCATCACTTTTACATGAAAGATACCTTGTTTTGATGACGGATAAAATTGTGCAAAAACCTGTGCGTTATTCTCTTGAATCAATAAAAAAGAGCCATCTTTCAAATCCGATTTTGTAAGTAGAATATTTCCATTTTTATAACCAGAAGAATTTTCATTTTGATCAGCCGGATTGGGAATATTCTCAGGGATCTTAGTAGATTCTTTTACAGGATTACTGATTATGACTCCTTCCTGTGGAACCGATTTTGCGTTTTGCATTTTGAGTTCGTTTAAAGCGGTTCTCATAGCTGCCTGGTAGCCTTTGTCGTAATCCTTGATCTTAGATTCTCCTTCCATTTTTGCGATTTCTTTGTTGTTGCAATCCGTAAAAACGATTTCCAGTTTATTTTTCAGGAATGATTTTACTTTGAGGACATCTGCTGTTAAAACAGAACAAGGATTAAGTTTTGCGTCGTCCGGCCAAGTTTGATTGTCTTGTGAAAGCGATTCATAATTTTTCTTGGTTAACAGTAGATTCAGGTACCTGTTCAATTGGTATTGGTTCTCGTCAAAATCAGAAAACTTTTCAGGGATGATGATATATTTATACTGGCTGACTTGTTGGGCATTTGAAATCGAGAAAGAAATCAATAAGCATAATAGGATGAAATTTTTCATTCGGAATAATTTGATTCGAAAATACAAAAAACAATCTTGTTAGAAAATCATTTTAAAATACACATAAAAACTATTTTATTCAACGTAATTTTACGCCAACAAAAAAATCACAATGAAATTTTTTATTGATACAGCAAACTTAGCAGAAATTAAAGAAGCCCAAGATCTTGGCGTTTTGGACGGCGTAACCACCAACCCTTCTCTGATGGCCAAAGAAGGAATTACGGGAAAGAAAAACATTCTGAATCATTACAAAGCAATCTGTAAGATAGTGGACGGTGATGTGAGTGCGGAAGTCATTGCCACAGATTTCAAAGGAATGATTAAGGAAGGTGAGGAGCTGGCCAAATTAAATGACCAGATTGTGGTAAAAATCCCGATGACAAAAGACGGAGTTAAAGCCTGTAAATATTTTTCAGAAAAAGGAATCAGAACCAATGTGACTTTGGTGTTTTCAGTAGGACAAGCGTTGTTGGCCGCAAAAGCCGGAGCAACTTATGTTTCTCCTTTCTTAGGCAGATTGGACGATATTTCTACCGATGGGTTGAATCTGATTGAAGAAATCCGTTTGGTATATGATAATTATTTGTACGAAACGCAGATTCTAGCAGCTTCCATTCGCCATACTATGCACATTGTAAATTGTGCAAAAATTGGAGCTGATGTGATGACCGGGCCTCTGAGTTCTATTTTGGGGTTATTGAATCATCCCCTGACCGATATAGGTTTGGAAAAATTTCTGGCTGATTATAAGAAAGGAAATAAATAAAATCGAACAAATCATAAAAAAAGACGGGCAGTGGCTCGTCTTTTTTGTTTTCAAAGAATTGGCCATTCGATAAAAAAGGCAGTTCATAACCGAACTGCCTTCCTAACCTAAATCTAAAAACTATGAAAACTATTTTTTTATCTCCATCCACCACCTAATGCTTTGTAAAGCATCACAATGGCATTCAATCTTCCAAATTCGGTATTAACCACGCTTAATTGCGCATTCAGAGCATTTTCTCTGGCAGTTAATACTTCCAGATAATTGGCCAAACCATATACCTGCAATTCTTCTGAATATTCAATTGCCTGATTATAGGCTTCGTATTCTTGTTGTTTCAATCCAATTTTTTTATCGTTGGTTTGATATGTATAAAGGGCATCTGATACTTCTTTGCTGGCATTGAGAATGGTTTGTTTGTAGTTTAGTAAAGCGGCTTCCTGCTGTGCCCGGCTTACTTCATACTGCGTCCTGATTTGTCTTCCATTCAAAATAGGCTGGGTCAATGAGCCTACTATGCTTGCAAACAAAGAATTGGCACTGAACAAATCCTCAAAATCTATGCTTTGAATTCCACCATTGGCCGTTAGCCTGATGGAAGGGTAGAAATTGCTTCTGGCAACATTTGTTAGTTCAAAACTTTGAATCAGACTATATTCAGCGACCATGACATCTGGCCGGTTGCTTAATAACTGAACAGGAACCCCTACCTTAAGTTCAGCCGCAATTTTCTGATCCTCCAATTTGCCTCTTTCAATTTCATGAGGCGGTTCACTCAAAAGTATACAAAACGTATTTTCCAGTAATTTAATATTATTTTCAATATCAAGTAACAAGGCTTTTGCATTAAACAATTGCGCTTCTGTTTGCTTCACGGCCACTTCTGTAACATTTCCCGCGTCTTTTAATGCGATGATTGTTTCTAGGCTTGACTCGCGGTTTGTAATGGTTTCTTCCGCGATTCTTTTTTGTTCATCAAATGCCAAAAGTTGGTAATAGGTAGAAGCCACGCTCGCAACCAACTGAGATTTTACCGCCTGATGAGCAGAAACGGACTGCAAATAACTTGCGGCAAATGCCCTTTTGTTACTTCTTATTTTTCCCCAAATATCTGCTTCCCAAGACAAATTACCCGAAATCTCATATTGATTGAGGTACTGTCTGTTTCCACCCGCAAGCTGTCCGAATTGTGTATTCAAGGATTGCGTTGAGTGAGAATAGCTGGCGTTTCCGGTTAGAGTAGGGAAGAAACCCGCATTTCCTTGTTTTACATAAGCTTGTGCAGCTTCTATATTTTGTAAAGCAATTCGAATGTCAAGGTTGTTGCTTAAAGCCTTGTCTATATATTGCGCCAGTTTATCATCAGTGAAAATTTCTTTCCATGATAAATTAGCCATGCTCAAACTATCTTGAGCAACCTCACTTGTACGAAAGTATTTTTCATTTACCACTTCTCCGGACCGATTGTATTCTTTCGCTACAAAGCAAGACTGTAAACTTGCCAAAACACCGATGATGACTATATATTTAAAAATTTTCATAATTATGTCTTCTAAATCTTTCTTTATTTTACCCCTTGCTCTTTCGTTTCAAATTTCATAGGCGTGATTTTCTCCTGTAACCATTGAAAAATCACATACAAAACAGGAATATTGAACAATCCGATGATTGTACCTACCAATAAACCAAATGCTGCACCGGTCGCAATTGAACGGTTCCCTATATAGCCTACTCCTGAAGCAAATACCAATGGCATTAATCCCAGAATAAACGCAAATGAGGTCATCAAGATGGGGCGGAACCTGGCTTTTGCTCCATTAAACGCAGAATTGGCAATAGATTCCCCCTGCCGTCTTCTTTGAATGGCGAATTCTACAATCAGAATCGCATTTTTGGCGAGTAGTCCCACCAGCATGATGAGTGCAATCTGGAAATAAATATTATTTTCCAATCCTGCTATTTTCTGAGCCCAATAAGCACCCATGATACCTCCCGGCAATGAGAGAAGTACAGAGAGTGGGAGCAAATAACTTTCATATTGCGCCGATAGAATGAAATAGACAAAAATCACACAGAGGATGAAAATCATCAATGTTTGACTGCCTGCATTGATTTCCTCTCTTGACAAACCGGAAAATTCAACTCCATAATTACTTGAAAGATTGGATTCCGTGACTTCCTGTACAGCCTGAATTGCATCTCCCGAACTGTAACCCGGATTACTTGCTCCTGAAATACTGGCTGTAGTAAACAAATTAAACCGATTGATATTTTGTGGGCCGTATACCCGATTCAGTTTTACAAATTGTGTAATGGGCGTCATTTCTCCCGATGTTGTTCTGACAAATATTTTTTGCAAATCGGCTTCTGTCGCCCTGTCTTCCGGTAATGCCTGGACCATTACACGGAATTGTTTTCCATATCTTGTAAAGTCCGCAGCGTAAATTCCTCCAATATAACCCTGTAAAGCGTTGAAAATAGCACTGACCGATACTCCGGATTGTTTGGCCCTCGGAATATTTAATTCAATTTCATATTGGGCATAAGAAGTATTGAATGAGGTCTGTGCATATTGAATTTCCGGACGTTTCATTAATTCCCCAATATATCCCTGCGCCACTTGGTTAAATTCATTTAAATCACCACCTGATTTGTCTAATAATTTTAATTCGAAACCGGAAGAAATTCCAAATCCCGGAACGCTTGGGGGTGAGAAAAAGATCATATTGGCTTCCGGCATTTGCGAAGCCAATCCAAATAACTGACCCACGATTGCATCTGTCGACATACTTTCCTCTTTTCTTTCATGAAAATCAGACAATCCGATTAACGCCATACCATAGTTGGAACCTTGTCCGGAAACGAAACTGAATCCTGAAACCAAAGTAACGAGCTCCACTCCCGGAATTTTTGACGCACGTTTATAAAATTCATCCTGAACCGCTGCAACACGATCAGAAGTGGCACCTGCAGGAAGTTCAAAGTTCCCCATAATAAATGCGCGGTCTTCATTGGGGACAAATCCACTTGGCATAGTTTTGTGTGCCCAGAAAATCCCCAGTCCACATAGTACCAAAATTAAAAATGTCACCCATTTATGACGTAACAGAAAACCAAAACTCTGGGCGTATTTGTACGTTACGGCATTAAATCCGGCATTAAAAGCATCAAAAAATCGCTGGGCAAAATTTTTCTTTTGTTTTTTGTCGTTTTTATGTTCTTTCAAGAATAATGCACACAAAGCAGGGCTGAGTGTAAGTGCATTGACCGCTGAAATTATAATCGCAACAATCAACGTGATACCGAACTGCTGATAAAAGACCCCCGTAGGCCCCTGTATAAATGTAACCGGAATAAATACGGCGGCCATTACCAATGTGATGGATACAATGGCTCCTGAAATCTCACTCATGGTACTGATGGCCGCCTCTTTCCCTGCCAGATGGGTTTTTTCCATCTTGGCATGGACGGCCTCGACGACGACAATCGCGTCATCGACGACAATACCAATGGCCAGAACCAAAGCAAATAAAGTGAGCAGGTTGAGTGAGAACCCAAACAAATTGAGAAAGAAAAATGTCCCGATGATGGAAACCGGCACTGCTATCATAGGCACCAAAGTTGAGCGGAAATCCTGTAAGAATATGAATACGACAATAAATACCAATATAAAGGCTTCAATCAGGGTGGTAATCACTTTATTGATAGAAGCGTCCAGGAATTGATTGGTATCAAAAAGGATTTTATAATTCATTCCTTCGGGAAGGTTTGTAGATAATTCGTCCAGTTTATCTCTTAAGGCAAGGATAATTTCTTGCGCGTTGGATCCTGGCGTTTGGTAAATGACCATAGCTACCGCAGGGTGGCCGTTCATTTTGGATTCTCCCACATAACTTTGGGCTCCCATTTCAATTTTCGCTACATCTTTCAGGTAAAGGATTTGGCCATTGTCCAAAGATTTGATAACAATATTTTTATATTGATCCTCTGATCTGTATTTGCCGCTATAACGAATTACATACTGAAAAGTCTCGCCATTGTTTTCACCAAATTGACCGGCAGCTGCTTCCAGACTTTGTTCATTTATCGCGCTTGTAATATCTGAAGGAACCAATCCATAGCTGGCCATTTTGGCAGGATCAAGCCATACACGCATTGAATAATTCCTGCTTCCGAAAACGTTAGCGTCTCCAACCCCATTTACACGTTTCAATTCTGGAACTATATTGATATTCATATAGTTTTGAACGTATGTACGGTCAATATTTTCATTTTCCGAATAAAACGAAACAAACATCAGCGCACTTGTTTGTTGTTTTTGCGTTACAACTCCCGATCTTGTCACCTCAGCCGGTAAAAGGGGAGTAGCACGAGCTACACGATTCTGAACGTTTACAGAGGCAATATCTGGGTCAATACCTTGTTTAAAAAAGACTTGAATTTGGGCGGTACCATTATTTGTTGCCGTAGAACTGATGTAATCCATTCCCTCTACACCATTGACTTGTTCTTCAATGGGAATGATGACACTTTCCAAGACAGTTTGCGCATTGGCTCCGGGATAACTTGCACTGATTTGTACAGTGGGAGGGGCGATCTCAGGATACTGTGTAACGGGTAAAGTGGTTAAACCCAAAATACCTAAAATGACTATAATAATTGAAATTACAGTGGAAAGAACGGGTCTTTCTATAAATGTTTTTAACATAATTTACGTTCTTTTTACATGATGGGTTTTAATTGAATGATGGAATCAAAATCCACTTTTTGTTCTTTGATAGGTGCTTGATTTCTCAATTTTCCGATTCCCTGTGCTACCACAATTTCTCCTTTTTTCAATCCGGATTTTACAATTGCGATATTGTTTATACGGTCTTCAACTTCAATTGGCGTACTATAAACAGTATCTTTTCTTACGGTATAAACATAAATGATACCTTGTTGTTCATAAGTTGAATTTTCAGGAACAGCCAAGACATTGGTATATTGTTTTGGAATCCGAATAGATCCGCTATTTCCGTTGCTTAACAATCGATTGTCATTTTTAAACATGGCACGGAATTGAATGGTTCCTGTTTGAGGATTAATTTGACCGGTAACAGTTTGAATTTTCCCTTTTTCGCTGTAAGTATCGCCATTTGCCAAAATCAATTCTACTTCTGGCATATTGTTTAGTTTTTCTTTTACTGTTGTACCCTCGGCTTCTGAAAGAAAGTCCAAATAATCTGATTCATTCATTGAAAAATAAGCATAAACTTCTCCGGTTTCAGAAACATTGGTAATAGGCGTCTGGTCAGTTGGTCCCACCAAACTACCTTCTCTGAAATTGATGGCTCCCACAATACCCGAAATAGGACTTTTTACCATTGAAAAATCAATATTGGCTTGTATTCCGCTATAATTGGCTTGTGCTTGCTGGTAGCTGGCTCTTGCTTGTGCTAATTGACTTTGGGCACGTGAAAGATTTGCTTTGGCAGTTTCCAATTGTACATTGCTTATGATTTTCTTATCTACCAATGGAACTAATTTGTCCACTTCAACTTGGGCCGCGTTTACAGAGGCCTGTGCTGCGCTAATGTTTGCCTGCGCCGCATTGATACCAGATTTGGCTGCATTTGCGTCTTGTGAAAGGACATTGGTCTCCAGTCTGAAAAGCGTTTGCCCTTTATGTACAACCTGCCCTTCGTCAACATAAACTTCCCGGATGTAACCGGAAATTTTGGCACGGATTGCGTTGTTGACTTTTCCTTCAATGTTGACCGGGTAAGAGCGATAACCTGTCAAATCTTTCGTTACTACTTCCACAACCGGAAGAGTAGGAGGTGGTGCTACATGTTGCTCCGATTGATTATTACAAGACGTGAGCATAAGTAGGGCAAGAAATGAAACTGCAATAATGTTTGTTTTCATAAAAAATCTTTATGTGTTTTGTGTGAGTGATTCTAATTTTGATATGGTAATTGATAATTGCTTGACAGCATTGTCCAAATGTTCTATATAGATTTCTGCTTTTTGAATACTGATTTCATTTGGATCATCAAGTTTTTCCTTTTTGTAACATTTTAACTTTTCAGACAATTGTTTTTCATGCAACAACATATCATGGATTTTTTGAAGCCGCATGACCACATTTCCGGAAGATATCCTGTACAATCTCTTTCGGTTATCTATTTTAGTGAAATATTCTATGTATTTCAGTTGCGTGAGGAAGCTTAAGCTGTTTGAAACAGAACTTTTGCTCGCATTGAAAACCTCTACAATTTCGTCAAAAGTTATACCCTCGCGTTTGCAGTCCAATAGCAAGTAAGAAAATATTTTACTTGTCAAAGGAGGGAAATTGTAAACACTCTCATAATAACTTGAGAAATCTTCAATTAATTCAATTTTGCTTTCGTTCATTTAGGAGTTAAAATTTTTACAAAATTATAGTTTGTTCGGTAAATACAAAACAAATTGAATTAAATTTAATGTTAAATTATGAAAGAAGGTTATTTTGTGTTTCTTAACATACGTCAATTTAGGATAAATTCAATGTGGGTACCTTTGTGAAAACTTTAAAATATATCATTATGTCAGTAAAATGGAATTTAGATACGAGCCACTCAGAGGCTCAGTTCAAAGTAAAGCACATGGTCATTTCAACTGTGTCGGGAGAATTTTTGGATTTTAACGCTTCGGCAGAATCAGATGACGAAAAATTTACCAATGCGAAGTTTGATTTTTCGGCAAAGGTCAATTCAATTAATACAAAAAATCCGCAAAGAGATGAACATTTGGTAGGAGAAGACTTTTTTGATGCGGCCGGCCACCCTGAATTGGTATTCAAAGGGAATGAATTTGATGGCGAAAGCATCAAAGGAGAACTGACTCTAAAAGGCATAACAAAACCTGTAACACTGAATGCCGATTTTGGGGGTGTAATCAAGGATCCCTATGGGAATCAACGTGCAGGATTTGAATTAACAGGAGAAATTAACCGCAAAGATTTCGGCTTAAATTGGCAGGCTACAACAGAAGCGGGCGGACTGGTTGTTTCAGATAAAGTAAAATTATTTGTAAATTTGGAGTTTATAAAGCAATAAGCGAAATAACTATCACACAATTACCACCTTGTTCCGAAAGGAGCAAGGTTTTTTATTTTAGCACACAATCCTTGATTTAAAACCGCGTCAAGATTCCAAAATGAATTTTGGAATTTTTGAAATCAAAGCTTGTGTCGGACTGTTTGCCCACGGCATAACTCAAATTGAAAACGCCCAGCTGGGTAAGAAAAGAAATTCCGGCGCCTACGCCTAATAAATTTTCATTTAAATGGGTTGACTTGTTTTCAATAAAAGCATAATCGCCAAATGCGGATACATAAAAACCATCATTGGGCATAAAGCGGTATTCAAGACTGGTGATCCCATAAGCAGAAGCCGTAATGCTTTCTTCATTGAATCCGCGAATACTTCCAAATCCTCCAATCCTGTAAAGCTCATTTTCAGAATAAAAATCGCCGTCACTAAATAGCCCGTAACCATCAACCTGAAGCTTGAGCAAATGTTTCGGATACAGCTTGAAAATACGAAAGGCAGTTATACCTATTTCGTATTGGTTGGCATCTGTTTTTATAATTTCTTGCGTCGTGGGGTCTCTTTCCTCACTTTTTCTCTTTAAAGTTTTACCCAATAAGAACAGAGCAGATTTGCCTTCTAAAAGCCGGTTTGGAGTTGGCTGGATAAATTCATAGCTTACACCGAATCCATTTTTTTTGAAATCATCATAGAGCAATGCCATTTCCGGATATTCGTCCAGCACGAAATTTGAGGTTTCACTGCTGAAATTCAGTCCTATATTGGAATTTTGTGAAAGTTGATAAAACAATCTTTCCTCAATCTTTGTACTCACAAAAACACTATCTTTTCTGTAAAGGTTGAAATTGGTTTGTGTACCCAAAGGTGTACGTAAAATATAAGGAACGCGCACGTTAAGGTCGAGGGTAGTGCTTTTATCGGCTGTCCCAATCCAATTCAAACGAACTTTTTCCATTCCGTTAAAATTGTTATTGAGTTCTATTTTAACGTTTCCGTTTAACCTGAAATCTCCGTTTTCATCATTTCCAAACCCCAAAATTCCATCAAATAAATTTGATTTTACTTTTTTGACATAAAGATAAATGGTAGTGGAATCTGTATTGAATAAAGTCTGGGGAGGCCTGGCTTCTTCAATCAAGAGATTATAGCTCATCTTCTCTGAAATTTCTTTCAACTCCTGCTCATTATAAACTTTCCCCTTTTTTAAACCCAATCCGTGTTTGATATAACCCTTTGAAAGTTTTTTATAGCCTTCCACCTGTACTCCGTCGATTGTTCTGGACGCAAACAATTGTAAATCTAATTTAACTTTTGCTTCGCCATCTTTGAAGCCCAAAGGCGTGATTTTGATTTTTGTAAACGGATAACCCTTTTGGGCGTATTGGTCGTTCACTTTTTGAATCAGTGAATCAAGATTTTTCACGGCAAACCAATCTTTTTTTTGCTGAAACAAAGAATCATTTTTTACCCAAATGTTTTTGTACATTTTTCCTTTGTTGAGGTAAATGTCAACTCCTTTCAAAGAGTCAAGTGTTAAAGTATAATACCCGATTGTTTTTAAAGAATCAAGTGTTTTGATGACTGTAGAATCATTGAGCAATTTTTTATGGAAATCCAATTCATATCCATGTTTAGTGGATTTATAGTCATAGAAATTCAAGACAGAATCATTTTTTTCCTGTCCGAAAGCAGGAAGAATAAAAAGAATCACAAAAATTGAATAAATGAATTTCACTTTGGTAAAACGAAAAATCTCCTGACAAAGTACGGAATAAATGAATTCTTTTCATATAAAAACAAAACCCTCCGGAATGGAGGGTTTGTTTTACAGTATTTTAATCTAACTGATGAATTTTTTTGAAACAATTTCCCCATCGTCTGTTTGGACTCGGATAATGATGATTTGTTTCCCAAAAGAACTTGAATCCAACTGATAAGTTTTGGAATGGATCTCTGATTTTCTGAATAAACTTCTTCCGCTCAAATCAAACACGTCAATCGACAAGATTTGATAGTCTTTTGAAAGGATTTCAATTTTATCTTCATTTTTGTAAATCAGCACTTTATTTGTTGCAAAATCGTCTGTAGCCATGATTTCTTCATCTTCAAAGACGATTTCAAAACGGTTTTTAAATTCACCTGCCGCAGATTCAAATTCATAGCGGGAATCGGTCAAATCATGAACATTGTTCAGAAGGTTGTCTTTCAGATAAATCAGCTGCCCGTCTGAAAATAATCCATCAACATTAGTCAAAGAAATATTATATTTTCCATTTGTCAAAGCCTTGAATCCAAGCGGCACAACATCTGTATCTTGAAATGGCAATGCCCGACCTTGAATGGTGAAGTTCTGCTCGTCAATTATGCTGTAAATAGCGCTTCCGTCATAATTGAACATTTTTCCGTCAATCTGGTGGTCAACTCCCTGTGTGGCTCCATCCATGTAGCCTATCAGGATTTGGTTGAGAGCCGTATTATTTCCGTCTGAAAGATTCAACCAGAACCGGTGTTTCTCCACCTGATTTGTTTTGAAGAAATCAGCAGGATTAGCCGTTCTCATAGAATTGTCAAATGAAACAGAAGCATCTGTGGTTTCCACAATGAAGCCTTGTCCTACGGCAATTATACCGGAAGGTTCTGCCCCTGCGTCGGCAACGGTACCTCCAAGTTCTGTGTAAGTCGCAT
>PJUF01001075.1_pt1 | contig 15238 bp, 12 predicted proteins | sample 1512191 | NCBI WGS metagenome assembly PJUF01 (sample SAMN08177673, study PRJNA422409) | Feces metagenome, whole genome shotgun sequencing project. | isolation source: Chicken feces (3) enriched on wood chips | host: Gallus gallus | place: USA: Madison | collected 2015-01-15 | reverse complement strand
TTGGCGATGATGTTGATCGCTTCCACCAGCACCGAGAAGGCCATGGCCGAATAGATGTAGCCCTTGGGAATGTGGAAACCGAGGCCGTCGGCCACCAGCGTAACACCAATCAGCAGCAGGAAGGCCAGCGCCAGCATCTTGGTCGTCGGATGGTCGGCCACGAACTTGGCGATGGGCCCGGAGGCCACGAACATCACGGCCACGGCCACCAGTACCGCAGCGACCATGACGAAGACCTGGTCGGCCGGCACCATGCCGACGGCCGTGATGATGGAGTCGATCGAAAACACCATGTCGATGACGACGATCTGCAGCAGGATGGCCTGCAGCGTGGCCTTGGCGGCATCGCCCGGCTTGACCTCGTGGTCGTCCTCAATGGCCGCATGCATTTCGTGCGTGGCCTTGTAGATGAGGAAGCCGCCGCCGGCGATGAGGATGATGTCCTTCCAGGAGAAATCATGCTCGAAGGCCGTGAACACAGGATCCTGCAACTGCACGATCCAGCTGATCAGGAACAGCAGCACGATGCGGAACACCAGCGCGAGGCCGATCCCCAGCTTGCGCGCGAATTCGGCCTGCTCGCGCGGCAGCCGCGAGACGAGGACCGAGATGAACACGATATTATCGATGCCCAGCACGATCTCCATGACCGTGAGCGTGGCAAAGGCGATCCACACATTGGGATCGGCGAGGAGTTCAAGCATCGAGCGCTCCATGCGGCGAGTCGGAATGACACAGCAATCTAGGATCAGCTTCTCCTGCGGTGAAGGGCGCAAATAGAGTTTTGCGCTCCTGCGGCATCAAACAGAATGGCGCACCCCGGCCCATGCTGGTATCGCCCAGATGCCGGATGCTATCGTGAAGCCACCGACCACCTTGCGAGGCCAGTCATGGACGCCTTCTCTCCGCTCTCCGCTGCCCTGGGCGGCACCCTGATAGGGCTGGCCTGTGCCGTGCTCTGGCTGGGCAATGGCCGCATTGCCGGCATATCCGGCATTTTTGGCCAGTTGCTTCCGCCAGCGCAGACCGTCCTTTGGCGCGTGGTATTCCTAGTCGCACTGGTTATGGCCACCCTCCTCACCGCCAGCGCCTTCCCCAGCCTGGGCGTCGGTGGCGTGGACCCCGCGCAGCTGGTGCCACCACCAGTCGCCTCAGGCATAGCCATGCCGGTCTGGCTCATTGCCGCCGGGCTGCTCACGGGATTCGGCACCAGGATAGGCAATGGCTGCACATCGGGTCACGGCGTCTGCGGCCTGGCGCGGCTGTCGCTGCGCTCGCTCGTAGCGGTTCTGGTCTTCTTCGGCGTCGCCATTCTCACCGTCACCGTCACGGGGATTGTCTGATGGCCGTGCTCCGCCTGCCCTATCTCGCCACCGCGGCGCTGAGCGGCGCCCTGTTCGGTGCCGGTCTTTATGTCTCGCAGATGGTCGATCCGCTCAAGGTGCTGCGCTTTCTCGATTTTACCGCCATCCCCACGGGTGGCTGGGATCCGAGCCTGGCCTTTGTCATTGTCCCGGCCATCCTTGTGATGTTCGTGGCCGTGCGCATCGGCCGCCGCCGGCAGGCGCCTCTCTTTGACGTCACCTTCCACGAGCCGGAATACCAGCGGATCGACGCGCGCCTCGTCTGTGGAGCGGCCCTGTTCGGTATCGGCTGGGGCATGACGGGCATCTGCCCCGGCCCTGCGATCTCGCTGATCGCCTTTCAGCCCGATGGTATCTGGCTGTTCCTGGCCGCCATGTTCGCCGGGTCGCTGGCAGGCAGCCTCATCCTGCCCAGCGGTCACGCCCGACGCCTTGCGGATGCCGCGCGATGAAGCCCGACGCCGACATCATCGTCGTCGGTGGTGGCCTGGCCGGGCTTGCCACCGCAGTCAGCCTTGCCCGGGCAGGAACGCACGTCATTCACCTTGCGCCGCCTGCCCCACCTGATCGCCGCACCTCCGCGCTGATGATTCCCAGCGTCGATTTTCTCCGCCATGCGGGCCTCGTCGACGATCCGGCAGCGCTCGGCCACACGCTCACCGCCATTCGCATCATCGACGCCACGCCGCGCCTCATCCGCGCGCCCGAAACGCTCTTCGATGCCCGGGAAACCGGCCTCTCCGCCTTTGGCTGGAATTTCGGCAATGCGGCCCTGCTCGCGCATTTTCAGACAAGGGCGCCGGCCACCGGCCTCGAAACCCGGCACCAGCAGGTCACCGGATGGCGCCGCGAAGGACACCTGGGCGTCGTTACCCTTGCCGATGGCTCAGAATTGCGCGCCAACCTCGTCGTCGGGGCCGACGGCAAGAAATCGCTGATCCGCGGCGCTGCCGGAATCTCGACACGCGAACATCACTTCGCCGAAGCCGCCCTTGTTGCCGATCTCGATCTGGCCCGCCCGATTGGCGGCACTTCGATCGAGTTTCACTACCCCCACGGACCATTCACTCTGGTTCCGGCGGGCGGCACCCGGGCCAACCTCGTCTGGATCGATGAAGAGCCTCTGCTGCGAAAGATCCAGGCCGCTGGCGCAGATGCCCTGCTGGCGGCGCTGGCCGAACGCTCGCAACGCCTGTTCGGGGCAATCACGCTGGCCTCGCCCAGTTTCGTTTTTCCTCTCTCGACCCTCACCGTGGAGATTGCCGGGCGCGAAGGTGTGGCTCTTGTCGGAGAGGCGGCCCATGCTTTTCCGCCCATCGGTGCCCAAGGGCTTAATCTGGGTCTTCGTGATGCTGCCGACTTGCTCGCCGCCGTAGACAACGCCGATCGAAGCGACCCGGCCTGGGGTATTTCCGTCAGTGCCGATTATGCTGCCCGTCGTGCCGGAGACCTGGCCCGCACCGGTAGCATGGTCGACACGCTTTTCCGCTCGCTGCTGGCCGACATGCTGCCCAGCCAGGCGCTCCGCGCCGGCGGACTCTGGGCCCTGAAGCTCCTGCCCCCGCTCCGGCGCCAGGCTTTCTCGCTCGGCATGGGTGAACGCTAGCGACGTCGTCCAACGACGCGAAAAACGCCTGGCCTCATGCAAAACGGGCGCAGTCTCCTGCGCCCGTTTTCGTAGAATGATCGAGAGAGCTTACTGAGCCGGCGTCTCGGCCGCACCCTCGGCTGGAGCACCTTCTGCCGGCGCGTCGCCATTGGCCGGTGCAGCGCCCTGGCCCGAAAGCTCCTGGCGCAGCTGCTCTGCACGATCCTGCAGCACCTGCTCCAGCGCGTTCTGGCCCGATTCCTGCTGCTGCAGCTGTTCAAACGTCAGCGCAGCTTCGCTGTCATAGCTCGCGGTGAAGCCTGCCAGGTTGATCTCGATCGCCAGATCTTCGTTCTGCCGGTTCTTGGCGGTCAGCGTCAACTTGTTGCCGCGCTTGAGCGAATTGACATACTGCTCGTTGATCACCAGCTGGGTAGAGCACGACTGCGTGTCGCACAGCATGTAGGGCACGCGCACCGGCTTGGCATTGTCGATCTGCCAGGTCAGGCCGAACGGCAGCAGCACCCCGAGCGGCACGGCAGCGACAGCCAGCAGGCGGCTTTCCTGGCCCGGATCGTCACGCAGCAGGAACGAGCCGAGGAACTGGCCATTGGCCAGAATCACCTGGCGCAGCAGGCAGGCCTTCTGGCCATCGGGCAGCGGATCGCAAACCTTCAGCCAGTTCTGCGAGGCGAGACTATCGACGGCGGCGGCAACGTCGGACGTCGCCGAGCCTGCAGCAGGAGCTTCATCTGCTGGCGCAGCTTCGGTGGTCTGGGCGGCCGGTGCTTCGGGGGTGGTCGCGTCCTGCGAGAATGCCGAGAGAGGGGACAGCATCATTGCAGCCACCGCGACTCCGGCGACGAGGGGTTTCCTGAAAGTCATAGAATATCCTTGCCTTCCTTGGCGGTCCCGGCGGCTCTGGGCCGCCATCAAATTCGAACTGCCCTTCAAGGGCTCAAATCGGGCAATAACATGACCGATGCCCCTTGCCAAAACATTATCCGGCCGAGTGGCAGTCGGGGCACGTTCAGGCCCCGGTTTCCGCCAGTTTTGCCAGTTTCGAAAGGATCGCCGCAGCCCCCTTGAGCCGCTGTTCCGGGGTCGGCCAATTGCGCGCGAACACGAGTTTCTGATCGGGCTTGATGCGAACCTGGTTGGAAAGGTCGCTGACCATGCGTACAAGCCCCGCCGGATTGGGGAACTCGTTGTTGCGCAACGTAAGCACGGCCCCCTTCGGCCCGGCATCGACCTTTTCGACATTCGCCTGGCGGCATAGCGACTTGACGAGGATAACCTTGAGCAGTGCCTCCACCTCCTCGGGCAGCGGCCCGAAGCGGTCAATGAGCTCCGCGCCCGCCGCATCGATGTCACGGATATCGGTCAGGTCGCCGAGCTTGCGATAGAGCTGCATGCGCAGCTGCAGGTCCGGCACATAGTGCTCGGGAATCATGACCGGCATGCCGAGCGAAATCTGCGGGCTCCACTCGTTGCGGTCCTCGTATTCCTCTTCGCCCGACTTGAGATTGGCCACCGCCTCTTCCAGCATTGCCTGGTAAAGCTCGTAGCCGACTTCTCGGATATGACCCGACTGCTCGTCGCCCAGGAGATTTCCTGCCCCGCGGATATCGAGGTCGTGGCTGGCCAGCTGGAACCCGGCACCAAGCGATTCGAGCGACTGCAACACGCTCAACCGGCGCTCGGCCGTGTCGGTCAGCTTCTTGTCCGGGGGCACCGTGAACAGCGCATAGGCGCGCTGCTTGGCCCGTCCGATTCGTCCACGGATCTGATAGAGCTGCGCCAGGCCGAAATTGTCCGCCCGGTGCACGATCAGCGTGTTGGCATTGGGAATGTCGAGACCCGATTCGACGATCGTGGTCGCCAGCAGCACGTCGAACTTGTTGTCGTAGAAGGCATTCATGATGTCGTCGAGCTCACCCGGCGCCATTTGCCCATTGGCCGCCACGAACGACACTTCCGGCACCTGGCTGCGCAGGAACTCGGCAATATCGGGCTGGTCCTTGATACGCGGCACGACATAGAAACTCTGCCCGCCGCGATACTTCTCGCGCAGCAGTGCTTCGCGAATGGAAAGCGGATCGAAGGGCGAGATGAACGTTCGGATAGCAAGACGATCGACCGGCGGCGTCGCCAGCAGCGACAGATCGCGCACCCCGGTCAGCGCGAGCTGCAGCGTGCGCGGAATGGGTGTCGCCGTGAGCGTCAGCACATGCACATTGGCCTTGAGCTCCTTGAGGCGCTCCTTGTGGCCGACGCCGAAATGCTGCTCCTCGTCGATGATCAGCAGCCCGAGATCCTTGAACTTGATCGACTTGCTGAGCAGCGCATGGGTCCCCACGACGATGTCCACCTGCCCGTCTGCCAGTCCTTCCTTGGTCGCCTTGAGCTCGGCAGCGGACACCATGCGCGAGGCGTGGCGAACCCGTACCGGCAGGCCCTGGAACCGTTCGGAAAAGGTCTTGAAGTGCTGCCGCGAAAGAAGCGTGGTCGGCACGACCACCGCCACCTGCTTCCCGCTCAAGGCCACCGCGAAGGCCGCGCGCAGCGCCACTTCGGTCTTGCCGAAGCCCACATCGCCGCACACCAGCCGGTCCATCACCTTGCCCGAGGTGATATCGTCGAACACCGCCTCGATGGCGTTGAGCTGGTCTTCGGTTTCCTCATAGGGGAACCGCGCCGAAAACTCGTCATAGGCACCGGCATTTATGTCGATTACATCTGCCTTGGTCAGCAGGCGCTGCGCGGCAAGCTTGATGAGCTGCTCCGCCATCTCGCGGATGCGCTGCTTCAGCTTGCCCTTCTTGGCCTGCCAGGCAACGCCGCCCAGCTTGTCCAGCGTCACATTGCCGTCGTCGGACCCATACCGTGTCAGCAGCTCGATATTTTCGACCGGCAGGTAAAGCTTGGTGTCGCCGCCATATTCGAGCTCGACGCATTCATGCGGCGCGCCCCCGGCCTCGATGACCTTGAGCCCGAGAAAGCGGCCGATACCGTGATCGACATGCACCACGAGGTCACCGGCATTGAGGCTCGCCGCCTCCGTCAGCGCATCAGAGGCCTTCTTCCGGCGCTGTGGCCGCAGAATGCGTTCGCCCAGGATATCCTGTTCGGAGAGCACCAGCAGATCGTCTGTCTCGAAGCCGGTCTCGAGCGGCAGCACGACCAGCGACGTGGTCGCTGCGCTCGTCGTTTCCGCGTCTCGCCAGTTTTCCGCCATGCGCGGATTGGTGAGGCCGTGGTCCTTGAGCACCTGGGCCATGCGGTCGCGCGTCCCCGCGCTCCAGCAGGCGACCACAGCCCGCCGTCCCTTGCGCCGCTCTGCCAGCAGCCTGTCGACCACGGCCTGGAACAGATTGATGTCCGAAGCTGAGCGCTCTGCGGCAAAGCTCGGAGCAATGCGCCCCCCGGCATCGTCCCCGCGCGTCGTATTGGCAGACAGGAAGGGCGAAAACTGCACGACCGATGCCCCTGCCAGGGCCGCCGGCACCACATCGAGGTCGTAAAGCAGTTCCGGCTTGATCGGCTTGTAAGGCGCGCCCGCGCCGGCCACTTTCGGCGCCTGCCGCGCCGCCTCGCGCGCGTCGTAATAGTCACGAATCTGGGTCGCGCGCTCGGCATAGGCTTCTGCGACCTGATCGTCGAACACGAACGGCGCGTCGCCCACATAGTCTGCTAGCCGGTCCATGTGGTCGTAAAAGAACGGCAGCCAGTGCTCCGTGCCGGAATAGCGGGAACCACCGCTGACCGAGGCATAGAGTGTATCGTCGACCGTGTTGCCGCCGAATGCCGCCGTATAGTTCTGCCGGAAGCGCCGGATGGTTTCCTCGTTGAGCACCACTTCGCTCATCGGCGTCAGGTCGATACGCTTGAGCGTTCCGGTGCTGCGCTGGCTGTCCGGATCGAACGTCCGGATCGATTCGAGCTGGCTGCCGAAGAAATCGAAGCGCAGTGGCGCCTCCGACCCTGCCGGGAACAGGTCTACGAGGCCACCGCGTACCGCAAACTCGCCGCTTTCGCGCACCGTGGGTACGCGCAGATAACCGTTGTTTGCCGCCCAGGCCACAAGCTTGTCGCTATCGACCACCCGCCCGACAGCCGCAGAAAAACTCATGGTTTCGACGAGATCGCGCGGCGGCAGTCTCTGGATCAGCGCGTTGACGGCCGTCAGCACGACCACGCCCTTGGCCCCGCTGGTCAGCGCCGCCAGGGTGTTCATCCGCGCAGCAATGGTGACGGTATTGGGCGAGACTCGATCATAGGGCAGGCAGTCCCAGGCCGGCAGCGTCAGGATGGTATGGCCGGGCATGATTGCGCCCAGCACTTCCGCCATGCGCTGCATACGCCGCCCGTCGCGCGCGACGAAGACCAGGCTGGCCGTGTCGTCGGGCGCATCCTTGAGCCGCTGCTCGACGAGGCGCGCCAGCGTCATGGGCTGCATGCCATCTGGCACGTTGGAGATCGTGCGGACGGCGGGTGCAAGGCCAGAAAGTTCGTTCATTTTTCTATACGGGCCTGATGATCGGCAATCACGAGCGACAGGAAGTCCCGATCCACGTTGGCCGGCGGCTCTTCCTGGCCCATCACCCATTTGAGGAGCGGCGGGTCTTCCTCGTCCATAAGCGCTTCGAGACGATCCAGTTCCGCCGCGCCATAGTGCTCGACATTGGCATCGGCAAACGGCCCCAGGATAAGGTCCATTTCCTTGGTTCCGCGATGCCATGCCCGGTAGCGCAGGCGCTTGCGACGAATGGAAATATCTTCACCGGCCGTCATCGCGACACCCATGATTGCAATTTGTTCTCGATTTGGACAGGTTCTTACGCACAAACGCCGCCCTTGTCACGGGCGGCGCGTGCGGTAAATCGAGGCGATGACTAGGCGGTTGTGTCGGCCGCTGATCAGGTGAGCACAAAGTAGACGATGCAGACGAGGCCGGCCAGCATGACCCAGCTCAACACCGATAGCGCCACGATCACGGCCAGCCTTGGGGGCATGCGGTCGGACCGATCCACGCGCGAAGTCGCGGAATGGCTTTTCAGCACTGAGTCATCTCGTATCATGTTCCCCCTCCATCAGAACACTGCCTATCCCGTAGTCACGGCCGCTCGACACATCGGGTTTCATCGTAACCGCGGGCCAGTATTTGCCCGGATCGTTCCACCGCTTTTTGACGCCGGGCAAAAAACGCGTCGGATCGAGGCTCGCTCGTGAACCGTCCGGAGGCGCTGCTCCCGCTCTTTCGGTCGCTCCACACCATCAAGGGTGTCGGCGACAAGCTGGCGGCCCTGCTGACCCGCTATTTCGGAGCGCCGGACGGGCAGGAAGCCATCGTCCTCGACGTACTCATGCACATGCCCTCGGGCGTGGTCGACCGCCGTCGCCAGGTTGGCATTGCCGAAGCCTATCTCAATCAGGTCGTCACCCTGCATCTCCACATTGATCGGCATCAGCCACCTCCACGCGGCAAACCGCATGTCCCGCATCGCGTGTTCGCGCATGACCAAACCGGCGAAATTGGCCTCGTCTTCTTCCGGGCACAGGGTGGCTGGGTCGAGAAGGCTCTGCCCGTGGGCGAAGAGCGCTATGTCTCGGGCCAGATCGGCTTTTTCAACGGCGAAAAGCAGATCACCCACCCTGACTACATCGTCGAGCCGGCCAGCTTCGCCACCCTGCCTTTGGTCGAGCCCGTCTATCCGCTCACCAACGGTCTCAGTTCCAAGGCCCTCGCCAAGCTGGTACGCCAGGCGGTGGACGCCCTGCCCGACCTGCCCGAATGGATCGCCGCCGAGACAATGGCCACCCGCAACTGGCCGAAATTCCCGGAGGCCATGCGTAGCGTCCACCTGCCGGAAAATCCCGATGAGGCGCAGCTATGGTCACCGGCCAGGCAACGGCTCGCCTATGACGAATATCTGGCCGGCCAGATCACCCTCCAGCTCGTCCGCTCGAGCATGGTCTCCGCTCGCGGCGTCTCGCGCACCTTCACCGGCGAACTGACCGAAAAACTTGCCGCTGCCCTACCCTTCTCGCTCACCGACGGCCAGAAGCAGGCCCTGGCGGAAATTCGCGCCGACCTCGCGGCGCCCGACCGCATGTCGCGCCTGCTGCAGGGCGATGTCGGCTCCGGCAAGACCGTGGTTGCGCTGCTAGCCATGGCAGCCATGGCCGAAAGCGGCGCCCAGTCCACGCTGATGGCGCCCACCGAACTGCTGGCATCCCAGCATTTTCGCACCATCGAGCCACTGTGCAGGGCCGTCGGCCTCACCTGCGCCCTGCTCACCGGCAAGATGCCGGCGGGCGAACGCCGCGCCATCCTCGCCGGTCTCGCTGATGGCTCGATCGCCATCGCCGTCGGCACCCACGCGCTGTTCCAGTCCGATATCGCTTTCGCCAATCTCGGCCTGACCGTCGTCGACGAACAGCATCGCTTCGGCGTGCACCAGCGTCTCGCCCTTTCCGACAAAGGTCGCCACACCGACCTGCTGGTGATGACGGCCACACCCATTCCGCGAACCTTGGTGCTCACCCATTTCGGCGACATGGCCGTCAGCGTGCTCCGCGAAAAACCGCGAGGCCGTCAGCCCATCGACACGGCGGTCATGTCCATCGGCGACTATCCCCGCGTCGTCGCCCGCTTGCAATCGCGCCTGGCCGAAGGCGCCCAGGCCTATTGGGTCTGCCCGTTGGTCGAGGAGAGCGAGACGCTCGAAGTGGTCAGCGCCGAAGATCGTTTTGCCGAACTATCAAAAATCTTCGGCGATCAGGTCGCCCTGGTTCATGGTCGCATGTCTGCCGCCGCCAAGCAGGACGTGATGGCCCGGTTCAAGGCCAACGAAATAAAGCTGCTCGTCGCCACCACCGTCATCGAAGTCGGCGTCGACGTCCCCAACGCCACCATCATGATTATCGAGCATGCCGAACGCTTCGGCCTGGCCCAGTTGCATCAGTTGCGCGGCCGGGTCGGGCGCGGCTCGCAACGGTCGGCCTGCCTGCTGCTCTACAAGGATCCACTATCCGAGACAGCAAGAGCACGGCTGGACACCATCAAGTCCACCGAGGACGGTTTCGAAATCGCCGAGCGCGACCTAGAACTGCGCGGCCAGGGCGACGTGCTCGGCACCCGCCAGTCCGGCATGCCCGGCTACCGCCTCGCGGTGCCCGACGTCCACCGTCACCTGCTCGAATTCGCCCATGACGATGCCAAGCTGCTTCTCGCCCGCAATCCCGGTCTAACCGGCCCCGAAGGCGAGGCGGCCCGTACCCTGCTCTACCTCTTCCGCAAGGACCTCGCCATCCCGCTGATCCGGGCGGGATAGCGCCTATTCCACCGTCACCGACTTCGCCAGGTTGCGCGGCTGGTCCACGTCAGTGCCCATGAACACGGCTGTATGATAGGCCAGCAGTTGCACCGGAATGGTCGCCAGGATCGGCGCGACGAACGGATGCACGTGCGGGATTTCGATAATGTCCGCCACCCCATGGCCCACCGTTTTCGCGCCTTCGGCATCGGTGATCAGGATGATCTTGCCGCCGCGCGCCGCCACTTCCTGCATATTGGATAGCGTCTTGTCGACCAGCTCGTCTGATGGCGCCACCACGATCACCGGCATGGCCTCGTCCACCAGCGCAATCGGCCCATGCTTGAGTTCACCCGCCGCATAACCTTCCGCGTGGATGTAGCTGATTTCCTTTAGTTTTAGCGCCCCTTCCATGGCCACCGGGAACATCGGCCCGCGTCCGAGATAAAGCACGTCCTTGGCCTTGGACAGACGCTTGGAAATGTCGATAATCTGTTCTTCCGCACCAAGCGCTGCCGACACCGCCGATGGCAACGCCGTCAGTGCCCGCACCAGTTCGGCTTCCTGCTCGCCGCTCAAGACGCCGCGCGCCCGGCCGGCAGCGATCGAGAGGCTCGCCAGTGCCGTCAGTTGCGCCGTCAAGGCCTTGGTCGAGGCAACCCCGATTTCCGGCCCGCACAGGATCGGAAACACCACCCCGGATTCCCGCGCGATCGTCGATTCCAGTGTGTTGACGAGGCTCGCAACATGCTGCCCCTGCCCCGCACAATAGCGCAGCGCCGCCAGCGTATCGGCAGTTTCCCCCGACTGCGAGATAAACAGCGACAGCCCGCCCTTTTCCAGCGGCGGCTCGCGGTAACGGAACTCGCTGGCCACATCGATGTCGACGGGCAGCCGCGCATAGCGCTCGAACCAGTACTTGGCGACCGCACCCGCATAATAGGCCGTGCCGCATGCGCTCATGGTGAGGCGGCTGAGATCGCCGAAATCGAACGGCAGCGCCTCGCGGATCGCCACCTTCTCGGCGCCCATGTCCACGTAGTGGCTCAGCGTATGCGAGATGGTCTCGGGCTGCTCATAGATTTCCTTGGCCATGAAATGGCGATGGTTGCCCTTGTCCACCATCAGCGCCGACGCCTGGCTCAGCATCTGCTCGCGCTCCACCAGCGCGTCCTTGCCGTCGCGGATGGTAACGCCCTTCGGGGTAATGACGGCCCAGTCGCCGTCCTCGAGATAGGTCAGGCGCGAGGTGAACGGCGCCAGCGCCATGGCGTCCGAACCCAGATACATTTCGGTCGTGCCATAGCCCACAGCCAGCGGCGCCCCATGCCGGGCCGCAATCAGCAGGCCGTTTTCGCCCTTGAACAGGAAAGCCAGCGCAAAGGCACCCTTGAGCTTCTTCAGTGTGCGCGCCACCGCCAGTTCCGGATCGGCGCCATTGTCGAGTTCGCGCGTCACCCATAGCGCCACCGACTCCGTATCGGTCTGGGTCTGCGGCCGGTATCCGTCCTGCGCCAGGTCGGCCAGCAGCTCCCGGAAATTCTCGATAATGCCGTTGTGGACGATCGCCACGCGTTCGGTCGCATGCGGATGGGCATTGTTCTCCGTCGGCGCGCCATGCGTCGCCCAGCGCGTATGGCCGATGCCGATATGGCCACCGAGCGGCTCCATGCCCAGCTTGCTGGCAAGGTTGCCCAGCTTGCCCTCGGCCCGTCGCCGCGCGATTGCGCCGCTTTCGAGCGTCGCGACACCTGCGCTGTCATAACCCCGGTATTCGAGGCGCTTGAGCGCATCCACCAGTCGCCCGGCGACGGGAGCATCACCGACAATCCCAACGATACCGCACATGCTATTTTCCTTTCGCGGCCTTCTTGGCCAGCGCCTTTTCACGCGCCTTGGGCGCGTATCCGTCCTTGTTGACCTGTCGCGCCCGGCCAAAGGCCATGGCATCGGCCGGCACGTCTTCGGTGATGACACTGCCCGAAGCCGTATAGGCGCCGTCTCCGATCGTCACCGGTGCCACCAGCGACGCATTGGAGCCGATAAAGACATTGTCGCCGATAATGGTCTTGTCCTTGTTCACGCCATCGTAGTTACAGGTGATGGTCCCCGCGCCGATATTGGTCCTGCTGCCGATTTCGGCGTCACCCAGATAGCTCAGGTGCCCGGCCTTGGTGCCAGCCCCGATCCGGCTCTTCTTGACCTCGACGAAATTGCCCAGATGCACGTCCGGCCCCAGTTCCGCGCCGCCCCGGATACGGGCGAACGGGCCAATACTGGCGCCCTCCCCGATCACCGCATCCTCGATGTCGCAGAAGGCCCGGATCTCCGCATTGTCCGCGATCCTGACGCCGGGCCCGAAGACCACGTTGGGAAAAATGGTCACATCCCGACCGATTTCGGTATCCCAGGAGAACCAGACACTGGCAGGATCGCGCAGTGTCACGCCGTTTTCCATCGCTTCCCGGCGCTTGAACTGCTGGAACGTGGCCTCGGCCTCGGCCAGCTTCTCCCGGTTGTCGACACCCACCAGCTCGCCGGCATCGGCCTCGATGAAGTCGATCCGCTTGCCGTCGCCAGCAGCCAGCTCCACCGCGTCGGTGAGATAATATTCGCCCTTGGCGTTGGCATTGCCGATCCGGTCGATCACGCCGCGCAGCGCCTCGCCACGAAATCCGATAATACCGGAATTGCAGAGGTCGATGAGCCGCTCGGCCTCGCTGGCATCTTTATGCTCGCGGATCGCCCGCACGCGATCGCCCTCGGTCAGCAGGCGGCCATACCCTGTCGGGTTCGCAGGCCGGAAGCCCACGACCACCATGTCCGCACCCGCATCGAGCTTGCCCACGATCCGCGCAATCGTGTCGCCGCTCACCAGCGGCGTATCGGCATAAAGCACCAGCACATGCCCGCTGGCGGCCTCAAACGCTGCGCGAGCCTGCTGCACGGCATGGGCCGTCCCGAGTCGCTGTTCCTGTTTTGAAATCTGTGCGTCAGCCTCGAAGCGGGTTACCGCCGCCTCGACGGCCTCGTGATCGGGGCCGACCACGACAGCCACCTTGGAGCCAAATTTCTGCACCGTCCGCAGCACATGGCTGACCACGGGCAGGCCTCCGACCGGATGCAGCACCTTGGGCAAGGCGGACTTCATGCGCGTCCCCTCGCCCGCTGCAAGAATGATCGAAAGCAGTTCGGCCATATCGTTCTCCACGCTATGCCGTTTGTCTGCCGGCATATACACAAATTTATGGCAGCCAAGAGTTGGCGAACCGATAACATTAGGACCACTCTAGCCCCGATACGCCGTACGATTCGGGCGGTCCAGAGGTCATGTGGCTTGGCTAAAGCATCCGAACAATTCCGGCAATCGGACGTGATGATCTGGGGCGTCGTCGCTCTGGTCTGCGTGGCGCTGGCCGTCTTCGGCTCCAACATATCGGTTCTGCTGCCCCAAAGCGTCATCGCCGGGCTGCATCAGCCGCGGGTCGCCGGCGCGTCCATCGAAACGCTTCGGGCACAGGTCGCAGGCCTGCGCGATGAAACCAACCGTCTCAAGCGCGAGAACGAACTGCTGGTGAGCCGCTTCACCATGCAGGAGCGCAGCAGCAACGAGGTGACCCGGCGTGTCGGCGCGCTCGAAGTCTCGGTGCCCCGCCTGCTCGAGACCATGCCGCAGGGCGCCAGCGTCGATCGCTCCTTCACGGCCTCCATCGGCGCCAACGAGACGCTGACCTTCGATACCGAGGGAGGCTCGGTCGCCGTGCGCCAGTCCCCGCTGCCGCAGGCCAGCACCGCCGGAGAACAGCAACCCCTCCCAGCGATCATCGCGCCGCAGGTGGCCCTCGCCATGCCGAACGAGGACGCTTACGGCATCGCCATCGGCGCGGCCGTTCCGTTCGAGGAGACACCGGCGCTCTGGAGCGACCTGACCCTCAAGCTCGGGCCGCTGCTGTTCGGTCTGTCGCCATTGGTGGTCGACGCCGCCGAGGGCGACGACAAGCGCATCGTCGTCGGTCCCATCGAGCTGCTCGCCGAGGCGCGTTCGCTCTGCGAGCGCTTCGAGCGTGTTTCCATAGCATGCATTCCCATGCCCTATTCCGGAACGCCGCTTCTGACTGGGCAATAGTGCCCAAATTCGGTTGACAGGCGGGCCAGTCTGGCTATTTTCCGCGCCAACGTCCCATGGCGTTGACTTCGTAGGCGCCGGTAGCTCAGTGGTAGAGCATTCGACTTTTAATCGAATGGTCGAGGGTTCGACCCCCTCCCGGCGTACCATTCTCTTCCATCACCGACCCATCCGACCCGGTTTCGCCGCGATCGCGGCATAGGGTTCATCATGCCTTGGCCAGCCCCGAAATGACCCAGACCTTTCTCGATCCGGATCCCTATGCCGATCTGGATTATCGGGCCGACGCGGGCGAACTGTCCGAGGAATTCCGCAAGCCCATCCGCATCGCCCGGGCCCGCCGGCCGGAAAAGCCGACCACCATCACCTGCATCGGCTCAGCAGCGCGTCGCATTCGCGTTTGAGAATCAGCGCCATCCAATACTATCGAAGAGGCGGCATGCGCTTTGGGGGATACCGATGACTCAGGAAACGACCGACCTGCTCAAGGTTTTGGCCGTGACGCTGCTGGTCTTTGCCGGCAGCACGCTGGTCATGCTCTATGGCATCTACCTGCTGGCCCAATACGGCGCCAACCTGCCCATGGTCGGCTCGGTGCCGCTCAATGCCCCGCCTGAACTGGTGCCGATCCTTGTCGGCAGCGGCGTATTCGCGACGCTTGCTGCGGTCCATGTCACCGCCTCGGGCCTCGCTCTGCTGCTCACCAGCAACACCATCGACATGGCCCTGCTGATCGCTGCCAAAGCGGTCACAGTGGTCATCATGGCCCTGCTCGGCTTTGCCGTCGGCCACATGATCTACCTGCAGCTGACCGAAAACGCCGCGCTCAACCTCAATCCGC
>PJUF01001074.1_pt1 | contig 15251 bp, 9 predicted proteins | sample 1512191 | NCBI WGS metagenome assembly PJUF01 (sample SAMN08177673, study PRJNA422409) | Feces metagenome, whole genome shotgun sequencing project. | isolation source: Chicken feces (3) enriched on wood chips | host: Gallus gallus | place: USA: Madison | collected 2015-01-15 | reverse complement strand
TCGGGGTCGTGGCGCCAGGTGCGCACAAGGTCCTTGCCCTGCACCTGCCCCGGCAGCAGCGCGGCCAGGCCGCCGCGCGTGACGATCCACAGCGTGCCGCTGCGGCCGGCGTGGAGCGCCTGCACGTAGTTGGCGCCCGGGCTGGCGCCCAGCCCGGTCTGGCCGAAGCGCCCGGCGGCATCAACCCAGGCCAGGCCGGTCGGGGTGCCGATCCAGGTGCGGCCGCGCGCATGCGCCAGCGCGCTCACCACCTCGCCCGGCAGCGCGCCCTGGCCGACGCGCTCGATCCGCCCGCCCGGCCGGGCCATCCGCATCAGGCCATCGCCGGTGGTGCCGATCCACACCGCGCCGTCCGGATCCTCGGCGATGGCGCGTACCTTGGCCCTTCCCAGTCCCTCGTTGCCGCCATAGCGGGCGAAACCGCCGCTGGCCAGGTCGGTGCGGCTGACGCCGCCGAACTGGGTGCCGGCCCACAGGGTGCCAGTGCGGTCGACCAGCATCGAGCTGACCTGGTTGTCCGACAGCGTGTGCGGGTCGGCCGGGTCGTTGCGGTAGCTGAGGAAGCGCCCGGTGGCCGGGTCCAGCCATTTCAGCCCTTCCAGTTCGGTGCCGACCCACAGGGTGTTGCCGCGGTCGTGGTACAGCGCATTGATGCGCGACTCTTCCATGCCGAGCTGGCTGCCGATGCGGCGCCGCTGCGGCTGCGCAAAGGCCGCGCCGTCGCCGAGGCGCCAGGCTTCCAGCCCGGCCGCGGTGCCGACCCAGAGCGTATCGCGCGGGCCCATCGACAGGGCCAGCACGGTATTGCGCTGCAGGTCATCCGGGTCGAGGTCATGGTGCTCGAAGCGGTCGGCGCCGGGCACCAGCCGGTCCAGCCCTGCCGCGGTGCCGATCCAGAGGTGGCCGCGGCCGTCCAGCGCCAGCGCATTGACGCGGTTGTCGCGCAGGGTGCGCGGATCGGCAGGGTCATGGCGGTAGGCGCGCAGGCGCCCGCTGGCGGGATCGAGGTACTGCAGGCCATCGCCGGTAGCGAGCCACAGTCCGCCGCCCGGCGCCGGCTGGATCGCCAGCACGGCGCGGTTGCCGGTGTATTGGGCGCCGGCGCCGGGCGCCGCGAAGCGCATGAACTTGCCGGTGGCGTGGTCGAACCGGCTCAGGCCTCCCTTGGTGCCGAACCACAGCCTGCCCTGCTCGTCCTCGTAGGATGCGAGCACATAATTATCGGGAATGCTGGCGGGTTCCTTCGGGTCGTTGCGATAGACCGTGACGCGGTAGCCGTCGAAGCGGTTCAGGCCAGCCTGCGTGCCGAACCACATGAAGCCGCGCCGGTCCTGCAGGATGGTCAGCACCGACTGCTGCGACAGGCCCTCCTCGATCGACAGGCGTTCGAAGCGCAGGCTGCGCGGCGCGCCGAGGGCGCTGCCCGCCCACAGGCACAGCATACATAGAGCGACCAGAGCGAGGCGCGCTCCCGGCTTCAAGGCAAACATAGGTGTCTCATCAGGTTCCAACCCGGCTAATCTACCAGAGCGGGTTTGCCTACGGAAAAAAATTGAGGCTTCCGGAAATAACAAGGCGCTGCTATAATGCGTGCCTCGGGCGGCTGTAGCTCAGCTGGATAGAGTACTTGGCTACGAACCAAGGGGTCGTGGGTTCGATTCCTGCCAGCCGCGCCAGAATATGAGGGAACAGATTGAAAGATCTGGTCCCTTTTTTCGTGGCGCTGTCACCGTTAGCTATGGATGACCCCGATCGCGATGCGCAGCAATTGCTCCACCGTCGTGATCCGTCCACCATCGAGCGCCCGACGCCAGCCCAGGTAGTTCGGCAGGTAGCGCGAAGCGACGCCGCGGAAGCGGCTCAACCATTGCCGGAAGCGCTGGTGGTAGGCGTTCACATTCTGCACATGGATGGCGCCGGCAACGCCGCGGCGTACCCGCACGCCCGCGCGCAGGTTCACCGCCTGGTGCGCAATGCCATGCTTGCGGGCGAAACTGCGGTACGCCCCATGGGGGTCGCTGACCAAGAGCACCTGCCGGTCGAGCCGGGGAAGCAGGTGGCGCTCCAGCTGCGCGGCCGCAATGAAGGCTTTTGCAATATGCGAAGCTCCTGCTATAATGCGTGCCTCGGGCGGCTGTAGCTCAGCTGGATAGAGTACTTGGCTACGAACCAAGGGGTCGTGGGTTCGATTCCTGCCAGCCGCGCCAGAATATGAGGGACCAGATTGAAAGATCTGGTCCCTTTTTTCGTTGTGGGCCACGCAGGGCCCGCGGGATGTGCCAAGATGCCAATGAGGCTTTGGCAATATGCGAAGCTCCTGCTATAATGCGTGCATCGGGCGGCTGTAGCTCAGCTGGATAGAGTACTTGGCTACGAACCAAGGGGTCGTGGGTTCGATTCCTGCCAGCCGCGCCAGAATATGAGGGACCAGATTGAAAAATCTGGTCCCTTTTTTCGTTGCGGCATCCGTTTGAGGCGGCCGCTCTCCTTGTCCCCGCGCTGGCTTCCCTGCAGATCCACATGTCGCGCCCGCCTGCGCCACGCTTAAGCGCCTTCTAAGACGGCTCTGAGAAGATTCATCCCGCAGCATCGCAATTCGATTCCCCTCCCCTGCGGCCGCCGCGCTTCACCGGGCGTCCGATCCTCGCAACGGGGGTGGGGGGAATCACTCCGGATGGGCTTGGGTTCAACGAATCGGGGGATTTGCCAAATCATCCAATGCTGCTATAATGCGTGCCTCGGGCGGCTGTAGCTCAGCTGGATAGAGTACTTGGCTACGAACCAAGGGGTCGTGGGTTCGATTCCTGCCAGCCGCGCCAACTTTTATAAAATGGCTCAGAAGCGATTCTGGGCCATTTTTCTTTTCCGCCATCCCCTCTCGTTTTTCCGACGCAGGTAGGTTTATTCCCTACGACGTCTGCTTGCGCGCATGCCGAAGCTTGGACCCGCTGCTGAGGTAACTCAGCAAAAACATCCTAAAACGCGCTAACTTCTACGCTTCGTTCATTAAACCGGACTGAAATCGCACGGGCTCAGCGCCGGAAAGCCCCTCCCGTTTCTGTAGGACTGCACTTACACATTTTCAGCAACTCGGGATTTTTTTTCTACCTATCAACCCCTATAAAACGAGTTCTCCTATGAAGAGAAGCCTCAAAGTATATCCTCTCAGAAATCTCTTGTTTTGCGGAACATGTAGCACACATTGAACGTTCAATCACACTTCCACGTGCTTTTTTTTGCCCTTTTGATAGCATGAAGTTCCCCGATACTTGAAACCCAGGCTGCAGGACGCGGCTGATTCTAATGCGAGGAAAGAAATGAAAAAATCTCTGATTGCTGCAATTGTGTTTGCTTCCGCTTCGTTCGGTTCGTCGGCCGTCATGGCCCAGGACATCGTCGGCAACTCCCCACAGGCTCTGGAGCTGATCGACAACACCGCCTTCTTCGGTGACACCTTCGAGGCTGACAACGAAGGTAATACCTTCGCTGACCGCTTCACCTTCACCGTCGAAGGTGATATGCCGATGAACCTGGATGCGATCATCTCGTCGATCAGCCGCAGCGAAAGCGAGGGCCTGGACATCACCGCCCTGGCCCTGTATGGCGAAGACGAAACGCTCATCACCACCGGTACCTCGCTGATGAGCGGCGCAATGGATGTCTGGAGCATCTCCAGCGACAACCTGGCCGCCGGTAACTACTACCTGCAGGTCAGCGGCAATCTGGTGTCGGATACCGGCGCCTCGTTCGGCGGTGCCGTGATGCTGGCTCCGGTTCCGGAGCCGGAAACCTACGGCATGATGCTGGGCGGCCTCGGTATCCTGGGCTTCCTGGCACGCCGCCGCAAAGCCAAGCAGGCCTGAGCCTCACACCTGCTGAAATAGAACGACGGAAGCGCGCAAGCGCTTCCGTTTTTTTTCGTCCGAAGAAAAGCTGAATGTCGCGACGGGTGCGCCACCTTCGCCGGATCAGGTACGCAGCTTCTTGATGATGCTGCGGTTCCCCAGGATTTCCTCGATCTGCTCGAAACGCACCGGCTTGACCATGTGGTGGTCGAAGCCGGCCTCGAAGGCAAGCTGGCGGTCCTTCTCCTGGCCCCAGCCGGTGACGGCGATCAGCACCGTCATCGGGCCGCAGGCCAGCTTGCGGATCCCGCGCGCCAGGTCGTAGCCCGACATGTGTGGCAGGCCGATGTCCAGGAAGGCGTAGTCCGGGCAGAAGCGGGCCGCCGCCGCCAGCGCGTCCGGTCCGTTGTGGGTGATGACCACGCTGTGGCCCATGGCGGTGAGCAGCGCGCCGATGCTGTTGACGAAGTCGACGTTGTCGTCCGCCAGCAGGATGCGGTAGGACTCGGTGCTGATGAAGGCGGCCGGCGTCGGCTTGGCAATCGGCTCCGGGTCGACCACGATTGGCAGGCGCACGACAAAACTGCTTCCCTGGCCCAGGCCCTCGGATTTGGCCTCGATGGTCCCGCCGTGCAGTTCCACCAGCTTGCGCGCCAGCGACAGGCCGACGCCCAGGCCGGCCACGCTGCGCTCCAGGGTCGAATCGACCTGCACGAACATCTCGAACACGGTGTCGAGCATGTCCGGCGCGATGCCGATCCCGGTGTCGGCCACTTCCAGCACCAGGGTGCGGTCCTCGACGCCCGCCTTGAGCGTGACGCGTCCTCCGCGGTTGGTGTACTTGGCGGCATTGTTCAGGAGGTTGGACAGCACCTGGGCCAGGCGCGTCGCGTCGCCGTGCAGGAACACCGGGCGGTCCGGCAGGTCGATCACCAGCTCGTGGCCGTGCAGTTCTATATAGGAGCGCACCACCTCGAGGGCATCGTTGACCACGGCCTTCAGCTCCACGCGGCCCATCTTGATGGTGAACTTGCCGGTGTTGATGCGCGAGACGTCCAGCAGGTCGTCGACCAGGCGCACCATCTGGCGCAGCTGGCGTTCCATGATGTCGGTGGCGCGCTGGGTCGCCTGGGCGTCGCCGCTGCGGATGCGCAGGATGTCCAGGCCGGTGCGGATCGGCGCCAGCGGGTTGCGCAATTCGTGCGCCAGGGTCGCCAGGAATTCGTCTTTCCTGCGGTCGGCCACGATCAGGGCCTGCTCGGCGCGCTCGCGCACCGTCATTTCGTGTTCCAGCGTGCGGTTGGCCGCCTGCAGCGCGTCCGAACGGCGTCCGATCTCGGCCAGCATGTCGTTGAAGGCTTCCACCAGTACCCCGATCTCGCCCTTTTCCTTGCCCGGCACGCGCAAGCTGAAGTCGCGCCGCAGCATCACCTGGCGCGCCACGTTGGTTACCGCCTGCAGCGGCCGGGTGATCGAGGCCTGCAGGCGCGAGGCCACCAGGGCCGCGATCACCAGCGCGCCCAGCATCACGCCGCCGAGGATGGCGCCGTAGCTGAGCACCCGGTCCAGCAGCCCGAAGCGCGAGCGCAGGTAGACGGTGCCGAGCGGCTCGCCGTTCTCGACGATCGGGCGGAACACCTCCAGTTCGCCGCGCTCCATGCGGTGGCCGGCCGCTTCCGGACGCGCCGGGAAGGATGCTTCGGTGCCCGCCTTGGCATAGGTGGCGAAGCGCTGGCCGCTGTTGGTATAGATGGCGGCGGCCATGATCTGCGGCCGTACCCGCAGCACCGCGAGGCTGCGCGCGGCGGCGCTGCTGTCGTTGAACGAGACCGCCGGGGCGGCGACGTCGGCGACGATGTCGGCCTGGGTGCTCAGGTCGTCGATCCAGACGCGCTGGAAAGTGCGCGCGTCGACGACGATCATGGCGATGGCGGCCGTCAGGAGCGCGACGATGGTGGTCGCCACGGCCATCAGGATCAGTTTGCTGCGGACCGAGCCGGTATCGTGCATGCCCATCACGATCCTCCCTTCTGTACCCGGTTCGCCACGGTCAACAGGCGCGAACTGAGCTTCACGTTCTTCTTTTCGGCGGCATCCAGCGAAACGTCGAAGCGCACACGCTCGTCGACGATGCGGAAGTTGATGACGCTGCCATAGCGCAGGCCGCCGTCGCATTCGGTCACGGTGAGGTAGGCGCCGGGGGCGGCGCGCAGCACGCGGCCGGCCCGTTCGGCGTCGCTGCCTGCCACGAACAGCAGGTGCACCGCCGGCGGCGCCTCGTTCATGGCCACCTGCCGCACCGCGATCGGACGCCCGACGATCGTGCGGCCGCTGGCGATGCGCGCCAGTTCGGCGGCCATCTCGTCCGAGCCGACCACGGCGATCGTCAGCGGCCCGTTGGGGTCGGCAAACGCATGCGCCGGAAATTCCGCATAACCGAGGAATTTATACAGGAAGGCCGCCTTGACGCGGCGCTCGAGCGCCTGGGCGCCGCCCCCATCTGCCAGCGCGCGCGGCGCCACCCCTGCAGCCGTTGCCAGCAACAGCGGCAAGGGTAAAGCTAGCGCCCGGCAGGCCAGGCGGCGTCGCATTCGGTCAGGGAGCTTTGTCTTCATTCTTGTCATGGAGCTTTCAGAAACGCAGCGTTGCGCTGGCGAACACATGCCGTTCAGCCAGTTGGCGCAAGCCCGCCGCCCCGAACTCGGGATGGCGGGCGTGCAGCAGGTTACGGCCCGCGAGGGCCAGTTCGACGCCGGGGCCTGCCTGCCAGGCCAGGCGTACGTCGAGTTCATGATAGCCCGGCACGGCCGGCTGCGGCAGGCGCGCGACGCCCCGCAGCAGCAGGTCGGCGCTCAGCCTGGCGCCGAGTTCGTGCGACGAGCGCAGCTGCCAGGAGCTGCGCGGGTCGTTGGTGGCCAGGCCGGCACGTGCCGAGGCATCCAGGCTGCCGGGGGCCACGCCGGTGTCGATATCCTGCAACACCGCTCCCGCGAACAGGCGCCAGCCGCGCATGGGCTGCCAGCTGCCCCAGGCTTCCACCCCGCGCGCCCGGCCGTGCCCCAGGTTGCGAAATACCGCCCCGCCCGCTTGCGGTTCCAGCGTGCGCAGCCGATCGTAGTCGCTGTAGAACAGGGTGATCGCATACGACACCGCGCTGGCCGGCTGGGCACGGTAGCCCAGCTCCAGCACGCGGGCCACTTCGGACTGCATGTCGGGGCCGCCGGCAATCAGGTAGCGCTGGCCGCTGGACGCCGGGTCCAGCAGCCGCAGGTCGCGGTCGATCCGGGTCGGGGCGCGCACCGTGCGCGAGGCGGCCGCCCACAGCATGGCGCCGGCCGCATGGTCCCAGGCCAGGCGCAGGCTGGGCAGCAGTTCCGTGCCGGTGTAGGCATTGTGCTCCAGGCGCAGGCCGGCCGTCGCGCGCAGGGCCGGCGTGAAGCTGAATTCATCCTGGGCGAACAGGTTGGTCGAGCGCAGCGTGCGATGGGTCGGTGCGAATTGCAGGATGGGGCCGTTGTCGAAGCGGTCGCGCGCCTGGCGCACACCGCCGCCCCAGCTAAGGGAATGGCGCTGCCCGAGCCGCGTGGCCAGCTGGACCTCGAGGTCGACGGTATCGAGCTTGTGCCGGCCGGCGCCGGGCTGCTCGCGCTGCTGCTGGTCGAGCCAGGCCTGCAGGCGCAGGGCGGTGTCGCCGCCCACCCGGGTATCGAAGCGCGCCACCAGGTTGGCGCCGGAGAAATCGGTGCGCGGCTCGCGCGCGGCGCGCAGCGCGCCGGCATGCAGGTCGCCGCTCACGCTCAGGTCATGGCCTGCGCCGTCCCAATCGAGGCGGAAGCCCGCCTGGCGCCGGCCAGCGCCGCCGCCCTGCACATCCGGGCCGTCGCCGGGCGCCGCTCCGGCTTCGTCGCGCTTGCCGTACACCCGCAGGTAGGCGCCGTTGGCCAGGCGCTTGCCGTGGCGCAGCACGGCGCCGGCATAGCGCTTGCCGGCGTGCGCCTGTGCCAGCCCACCCTGGGTGTCGGCAGCGCTGCGCGTGATGATGTTGATGACGCCGTTGACCGCATTGGTGCCCCAGATGGTGCCGCCGGGACCGCTGATCACCTCGATGCGCTCGACGTCGGCCAGCACCACGTCCAGGGCTTCCCAGAAGACGCCGGAAAACAGCGGCGAGTAGACGCTGCGGCCGTCCACCAGCACCAGCAGCTTGTTGGCCAGCTGCGAGGAGAAACCGCGCGCGCTGATCGCGTATTCCTGGGCCCCGGTGAAGGCCACCTGCAGGTTCGGCGCCAGGCGCAGCGCTTCGGGGACCGTGGTCGCGCCCGAGCGCGCGATCTCGGCGCCGCTGATCACGTACACCGAGGCCGGCGCACTGCTGAGCCGCCCCTGCTGGCGCGAGACCGAGGTGACCACGATATCGGCCAGTTGTTCCAGGGAGTAGTCTTCCAGCGCAAGCGCGTCCGCTCCTTCCTGCCCGGCGTGCCCAGCCGCAAGCCCGCCGCCTGCGTGCAGCAAAAACAGTGCCGCACAGACGCAGGCTAGCCGGGAAGGTTTTGACATAGTTGCCATCGTAGAACATTTTCACCCGTGCACCAAGCGTGCGCGCCTCCTGCCGGACCGGCGTCGCGGCCACGCCACGGCCCGGTTGACAAAGCGGGCTCATCAATAATCTTGATGGCGGTCATTTGAAATATAAATTGGACTAATTTGCGGCAATGCAGCATCATCCTTCCTGTCTCCTCTATTCTCCTCCAAGGAAATAGATTCAGCCCGCTTCCCAGAAGCGGGCTTTTTTTTGCCCGGGCATGGTTCGCACGGATCGAGACGGCAGTTGGACGGCATTTGGTGTAGGATGGCCGCCATGTTTTCGTTCCTACAACAGTCTGCCCATGCCTGAACACGATCCGCGCACTGCCACCTTCTATGACTGGTCTGGAAGCAGCCTGGGCGAACCCACCCGCTGGCCCGCGCCGCTGCGCGTGGCGGCCGACCTGCTGCTCAACTCCCCTCTGCCGGGATTGCTGGTGTGGGGGCGCGAAACCATCCTGGTGTTCAACGAGGCCTATGCAGCGCTGGCCGGCCTGGGCTGCGGCCGGGTGCCGGGCGGCTCGGTGCCCTCGGTGCTGCCGCCGCCGCTGTCCGCCGCCGGCCCCGCCCTGCAAGGGGCCTGGTCCGGGCAGCCCGGCCTGGTGGCAGGCACGACGCTCAGCTTCCGCCACGCGGACGGCCCGCTCGAACATCGTTGCGACCTGCGCCTGACGCCGCTGCCGGACGGACACGGCGGCGTCGGCGGCATCCACATCCTGCTGGCGCCCCCTGCCGCCGCGCCGGCGGCGCTGGAGACGGAGCCCGAAGACGCCGCGCTGCGCATCCTGGTGGTCGAGGACAACCTCGACTCCCAGTACCTGGTCTGCGAGATGCTCAAGGCCTTCGGCCACGAAGCGGACGGCGTGGCGCATCCGGACGACGCCCTGGCCCTGCTGGCCAGGCAGCGCTACCAGGTGCTGTTCTCGGACGTCAGCCTGCCCGGCATGTCGGGCGTGGACCTGGCGCGCCGCGCGCTCGAAGACCATCCGGCGCTGAAGGTGATCTTCGCGTCCGGCTACGGAGATTCGCTGCTGCGCCACCTCGAGTTCCCCTACCTGTCGCTGCAGAAGCCCTACGAGCTGGACCAGCTGCAGGACGCCCTGGCAAAGGTGGCGCGCCAGCCGGCGCCCGCCAGGTGAGGCCGGTGCCGCGTGCCGGCAGGCTTCGGCTGGGCTACAATGGCCCTTACCAGGCCAGGCGCAGCCGTGCGTCCGGCGCCTGCCACCATGCCAGCACTGATGATTCCAACTGAACCGATCGGCAGCATTCCCCGTCCGCCCGAGCTGGTCGCCGCGATCCGCGGCGGCGCAGCGGGAGACGCGCTCGCGCCCCTGCTCGAGGCGGCGGTACGCGCGACCGTGCTTGAGTTCGAGGCGACCGGGGCGCCCGTCATCAGCGACGGCGAGCAGGGCAAGCTCGAAAACTTCTGGAGCTATCCGGTGCGCGGCGCCGCCAATACCGCGCCGGACGGCTTCCGCATTCCCGTGCAAACCGGTTCCGGCCCCACCAGCCACCGCATGCCGCGCCTCACGCACGGCCCCTTCCGCTACCAGTGCTATGCCGACCAGTACCTGCGCGCGGCGCGGCGCCATGCGACCCAGCCGGTCAAGCAGGCCATCATCTCGCCTTCGGCGCTGTCGCTGCTCTACCCGCCCGACGGGCTGGCCGGCTATCCGCGCGAGCAATTCCTTGACGACCTGGTACGCGAACACGAGTCCGAGATCCGGCGCTGCCTCGAGGCCGGCGCCCACAAGGTGCAGATCGACTTCGCCGAAGGTCCGCTGGCGATGCGGCTCGACCCGAGCGGCGCCCTGCTGGCCAGCTTTGTCCACCTGAACAACATGGCCCTGGCGCGCTTTTCCGCCGCCGAACGCGTCCTGATCGGGCTGCACGTGTCGGCGGCCGGGGTCCGGCCTGCCGCCGGCGGAGCCGAGGCCGAGGTCGACTACGCCGAGCTGCTGCCGGCACTGTTCGAGATCCGCGCCGGCAGCTTCTATATCGCGGTGGCCGGGCAGCCCGACCCCGTTCGAGTGCTGCGCATCGCGCGCGACTATGCGCGCCCCGAGCAGCGCGTGTTCGTCGGCGTCGTCGATCCGTTCGAGGCGCGCATCGAGAGCGCCGCGCAGGTGCGCGACCGGGTGCTGCTGGCGGCCCGATACCTCGACCCGCAACGCCTGGGCACGACCGACGACGCCGGCTTCGCTCCCTTCTTCGACGACGACAGCGTCAGCCGCGCCACCGCCTTCGCCAAGATACGCGCACGGGTCGAGGGCACGCGCCTGGCAAGCGCACTGCTGGAGGGGGCCGCGTGAGCGACGAACACGAACTCGAGCTGATGCGTTCGGCCGCGCTGCGCAACGCGCAGAGCGTGCTGGCGGCGCGCCAGCGCGCCGAGGAAGAGCTGCTGGGGGCGCAGGAAGCGCTGCGCCGCGCCAACGAGCGCATGGAGAACATGCTCGAAAGCCTGTCCGACGGCTTCTGCGCGGTCGACCGCGAGTGGCGCATCATGTACATCAACGGGCGCGCGCTCGACATGATCGCCCCGCTCGACAAGAGCCGCCCGGGCCTGGTCGGCAAGAACCTGTGGGACGAGTTCGAGGACCTGCACGGCACCTCGGTGGCCGAGGACTGCCGGCGCGCCATGGAGCGGCGCGAGACCGTGGTGCGCGACTTCTATTATGTGCGCCTGCAGTGCTGGCTGGAGATGCGCCTGCACCCGTCGCCGGACGGGCTGACCCTGTATTTCCAGGACATCACCCAGCGCAAGCTGGACCAGCAGGCCCTGGTCGAGAACAACAACCGCCTGCAGGTGGCGCTCGCGGCCGGGCGCCTGGGCGACTGGCGCTGGGACGCGGCGCTCGACCGCGTGCTCCTTGGTCCGCGCGCGGCCGGCATCCTGGGCCTGCCGGCCGAGACCCCGCTGCCCTGGCCGCAGCTGCGCGCGCGCCTGCATCCCGAGCACCGCATCCAGGTGCGGCGCGCCGTGATCAAGGCTTTCGAGGCGCGGGCAGACCTGAACATCGAGTGCCGGGTCGCGACCGGCGCTTCCGAGAGCCAGGCCGCGCGCTGGGTGGCCCTGGTCGGCCGCCCCGACTATGCCGAACGCAAGGGCCAGGAAACCCTGGTCGGCATGACCGGGGTGGTGCAGGACATCAGCGGCCGCAAGAGCGCCGAAGACACCCTGCGCCAGAGCGAGGAACTGCTGCGCGCGCTGGCCAACACGATCCCGCAGCTGGCCTGGATGGCCGGTACCGACGGCGGCATCGTCTGGTTCAACGACCGCTGGTACGAATACACCGGGCGCACGCCGGAGCAGAGCGTGGGCTGGGGCTGGCAGGACACCATCGACCCCGCCACCCTGCCCGCGGTGATGGGGCGCTGGCGCGAGACCATTCGCAGCGGCGAACCCTTCGAGATGGAATTCCCGCTGCGCGGCGCCGACGGCAGCTATCGCTGGCACCTGACGCGCCTGAGCGCGGTGCGCGACGCCGACGGACGCGTGGTGCGCTGGTTCGGCACCAATACCGACGTCGACCAGGTCAAGCGCGCCGAGCAGGCGCTGCGCGACGAATCGCACGTGCTCGAGCTGCTCAACAATACCGGCAGCATCCTGGCCTCGACGCGCGACCTGCGCTCGCTGCTGCGCGCGGCCACCGAGGCGGCGCTGGGAGTCAGCGGCGCGCGCTTCGGCGCCTTCATCCACTACGGGCAGGAAGGCGACGGCACCCTGTTCTCGATGGTCACGCTGTCGGGCGCGACATCCAGCGAATTCCAGAGTTTCGGCGAACCGCGCGCCAGCACGCTCTACCCGCCGGCCTTGCGCACCGAGGGCCTGGTGCGCATCGACGACATCGCCCGCGACCCGCGCTACGCGGGCAGCGCGCCCCAGTTCGGACTGCCGGCCGGGCACCCGGCGGCCGGAGAGCCGGACCTGCGCAGCTACATGGCGGTGCCGGTGGCGGCGCGCTCGGGCGAGCTGCTCGGCACCATGTTCTTCGGCCATCCGGAACCCGGCGTGTTCACCGAACGCAGCGAGCGCATCGTGCGCGGCATCGCCGCCCAGGCCGCGATCGCGGTGGACAACACCCGCCTGTACGAAGCCACCCGCCGCGCCGCCGAGGAGCGCAAGGTGCTGCTCGAGAACGAACGCGAGGCGCGCGCCGAGGCCGAGCGCAGCAGCCAGATGAAGGACGAGTTCCTGGCCACGCTGTCGCACGAGCTGCGCACCCCGCTGTCGGCGATCCTCGGCTGGTCGCAGGTCCTGCGCCGCGGCAGCCGCGACGGCGCCGACCTGCAGCGCGGCCTGCAGACCATCGAACGCAACGCGCGCGCCCAGGCCCAGCTGATCGAAGACCTGCTCGACATGAGCCGCATCACCTCGGGCAAGGTGCTGCTCGACATGCAGGCGATCGCGCCAGCGACCTTCATCGACGCCGCCATCGAGACCGTGCGTCCGGCGGCCGACGCCAAGCACATCGCCATCGAGAAGCACTACCGGGCGCCGGGCGCGCTCGTGGCTGGCGACACCGGCCGGCTGCAGCAGGTAATCTGGAACCTGCTGTCGAATGCGATCAAGTTCACCCCGCGCGACGGCCTGGTGGCGGTCGAGATCAGCGAACGCGACGACGGTCATGGCGCGGGCGGCAAGGTGGTGGCGATCACCGTGCGCGACAACGGCGTCGGGATCCGTCCCGAATTCATCACCCACGTGTTCGAGCGCTTCCGCCAGGAAGACGCGTCGATGACGCGCCGGCATGGCGGCCTGGGTCTGGGATTGTCGATCGTCAAGCACCTGGTCGAGCAGCACGGCGGCACGGTGCGGGCCGAGAGCGCCGGCGAGGGCCTGGGCGCCAGCTTCACGATCGAGCTGCCGCGCGCCGAGGCGCCGGCATCAAGCAGCCGGCCGTCACGCGCAGCGCCCGCGCCCTCGCCGGCGCCGGAAGCGCCCGACGGCGCAGTGCGCGACCTGGCCGGACTGACGGTGCTGGTGGTCGACGACGCGCGCGACGGCCGCGAGCTGATCGCGCGCATCCTGACCGACTGCCATGCCCGGGTGCGGGTGGCCGCCAGCGCGCGCGAAGCCTTCGATGCGCTGCGCGCCGACCGGCCGGACGTTCTGGTGAGCGACCTGGGCATGCCCGAGGTCGACGGGTTCGAACTGATCGGCTGGGTGCGCGCCCTGCCGCGCGAGGCCGGCGGCCAGCTGCCGGCCATCGCCCTGACCGCCTTTGCCCGGCCCGAAGACCGGCTGAAGGCGCTGGAAGCGGGTTTTTCGACCCATATTTCGAAGCCGGTGGAGCCGGGAGAACTCATCGCCGCCGTCGCTTCGGTAGCGGTTCCGACTGCACAGATGGGCAATGGCGCAGGACGCGGGCTTGGTCGATAATGATCCTACCCGGACACGCGGCGCTGTCCTACAAGAAATTTTTAGGCTTTTGCTAGACTATGAAGATATGGGAGGCGTCCATTCCAAAAGGAAATGGAACACGTTCCCGACAGAGTAGAAGAGAACGAGCATGCCGAGCAGACAAGACATTTTGAACGCGAAGATCCTGGTGGTGGACGATTCGCCCGACAATATCGAGCTGATGGAAGAGATATTGCGCGAGGAAGGCTACACCTGCGTCAGTTCGACGATGCTGCCCGAGCAGGTATGCCCGCTGCATCGCGAGCACAACTACGACCTGATCCTGCTCGACCTGCAGATGCCCGGCCTGAACGGCTTCCAGGTCATGAAGGGCCTGAAGGAAATCGAACAGGGCGGCTACCTGCCGGTGCTGGCGCTGACCGCCCAGCCGAGCTTCAAGATCGCCGCGCTGGAAGCCGGCGCCCGCGACTTCATCAGCAAGCCGTTCGACCTGCTCGAGGTGCACAAGCGCATCCACAACATGCTGGAAGTACGCCTGCTCTACAAGGAGCTGGCCCAGTATTCGCGCGCGCAGCAGGAGCTGGCGCTGCACGACGCTCTCACCGGCCTGCCCAACCGCCGCCTGCTGGAAGACCGCATCGAGACCGCCCTGCAGCACGCCAACCGCAGCCATACCAAGGCCGCGATCATGTACCTCGACCTGGACGGCTTCAAGGCGATCAACGACACCTACGGCCACGCCTATGGCGACGACATCCTCAAGATGGTGTCGCAGCGCCTGCTGGCCAATTCGCGCAAGGAAGACACGGTGGCGCGCCTCGGCGGCGACGAATTCATGGTGGTGCTGGGCGAGATCCACAGCCTGGCCGACGCCCAGGGCCCGGCGGCCAAGCTGGTCGAAGCCGTGTCCGAGCCCTACTTCATCAATGACCTGACCCTGCGCCTGTCGACCTCGATCGGCATCAGCATCTATCCGGACGACGCCGAATCGGTCGACGCCTTGATCAGCATCGCCGACTACGCGCTGTACGAAGCCAAGCGCGCCGGCAAGAACCGCTTCTGCTCGCCTGCGGCCAACCGTCAGGCGGCGACCAAGATGCCGGCGGCAAACCCGGCTGCAGCGGAGACGGCGGCGCATCGCTGAGCGGGCGCTTCGGGTTCGCGTTTGCGGTCTGCACGCTAAATTGGGGGGAACAATGCGAGGCATTGTTCCCCCCAAGTTCATCGCACTCCAGTGAGCTCCCCTTGCCAGACAAAAACAGACGGGCCACAAAGCAGCCTGCGCCGCCAGTGGCCCGTCATGAGACCAGCAAGCGCTGATCGATCAGCGATTCCCGCCCTCGTCCTTCTGCAGATACCTGGTATTGATTTCCGCCGAACGCAGCATCTCCTCGCTATGCGACTCGATCGCCTGCGCCGCCTGGTGGTCGCGGCTGGCGTCGACCTTGTCGGGC
>PJUF01001070.1_pt1 | contig 15314 bp, 13 predicted proteins | sample 1512191 | NCBI WGS metagenome assembly PJUF01 (sample SAMN08177673, study PRJNA422409) | Feces metagenome, whole genome shotgun sequencing project. | isolation source: Chicken feces (3) enriched on wood chips | host: Gallus gallus | place: USA: Madison | collected 2015-01-15 | reverse complement strand
GAGACAAAAAGTCAAAACGAAACCAACGAACGATGTGACCGCCATGGGCAAGGGACAGCCCAATGTCAGCAACACCATTCGCCAGTTACGCCGTGATGCTTCGGAAATGACCCAGGCGGTATTGGCCGAGCGGGTTGGTGTGACACGCCAGACTATCGTGGCTATCGAGCACGGGCGCTATTCACCGTCGCTGGAGGTGGCCTTCCGCATCGCATTTGCCCTCGGCGTGCCGCTTACCAAGGTGTTTCAATGGCACCCACCGGAGGCGTGGACGGTCGGTGTGGGCGACAGGGATGCGCATGTAAGCGAGGATGAGGTCGCAGATTGATCAGGCAGGCGTCTTAGATGCCGTAGCCCGCTAACGGTGAGGCGTCACGCCTCGAAGGTAACGAGTACTTTCGTGCCGGGACCTTCCCCATAGGCAACGTTGGCATTGAGGCTTGCAGCCATCGCCTTGACGATGCGGCTGCCCAAGCCCGTCCCCTTGGCCTTGCCGGTACCGGTCCAGCCGATCCCATCGTCCTCGACGATCAGATGTACCTGGTCGCCGCTACGCGCCATATGCACGCGCACTTCGCCCGGCTCGCGATCGGAATAGGCGTATTTAAGAGCATTGGTGACCAGTTCGGTGACGATCACGCCCAATGACGCCACCTTTTCCGTCGCCATCGGGAAGCCTTCGACGTCGACCCGGATGCTGGCGGTGCGGCCCTCGGCTTGCAGTGAATTTTCGAGCTCGCCAATCAGGCTGTTGAGATAGTCGCCCAATTGCACCATGCGCACGTCATCGGACGTGTAGAGATGCCGATGAACGCCGGCAATGGCCTGGATGCGCACCTGCGTTTCGGCCAGAGCCCGCTTGGCTTCGGGGTCCTCAACGGCATTGGACTGCAGTCCGACCAGAGCTGCGACCATGGCGAGGGAATTGCCGACGCGGTGATTGACTTCGCCCAGCAGCATTTCCGCGCGTTCGCGTGCTTCCTGCATTTCGCGTTCGGCCCGAGCCTTTGCCCGCAACAGGCGCACATGATCGATGGCATGGTCGATCGCGGCGGTCAGCAAGGCCATGAACTCTTCGGAGCCGGTCTTGGGCACGAAGTCAGTGGCCCCGGCCTTGAGGGCGTTGACGGCGATCGACATTTCGGCCGAAGCGGTGACGTAGACCACTGCCGGACGGTCTTCCATACCTTCCATGCCGGCCAGTACATCGAGGCCGGTGCCGGTGGGCAGGTTGTGATCGAGCGCAACGACGTCGATGCCACCACGGCGGATGATCTCGAGGCCCAGTTCGCCGCTGGGGGCATGATCGAAAACGTAGCCGCGCCGTTCCATGACCTTTTCGACCAGGCGTGTCAGGCCCGGATCGTCATCGATGTACAGAACGTGCGGCGTCCGGTTGGGCATGTCGATCTTATTCAGCCTCGGGAATTTGCATGACCGAGAAGAACAGGCCCAGCTGCTTGATGGCATTGGCGAAGCCATCATAGTCCACGGGCTTGGTGATATAGACGTTGGCGCCCAGATCGTAGCAACGCTGGATTTCGCGCTGGTCATCGGTGGTGGTCAGCACGACGACCGGCGAGCGACGGGTGTGTTCGTTGCCCTTGACCTTCTCGAGAATGTCGATGCCGGTCATGTCGGGTAGGTTGAGGTCGAGCAGGACCAGGAGCTGGCGCCCTTTGTTGACGAGGCCCGAGCCGTCCGGCCCCATGAGATAGGCGAGGGCCTCGGTGCCGTTCGTGAAGGAGACGATCTCGTTGGCGACACCCGCGCGGCGGATGTTCTTCTCGATGAGGCGGGCATGCCCCTCGTCGTCCTCGACCATGATGATGGTGACGGGCCGTGCATTATTCATGCGCCGATGCTCCCCAGGTAGCTGCGCGAGTCGCGCGGCAGATTGATGATAAAAGTGGTGCCTTCGCCGAGCTTTGACGTCAACGTGACGTCGCCGCCAAGGCTGCGCACCATGGTTCGGACATGGGCAAGGCCGATGCCTTCACCCGGGCTGTTCTGCGATCCGGACCGGCGGAAGAGTTCGAACACGCGCTCGTGGTCGGTGTTGGCAATGCCGCGTCCATTGTCTTCGATCTCGATAAGGACGCGATTGCCGGGGACATGACGGGCGCGGATGACGACGCGCAGCGGGCGCTGCGGATCCTGATACTTGACGGCATTGTCCAGCATGTTGCCCAGGATCTGTTCGAGCGAAAGCTTGTCGGTGACAAGCTTGCCGACCCGAATGTCGGTCGAGACCTCGCCGCCGCGCTCGGCGACCTGGTGATGAATGGCCGCGGCGCTCGCATCGGCGAGTTCGGACAGATCGACGGACTCCGGCTTGATCTGGCGGCGCCCTTCGCGGGAAATCTTGAGAATGGCGTTGATCAACCCGTCCATCTTGCGCGTGGCGGCACGAATAAAGCTGATGGCCTCGGGTAGATCCTCGGTGGCCGCCGTGCGGGCTTCGCTGGCGATAGGATCGTCGTTTTCGGGCGGACGGCCTTCCATGAAGCTCTTGACCTGCTCGATGCTGGTCTCGAGTTCGGCCGTAAAGCCCATGATGTTGACGAGCGGTGCGCGCAGGTCGTGCGTGACGATATAGGCGAACCGCTGGATTTCCTCGTTGGCCTTGCCCAGGTCTGCTGTGCGCTCACGCACCCGCTCCTCGAGGCCGGAATTGGCTTCTTCCACGGCGCGGCGCGCATTGGCCAGTTCCTGGGTATAGCTCAGCACCGCCCAGATGGCGCCGCCGACGACCGCAAAAATCACCAATGCGCCGATGATCGAAACAAGGCGCAGCATGTTGGCCGTGGCGCGCTGATCCATGACACCCTGGTCGAGTCGCGCATCTGCAGCATTGATCAGGCCGGTGAAGAAGGCGCGAGAGCGATCCATCGCCTCCTTGCCGGCGTCGGTGCGGACGATGTCGCCCGCGGCTGTCCGGTCTCCCGCCTGCACAAGAGAAATGGTCTCGGCCATCTCGGCGAGCTTGAACCCGATGTCGCTTTCCAGTTGCTGCATGGGTTCGGTGGCTTGCGGGTAAGGGCGCAGAACTTCGGCCAGGCGCGCAATGGTGTCGCTGATCTGGGGCAGGGCGTCCCGGTAGGGCTGCAGATACTGCTCGTCCATCGTGATGATGAAGCCGCGCTGGCTGGTTTCCGCATCCTGCATGAGGTTGCGCAGGTCGACAGCGGCGGTGCGCGCCTCGCGGGCCTCCACCACCTCGTCGAAATAGACCTGGGTGCGCTCGACCAGCCATATGGTCGTGCCGACAATGCCGATGAGGGCCAGCAGGCCGACAAGCAGCAGCAGGGCGGTGGACCGCACGAATGTCTTACTGGTGATCGGCATGTTTTTTCCGGGTGGCTCCGGCCTTCATGGCCCGAACCGCGGAGAAGGGCAATACGCATAGATTAACTGCTGTCGCTTTTCCCGTCCGGCGTGTTCATTGGGCTGACCCGGCATGGGAAACAGAATCTTAAGCGTCGCTATGCAAGATCGCCGAACAGTTTATGTAACCGGCCCGTCTTGGCCGGAGTGGAGTGGCGGATATGGGCAAGCCTTCCCTGCCCGAAACCGATGTGCCGGGCGGTCCGCATGTGCCCGTGCTGCTCGCCGAAGTGCTCGCGGCCCTGTCGCCGGTTGCGGGCGCACGCGTCGTCGACGGCACATTCGGGGCCGGCGGCTATTCGCGTGCGCTGCTGGAAGCCGGAGCGCAGGTCATCGGCATCGATCGCGACCCGTCCGTGCTTCCGCATGCCGAGGCGCTCAGGGCAGATTTTCCGGATCGTTTCAGCTTTGTCCCAGGAACATTTTCGGAACTGGATAGCCTTGCCGCCGAACACGGTCCAATCGATGCCGTCGTGCTCGATATCGGTGTTTCCTCGATGCAGCTCGACCAGGCGGACCGCGGGTTTTCCTTCATGCGAGACGGCCCGCTCGACATGCGGATGAGCAAGTCAGGCACCAGCGCTGCCGATCTTGTCAATGATCTGGACGCCGAAGACCTGGCCAACCTGCTCTATGCCTATGGCGAGGAGCGCAAATCCCGCCGGATAGCGCAGTTTATCGTGGCGGCGCGCGAGACCGCGCCCATAGCCACGACGCTTGAACTGGCGCGCATCATCGAAAAGGCCATCGGCCGCAAGCCGGGGGACGCCCACCCGGCAACACGCTCGTTCCAGGCGCTTCGCATTGCCGTCAATGGCGAATTCGATCAACTGGTGGAGGGGCTCTTTGCAGCGGAGCGCCTGCTGAACGATGGCGGGCGTCTTGCTGTGGTCAGTTTCCATTCGCTGGAAGACCGGATCGTCAAGCGGTTCTTCGATCCCGATAAGGGCGGTCCGACAGCATCGCGCCATCTGCCGCAGGTGGCGACCGCGCCATTGCGCTGGAGCAGGGCCGGCAAGGCGGTCAAGGCCGGTGCTGCGGAGCTGGAGCGCAATCCACGGGCGCGCTCGGCCGTGCTGCGCAGCGGAATCCGGACAGATGAGCCAGCGCGTGCGATCGACTATTCGGGCCTCGGCGTGCCCCAAATACGGGGCGCTGCATGATCCGCAACATCAATATTCTCCTCATCTGCAGCTCGGTGGCCATGCTGGCCGGCGTCTACGGGCTCAAGTTCTCCATCGAGGGGACGGCGTCGGAGCGAACCGCGCTTTCGTCCCACATTGCCGAGCAGGAGGGCGAGCTGTCGCTGCTCAAGGCTGATTGGGCGGTGCTCAACCAGCCTGGACATATCGATCCCATCGTCAAGCGTCACCAGGCGGAACTGGCGATCGGCCCGGTCAAGCAGGAGCAGTTCGGCGCATTCACCGCATTGCCGATGCGTCCGGTCGCGCCGGACCGGGCCGGTATGGACGCGCTGTTCTCGGCTATCGCCGAAGGGATCGACCCCATCGACGCAATTCTTCAGATGGAGGGCATCGAATAATGGCTATCGCCACTGAAGGCTTTGCCCCCACGATCGCTCTGGACGGTGCGCGCAAGCAGCGCGGGAATCTCACCCAGGCCCGTATCCGTTGGATGATCCTGGCGGTGGTGCTGGGTTTCGCGCTGGTGGGCGGCCGTCTCGTGCAACTGGGCATGGTCGAGACCGACCAGACGATCGAAGGCCAGGCGCGCGATGTCATCACTGCGACGCGTCCGCCGATCCTTGATCGCAACGGGTTGGAAATGGCTGTCGATATCCGCGTGCCGTCGCTCTTTGCCGAGCCGCGCCGCATCATCGACGTGGAAGAAGCGGTGCAGGGGCTGCGTTCGGTCCTGCCCGATCTCGACGAAACCTGGCTGCGCAATCGCCTCACCGGCAAGCAGGGCTTCGTCTGGGTGAAGCGCGAACTGACCCCGGCGATCCAGGATGCGATCATGCGCCTCGGCATTCCCGGCATCGACTTCATCACCGAGTCCAAGCGGTTTTATCCGGCCATGAACGAGGCGGCTCACATCCTGGGCTCTACCAATGTGGACAACCAGGGCATTGCGGGTATCGAGCGGCACATGGACAGCGAATCCATTGCGCTGCTGCAGGAGCTGGGCCTGGCGCGCGGCAATGCGCTGACGCCGGTCGAGCTCAGCGTTGACATGCGCGTCCAGCACATCATGCACGAGCAGGTGGCCGACGCCATGGTGCGTTATCAGGCTATTGCCGCTGCCGGTGTGATGATGGACATCTATAGCGGCGAGATCATCGCGCTCGCCTCGGTGCCGGATTTCAACCCGAACGAGCCGGCCTCGGCGCTGGTCAAGGACACGTTCAACCGGATCACTTCGGGCATTTTCGAGCCCGGCTCCATCTTCAAGACAGTGACGCTTGCGGGCGCGCTGGACAGCGGGGCGGTGTCGATCACCGACGAATTCGATGCACGCTACGGCATTCGCTTTGGCCGCTACACGATCGACGACTTCCACGGCAAACACCGTATCCTGGCGCTGCCGGAAGTCTACAAATACTCCTCCAATATCGGCACGATCCGGATCATGCAGGCCATGGGCAAGGATGCCTATCGCGATTTCCTGAGCCGGATGAAGTTCGACCAGCGCGTGGAGTTCGAGCTCCCCGAAATGCGCGTGCCGACCGTGCCGAAGAGCTTTTCGGAAGTGGGTGCGGCGACCGCGTCCTTCGGGCACGGCCTGTCCGTGTCGCCGCTCCACATGGTCACTGCCTACGCGGCCTTCGTGAATGGGGGCAACTATATCGCGCCGACGCTCTACAAGCGCGATATCGCTTCGGCAGAGCCGCTCTACGAGCGTGTCGTCAGCGAAGAGACCAGCGCCAACATGCGCTACCTGATGCGTCTCAATGCGATCTCTGCGGGCGGTTCAGGATCGCAGATGAACAAGGCCGCGCTGGGTTATCGGGCCGGCGGCAAGACCGGTACGGCCGAAAAGGTGGTCGATGGGCGTTATTCGTCCAGCAAGGTCACCAACTTCTTCGCCTCTGCTTTTCCGCTCGACAATCCCCGCTATGCAATGGTGATTATGGTGGATGAGCCCAAGGCGGAAAATCCGCAATCGGGCACCACGGCCGGCTGGAATGCCGGCGCCATTACCGGCCGCGTCATCCAGCGCGTTGCACCCATGCTCGGCGTCGCGCCCGACTTCAGCGAATTGCTCGACCAGCAGATTGTTCCACCCGCCGTCAGGCGCCTGTATCCACAAGGATTCTGATCCGTGTCTATCAGCGTTACCCAGCTGCTTGAAGGCTCTGGCGCCCGTCCCAAGAAGGGTCTGGGTGCGGTCTTCGGGCTCAATTCCGACAGCCGCCGGATCGAGCCGGGCGACATCTTCTTCGCGCTGCCGGGCGCCAAGGTGCATGGCAATCAATTCGTGCCCGATGCGGTGGATCGCGGGGCGCTGGCTGTGGTCACCGACATTGCGCCGCCTGGCGATCCGGGTGTGCCAGTCATCATCGTCAAGGACGTGCGCGCCGCCTATGCTCGTGCGGCCAGCCGCGTGTTCGAACCACAGCCGGAAATTCTGGTCGCCGTGACCGGCACCAATGGCAAGACCTCCGTCGCTTCCTTCGTGCGTCAGATCTGGGATTATGCAGGTGTTCCCGGCGCCAGTATCGGCACGCTGGGGATTCAGACGGCCAAACGCACCATTGAGGGCGCGCTGACGACCCCGGATTCGCGCACACTGCACCAGGCGATGCGCGCGCTCAAGGCGCAGGGGATCGACCATGTTGCCCTCGAAGCGTCGAGCCACGGGCTCGACCAGCACCGGCTCGACGGCATTCACTTCGAGGCGGTGGCCTTCACCAATCTCAGTCGCGATCACCTCGATTATCACAAGGACATGGACGAATACCGCAACGCCAAGCTGCGGCTCTTCACCGATCTTCTGGTTGATGGCGGAGCGGCGATCGTCAATGTCGACGATCCCGAGCACGAGCAGTTCATGTTTGCAGCGCTATCGGCCAGCGCAACGCTGCTAACCGTGGGCCGCGAAGGCGCCTATATCGAAATTCTCTCGATCGAGCCCGAAGGCTATGGGCAGCGGGTCGAGGTGCGTCACATTGGCGAGAAGGTCAATTTTCACCTGCCTATCCCAGGTGAATTCCAGGTGTCGAACGCACTGATCGCGGCTGCGCTGGCCATGTCGGCCGGCGTGGACAAGACGGCGGCTTTCGCGGCTCTGCCCGAGCTCGTCGGTGCCCGTGGGCGGCTGGAACTGGTGGCCGAGCATAATGGCGCGGCGATCTTCGTCGACTATTCGCACAAGCCCGAAGCGCTGCGCGTCGCGCTGCAGACGCTGCGGCCCTATGCCAAGAACAAGCTGCAGGTCGTCTTCGGTTGCGGCGGCGACCGCGACAAGGGCAAGCGGCCGCAGATGGGCGAGATAGCCAGCGAACTGGCCGATGTGGTGATCGTCACTGACGACAATCCCCGGACCGAGGACGCAGCGGCCATTCGCGCCGAGGTGCTTGCCGGTGCAAGAGGTGCCAGCGAGATCGCCGATCGTAAGGTCGCAATCGAGCAGGCGGTGAAGTCGCTCAAGCCGGGCGACGTGCTGCTGGTTGCCGGCAAGGGGCACGAGACCTACCAGATCATCGGGACCACCAAACACCACTTTTCCGACCATGAAGTGTTGTTGGCCGCCGTCAAGGGATGACAGGGGCCATGGACAGCATGCGGCGGCGGGCTTAAACCCCTCGCCAATCCTTCCCGGACGGGGGAGGGTGATGTTTCAAGCCCCGCGGCGCGCTGATGACCCCACCACTCTTCACTCTCGATGCAATTCTGGCAGCCACGGGTGGACGGGCGACCGGGGTGAGCGCCGAACGCGTTGACGCGATTTCGATCGACAGTCGCGAACTCGGCCCAGACGCGCTTTTCGTGGCGATCAAGGGCGACAGGTTCGACGGGCACGACTTTGTCGATACGGCCCTGGCCAATGGCGCAGTGGCGGCCTTGGTCAGCCGAGGCGAGGGTGACGGACGCATCGTGGTGCCGGACGCACTGGAAGGCCTGCGCGATCTTGCCAAGGCCGCACGGGCACGCAGCCGGGCCTTTATCGTCGGCGTCACGGGGAGCGTGGGCAAGACCACCACGAAAGAGGCACTACGTCTCGTGTTCGAGGCGGCTGGGGAGACCCATGCCTCCATCAAGAGCTTCAATAACCACTGGGGTGTGCCGCTGACGCTGGCGCGCCTGCGGGGGACGGCGCAGTTCGGCGTGTTCGAGATGGGCATGAGCGGGCTGGATGAAATCCGTCCGCTGAGCAAGCTGGTCCGGCCGCATGTGGCCGTGATCACCACGATCGCACCGGCGCATCTCGAAAAACTCGGCAGTCTCGAAAACATTGCCCGCGCCAAGGCGGAAATCTTTGAGGGGGTGGAGCCGGGCGGTATTGTCGTCCTCAATGGCGATCATCCGCAGCTCGGCATCCTGCTCGAGGCGGCTGCTGCGGCCGGCATCGAGAACGTGGTGACCTATGGTTTCGCCCGCGGCGTCGACTGGCAGATCACCGAGCCGGAAACCGCAGCTGACCGCAGCTTTGCCACAGTGGTGCATGGCGACGAGCGGTATGCGCTCGCTCTCGGTGTGTCCGGACGCCACATGCTGTCCAACGCGACGGCGGCCCTCGCTGTCGCGCAATTGGCCGGCATCGAGGCTGAGGTGGCGCTGCGTGCGCTCGCCGGTTTCGGGGCACAGCCGGGACGTGGCGAAAGGCTTGTACTCGGCCCATCCAACGGCCCGTTGCTGCTGATCGATGAAAGCTACAATGCCAATACTGCCTCGATGAATGCAGCGCTGGACGTGTTCGCTGCAGTAGAGGCGACTGGCGGGCGTAAGGTAGTCGTTCTTGGGGACATGCTTGAGCTGGGCGAGGCGGCTGCGGCCCTGCATGCAAGTCTTGCCGAGGCGGTCAAGACCAGCGGCGCCGAGCGCGTTCACCTCGTTGGAAATCACATGGCAGCGCTGGCCGCCGCACTGCCGCCACATCTGGTCGCCAGTCATTCGCCTGCGATTGCCGAAGCCGTGGACGCTATCGTGGCCGACCTTGCCTATGGCGACGCAGTTATGGTCAAAGGGTCCAACGGCGTTGGGCTTTCTCGCCTCGTTACCGCTATCAAATCGCGTTTCGCGCAAAGCTGACACACTCAGAAGAGTAGTCCCAAAGAATGCTTTATTTCCTCGGTCAGCTGGGCGATTCCCTCGCAGCTTTCAACGTCTTCCGCTATATCACCTTCCGCACTGCGGGGGCTGTGGTGACGGCGCTGTTCTTCGTCTTCCTATTCGGCCCGGGCATGATCGCCATGCTGCGCATCAAGCAGGGTCGCGGGCAGCCTATCCGTGAGGACGGCCCGGCCGGCCATCTGCTGACCAAGAAGGGCACGCCCACCATGGGCGGGCTCATGATCCTCTCCGGCGCGGTGATCTCGACGCTGCTCTGGAGCAATCTCACCAATGGCTATGTCTGGGTCGTGTTGTTCGTGACCGTCGGCTTCGGCGCCATTGGTTTTTACGACGACTACCTCAAGGTCAAGCGCATGAGCCATGCCGGCTTCGGCTCCAAGCAGCGCCTACTGCTCGAAGCGCTGATCGGCGGCATTGCGGCTTTCGCCATTTCCCAGCTTGCCCAAGGCGCCTATGGCACTTCGCTGCTCTTCCCGTTCGTCAAGGACCTCGCGGTAAACCTCGGATATTTCTATATTCTGTTCGGCGGATTCGTCGTGGTGGCGGCGGGCAATTCGGTGAACCTGACCGACGGCCTCGATGGCCTCGCCATCGTGCCGGTGATGGTCGCGGCGGCGTGTTTCGGCCTCATCGCCTACCTCGTTGGATCGCAGAACTATGCCGATTACCTGCTGCTCAATTCCGTGCCAGGGACGGCCGAACTCGCCGTGGTCTGCGGTGCGCTGATTGGGGCAGGGCTGGGCTTCCTGTGGTTCAATGCTCCGCCGGCGCAGATTTTCATGGGTGATACGGGTTCGCTCGCCCTTGGCGGCGCACTCGGCACCATTGCCGTGGCCACCAAGCACGAGATCGTGCTGGCCATCATCGGCGGGCTCTTCGTGCTCGAAACGGTATCGGTGATCGTGCAGGTCACCTCGTTCCGGCTGACCGGTAAACGCGTCTTCCGCATGGCGCCGATCCACCACCATTTCGAGCATCTGGGCTGGACGGAGAGCCAGGTCGTGATCCGGTTCTGGATCATTTCCTTCGTACTCGCGCTGATCGGCTTGTCCAGCCTCAAGCTGCGCTAGGACCTATAGAGGCGCCTTGGCGAAACCCTTGACCAGGATCGGTCCGGTCGGCCGCCCGGTCGGCGAACCGCCAGCCGGCTCGAGGGTAATCTCATAGAGCTGTCCGGTTTCCGGCAGGGGTAGGTTTGGACCGGCGAGACGGATGGTCTGCGGATCATCGAATATGCCCATCGAAACCGGACCCGTGGCTGGATCGGGAAGGGTCCACACCTGATAGACGCGATCCTCCGGCCGTTGCACCAGGTCAAGCGGCACGAGGCGAATGCTGTCATCGGCATAGGCCTCGACGATAGCACCGGGTTGGGCTCCATCTTCAGTCAGAAGCACGGCGATCATGATCGGTTGCGACGTCGTCGAGAGCGTTGTGCCGGCAAGATAGCCGGCGCCAAGCGCGACGACGATGCTTGCTGCCATGCCGAGACGTCGCATCCATCCATTGTCGTTCGCTGGGCGCGGGATAGACTGCGTGATCGAATTGTCCTGTGGCGCAGCATCCAGCCGATCGGCGATGCGTTGCCAGAGGGCAGGGTCCGCCGGATGCGTGCCAGCCGTGTCATCAAGAGTTTCGAGATGCGCACGGAGGCGTGTTACGGCTGCGGCAAGCTCGGGCTCACGCTCGATGCGCTGCTCGAAGCCGGCGAGGTCGCTGCCCTCAAGCAGCCCCAATACATATTCACCAACCTGTTCACGATCCTGCTGCGTCATGACAGGCACTCCTGCAACGAGGCAACGCCGCGGCGGACCCAAGACTTGACCGTGCCCAGCGGCACTTTCATCGTGGCCGCGGCCTCGCCATGGTTGAGGCCGGTGACATAGCAGAGGAGGACGGCCTCGCGCTTGGAAGCGTCAAGCGCCGACAGGCAATGGCGCAGGGCGTCCTTTATCGAGAGGGCCTCGAAGGCGGCGCGGATATCGGCCGTGCGGTCGCCGAGGTCCGCGAGCGTAGCGCCGTCCTCATAGTCCATGCGTGCGCCGTCGCGGAGCATATTGAGCGAACGGTTGCGGGTCATCACCGTCAACCAGCCGCGGGCGGTACCCTTGTCCGCCTCGAATGTTGATGCCGAGCGCCAGACGGCCAGGAAAACCTCCTGCACGACTTCCTCGGCAAGGTCACGACGGCGCAGGATGCGCTGCGCGATGGCGAGGAGTCGGCCGGATTCGGCCTCGAACAGCCGCGCCAGCGCGGCACGGTCGTTACGGGCGATATCCTGGATAAGGTGTTCGGGCGTCTTGGGTTCGGTCATGACATGGAACATGGCGGCAATCTTCCTTCATGTCGATTACCCGCGAACAGGCGCCATGGATGCAGCAAGAATTTTTTTGGTCCAAGTGCATCCACAGGGCAATCGCCGTGTGTACCCCCACTGTAAACGCGCCAGAGAGGCGCATCACAGAGGAGACGTCCCCATGACTGCATCTTCCCTTCTTGCTCTTCGTTCAGCCCTTATCCTCGGCGTCGCCGGTCTTGCCACCAGCGCCTATGCCGCGCCCGCCGTTGGCCTTGTCGACGGCACCACCCTTGTCATGTTCGACACCGAAACCCGTGCTGTTTCCGGCACGATGGAAGTCTCCGGGGTCGATGGCCTTGCCGGCATCGACGTGCGGCCCGCCGACAAGATGCTCTATGGCGTGACCCTTTCCGGTGAGGTCGTCACCATCGATACCGCTTCGGGTGAAGCTACCGTCAAGTCCACGCTGTCGGAGAAGCTCCCGAGCTATGAAGGCGCCATCGTCGACTTCAACCCGATGGCCGATCGTCTGCGTCTGATGGGCACCGACGGCACCAACCACCGCGTCAACGTCGATGACGGCGCTGTCACGGTCGATGGCTCTTTGGCCTATGAAGCCGGTGACATGCATGAGGGCGAAACCCCGGCCATTGTCGCTGCGGCCTACATCAATTCCATCGGCAAGCCGGAAGCCACGGCCATGTACGACATCGACGCGACGATCGCGGCGCTGATCCAGCAGGTGTCGCCCAATGACGGCACGCTCAAGGCCATCGGCAAGCTGGGCGTGGAAGGTTCGACCTATGCCTTCGATATTGCGTCGACCGAAGATCTGACCAATACGGCCTATCTGGTGGTGGACAACACGCTGCACACCGTCAACCTCGAAACCGGCGCTGCCGAAGCCTGGGGCGCCATCGAAGGCGTCGAAGGCAACATCACCGATATCGCGATCCTGCAGTAAGTCGGGCTGGCGAAGCGGGCGGGGAAACCAATTTCGCCGCCGCTGCGTTACTTGTCCAACCTGTGGACGCAGGAGAGGCCCCGGCATTGCCGGGGCCTTTGCATTTGCTGGCCCGGATTCGCAAAACGCAAACGGCTTTGGCAAATCGGTAACCAAAGCACCGGTACAATTGCAGGCAGTTTGTATCGCGTTCCCCGGTCAGCCCCCATGATGTTCTCCCGCGCCGAAAAAACCCCGCTTGCCGAGTGGTGGTGGTCGATTGACCGCGAACTGCTGGGGGCGCTCATCATGCTGCTCGTGTGCGGCATGGTGCTCAGTTTCGGTGCCAGCCCGGCGGTTGCCGAGCGCATCGGGCTCGATGAATGGCACTTCGTCATTCGTCACGCCATGTTCTGCCTTCTCGCTGTCCCGGTCATGCTGGCAACGTCACTGCTCAGCCATCGCCAGGCGCGCTTCGTGGCGTTGGGCACGCTGATCGTCATGACGATCCTGCTCTGGGCGACGCTTCGGTTCGGTACCGAGGTAAAGGGTGCCAGACGCTGGATGTCCTTTGCTGGACAGTCCATCCAGCCCTCAGAATTCGTCAAGCCGGCCTTTGCCGTCATCGGCGCCTGGCTTTTCTCCGAGTTCATGATCCACCGCAACGTGCCGGGCCGTCTCCTGGCGACCGGAGTGATGGGCCTCATCGTGGCAGCGCTGCTGCTGCAGCCCGATATTGGCCAGACGGCGCTGGTGATGGCCACTTGGGCGGTGCTGCTGTTCTTCTCCGGCATTTCCTGGTGGATCATCATCGGACTGGCGGGAGCCGCCGGTGGGCTGCTGTTCGGCGCTTACGCCTTCTTCCCGCATTTTGCCCGGCGCATTGATACATTTCTCAACCCCGACGGCGGCGGTAATACCTACCAGATCGACCGCGCGCTGCAGTCGCTGATGGAAGGCGGTTGGTTTGGCCGCGGACCGGGCGAGTCGATTGCCAAGAAGCTCATTCCCGACGCCCATGCGGACTATGTGTTCTCTGCTGCCGCCGGTGAATTCGGTATCCTGTTCTGCATGGGCCTGGTGGGGCTGATCGGGTTCATCGTGATCCGCGCCATGGTCGCGGCCCAGCGGCAGACAAGTCTTTTCGCGCGCCTCGCGGCGTCCACCATCGCAGTGCAGTTCGCCATGCAGTCCGGTATCAACCTGGCGGTGAATCTCAATCTTATCCCGCCCAAGGGCATGACGCTGCCATTCGTTTCCTATGGCGGTACCTCGATGCTGGCGGTAGCCTTCGGCATGGGGCTGATGCTGGCACTGACCAGGACCAAGCCCGAAGAGCGCATGGTCACCGGGCTTCCCACTTACCGTAGCGCCGTGGTAGCCCCCGCCGAATGAAAACATTTGTCCTTATCGCAGGTGGCACTGGTGGCCACCTGTTTCCCGCCATGGCGCTGGCGCAGGAGCTGATCCGGCGCGGCCACGCGGTCGAGCTGATGACCGATCATCGCGTGGAAAGCTATGGCGCGGAGTTTCCGGCGCGCCAGATCCATATCGTGCCGGCTGCGACGCCGTCGGGCGCTAACCCATTGAAAATGGCGGGGGCGGGGCTGACAATTCTGCGCGGCATCCACGCAGCCTGGCGCAAATTGCGCAAGGTTCGGCCCGATGCGGTGATCGGGTTTGGGGGCTATCCAACCTTTCCGCCGTTCATCGCCGCGAACCTTTTGGGTATCCCGGGTATCCTTCATGAACAGAATGCGGTGATGGGACGCGCCAATCGCGCGCTGGCGCGATTTGCCGATATTCTGGCCATGAGTTTTCCAGACACGCGCTTCGCCAACCAGGAAAATCTCGAAAAGGTGCTGACCGGCAATCCGGTGCGGGACCGCGTGCGTCCGCTGGCCGGGAAGCCCTATCCGGCGCTCGACGCCCGCGGTCCGATCCGGCTCGTGGTAACCGGCGGGAGCCAGGGCGCGCGGGCGCTGTCCGATATCGTGCCGGCGGCCATTGCGCTGCTGCCCGACGGACTTCGCAGCCGGTTGCAGATCGTGCAGCAGGCGCGCCGCGAGGATATCGACCGGGTGGCCGAGAGCTATCGCCAGTCGCGCACCAGCGTCGAGCTCGCAGCCTTCATCCCTGACCTGCCCGAGCGCATTGCCGACGCGCATCTGGTGATCGGCCGGGCAGGGGCCTCCACCATCACCGAGCTCTGCGTCATCGGCCGGCCGGCCATTCTCATTCCGCTCCCGGGAGCGCTCGATTCCGACCAGAAGTATAACGGGCTCTTCATGGAGCAGGGCGGGGGCGGCTGGGTGGCCGAGCAGGCCTCGCTTTCACCGCAATCGCTTGCCACTCGGCTACACGAACTCTTGAGCGACCCCGACCAGCTAAACCGCGCCGCTGCCGCCGCCCTCAAGCTGGGACAGCCACG
>PJUF01001063.1_pt1 | contig 15414 bp, 11 predicted proteins | sample 1512191 | NCBI WGS metagenome assembly PJUF01 (sample SAMN08177673, study PRJNA422409) | Feces metagenome, whole genome shotgun sequencing project. | isolation source: Chicken feces (3) enriched on wood chips | host: Gallus gallus | place: USA: Madison | collected 2015-01-15 | reverse complement strand
GCCGGCGCCGGCCTATGCGCTCGATGCCGAGTTCGTCGGCCCGCTGACGGCGCTGGCGCGGGGCGCGCTGCAGGAGATCGCCGCCAATCCCGTGCTCGTCGAGGCCGTCCTGGCGCAGAACGAGACCACCGCCGCCTATGACCAGGCAAGGATCGACGCGCTCGACGCCCAGTGGCGCGCCGAGGTCGATGCCGCCGCGCGGCCGTTGATCCAGGCGACGCTCGACAGCGCCGCCTCGCGCTATCTCGTCGGCGTGCAGGAGCAGAGCGCCGGCCAGTTCACCGAGATCTTCGCGACCGATGCGAGGGGCCTCAACGTCGCGCAATCGGCCATCACCTCCGATTACTGGCAGGGCGACGAGGAAAAATTCACCGAGACCTTCCCGCTCGGCGCCGCGGCGGTGTTCCTCGGCGAAGTCGAGGAAGACGAATCCACCCAGACCTTCCAGAGCTAGGTGAGCCTGACCATCGTCGATCCGGCCACCGGCACGCCGATCGGCTCGCTCACCGTGGGCGTCGATCTGGCAACGCTATGAGCCTGTTCCGGCCCGGCAGAAGCCGCGGCTTCCACCCAAGGACGTCCCGATCATGCGCTTTCGGCTGAACCTTACTCCCACGATCCTGCTGCCGGTGGCGGCGACGCTGTTCGTCGTCGTCGGGCTGGTCATGTATCTGTCCGGCGCCAGCGCCATGGCGACGGTGGAGCGGACCCTCGCCGACGGGCAGACCGAGATGATCCGGGTGCTGACGGCGCAGTTTTCCGGCAGCGTGCGTCTCGCCAAGATGGATTCTGTCGAAAAGGCCTTCGCCGGCTATCAGGCCGATGCCGATTTCGGGCTGGTCGCGGCCGGCGCCGTCGATGCGCAGGGCAAGCCGCTGCTCGCGGTCGGGGTCGACACGGCGGCCGGCGCCCGCGTCCTCGAGACGGCGCGCGCGGCGCTCGAGCGCAACGGGCTCGTCAGCCGCGTCGAGGGCTCGATCCATTACGCCGCCTATCCGGCGAGCTACGGCCCGTCGCAGGCCGTCGTCGGCGCCGTGACCATGGCGTGGGACCTGGGCATCCACCGCGCCGAGATCGTCGCGCTGCAATTGCGCAACGGGCTCATCGCGCTCGCCATCGCGGCGGTCGGGCTCGGCCTGCTCGCCTGGCTGCTGATGGCGCGGGTGACGCGCCCCGTGCGGCGTCTGACGCAGGTGGCGACGACGCTGTCGGAGGGCAATCTAGAGGTCGAGATCGGCGGCGCGGCGCGGCAGGACGAACTCGGCGACATGGCGCGCGCCATCGAGATATTCCGCGCCAAGTCGCGCCAGGTGCGCGACATGACCGCGGCCGAGGCGGTGCGCATCGTCGACGAGCAGGCGGCGCGCCAGACAATGATGGCGCAGTTGCAGCTGGCCTTCGGCGCCGTCGTCGATGCCGCCAATGAAGGCGATTTTTCGCGCCGCGTGCCGGCCCGCTTCCCCGACCGCGAGCTCAACGGGCTGGCCGAAAGCGTCAACGCGCTGGTCGAGACCGTCGATCGCGGCCTTACGGAAACCGGCGAGGTGCTGGCGGCGCTGGCGCGGACCGACCTCGGCATGCGCATGCAGGGCAGCTATCGCGGTGCGTTCCTGCGGCTCAAGGAGGACACCAACGCCGTGGTCGACACGCTCACAGGCATCGTCGCGCGGCTCAAGAAGACCTCGTTCGATCTCAAGACGGCGACGGGCGAGATTCTCGCCGGCGCCAACGATCTCAGCGAGCGCACCACCAAGCAGGCGGCCACCATCGAGGAGACCTCCGCCGCCATGGAGCAGCTCGCCGACACGGTGCTGCAGAACTCCGAGCGCGCCGGGCAGGCCTCGCTCAGCGCCGCCGAGGTCACGACCGCCGCCAATGAGGGCGGCGCCGTGATGCTCGAGGCCAATGAGGCGATGGGCCGGATCACCACCTCGTCGGGCAAGATCTCGAGCATCATCGGGCTCATCGACGACATCGCCTTCCAGACCAACCTGCTGGCGCTCAACGCCTCGGTCGAGGCGGCGCGGGCCGGCGAGGCGGGCAAGGGCTTTGCCGTCGTCGCCGTCGAGGTCCGCCGCCTCGCGCAATCGGCGGCCGAGGCCTCGGCCGAGATCAAGGGGCTGATCGAGCAGTCGGCGAGCGAGGTGACAATAGGCTCGCGGCTCGTCTCCGAGGCCGCCTCCAAGCTCACCGGCATGCTCGACGCGGTGCAGCGCAATCACGCGCTGCTCGAATCGATCGCCGCCGAGAGCCGCGAGCAGGCGACGGCGATCACCGAGGTCAATACCGCCGTGCGCCAGATGGACGAGATGACCCAGCACAATGCCGCGCTGGCCGAGGAGACCAATGCCGCCATCGAGCAGACCGAGGCGCAGGCCGTCGAGCTCGACGAGGTGGTCGACATCTTCCACATCCCCGACGACGCGCCCGCCGTGCCGCGGCGCGCGCCGCCGCCGCGCGCCGCCACGGTCAAGGCCGCCGCCCGCAGCTATCTCGCCGACGGCAATGCGGCCCTCGACTGGACGGAGTTCTAGGCCACGCCTCGATGGCGCGCTTTGCCGCCCGTAACCGAACATTAGCCCTGCGCCTCTAAACTTCGCCGCAAATTGCGACGGTTGCCTCGCCGGCGGCCGGCATTGGGGGTCCGCCATGAAGCTGTTTCCGTCCTTGCGCATCTCCCGCAAGCTGCCGCTGGCGCTTGTCGGCTCGGCCGTCGTCGTCGCCGCGGGCGTCGGGCTCGCCTCCTACGTGCTGGCCTCGAGCGCGCTCGAGGCGCAGGCGCGCCAGAACCTCGAGACCATCGCCTTCGAGCGGGCCAACCAGCTCAGCACCTATGTGCAGAGCATCGAGGACGATCTCGTCAAGACGGCGCGCAGCGACAACACGCTGTTCGCCATGGCCAATTTCGCCAAGGCCTGGCGCAACCTCAACAATGCCAGCCTCAAGACCGAGTCGAAGGCCATCCTGCAGGGCGCCTTCCTCACCGGCGATCCCGAGACCCGCATCGATGTCGACAAGGTGGCGGGGCTGACGCCCGCCTATGGGGTCAGCCACACCCACTACCAGCCGATCTATCGCGAGCAGGTGCGGGCGCAGGGCTATCACGACCTCTACCTGTTCGATCTCGAGGGCCATCTCGTCTATTCGACGCTCAAGGCCGACGATTTCGCCACCAATTTCGCCGGAGCCGACGCCTATGCGCAGACGACGCTGGCAGAGCTGTTCCGCCAGGCCGTGGCGCAGCCCTCGCCGCGCGACTTCGTCTTCGCCGACTTCGCGCCCTATCCGGCGGCGGGCGGCATGGCGCTCGCCTTTCTCGCAACGCCCATCTATGACGGCCTCGACAACCAGCTCGGCGTCCTCGCCATCGCCTTTTCGGCCGAGCCGCTGGGCCGGGTGATCGGCCATCGCCAGGGGCTGGGCGCCACCGGCGACACCATCATCGTCGGCAGCGACGGGCTGGCGCGGTCCGATTCGGCCTTCACCGACGCCAATGACGTGCTGGCGCCCACTTTGTTCGACCCGACGATCGCGGCGGCCGCGGCCGGCGTGCCCGGCACCACCGCGGCCGCCGATTTCCGCGGCGCCGCGGTGATCGCCTCGGCGGCGCCGGCCGACGTCACCAGCGCGCAGAGCTGGGCTGTCGTGGCGGTGATGAACCGGGCCGAGATCTTCGCCCCGGTGACGACGCTGACGACCATGATGCTGGTCACCGGCCTCGCGCTGCTGGCCGTCGTGGCGCTCGCCGGCTGGGTCTTCGCGCGCGGTTTCAGCCGGCCCATAACGGCGCTCACCCAGGGCATGAAGGCGTTGGCGCAGGGCCGGCTCGACACCGAGATCGGCTATCGCGGGCGCCGTGACGAGATCGGCGAGATGGCCGAAGCGCTCGAAGTGTTCCGCGCCAATGCGCGCCAGGTGGAGACCATGTCGGAGGCCGAGCGCCTCGCCTCCGACCAGCGCCGCGAAGAGCGCGCCGAAATGATGCGCACCCTGCAGCGCGCCTTCGGCGAGGTCGTCGATGCCGCGGTGCGCGGCGATTTCTCGCGCCGCGTTGCCACCGACTTTCCCGATGCCGAGCTCAACAGCCTCGCCGACAGCGTCAACAATCTCGTGGCGACTGTCGATCGCGGGCTGGGCGAGACCGGCGAGGTGCTCTCGGCGCTGGCGCGGGCCGATCTCACGCAGCGCGTCGTCGGCGCCTATGAGGGCGCCTTCGGGCGGCTGCGCGACGATGCCAACAATGTGTGCGCGACGCTGAGCGACACCGTGCAGGGGCTGCGCCAGACATCGCGCGCGCTGAAGACCGCCACCGGCGAGATGCTGAGCGGGGCCAACGATCTCAGCGAGCGCACGACGCGCCAGAGCCAGACCATCGAGGAGACCTCGGCGGCCATGGCGCAATTGGCCGTCACCGTGAGCGAGAATGCGCGGCGCGCCGAATCGGCCAGCACCAAGGCGCGTGCCGTCAGCCAGACGGCGACCGAGGGCGGCGGCGCCATGACGCGCGCCACCGAGGCGATGGAGCAGATCACCGCGTCGTCGGGCAAGATCTCGAGCATCATCGGGCTGATCGACGACATCGCCTTCCAGACCAACCTGCTGGCGCTCAACGCTTCGGTCGAGGCGGCGCGGGCAGGCGAAGCCGGCAAGGGCTTCGCGGTGGTGGCGGTCGAGGTGCGGCGCCTGGCGCAATCGGCGGCGCAGGCCTCCTCGGAGGTCAAGGCGCTGATCGAGCAGTCGGGCGCCGAAGTGGCGGGCGGCTCGAAGCTCGTCGCCGAGGCGGCGCAGAAGCTCGTCCGCATGCTCGAGGCGGCGCGCGAATCCTCGGGTCTCATCGAGGGTATCGCCACGGCCAGCCGCGAGCAGGCCGCCGCCATCGACGAGGTGTCGACCGCCATGCGCACGCTCGACGAGATGACCCAGCACAACGCCGCGCTGGTCGAGGAAACCAACGCCGCCATCGAGCAGACGGAAACGCAGGCCTCCGAGCTCGACCGCGTGGTCGAACAGTTCCAGCTCGACGGCGCAACCCGCCCCACCCGCCGCGCGGCGTAAGGTCGAAACCGCCCGCTTGCGTCACAGAAATATCGTTGCCAGCTCCAGCTCGCACGCAATCGCATCGTCTACCGGGAATGGGATACCGGAAGGCTACTGTACCGTGGTGATTTCGAGCGCTATGCGCAGACTAAGCGCGCGATGGCATTCGACGCGCCTAACGCGGCTTGGTCGAATGCAGCCATCGCGGCCGTGCCGGGTAGTGGCGTATTTCGGGGCGCATCTCGCAACTGGCTCACAGCCGCGCGCGACAATCACTCCACAAGTGGCTGAAAGTCTCGTTCGATCCTATCTCAGGACGGGCTAAGCCTAGCGCAGGCTTCGACAATGCGGTCGCAGGCCTCTTCGAGGCTATCGGTTGAGGTTGCGTAGGACAGTCGAAAGTAAGGAGCCAACCCGAAGCAACTGCCAGGAACGACGGCCACGTCGAAACTTTCCAACAGATACCGGCAGAAGGCGTTGTCGTCGTCGATACGAGCGCCGTCTGGGGATATGGAGCCGATCACCCCGGCGCAGCTTGCAAAGGTGTAAAACGCGCCCTCCGGCTTACGGCAGCTGATGCTGGGCGCCGCATTGAGCCTCTCTACAACCAGATCACGGCGATGCTGAAACACGGCGCGTCTCTGAGCCAACACGTCCTGCGGACCGTTCAGGGCCTCTATACTGGCAGCTTGTGCGATCGAGCAGGGGTTGGACGTGCTCTGGCTCTGTACCACCGCCATGGCGGCAATGAGATTCTTGGGACCGCCGGCGTAGCCCACGCGCCAGCCCGTCATCGCATAGGCCTTGGACACGCCGTTTACCGTAAGAGTTCGTTCCCGAATTTCGGGATCAAGCTGAGCCAGCGTCGCGAACGTCGCCCCGTCGTAAAGTAGGTGCTCGTAAATGTCGTCGCAGATGATCCAGACGTGCGGATGCCTGCGCAGCACCTCCAGCAGCTGACGGAGATGTTCGGCGGTATAGGCCGCGCCGCTCGGGTTGGAAGGTGAGTTAAGTAGCAGCCAGCGGGTCCTCGGCGTGATGGCTCTTTCAAGGCCAGACGGGGAAAGCCGGAAGCCGTTACTTTCCCGGCACGACACGCTCACGGGACGGCCGTCACAAATCGTCACCATGTCGGCGTAGGACGTCCAGAACGGGGCCGGCAGGATGACTTCGTCGCCAGGATCCAGGGTCGCCATCAAGGCATTGTGGATGACCTGCTTGGCCCCGGCCGAAGCGGTAATCTCATCGAGCCCATAAGTCAGACCATTCTCGCGCTGGAACTTCGCGGCGATGGCCGATTTCAACTCCAGCGTGCCATCCAGCAGCGTGTATTTCGTCTCACCGCTCCGAATGGCACGCATCGCGGCCTCTTTAATATTCTCGGGCGTGTCGAAGTCGGGTTCGCCCGCGCCGAGTACGATGACGGGTCTGCCTGCCCGCTTGCGCCGTGCCGCCTCGGCTCCGATCTGCAGAATTTCTGAGACGGAAATGGCCTTGATCCGCTGGGAACGGCGAAGGGCTCCCACTCTTTCCATCGACTGTGTCATGCCTTCTCCGCAAGGTTCAACGAGCCCGGTCGGTGGTTTCGATTATTGATTGGCTACCTTGCGCCGCTTGGACCGTCGTGACGGCCATGGCTCTGCCGACTGCTCCCGGGCGAATCGCAGATGGTGGTCAGCCCTGATGCTGCTCCATGAGTTGGCGCAGCAGTCCCGTTTCCTCGTCTGTAAGGTCGGTAAGCGGTGCCCGCACGGGACCGGGGGAGAACCCGGCGAGCCGCACGCCGGCCTTGATGGCCGCCACGGCATAGCCCTTCTGTCGGTTGCGCAGCGCGATGAAGGGATAGAAGAATTCGGAGAGCAGGCGTGTCGTTGTCGCCTCGTCGCCTTGGCGCAGCGCCTTGTAAAAGCTCTGTGCGAGTTTCGGTACGAAGTTGAAGACGGCCGACGAATAGGTCGAGACACCGGCCCCGAGATAGGCACCGGCAATGAGTTCGGCGGTAGGCACGCCACCCAGATAGGTTAGCCGGTCGCCAAAGGTCGCGGTGATTTCGCGGACGGTAGCGAGATCGCCCGTACCATCCTTGAAGCCGATCAGATTGGGACAAGCGTCGACCAGCCGGCGCATCGTTGCGGCGGTAAGGCACGCGTTGTCTCGGTTATAGACGGTCACGCCGATGCCGACGGCGTCACATACCGCCCGGACGTGCCGGAACAGACCCTCCTGTCCCGCTTCCACGAGGTAGGGCGGCAGCAGCAGGATGCCGTCAGCGCCGGCTTTCTCGATAGCGCGCGCCAGCGGCACGGCGATCGCGGTGCCATAGCCGCAGCCGGCTACGATCGGTGTTGCACCGACGACGGACTTCGCTGCGCGCACCACCTCGGGCACTTCGTCGGGTGCGAGTGAAAAAAACTCGCCGGTACCACCGGCCGCAAACAGCACCGCAGCACCGAAGTCTGAAAGCCAGCCGACATGGCGCTCGTAGGCCTCCCGGTTGAAGGTCGAACCGTCGGCATCAAATGCCGTCACGGGGAATGAAAGGAGGCCCGCGGCGAGGGCGGATCGAAGGGCAAAGGGGTCCATGGCAAGGCTCCGGTCAGGCGGGTCGAATGACGGCGTTCCTAGCAGAGATATGATTCATGTCAACAAAGATCATATCTCTGTCAGTGATGATGAGTGGTGCGCGGATCATTCTTGACATGTGGTCATATCACTGCTTTGCTGCTGCCCTTCGGACGCTCTTTGCGTCCCTCATGCAGTGACGGAGACCCTTGTATGTCCACCGGCGAATTGTGCATCACCGGCCTCGTCGTCGACCTGGTGCGCTGGCCGCTCAAGATGAAGCGTCAGCACGGGGTGGGCGGCGTCCAGCACGAGATGCCGGGCGCCATCGTCAAGATCACTACCGATGCAGGCATCACGGGATGGGGCGAGGTGGCGCCGTGGTCGGTGTTTACCGGAACCGCCGAGCAGAACGTCAGCGGTATCGTCAGCTACATGAAGCCCCTGCTCATCGGCGCCGACCCACTTAAGATTACGGCGCTGATGAGCGAGATCGATCACGCCCTCACGGGCCACAGCGAAGGCAAGGCAGCGATCGAGATGGCGCTGCTCGACATCGTGGGCAAGCGATATGGCATGCCGATCGCGCAGATGCTGGGTGGTTATCACCGCGAACGCGTGCCGCTCAGCGTGTCGATCGCCAATCCCGATTTCGAGGCCGATGTCGCATTCGCCAAGCAAGTATCGGCGCAGGGCTACAACATCTTCAAGGTGAAGACTGGCTTTGCCGGCCATGCCCAAGACCTGCGGCGCCTCGAGCGGCTGCGCGAACTCCTGCCCGAAACCGCGGAAATCCGTGTCGACTACAATCAAGGGCTCGATCCATGGACGGCCATCCGGCAGTTGCGCGACCTCGAGGCCTTTTCGCTTACCTTCATCGAGCAGCCGGTGAAGCGGCATCAATGGGATGCGATGGCGGCGATTGCAGCCACCATCGACACGCCCATCATGGCCGACGAGAGTGTCTTCTCGCCATCCGACGCGCTCGCCATGGTGCGTCAGCGCTTCGCCGATGTCGTTGCTATCAAGCTCATGAAGAGCGGCGGCATCATGCGCGCTCGCGAAGTATCGGCGATTGCCGAGGCCGCGGGCATCGCCGGATATGGCGGCGTGATGTTCGAGGGCGGGCTTGCCTGTGCCGCCGGCCTGCACACGGTCGCGGCAACGCCCAACATCTGCCTGGGGGCGGAATTTTACAGCTCCACCTGGGTTCTCGCCGTCGACATCCTGGAGGATCCCCTGCGCATCGAGGACGGACTGTCGGTCGTGCCGACCGGCCCGGGTCTGGGTGTCACGGTGAACGAGGACGCCGTGCGTCGCATCAGCGTCGCCCGGCACGAATAGCGACTACAGCCAACAACGACCAAACAACAGAGGGAACCGACATGGACTTTGATAGACGCTCTTTCGGCCGTGCAGCACTTTTGGGGGCGGCAACCGTCGCCGCTACCGCCATGACGGTCCGGGTAGCCGGCGCGCAGGAGGATTCAGGCGAATCGACGTTCGAGCGCATCCAGCGCACCAAGGTGCTGCGGGTCGCCGCGCTGCCAGGGGAATCTCCCTATTTCAACAAGGACCTCGCTACCGGCGAATGGACCGGGATGTGCGTGGAAATGGCCAAGGATATCGCCGCGACCTTCGGGGCCGACATCGAGTGGCTCGATTCGACCTACGGCAATTCCGTGATCGAACTGCAGACCGGCAAGGTCGACCTCGCCTTCTCGCTGACGCCGACGCCGCAGCGTGCTCTCGCGATCGGCTTCAGCCGTCCGGTGTTCATGCACGGCTTTGGCGCCGTGTGCAAAAAAGACTTCGAACCGACGCGCTGGTCGGAGCTCGACAAGCCCGAGGTGCGGATCGCCGTCGATATCGGCTCGGGGCATGAACTGGCCGCCCGCAATTTCGCGCCCAACGCCACGATCACGCCGCTGAAGACGCGCGACGACTGCATCCTCGCTGTGCAGACCGGCCGCGCCGACTGCTCGATCCTCACAGTTGTGCTGGGGCTTACCGCCGTAAAGCGCAACCCGGCGCTCGGCAAGTTCTCGGTGCTCACCGAGCCGCTCGTCGCGCTACCCAACTGCATGGGCGTGCGCTACGAGGCGGACAAGCGCTGGCGCGACTTCCTCGACAACTGGACCGACTACAATCGCGGCGCCGGCCAGATCCGCAAGTGGATGATCGAAGGTCTCGCGCTTAATGGCGTAGTAGGCTCGGATATCCCCAGCGACGTAACGTTCTGATATGCGGGCCGGTCAGGAGTAACGCTATTGAGCGGTGTGATCTATCACTGGGACTTCTCGTTCTTGTGGGGCTATCGCACGGTCCTCTTGACCGGCCTCGCCTACACCATGGCCTATACGGTCGGCACGATCCTGCTCGGGCTCGTTGTCGGGCTCGTGGCGGGGCTGATGCGCATGTCGCGCAATCCTCTCATCCGTGCACCGGCGCTCGTCTATATCGAAGTCTTCCGCTGCACGCCGCTGCTGGTGCAGATCGTCTGGTTCTACTACGCCTTTCCGATCCTCATCGGGGTCGAGATGTCGGCGACGACGGCCGCCGTATTGGTTCTGTCGCTTTATACTGGCTCGTTCTACGCCGAGATTTTCCGCGGCGGCATTCTGTCGCTCGAGCTCGGGCAATGGGATGCGGCGCGCGCCGTGGGCATGCGCCAAGGCCAGGTGATGCGTCACATTATCCTGCCACAGGCGGTGCGGCGCATGATGCCGCCCTTCATCAACCAGTCGGTGATCCAGCTCAAGAACACCTCGCTGGTCTCCACCATCGCTGTGACAGATCTGCTCTATCAGGGCATGCTGATCACCGCGGCCACCTATCGCCCGCTCGAGGTGTATACGCTCATCGCCGCGATCTATTTCGTGGTGCTGTTCCCGCTCACTTCGCTCGGACAATATATCGAGAACAGGCTCCGTTATGCCGAGTAGCGAAATTTCCACCGACGGCGACAGGACCGGGACCTCGGCAGCGTCAGCGGCCTCGCACTCCGACGCAATGATCGGCCTCTACGACGTGCGCAAGTCATTTGGACCGCTCGAGGTCCTCAGGGGGATCTCGTTCGAGGTGCCGCGTGGCGGCGTCGTGGCGCTGATCGGTCCGAGCGGATCGGGCAAGTCTACCATCCTGCGTTGCGTCAACCTGCTTGAAACCCCGAGTGCCGGCACCATCAAGGTGGGCGCGCAGACGCTTGCCTTCTCTAAACGCGAGCGCCTGCCGGGCGACCGGCGGCTCGCCGACTTCCGGGCGCGCACCGGCATGGTCTTTCAAAGCTTCAATCTCTTTCCCCACAAGTCGGTGATCGAGAACGTCATGGCCGGTCCGCTCATCGTCAAGCACATGGCGCGGGACGAAGCGCGCGCCATCGCCGAGCGACTCCTGACGCGGGTCGGACTTGCCGAAAAGGCCGACGCGTCGCCGGCACGCCTGTCGGGCGGGCAGCGTCAGCGTGTCGCCATTGCGCGTGCCATGGCCATGGAACCCGACGTGATGCTGTTTGACGAGCCGACGTCCGCGCTCGATCCGGAACTTGTGGCCGAGGTGCTAGCCGTGATCCATGGTCTTGCCGAGGACAACATGACCATGTTGCTCGCCACCCACGAGATGGCTTTTGCGCGCGATGTCGCCGATCGCGTGGTGTTCATGCGTGACGGCGTCGTGGTCGAAGACGGCCCTGCGCGCCAGGTGATCGAGACACCGCAGCATCCGGCGACGCAGGCCTTCCTTTCGCACTTCCACCGTCGTTAGGGGAGGACCGGGCCTTCGGGTGACGGCGCGATAGTCGGGCCGCTGGCGAGCGTGAGCCCGCGATAGCGCGACTGGCTGCCGCCCAGATGCACACGCATGGCCTCGCGCGCGCTCTCGGCGTCTCCACGCGAGATCGCCTCGCAGACGGCGTGGTGCTCGGCGGCGGTCTTTTCGAGATAGGACTTGTTGATCAACGTTTCGCGCCCGCTGCCCTCGAGGCTGCTGCGCGGCAGCAGGCTTAATCCCAATCGGTCGAAGAATTCGATGAAGGCGGTATTGTTGGTAGCTTCGGCAATGGCCCGATGAAACGCCCAGTCGGCTGCCTCCGTCGGTTCGCCCGCTGTGGCGGCGGCCGCGAAAGCGCCGGCTGCCTCGTAGATGCGCTGCTCCTGAGCCCAGGATTTGCGCATCGCCGCCAGCCCTGCGGCATGCATCTCAACGGCCATGCGCAATTCGAGCATGTCCAGCGCGGAGGCAGAAAAATGCAGGTCACGTCCCGATTGCGCAGGCGGAGACTTCTGCGAGACGAACACGCCGACGCCGTGCTTGGCCTCCAGCATGCCGTCCGAGCGCAGCGCCGCGACGGCCTCGCGGATGACCGTGCGGCTGACCCCGAACTCAAGCGCCAGTGCCTTTTCGGTCGGCAACTTCTCACCCACTGCGACCGGACCCTCGGTAATGCGCCTTTGCAGCGCCTCCTTGGTTTGAAGGGTCAGGTTGTTGCCGCTTCGCCGTGCCAATGTCTCATCCGCCCCTGTAAGATCGTATCACTTTGAATGTCCGCACCAACGCAAGCGGCCCATTGCTGGATCATGCTACGCTGGCCTCCGCGTCGCTTCAAGGCTGGCCCGATCGGGACTCGTCCTTGACGAGTGATCACATCTCTGTCAACACTGATCATGTCTTCTGGTGAGGTCCCATGCCCTCGGCGCACAACCATCTTCTGCTTGATCCGAACTGGCGGGGTACCCCGCCGGGCGCGGACGTGCTTTCGACAGCCGACTTGGCGACGGCGCTGTGGCATCCGGCGGATGGGCGGTTCAACCTGCCGCTACTTTCGCTCGACCTGGCGACCCTAGGCGAAAATATCTCCACGATGTTGTCGCTTTGCCGAGCTCATGGCGTGACCATCGCGCCGCACATCAAGACGCCGATGTCGCCGACGATTGCCCGGATGCTGCTCGACGCAGGAGCCTGGGGACTGTCCGTTGCCGATCTGCGTCAGGCCGGAGTCATGTTGCGGCACGGATTGCGGCGGCTGCTGCTCGCGAACGAGATCGGCGGGCGGGCGGCAGCAGGTCGACTCGCCGCGCTCCTCAAGGCGCACCCGGGTGCACAACTCACCCTTTTCGTCGATTCGGTGCAGGGCGTTGCTGATATCGCGGCGGCGTGGGCCGAGGACGCCGCGCTACCGCATCTCGATATCATGATCGAGGTGGGCTGTGGGCGTGGCGGTACGGAATCGCAGGGTGAAGTCGATGCCGTGATCGCGGCCGTGGCCGCCATCGGCGAGCCGCGTCTCGCGCTCGTGGGCGTTGCCGCTTACGAGGGCACGGCGCGCCACGCCGATGCCGGCGCGACCGAGCGCGCGCTGGCCGATCTCTTTGCGCGCGTCCAGTCCGCTCTCGCTGCCGTGCGCGCTGCCGTGCCGACGCGGGCGCTGACGCTCAGCGTCGGCGGCTCGAGCCTCTTCGACCACGTCATCACGCGATGCGGGCCGCTCGCCGCCGCGGATGGCAGGACGACCCTGCTGCTGCGCAGTGGGGCCTGCTTCTTCAGCGACCACGGGCCGGTGCGCCAGCGGCTTGATGAAGTCGCGGAGCGCAACCTCCTGGGCGAGCATTGGAGCGCGAAGATCACAGAATCGTTCCAGCCGGCGTTGCGCCTTTGGGGCGAAGTCCTGTCGCTCAAAGGCGACGGTACCGCCATATGCGGGGTCGGGCTACGCGACGTGGCGCATGACCAGGGATTGCCGGTGCCATTGCATGCCTGGCGGAATGGCCAGCGTGTCTCAGATCTGCAGCCCACGGTGATCGTCGAAAAGCTCAATGACCAGCATGCGTTCGTTTCCGCCCGAAATGCCGACGTCGCGGTAGGGGATGTCGTAGAGTTCGGCATCCGCCACCCCTGCACGACACTCGACAAGCATCGGGTTGTCTACGCCTTGGGCGAGGCCGGTACAGTAACGGCAGCCCTGCCCACCTTCTTCGGGTGAACCGTCCCCTTCACCCCCATCCATGCCCTCATCATCATTCTCGAGGACCACTTCTTGACCTTTCCCTCCCGCGATCAACTCACCATCCTCTTTGGCCATCCCGCCTATCGAGTAAAGACTGCTTTCGATGCGCTCGGCACCGGTGTGCGAACGCTCGAAGCCGACAACTTTGCCGCCTTCGAGGCGCAGTTCGGCGAGGCTGACGTCGTCGTCTGTTCGGGGTTCTGGCGCAACCAGTTCCTGACGCGCAGCAATCGGCTGAAGTTCATCCAGTCGATCAGCGCCGGCACCGACCAGTACGATCGTGCGGCGCTCACGACGGCACGGGTGCGCCTCGCCAGTGCACACGGGGTCAACGTCAATGCGGTATCCGACCATGCCATGGCGCTCGTTCTGGCTATCGCCCGCCGCCTACCGGAGGCGCGGGACAATCAGGCGAGGAAGGTCTGGCGGCCGATGCAGAGCGACCATGCGTTGCGCGAAGACGAACTTGCCGGCAAGACCATCGTGATTGTCGGTCTGGGGCGGATCGGTGGAAGGTTGGCCAAGCTTGCCAAGGCCTTCGACATGACGGTAGTCGGCGTCCGCCGCAGCCGGCCTGACGAGACCGGTTACGCTGACGAGGTGCATTCCTTCCGGGACCTTCACACGCTGCTGCCGCGCGCCGACTATGTGGTGCTCAACTGCCCGCTGACAGACGAAACGCGCGGGCTGATCGATGGATCGGCGCTCGCCCTGTTCAAGAAATCGGCTTGGCTCGTCAACACGGCACGCGGTGCGTGCGTCGACGAAACCGCGCTGATCTCGGCGCTCGAGGCCGGAACCCTCGCCGGTGCTGCTCTCGATACGGTCGTGGAGGAGCCGCTGCCGGCCACATCGCCGCTATGGAGCATGCCCAACGTCGTTATCACGCCCCACACAGGCGGCGAAACAGGTCAGTACGAAGCCAATGTCGCTCGCATTCTCGCGACCAATCTCGAGAAGCTGTGGGCCGACGACGACGCGCTGATCAACGGCATCGTCTAGTTGCGCTTCATCGCCTCGCCGGAAGGAAGACTGTCATGACCGAGGGCGCAAAGAAGGTGGCCGTCATTGGCTGCGGCATGGTGGGGGCCGTCACCGCACGCTATCTGCAACGCGCTGGCCACACCGTGACGATCGTCGATCCGCAGGAGCCAGGGGAGGGGGCCTCGTTCGGCAATGCCGGCTGCTTCAACCCCTCCTCGGTCGTTCCCATTGCGGGACCCGATACGTTCCGACAGGTGCCGGGCTATCTCCTGGACCCGCTCGGGCCGCTCGCAATCCGCTGGCGCTATGCGTTGCCGATCGCGCCCTGGCTTATTCGTTACGGGCTAGCCGGCACGCCGGGACGGATCGCCCGGCAGGCCGAGGCGCTGCACGCGCTGCTGGCGCCAAGCCTCGCGGCCCTGATGCCGATCGTGGTCGATGCCGGCGCACAGCATCTGGTACGGCGGGACGGCATTCTCATCGTCTATCGCACGGCGCGCAGCGTTGAAGCGGACGCGCGAGGCTGGGCAATAAGGCGCGCGCACGGCGTCGTCTGGGACGACCTGGATGCTGCCGCTCTGCACGACTTCGATCCGAATCTCAGCCCGGACGTGAAGTTCGGCAAATACGTGCCGGGCAATGGACACACTACCAATCCGGGGGCTCTGGTCAAGGCCATCGCGGTCTCGGTGCAGGAGGCCGGTGGCACTCTTGTGCGCGCGGCAGCGCGCGACTTCCGCTTTGCGGGTAACCGCCTCAGGGCCGTCGTCACCGATCGCGGGGAGATTGCGGCAGATGTGGCAGTGATCGCCGCCGGTGCCCATTCGAAG
>PJUF01001058.1_pt1 | contig 15497 bp, 13 predicted proteins | sample 1512191 | NCBI WGS metagenome assembly PJUF01 (sample SAMN08177673, study PRJNA422409) | Feces metagenome, whole genome shotgun sequencing project. | isolation source: Chicken feces (3) enriched on wood chips | host: Gallus gallus | place: USA: Madison | collected 2015-01-15 | reverse complement strand
ACCCTGATGCTGCCGGTCTAGTCAGGCGGCCTGGTGCTCGGTGGCGTAGAGCCCGAGATAGAAGTCGAGGTCACCATTGCGAAGGCCCAGCGCCTCGAGCACCGCGCCCATGAAGCTCACCGGCGCGGTGCCGGGCGCCGTGACGATATTGTGGTCCAGCACGGCGCGGGGCTCGCCGGTGTAATAGGCCTGGCCGCCATAACCTGTTTGCGGCAGGCTTTCGGGCCCATTGGCCGTGTGGCGCACGCTGTCGAGCAGGCCCGCCCGCGCCAGGGCCATCACGCCATCGCAGATGCCCGCGACCGTCTTGCCCGCGTCGCGAGCCGCGCGCAGGAGTTCGGACAGGTCGGGAAAGTCGGCGGTCGACCAGATCGAGCCGCCATTGACGATGATCGCGTCAATACGGTCGATCTCGATGTCCTCTATGGCCATATGCGGCAGCACCTTGAGCCCGCCTGCCGACGTGACCGGCTCGCCCCCGGGCGTCGCGAACCGCGTGTCGAGGTGATAATAGTCGCGCGCCCCGGCATTGAGCAGCGCGGTTTCCCAATCGGCATAGCCGGGGGTCAATATGGTCACGAGAGTGGTCATGGCATGTCTCCTTGTTCGCTGGCAAAAGCATTCGCCCCTCGCGTGACATCCCGTGTCAGCACCGCCACAAACGCGCCTTCACATGCTTGTAAGCGGGACCCGCCTTTCTTGAGCTTGCCAAGGCCTGATGCTAAGACGGGCGCCGTTTCCTGCCCCTTGTCATCCCGGAGTCGCTGACCCTTGCCGTTTGTTCGCCGTCTCGTTCTCGCCCTGATATTGTCTCTTGCCGGTCTCGTGCCGGCCTGGGCCAATCCCCTGCTGGTGGTCGACCGCGCGACGCTCGAAGTGCTCTATGCCGAGGATGCCGGCAGGCCCTGGCACCCGGCATCGCTGACCAAGCTGATGACGGCCTACGTCGTGTTCGAGGAACTGGCCAAGGGCACGGTGACGATGGACACGCCCGTCACCATTTCGCGCAATGCCTTCAATCAGGCGCCCAGCAAGTCCGGCCTGCCCATAGACGGCTCGGTGAGCCTCAAGGACGCGCTCTATATCCTGATCGTCAAGTCCGCCAACGACATTGCCGTCGCCATTGCCGAGACCGTTGGCGGCACCGAGGCCGCTTTTGTCGGCAAGATGAACGATGCGGCCCAGCGCATGGGCCTGACGGCCACGCATTTCGTCAATCCGCACGGCCTGCACGACCCCGCACAGGTCACGAGCGCCCGCGACCTTGCGATCATTGGCCTCTATATCGAGCAGTCCTTCCCGCAATACATGCCGATGTTCTCCACCGGTGTAGTGAAGCTGGGCAAGGCGCGGATGGAATCCAACAATGGCCTGCTCGAGGGCTTTGTCGGCACTACGGGCATGAAGACGGGCTATGTCTGCGCCTCGGGCCTCAATATCGTCGCCACGGTGGATCGCGATGGACGCCGCCTCATGGCTGTCGTGCTCGGCGGCTCCTCGGGGCGCGAGCGCAACGAGCGCGCGGCGGGCCTGTTCCTCGACGCGCTCAACGGCCGCATGGCGCCGACCGGTCAGACTGTCCTCGACTTGCCCAATGCCGTGGGCGCGGCCCCCGTCGACATGCGGTCGATGATTTGCGGCAAGGAGGCCAAGACCTATGTCGCAGCCCAGGAAGCAGCTTTCCCCATGGGCCTCAAGGATCAGCCGAGCTACCTGACTGCGGATATCATGCCACGCGAATATACCGCCGTTGACCTTGGTCGCGTCCGCACCGGCATCGCCCTGCCGCGCCCACGTCCGGCGCATGTGCCGATGTTCGGCACGCCCGAGCCGCTTGAAAGTGCGGCGATCGAAGATGTTCTGCGGCCCGGCATTCCCGTGGGCGGTCTCGATATCGCGCTGCCGCGTCCGCGTCCGGCTGACCTATAGGGCCGGTTCGCGCTTCGTAACGACGAAGCGCATGGCGCCCTCGCTCTCATCCTGCATGTAGAGATGCCCGTGCTGGCGGCAGTGGAGCGGAATATCGATCTTTGCCATAGGGTCTGTGGCCAGAACGGTCACCACTGTGCCGGGGGCAAGTTCGGCCAGCCGCTTTTCCAGCTTCAGGACGGGCAGGGGGCATTTGAGCCCCCTGGCGTCGATGACATCGGCGTCAGTTGCCAAGGACCAGCACCCAGTGAATGCCGTAGCTCGAAGTCGGGTTGAAGGCCACGGCAACGCCTGCCTTGCTGGCCTGGGCGGTGAGACCTACGGCGTCAGCGGGGTTGTTGCGCCAGCCCGAGAAGGTTTCCGCAAAGGTCGCATAGCCGGCGCTGAGCTTCATCTGCACCAGTGCCTGCGGCTTGGTGGGCGCCACGCCGGTCTGGGCATATTGGCTGGCTAGCGCCTGCGCGGTGCCGTTAAGGCCCGCATCCGCCACCAGCGGGGGCATGTTGCGCGTGGCGCGATAGGCGTTGATGAGGCCGATGGCCTGCTGGCTGTCGAGCGTCGCATTGGGCTGGTCCATGCGTGCAGAAAGGCCCGCCGAAAGGGCTCCGGGGGAGGCAGGCGCAGTGAAAGACGAGCAGCCCGCCAGGGCAATGGCGATGGCGCCGGCAGTAAGCAGGGCATGGATCTTGGTCATGTCTTTCCTTTCGGGTCGGCCGAAGATCAGCCCTTATCATGGGCCGCCTTCCGCCGTGTTAACGTGTGGCGTCTGCCGCTTGCAGCCTTCTGGCCTCTTCCGCGTTATCGGCGCGCTGCACCATGGCGAGGAAGGGCTTTCCGTGCGCACGAAAGCCTGCAAAAAAGGGCAGCATTGTGGGGGAGGCGACTCTGGCCGGAGGCAATCAGGTTCGTTCGAAGGAGGTGCTCGCCGCAAACGTGGCCATCGCCTTCGTGGTGTTGTGCATTGCCGCTTTTGCCGGCGTCTTCGCATTCTTCGTCTTCCAGGGCATCGAGCAGACCCGCAACCGGCTCGAAGAGCGCTCCGAAGCCGCCGCGCAGGTGGTGGCCACCAATGCTGGGTGGGTTGCACAGGTCGCCCAGCAGACCCTGCGCCGCGCCGACGCCATCCTTGGTCCAACCCTGACCAGCGACCCCACGGTCCTGCAGGCTGCGGTCGAGGGACTGCCCGAAGACGTCGACGTCTATATCATCGACGCCCAGGCCAATACGATCTTCTCCACCATTCCGGGCGCCGAGGCGGTCAACGTGTCCGACCGCGAATATTTTGCGGCCGTGCGCGATGGAGCCGAATTCTACACGTCCGGCATGATCATCAGCCGCCTGACCGGCAAGAACATTTTCGTGTTCTCCAAGCGCATTACCCGCAATGGCGTCTTCGCAGGCGCCGTCATGGTCTCCTTCAGCGACGCGCTGGTCCAGAATTTCTGGTCCTATCTCGACCTCGATCCCGGCTCAACCGTAAGCCTCGTGCGCCGAGACGGCGCCCTGATGGCGCGCTATCCGAGCGTCGACGCGCCGATTGACCTCTCCAACCATGTGCTGATCACCGACTATCTGCCTGCGGCCGAAGCCGGCACCTATTTCTCCGATGCTTCGCCGGTGGACGGCATTTCGCGCGTCGTCAGCTACCGATCCGTGCCGGGGACCGAAATCCTTGCCCTCGCTTCCATTGCCACCAACCGCACCTGGGATGAGCTGCGCAGCGCGATCATTGCGGTGATGATCATCGCCGCGCCCATCCTTCTCGGGCTGCTGGCCGGCGGCGTCTGGATTTTGCGCCTGCTGCGCCGGGACGCCTTGCGGCGCGCCGAACTGGAGGCTGCGAACGAAACCAATGTCCTGCTGTTCCGTGAAATCCATCACCGGGTGAAGAACAATCTGCAATCGGTGCAGTCGCTGGTGCGGATGCAGGACATGCCCCAGAGCGCCAAGGTCGACCTGCAGAGCCGGTTGAGCGCCATGGCGGCCATGCACGAGCACATTTACAAGCACGACCGCTACGAGGACATCGATGCCCACGATCTCGTGCAGGTGGTGGTCGATGAGGTCGTGCATGCCTATGGCGCCGATGTCTCGGTGGTCTACGACCTTGACCACGCGCCGGTCGACCGCGACCACGCCACGCCGCTTTCGCTGCTGCTGAGCGAACTCGTCACCAATGCGCTGAAATATGCCTTCGCCGATGGCCGGTCGGGTACCATCACAGTGACTTTGCGGGACGCTGGGAGCGGCCGCTGCCAGCTGACGGTCGCCGATAACGGCGTGGGCATGGGCGACGTGCCCGAAACCTCGACCAGCATGGGCCTGCGGCTCGTGCGTGGCGTGGTATCGCAGATGGGTGGTACTTATCGCTTTGTCACCGATGGCGGCACGCGGTTCGAAGGCGATCTGGCTCTGGCCGTCGGCGGGCACGCGTCCCGGCACTAGCCGGCTCATTTTTGGCCTTGTGACCGCGCGTCGAATGGGGCATTGGGTAACTGGATTTTCCCAGTCAACTTATCATGCTCAAGCGTTTCTTCTCGTATTATAAGCCCTACAAGGGCCTGTTCGCCCTCGATTTCGGCAGCGCCATCATTGCGGGCCTGCTGGAATTGGCTTTCCCGCTAGCCGTGGCCTACTTCATCGACACCCTGCTGCCGCAGAACAATTTCGGGCTGATCCTCCTCACAAGCATTGTCCTGCTGGTGATCTATGTCTTGACGGCCGTGTTACGCGGCGTGGTCAATTATTTCGGCCACATGCTTGGCATCCATATCGAAACCGACATGCGCCAGCAGGTTTTTGCCCACCTGCAGAAGCTGAGCTTCCGCTTCTTCGACAATCAGAAGACCGGCCACCTGATCACCCATGTCACCAAGGGGCTGGAGGACATCGGCGAGGTGGCGCATCACGGCCCCGAAGACCTGTTCCTGGCGGTTATGACCTTCCTCGGCGCCTTCGTGCTGATGTTCCTCACCAACTGGCAGCTTGCCGCCATCACCGTCACGCTCGTGCCGGTCATGACCTGGCTGGTCAGCACCTATGGTGCGCGCATGAACCGCAACTGGCGCGAGCTCTACGGCCGGGTCGGGGACTTCAACACTCGGGTTGAGGATTCCATCGGCGGCGTGCGTGTGGTGAAGGCTTTTGCCAACGAGGCGCATGAGGAAAAGCTGTTTGCCGGCAATAATGAAGCCTATCGCGTCACCAAGCTCCACGCCTATGCGCTGATGACGGCAAGCAATGTCGTCACATTCCTCTCGACCCGCCTTGTCCAACTGGCTGTGATGCTCTTCGGCGCCTGGCTCGTGACTGCCGGCGAACTCTCCTATGGCGGATTCGTCAGTTTCCTGCTGCTGGTCAACGTCTTCATGAAGCCGATCGACCAGATCACGACGGTGCTCGAAATGTATCCCAAGGGCATTGCCGGGTTCACACGCTTCACCCGGTTGATCGACACCGCGCCCGACATTGCCGACAAGCCCGGCGCGAAGGTCGTCGATCATCTGCGCGGCGAAATCGTCTTCAGCAATGTAAGCTTCGCCTATGAGCCCGGTGGCCGCCGGATCATCGATCGCCTCAACCTTTCCGTCGCTCCCGGGGAAACCGTCGCCATCGTCGGCCCGTCCGGCGCCGGCAAGACGACGCTCTGCGCGCTGCTGCCGCGCTTTTACGAAATCAACGACGGCTCCATCAGCATCGACGGCATTGATATCCGCGACATGACCCAGGCAAGCCTGCGCAGTCAGATCGGCATCGTGCAGCAGGACGTGTTCCTGTTCGGCGGCACCTTGCGCGAAAACATCGCCTATGGCCGTCTCGGCGCCAGCGACGCGGACATCATGGACGCCCTCCGCCAGGCCCGCCTCGACACTGTCGTCGCACGGCTGCCGCACGGTCTTGATACGGTCGTCGGCGAGCGCGGCGTCAAGCTCTCCGGCGGGCAGAAGCAACGCGTCGCCATTGCCCGCATCTTTCTCAAGAACCCGCCCATCCTCGTGCTCGACGAAGCGACCTCGGCGCTCGACACGGCGACCGAACTGGCGATCCAACAGTCGCTCACCGAATTGTCGCGTGGCCGCACCACCCTCGTCATCGCGCATCGCCTTGCGACCATCCAGCATGCCGACCGCATCGTCGTGGTCGATGAGACAGGCATCGTCGAACAGGGCCCGCATCAGGACCTGCTTGCCCGCAAGGGCGCCTATGCACACCTGCACGCCGCCCAGTTCGGGGGCCTTGCGGCGGGCGGCGCTCCGGCATGAGCCAGATGTTCTTCACAGCCATGGTTCTTTCCAGCCGCTACCTGACACCAGGCATGCTGCGCCTGACCCTGGGCGGCAAAGGCCTTGCTGCGTTCACCAGCACCGGCACTGCCGACGAATATCTGCGTTTCTTCTTCCCCAATCCCGAGACGGGCAGGGTGCATCTGCCCCATATCGACGAGCAGGGCCGCTGGACCTATCCCGATGGCGGGCAGGGCGCGATCCGCTGCTCAACCTATACCGTCCGCGCCTTCCGCGAGGGTGAGGGCGAGCTCGATATCGACTTCGTGGTGCATGAGGGCGGGCTGGCCAGCGAATGGGCGCAGGCGGCCCGTCCCGGCGACACGATAACCATCAACCGGCCGCGCGGCATCTGCGCGCCGCCCGCCGACGCCATGTGGCAATTGCTCGTCTGCGACGCCACCGGTCTTCCCGCCCTGTCGCGGCTGCTCGAGCAGACGCCGCGACATGTCCAGACCCGCATCTTCGTGGAAGTCGCCTCGGCGGCCCACGAGCTGGACCTGCCGCATCACGACTTCGCCTCCGTCACCTGGCTGCATCGCAGCGGCAATGGCGTTGCGCCCAGCCGCATGGCAGAAGTCGTCAGGGCCATGCCCGTGGCGCCGACCCCGGGATACATCTGGGTTGCCGGGGAGCAGCGGACCGTGCGCGCCATTCGCAAATATATCCGCCAAGACCTCAAGCTGCCGCCCGAGCGCTACGAACTCGTCGCCTACTGGACCCATGAGGGCGAAGACTGGGAAGCGCGCTGGAAGGCGCTGCCGCAGGAGGTCCGGGACGCCATCGACGCCTCCTGGTCCTCCGGCCGCGATGTCGAGGACCTGCGCGACGAATACTACGCCACGCTAGAAAAATATGGCCTCTAGCGCAGCTTGCCGCCTGCATGGCCGCGCGCTACCAGCGATGCATGAAGAAACTCGGATTTCTCGGCGCGATGAACCGTGACGTGGTCGTCGGGCAGGCGGCCGCGCCGCTGATCGCCGCGCTCGGCCTAGATGCCACGCCTTTGCTCGAAACGCCGGTCACGGACGCCATCGCCCAGCGCGGCACCGAGCTTATGGACACGCTCGGCGCTTCGACTTACCTGGGCGGGTCCGCTTTCAACGTGGCGCGCATCCTTGCCTTCCTCGACCACTCCCAGAAACTTGACCTCGCCTTCTTCGGCCTCGCCGGCAGCGTAGGAATTGCCAGCCCGCACCTCGAAGCGCTCACCGGCTGGGGCATCGACACATCCGCCGTCACCATATCCCGACTTGGCCCAGCCACCTGCCTGGCAATGGTCGAGCCGGCAGGGCGCACATTGCTCACCGCGCCCGGTGCCAATGCCGATATCGCCGCCTGGCTGCGCGCGAACCGAAGCCTTCTGGTTACCACTCTCGCGCAGCGCGACATCGTCCACGTAACGTCCTACCTCGATCCAGATGCGGCCGGCCTGATTGCCGACATTCTTTCGTCCGCCCGAACACTCAACCGGGCGCTGCTTGTCTCGCTGGACCCCGGCATGGCCTGGCTGGCACCCGGCGGACGGGGCCTCGCCGACCTCCTGGCACAGACGCACATCCTCCACCTCAATGCCGAGGAATTCGCCCTGCTCGGTGGCGCTGACAACCTGGCAGCCATAGCCTCCCAACTCGATGCCAATAGTCTCATCGTGGCCCGCAGCCATGCCGGCGCCACGCTCCATGGTGGGGGCACCTATGCCGGCCTCGGCGGTGCACTACAGCCGGCGTCTGCAGATATCCAGGTCATCGACGCAACGGGCGCAGGCGACACGTTCTGCGGCGGCTTCCTTTGGGCCTTCTCGTCCGGCCATCGCCCGGTCGACGCGGCAGCTCTCGGCTTCGCCCTGGCGCGCGCAAAGATCGCCAAGGACGGACCCCTCGATAAGGCGACGGCGCTGGGCATCAGGCGGACCTCGGGCGTACTTGTTCAGAACGCCGAAAGATGATCGCTACAGCATGAAGGGGGGACGCTGGTGATCCCGGCGGGATTCGAACCCACGACCCCAGGATTAGGAATCCTGTGCTCTATCCTGCTGAGCTACGGGACCAGCCGCAATCGAACTACCAGCAGGGACCGGGACTTGCAAGATGAACCAGGGATATGCCGAACATGACTAAGCCGCCGCCGTTCATTGTCTATCCGGACGAGCGGCTGCGGCGCGCTGCCGCCATCCAGCCCGTCGACGACACCTTGCGGGCCATCGGCGCGGATCTGCTGGCGGCGGCCGTGGCGGCCCAGGCCTATGGGCTCGCAGCCGCCCATATCGGTCATGTCGCGCCCCTTGCGGTTGTCAGCTTCGGTGATCCTGCCACGCGCGATTACATGCTGCTGTTCAATCCCCGCGTCATCGCCACGGCGGGTCCCGAGATCGCCGGCCCGGAAGGGTCGGTGTCCATGCCCGGCATTGAAGTCGATGTCATCCGGCCCGAACGGGCGCGGATCGGTTTTGACGATGAAGCGGGTCAGGCCATCGAGCTTGATCTATCCGGCTTTGCCGCACGTGTGGCCCAGCACGAGATCGATCAGGTCAATGGCGTGTTCTTTCTCAGCAGCATTTCGCGCCTTAAGCGCGATGCCGCCATCAAGCGCTTTGCCAAGCTTGGCCGCCGCATGGGTTGATCCCCCCGGTCGCGTCCGGTAAACGGACCGGCGAACAACAAGGAATTGCAATGCGCACGGAAATCGAAAAGACCGTCGCCGAAATCGAGCAGGTTCTGACCCTGCTGAGGAGGCATCTTTGACTGGGATACAGCACAACTCCGCCTCGACGCGCTGACGGCGCAGACCGAATCTCCCGATTTCTGGAACGATCCTGAAAAGGCCCGCGTCACCATGCGCGAGCGCGACGAACTCGACGTGGCCGTCAAGACGGTGCGTGAGCTCGAAGCCGGAATCCGTGACAATGTCGAACTCATCGAACTGGGCGAAGCCGAGGGCGACGACGAGATCGTCAAGGATGCCGAACAGGCCCTTATCGAGCTCAAGGCAACCGCACGCCGCACCCAGATCGAAACCCTGCTTTCGGGCGAAGTCGACGGCAATGACTGCTATGTCGAAATCCATTCGGGCGCCGGCGGCACCGAGAGCCAGGATTGGGCCAACATGCTCCTGCGCATGTATACCCGCTGGGCCGAACGCCGGAAGATGAAAGTCGAAGTGCTCGAAATGCACGACGGCGAAGAAGCGGGCATCAAGTCGGCGACGATCCAGATCAAGGGCCACAATGCCTATGGCTGGCTCAAGACCGAAAGCGGCGTGCATCGTCTGGTGCGCATCAGCCCCTACGATTCGGCCGCCCGCCGCCACACCAGCTTTTCCAGCTGCTGGGTCTATCCGGTCATCGACGACAGTATCGAGATCGAGATCCGCGAAGCCGACCTCAAGGTCGACACCTATCGCGCCTCGGGCGCCGGTGGACAGCACGTCAACACCACCGATTCGGCCATCCGCATCACGCATATCCCCTCGGGGATCATCGTGGCCTGTCAGCAGGAACGCAGCCAGCACAAGAACCGTGCAACGGCCATGGCCATGTTGAAATCCCGTCTCTACGAGATGGAACTGCAAAAGCGCGAAGAGGCGGCCAACGCCCAGGCCGCCAACAAGACCGATATCGGCTGGGGCCACCAGATCCGCTCCTACGTCCTGCAGCCCTATCAGATGGTCAAGGACCTGCGGACAGGCGTCGAGAGCGGTCAGCCCTCGGTCGTGCTCGATGGCGATCTCGACGAGTTCATGGAAGCCGCGCTGGCTCAAAGGGTCGGCGTCGCGACCGACGTCACCGCGGAGGACTAAACCTCCAGGCTAGCAAACAAGAACCCCGGCCAGCGGCCGGGGTTTTCATTTCAGCTTTCGAAGCTTCGCGCCTCACCCCAGCATTGCCAGGATGCGCTTGCCCGTATCGAGAAAGGGCTTGGGGTCGAGGGCCTTTTCGCCGCGATGCACTTCGAAATGCAGGTGCGGACCGGTGGAACGGCCGGTGGACCCAACCTTGGCGATCGGCGTGCCGGTGACCACCTTCTGGCCCTCGCGGGCGATATAGGCACTCAAATGCGCATAGCGGGTGAAAAGGCCATTGCCGTGGTTTACCTCGACAACCTTGCCATAACCCGACTTCTCGCCCACGAAACTGACGACACCATCGGCAGCGCTGAGCACGGACGTGCCAGAGGGCGCGGCAAAGTCGAGTCCGGAGTGAAAGGCCCGGCCGCCAGTGAACGGGTCCGTCCGATTTCCGTAGCCCGAGCTTTGCCGAAAATTACCGGTGATCGGCATATGCACCGGCGCCAGATCCAGGCTGTCGCGTGCGGCCTTGTACGTGAGCAGCGCATCCATCACCGCATTGGCATCTTCGATCATCGGCGACATCGCGGGATCGGCGGCCGTCGCAGCGATCAGCGGACCGCCGACGCCGGTAAGCCCACCCCCGGGCAGGTCGAGCCGGATGCCGAGCTTGCCCAGCTCGGTGACGATGCCCTCGGTGCGGGCCGTGGCGGCGGTGGCAATGCCGGTCATGGCCTGCTGTGTCTCGTCCATCATCTGCGTCACACTGGCCGCGGTCGCCGCCACATCGGGATTGCCCGAATGCGTCGTCAGCGCGGAGATATCCATGACAGGCGCAGCATCGACGGGCAGGGCGGCGATGCCGAGCTGGTCGGCCTTGGTGACCAGCGCCCGGACCAACTGGTGCTGTTCGAGCAGCACTTCCTGCTGCGCCGACAGTTCCTGGAGTTGCAGGTTCATGTCGCCCGCCTGCGCATAATTGCGCGAATGCAGTCGGTCGATCTCGACGCGCATCTGCGCCAGCCGATCTTCATAGGCCGACAGCACCATGTCGTTTTGCCCGCCCATCAGCCGCGCGATGTCGGAGGACATGACGAGGGCGGTGCCGGTGACGGCATTGCCCAGGAGCATCAGCGCGAACATGCCGTAAAAGAGGGCCGGGTGAATGCCGCGGCTGGCGACCCCATCCAGATTGGCTGACTGACGCACGCTACCCCCCCGAACACACACGAACCATGGTTATCGGAGTGTGCACGAGCTTGGTTAAGAAGCCGAAAATGCCGCCGCCGCGGTCAGCGTGCCGGCACGTCGTCCAGTGCCGCCAGCACCTTTGCGGCATGACCCTTGATCCGGGTCGCCCGGATGATGCGCGCCACGCGCCCCTTGGCATCGACGATGAAGCTGGTGCGCACGAGCCCCATGAATTCCCGCCCATAGAGCTTCTTGAGCTGCCACAGGCCGAAGGCCTCGATCATGCTGCGCTCCGGATCGGCGCCCAGTGGAACGACAAGGCCATATTTGGCGCGAAACTTCCTGTGGCTCTCGACCGGATCGGGAGAAACGCCGACCAGCACCGTGTCGCGCTCCGCAAATGCGTCGGCCAGCGCCGAAAACTCCTGGTTCTCATCCACACACCCGCCGGAATCGTCTTCCGGGTAGAAGAACAGCACCGCGCGGCGCCCCAGAATATCGGCCTTGGTCAGGGTCGAGCCATCGTCGAGCGAAAGGGAAAAATCGGGGACGGAATCGCCGGGCTTGAGATGGGTCATCGCTGTTCCTGGGTTTGGCGCATGAATAGAGGGTGTCGGCGTCACATTCCAGCCGGTATCATCAGTCAATGCACCGCCTCGGGCGGATGATTCTGATTGGGGCAGGGGCCTTGTCTCCGGCCCGTCATCGACGTGGCGGCAGTGAACGAAGCGACAGTACCAGGATCGTCTCCAGATTTAGTGCCTCCGCCACCGCGCCGAACCGGTATGCGCAAGCTGCGTCGCGCCCTTATCTGGGTCCTGGGTCTCCCTAGCTTCATTCTCCTGCTGCTCTACGTCGTGATGCTGGTCACGCCCATCCGTATCCCTTTCACCGGCCAGGCCATCCGCTCCTTCGTGCAGAATTTCGTGCCCGAAACCTCGGACCTGCAGATGGGCGACATGGCCCTGGCGCTGGAGGACGGCGTCTGGCCCGTCATCCGCTTTGCCCCGGTACTCTATACCGACAGCAAGTCCGGCGCCCGCATCGAGATGGAAGCGCTCGAAGTCGGTTTTTCGCCCGCGCGGGCGCTGTTCGGCCAGCCCGGCACCACGGTCACCATTGTCGGCCCGCATGTGCAGATCGTCCAGGATCTCTATGGCCCCCGCCCCGGCACACTGGAAATCGTCGACGATCCATCAGGCGGACCGGCGACCGTCCGGGTACTGGAGGGCGACGACGCCTTCCCTGCGGTCGCCATTTCCTCGGATGGGATTTCCTTCGACGAGGGCATTTCCCCGCCCATGCGCTCGGATAATGACTGGCTGATCTATAATCTCGAGGCCAGCGAGGTCGCCATTGCCGATCTGGTGCAGCAGACGGCCCAGGGGCGCTTTTCGCGCCTCGTGGTGCGCGGCGGACGGGTCGACATGGCCGACCCGCTCTATGGCCTCTTCCGGCAGTTTCACGACCTGTCGCTGGAGATCGGCCCGGTTCCGGGCGAGGACCGCGTCACCGGCGAGTTTACCGCTCGCATCGGCGCGCACACCGTCTTCGGCACGATCGAGCGCTCCATTGACGCGGACGGCACGCGCCGCCTGCGGTCGGATGTGACCAATCTCGATTTTTCCGCCTTCGTCCCCTTCATTGACGACCCGACGAGCCTCGGCGCCATGTCCGGCGCCGGCGCCATTTCGATCGACGTGACCTTCACCCCCGAGGGCAAGCTCGTCGGTGGCGATTTTAGGCTCGACCTGACCGGCCTCGACCTGCGGCTGGGCCAGGACTATTTCCCGGTCGCCAGCTCCATCCTTGATGTGACCTGGGATCCGGCCTTGGGCGAGTTCCGCATGGCCGAAGGCGCGCTCAAGATCGGACAGAGCAGCGCGCTCGTGTCCGGCGTCTTCGTGTTGGGCCTCGACACCACCTATGGCCCCACGATCGGCATGTCGCTCAATGCGCGCCAGGTGGCGATCCATCCCAACGACATGGACGCCCCGCTGGAGCCCTTCGACACGGTCGAGTTTTCCGGCTGGTCGACGCCGCTCTATGGCGCGGTGGGGATCGACCGCCTCACGGCCCGGCGCGGCGATGCCGTTGTGGAAACGGCCGGCCGCATGGACCTCCTGCAATCGGGCATTGGCATAGACATGACCATTGCCGGGCAGGGCGTTTCGGCGGACGATTTCAAGCGGCTCTGGCCCTATATCATGGGCCGGGAAAGCCGAGACTGGTTCGTCGCCAATGTCACGGACGGGCGGGTCAAGAATGCCCGCATGCGCTTCAATTTCCCCGTCGGCAGCTTTGCCATCGGCGACGAAGACAATCCCATTCCGCCAGACAGCATGCAGATCGAGATCGTCGGCGAGGGTGTCGCCATCAAGCCCACCGCCGAAATGTCGCCCATCGTCATTGCAGGGGAAACCCGGCTCAGGGTCGACGACGAGAATGTTTCCATCGCCGGCGGCGGCGGCACGCTCGACACCGAAGGCGGTACGATCAGCGTGTCGAGTCCGGCCCTGGTCATGGACAATTCCGTGCCCGGCGAGAGCATCGTCGAAATCTCTGGCGACCTCAGCGCCCCCATCCCCGCTCTCCTGGCCCTGCTCGAACAGCAGCAACCCGACGCCCTCGCCAATGCCGAGCTTCCGGTGAAGCTCGACAGCCTCACCGGCACCGTCGACCTGGGCCTCGTTGCCACTATTGCCCTTGGCAATGAAGAGACTGGCCGGCCGATGGACATCGACTATGTCGTCAACGGCACCGTCGCCGACTTCGCCAGCGCCGATCCGATCGAGGGCCGCAAGATCGGGGGCGGACAACTCTCCTTCTCCGCCAATCAGGATGGTTACCAGCTTGGTGGGCAGGCGACGATCGACGGCATGGACGCCGACATCTCGGTCACCGGCGCCAATGGCGCCGATCCGGTCCTGCGCCTGCAATCCACCATTGCCGTGGCGGACCTGGCGGAAATGGGCTTCGATGCCTCGCAATTCCTCAGCGGCAAGGTTCAGTTCGTCGCCCAGCCGCTGGCCGACGGTGCGCTGCAGATGAGCATCGATCTCAAGGATGCAGCACTCGACATCCGCGACCTGGGCATTTCCAAGCGGACGGGAACCGAAGGCCAGCTGACCGCAACGATCCGCCCCGATGGCGAGGTCACCCATCTTGAGGACATTTCCCTCGCCTTCGGCAGCGTGCGCCTCGCCGGAAAGCTCGACTATCACGCGACCAAGGGCCTCGTTTCCGCAAATTTCTCGACATTCGCTCTCAGCCAGGGTGATAGCGCCACGGTGGACCTGACCCCCACCGATAGTGGTTTCGCCGTGCGCATTCGCGGCGCCCAGTTGGATCTGAAGCCCGTTCTCGGCCGCTTCTTCAGCCTGAACCAGGGCAGCGGCGGCGTTCAGTCGACCCAGTTCGACCAGGCGCTGTCGCTCGACGTCCAGCTCGACCGCGCCATCGGCTACTATGCGACCACCGCGTTCAACCTCGACCTCGACATGGCGCTGCGCGGCATGAACCTGAGCCGGGTCAACCTCACGGCCCAGTTCGACGAGGGCAATGCTCTCTCCATCACCACCAATCCCGCGCCCAACGGCCGGACGCTATCGGTGGCCTTCAACGATGCGGGCACCATCCTGCGCCTGCTCGGGGTCTATTCACAGCTTGCGGGTGGCTCGGGCAGCCTTGTCATGACCACCGACCGCACGCGCAACGCCGAGGCCGGCCAACTCGTCATGCGCAACTTTGCCGTCGTCGATGAGGAAAACGTGGTCCAGGTGCTGGGCAATCACTCCGATTCCCGCGCGGCCATTGCCGCCTCCAACCGCCTCGACTTCCGCGCCGCACAGATTGATTTCGTCCGCACCAGCGATCGCGTCGAGGTCACCGATGCAGTGCTGGCCGGCGATACGGTCGGGGGCACCATGCGTGGCTTCATCTATACCGACCAGCGCCGCTACGACCTCACCGGCACCTATGTGCCGCTGTTTGGGCTCAACAACATTTTCCAGCAATTGCCGCTGCTCGGCCCGCTCCTGGGTGGCCGCAATGGCGAAGGCCTCGTCGGCGTTACCTTCGCCGTGCGCGGACCGCTCGATCAGCCGCAGTTTCTGGTAAACCCGCTGTCCATCTTGGCGCCGGGCTTCCTGCGCGAAATCTTCGAGTTCCGCGCCCGCGAGCTGCCACCCGCGCCGGCGCAATAAAAAAGGCGCTCCGTGGAGCGCCTCTCTCACCTCTCCCTTGGGGGAGAGAGCCTGCCCTCGGGCTGGACCCGAGGATCGGCCAAAGGCCGCATAAGGGGGCCTT
>PJUF01001053.1_pt1 | contig 15580 bp, 15 predicted proteins | sample 1512191 | NCBI WGS metagenome assembly PJUF01 (sample SAMN08177673, study PRJNA422409) | Feces metagenome, whole genome shotgun sequencing project. | isolation source: Chicken feces (3) enriched on wood chips | host: Gallus gallus | place: USA: Madison | collected 2015-01-15 | reverse complement strand
GTCTATGTGCTGCTGTTCGGTGCGCAATCGGTGCTGTCGCCATGGCTGCGGGCCAACAATATCGAGATTGTCTTCGCGGTGCCCGGCATCGTGCTGGCGACGATCTTCGTCACCTTCCCCTTCGTCGCGCGCGAACTGATCCCGCTGATGCAGGACCAGGGCAATGGCGACGAGGAAGCGGCGCTCTCGCTCGGCGCCAATGGCTGGCAGACTTTCCTGCGCGTCACGCTGCCCAACATCAAATGGGGCCTGCTCTACGGCGTGCTGCTCTGCAATGCGCGGGCGATGGGCGAGTTCGGCGCCGTCTCGGTGGTCTCGGGCCACATACGGGGCAAGACCAACACGATGCCGCTCGACATCGAAATCCTCTACAACGAGTATAATTTCACGGCCGCCTTCGCCGTGGCGTCGCTGCTCGCGATGCTCGCCCTGGTGACGCTTGTGGTCAAGACGATCCTCGAGTTCCGCTTCGGCGACGAACTCGCAGGCAACCGCCGACATTGAGGGAAGTGCCTTTGGACATCCGCGTCAGAAACGTCCTCAAACAGTTCTCGCGTTATCCAGCGCTGGACGATGTGTCGCTCGACATCGGCTCGGGCGAGCTGGTGGCGCTGCTCGGCCCGTCGGGCTCGGGCAAGACGACGCTGCTGCGGCTCGTCGCCGGGCTGGAGACGCCCACCGCCGGGCAGATCTTCTTCGGCGACGAGGATGCGTCGGCCATGTCGGTGCAGGAGCGCAATGTCGGCTTCGTGTTCCAGGCCTATGCGCTGTTCCGCAACATGACGGTGCTCGAGAACATCGCCTTCGGGCTGCGCGTGCGCCCGCGCGCCACGCGCCCGCGGCGTGCCGAGATCAGGCGGCGCGTGCTCGAGCTGCTGGATCTCGTGCAACTGGGCGGGCTCGAGAAGCGCTATCCGCAGCAATTGTCGGGCGGCCAGCGCCAGCGCGTCGCGCTCGCCCGGGCGCTCGCCATCGAGCCGCGCGTGCTGCTGCTCGACGAGCCCTTCGGCGCGCTCGACGCGCAGGTGCGCAAGGATCTGCGCAAATGGCTGCGCGAGATCCATGACCGGACCGGGCACACGACGGTGTTCGTCACGCACGACCAGGAGGAAGCGCTCGAACTCGCCGACCGGCTGGTGGTGATGAGCCAGGGCCGGATCGAGCAGGTCGGCACGCCCGACGATGTCTATGACAATCCACAGAACCCGTTCGTGTTCGGCTTCATCGGTGAATCTTCATCGCTGCCGATCGAGGTCGCGGCGGGCGAGATCCGCGCGGCGGGCGCTTCCATCGGGCTCGCGTCGGGGGAGGCGACGCCGGGGGCGGCGCAGCTTCATTTCCGGCCGCACGACGTCGAACTGGTCAGCGAGGGTGCGGCCCTCTCCGGCAGCGTCGCCGCGTCGCGCCGGGTCGGCGGCACGCGACGGGTGGAGCTCGACGTGGCGGGTGCCACGGGCCGGGTCGAGATCGACCTGCCGCTCGAGCAGTCGGCCCCCATCGGCACGAAGCTGGCGTTCCGGCCGACGCGCTGGCGCCTCTTCAGGCCCTAGGCGCGGTCAGCCGAAGACGACCGTCTTGCGTCCGTTGAGCATGACGCGGCTCTCGAGATGGAGCTTCACGGCACGGGCCAGCACGCGGCTCTCGATGTCGCGGCCCGCCGCGATCAGATCGTCGGGGCGCAGCGCATGCGTCACGCGCGCCGTCTCCTGCTCGATGATCGGGCCTTCGTCGAGGTCGGGCGTCACATAGTGCGCGGTGGCGCCGATGATCTTCACCCCGCGCTCATGGGCCTGGTGATAGGGCCGCGCGCCCTTGAAGCTGGGCAGGAACGAGTGGTGGATGTTGATGATCTGGCCGAACAGCCGCGTCGCGAACGTGTCGGAAAGCACCTGCATGTAGCGCGCCAGCACGACCAGTTCGGCACCCGTCTCCTTGACGAGGCGCAGCACCTCCTGCTCCTGGGCGAGCTTGTTGGTCTTGTCGACCGGCAGATAGTGATAGGGGATGCCCTCGTAGTCGGCGGTACCCTGCGAGTCCTTGTGGTTGGAGACGATGGCCACGACTTCGGCGTCGAGCCAGCCGACGCGGATCTGGTAGAGCAGATGCAGCATCGCATGGTCGAATTTCGAGACCATCACCACGATCTTCTTGGGTCGGCCTTCGTCGACCAGCGTCGTGCGCATGCCGAAGCGCGCGATGGCCGGCTTCAGCGCCCGCTCGAGCGTGTCGCGATCGACGCCATCGGGCGCGGTGAAGGCGAGCCGCATGAAGAACGTACCGGTCTCCCTGTCCCAGAACTGGTTGCTCTCGGCAATGTTGGCGTCGAGCGCGGCAAGCTCTGTCGTCACGGCGGCGACGATGCCGGGGCGATCGGCGCAGCTCAGGGTGAGGACGAAATTGGCAGGCATTCACAGGCTCCGAAGGACGCGCTTCTATCGCGGGCGGCGCCTGGAGGGTCAAGCCGCGTCGCGAAACAGGCTTAAGCGGCAGGCGGCGGGGAGGGCGGGGGCGCCGCCGGCGGGTCCTCGGGAAAGCGTAGAAAGAAGTTCCATACGCAGTAGACGAGCGCCACCGAGGTGATGGCGATCCACAATCCGTCATGCGAGAACAGGGCCTCGTAGCCGAACCAGGCGGCCACCAGCGCGGTGATCAGCACGCGCCGCCACAGCGGACGGAAGAAATCGGCATCTTTTGTGTTCATGGCCATGACTGTACCTAAAGCGGGGCGAGGGGACGCGCAAGCGGCGCGGCCCCTCTTTGCCGGTCAGGCCGCGGCGAGCCGGCGCTTCTGGGCCTCGTTGCTCAGGATGAAGAGCGAGGCGCCCGCGATCAGTAGCGCGCCTGGCCAGAACCAGAAGCTCGGCACCTGGCTGAGGACGATCCAGGCGAGCACCGTGTTGAGCGGCAGCTTCAGGTCGTCGAAGGGCTGCAGGTAGGTCGCGTCGGCGACCTTGTAGGCAAGCGCGTTGAGATATTGCGACACGGCAGTGATGGCGCCGAGCAGCACGATCAGCCACAGGGCACCGTCGCCCGGCAGCATGAAATCGAAGCCGTCGGCGAGGCTCGCCGGCAGCAGGCCGGGCACCAGCCACACGGTGGCGCCGAGCACGAGCCCGATCAGCAGATGGTTCGGCGTGATCAGGACGAGCATGTAGAGGGTGAGCGATTCCGCCTCCTCGCCGGCGCTGGCGAGATATTTGGTGAGGACGTTGGAACTGGCCCACAATGCCGCGGCGATCACCGGCAGCACCGCGTACCAGGTGAAGCTCTCGGTGCCGATGCCCGCCACCATGAGCGCGCCGATGAAGCCGGCGATGGCGGCGCCGATGCGTTGCGGCGTCAGCCTTTCGCCGAGGAACAGCACCGAGCCGGCGATGACGAAGAAGGGGCCTGTCATCGACAGTGCCACCATCTGCCAGACCGGCACGCCCGAGGCGAAGCCGAAGGCAAAGACCTGGACGCCGAGCGCCGACACGAGCGCGCGCCATTCGTGCAGCACGGGGTGGCGGGTCTTCAGCCGGCCGAGCCCGATCCTCAGGATCAGGGGCAGGGCGAAGGCCGTGGCAATGACATATTGCCAGAAGACGACGGCGGTCGAGGGGACGTGGTAGCTGATATAGGTGACGATCGGTGTGATCGTGTTGACACCCGCGAACGCGATGCCGGTGCCCACCATGAAGGTGGCGCCGAGAACCGGACGCTGCGGGGAAGTCGAGGAAATCTGGCTCATGTCGATCCTTTCGCAACCAGTTTCCCCAGGGTTGCAGACGGGATCGACGCCGGCGGTGCCGCCCGCGAGGGGTCGGCGCCGTTGCGGCTCAAACCCGTTCTCTTTCATCCGGACTATAACCGTCGGCTCGGGAATCGCACCCGAATCTGCTGACACCTTCCAACGCGGAAGGCCGCTCGCGGGCTAGGGTGTCGCCACCCATCACCGCCGGTGGGGAGTTTCACCCCGCCCTGAGAACGTCGCCGCTCCATCGTCGAGCGGCGATGCATTAGATATAGGCTGCGGCTCCGGCAATCAACCGCTTCGCCACGCCGGCGCGGGGCGCCCGCGAATTCAGGGCAGTTCGGGGCGCAGCAAACGCTCGGCGAGCAGGCGCAGGGCCGGGCCGATCTCGGCTGGCGATTGCGCCTTGCGGGCGATGCCCTCGGCCGCCGCGAGCAGGAGTTGCGTCAGCGGGCGGGCGCGGGCGGCCCCGGCCTGCGCCAGCGCCGTCTCGATGGCATTCGCCATCTCGGCCTCGAAGGCGGCAATGGTGGGGCCGCCCCGCTCGTGCTCGCCACAGATCTCCTCGGCATGCGGCGAAGCGGCCAGCAGCCGGTGGATGGCCTTGTGCCGCGCGGCGAGCGCGGCGGCGACACGCTGCACCACGTCGCCCTCACCATCCAGACCGGCGCGAAACGCCTCGCGCCAGCCGGCGACGAGCCGCGCTATGAGGGCATCGAAGACGGCCGTCTTGTCGGGGAAGTGGGCATAGAGCGTGGGCTTGGCGATGCCGGCGCCCCGGGCGATCGCCTCCATGCTGGTACCGCGCAGGCCGAGCTTGAGGATCAGCGCCGCCGCCGCGTCGAGGATCGCGTCCCGCCTGCCTTCCGGTGCCATCTTGTCCTCATTGAACGAATTGAACGGATATCATACATTCCGTTCAATTGTCACGGAGCTGAGCATGGCTGACCGCGTCCTCGTCACCGGAATTTCGGGATTCATCGGCGGGCATGTCGCGCTCGAGCTCCTGAAGCAGGGCTATCGGGTCCGCGGCAGCGTCCGCGACCCGGCGCGGGTCGACGCGGTACGGGCGACGCTGGGCCGGGCCGGCGCCGATCTCGACCGGCTCGAATTCGTGGCGCTGGACCTGCTCGCCGACGATGGCTGGGACGCGGCGATGGACGGGGTGCGCTACCTGCAGCACACGGCCTCGCCCTTCGTCACCGCCATGCCCGCCGACAGGATGGCGCTCGTCCGCCCCGCCGTCGAGGGCACGCGTCGGGCCCTTGCCGCGGCACTGGGCGCGACGGTCGAACGCGTCGTCGTCACCTCCTCGGTGGCGGCCATCATGTACGGGCACGACAGGGCGCGCACGGCGCCCTTCACCGCCGCCGACTGGACGGATCTGGGCGGGCGCGACATCAACGCCTATGTCGAATCGAAGACGCGGGCCGAGCACGAGGCCTGGGGCATCATGGACGGCGCCGAGCGGCACGACGACCTCACGACGATCAATCCGGGGGTCGTTTTCGGGCCGCTGCTCGACGGCGATCCGGGCACGTCGGTCGGGCTATTGGCCCGCATGTTTGACGGCAGCCTGCCGGTGGCGGCCCGCATCGGCCTCGTGATCGTTGACGTGCGCGACGTTGCGGCGGCGCATGCGGCGGCGATGGTGGCGCCGGCGGTCCGCGGCCAGCGCCTGCCGATGGGGGCCGGCACGCGCTCGCTGCTGGAGATCGCCGCCATCCTTCGGACCGCCTTGCCGGCGCATGCCGGCCGGCTGCCGCGCCACGAGGTGCCCGACTGGCTGGTGCGCATGGCGAGCGTCTTCGACAGCGACGCGCGCGGCAATCTGGGCGAGCTGGGAGTGGTCAAGCGCCTCGACGCGGCGGCCGTCGAAGCGCTGCTCGGACGCCCTCTCATCGGCGTCGAGGAGGCGGTGACCGCAGCCGCCCGCAGCCTCATCGCCGAGGGCCTCGTGGGCTCAAAAAAGGGCTAGGCCAAATCGCGCCGATTGGCTATGAAGCAACCCGCCGGCGAACGGGGCTGTAGCTCAGTTGGGAGAGCGTATCGTTCGCAATGATAAGGTCAGGGGTTCGATTCCCCTCAGCTCCACCATCGCCGGTATGTAGGCTTTGAATTTGAGTGCGCGGGTTCGCCGCCGTCTGGCGTAGCCGCCATCGCGGAGCCAAGAGGTGGACTTAATGCCCCTCGCCTCCATCCAGCAGCAGGTCGATAAGTCTTCGGTGCCATCCTTGGCGTCGGGCCATGTGTGCCAGTTTCTGGACCTCTACTGCTCCGGCGGGGTTGAGGTACGGTCGCCAAATCTACATAGATTAGCTCTTAGCGTAATGTACGCCGGAGGCTGGATGGCGAACTGGCTTTTTGCTGTTGTCGGCGTGGTCGCTGCTCTGCTGGGCGGTCTTTGGCTTCTGCAGGGGACGGGCCTCGTGGTCATGGATCCGATTGCCTGCGTCGGCGCGTGCGAGGCGCTGACGGGTCCGCACGCGGGATGGGCTCTTGCCGGGCTGGCCCTGTTGCTAGCCGGCCTTGGGCTGGTGTGGTGGGCATTAAGGCGGATGAAGAGGGGCTAGGTCCGGGCGCGAGGCAACAAGCTGCGCCGCGATGCGCGCTGCTCCGCCGTCCTATCGATCGAGCGCAGGGCGCTTGGGTTCGAAGGTCCATCCCGGCACCAGGTACTGCATGGCCATGGCGTCGTTGCGCTGGCCGGTGGGCAGGGTTCGGTAGAGCTCGTGGGCGCGCTGCAGCGCCGCTTCATCGAGCTGGACGCCGAGCCCCGGTCCGCCGACACGCACGCTACCGTTGCGGATCACCGGCGGCTCGCGCGTCAGGGCCTGGCCGTCCTGCCATATCCAGTGCGTGTCGAGGGCGGTGATGGTGCCGGGGGCGGCGGCGGCGACCTGGCTGAACATCGCCAGGGAAATATCGAAATGGTTGTTGGAGTGCGAGCCCCAGGTCATGCCCCAGCGGGCGCAGAGGGCTGCGACCTCGAGCGAGCCCGACATGGTCCAGAAATGCGGGTCGGCCAGCGGGATGTCGACGCTGCCGGCGCGGATGGCGTGGCCCATCTCGCGCCAATCGGTGGCGATCATGTTGGTGGCGGTGCGCAGGCCGGTCGCCCGGCGGAACTCGGCCATTGTCTCGCGGCCCGAATAGCCGGCCTCGGGGCCGACGGGATCTTCGGCATAGGCGAGCACGTCGCGCAACGAGCGGCCGATTTCGATGGCGGTATCGAGCAGCCATGCGCCGTTCGGGTCGAGCGTGATGCGCGCCTCGGGAAAGCGCTTCGCGAGCGCCGTCACGATTTCGGCTTCGCGCTGCGGCGCCAGCACGCCGCCCTTGAGCTTGAAATCGCGGAAGCCGTAGCGCGCATGCGCGGCCTCGGCGAGGCGGACGATGGCCTGCTCGTCGAGCGCCTCGCGGTCGCGCAGGGTCAGCCAGTCCTCGCTGCTGCCTGTTGCCCGGCGATAGTCGAGCGGCGTGCGGCTGCTGTCGCCCACGAAGAAGAGGTAGCCGAGCATCTCCACCTCGTCGCGCACCTTGCCCTCGGCGAGCAGTTCGGCGACCGGCACGCCGTGGAATTGCCCCAGCAGGTCGAGCAGGGCACATTCGACCGCCGTCACCGCGTGCACGGTCGTGCGCAGGTCGAAGGTCTGCTGGCCGCGGCCGCCCGCATCGCGGTCGGCGAAGGCGGCGTTGATGCTACGCAGGACGCCGCGGTAGCGGGCGATGCTCTGGCCGACAACGAGTTCGCGCGCCTCGAGCAGCGTCTGGCGGATGGCCTCGCCGCCGGGCACCTCGCCCAGCCCGGTCCGCCCCGAGCTATCGGTGAGGATGACGATATTGCGCGTGAAGAGCGGTGCGTGCGCGCCCGACAGATTGAGCAGCATGCTGTCGTGGCCGGCCACCGGCACGACCTTGAGGTCGACGATGCGGGGCGTGTCGTCGGGCGTCTGTGACATGGCGGTGTCCGCTGTTGGAGCTACTCGGCCGGATCGGCGCTGCGGATGATATAGGGCGCTTCGAAATCGATTCGCTCGAAATTGACGCCGTCGCCCTTGCGATCCACGGCCAGGAATTAGCTTCCCTGCCCGAAGCGCCTGGCCACGGCGTCACGCTGGCCGAGGGCATCGAGCGTCGTCCCGATTGCCGCCGGCGGGTGTCGGCGGCCTAGCGGCGGCGGTCCGCGTGGACGGAACCGGGCTCTTGACCGCGAGTTGATGGGGCAGCCCCTATCGGTTCCGCATCGCTTGTCATGACCACCCGCTTCGGCCCGCTCCTCGACGAAACCGGCACCACGTTTCGGCTTTGGGCCCCCAGCCAGACAGATGTCGAGTTGCAGCTCGAAAATCGCGCTTCGCTGCCGCTTCTGCGGCAAAAGGATGGGTTCTGGTCGTGCGGGGTCGCGGACGCCGGCCCGGGCACGCGCTATCGCTTCCACACGGCCGGGCTGACATTCCCCGATCCGGCTTCGCGCCGGCAGGCGACGGATACCGATGGCTGGAGCATCGTTTGCGAACCCCCGGCGCGGCCGCCGCGACAGGGGCCCGTCCGCCCCTGGCACGAGACCATCCTCTGCGAGGTGCATGTCGGCGCGGCGACGCCCGACGGGACTTTCGCCGCGCTGGCCGAGCGGCTCGAGCATTTCCGCGACGCCGGCTATACGGGGCTCGAACTGATGCCGGTCAACGCGTTCCCCGGCACGCGCAACTGGGGCTATGACGGCACGCTGATCTTCGCGCCCGATGCCGCCTACGGACCGCCCGAGGCGCTACGCGCACTCGTCCGGCGCGCCCACCAGCTGGGGCTCTCCATCGTGCTCGACGTCGTCTACAACCATTTCGGCGCGCTGCACAATTTCCTGCCCGCCTATGCACCCGAGATCTTCGACGACGCGGTGGCAACGCCGTGGGGCGCCGGCATCGACTTCCGTCAGCCGATGGTGCGGCAGTTCTTCTACGAGAACGCGGCCATGTGGCTCGGCGACTACGACATGGACGGGCTGCGTCTCGATGCCGTGCACGAGATGAAGTCGGTGGCGCACGACCTCTTCCTCGGCGAGCTGGTGAAGGCGGCGCGCGCGGCCAAGCCCGGTGCATGGCTCATCACCGAGAACGTCACCAACAAGACGCATTGGCTGACGCGGCACGAGGACGGCACGCCCGTCGACTTCACGGCGCAGTGGAACGACGATTTCCACCATGTGCTGAGCTTCCTCGTCACCGGCGAGCGCAAGGCCGGCTACGAGGACACCAGCCGCGACCCGGTCGCCGACATCGAGAAGGCCCTTGCCGACGGCTTCGTGCATGATGGCGAGGCCGACGGACAGAGCGACGGGCGCACGCGCGGCGAGCCCGCGAGCCGGCTGCCGATGGACGCGTTCATCGTCTATGGGCAGAATCACGACCAGATCGGCAATCGCCCGGACGGCCGGCGCATCGTCGATCGGGTGGATGCGCGCCGGCTGGACTTCATGCATTTCGTCATGCTGCTCAACCCGCAGATTCCTCTCTTCTTCATGGGCGAGGAGGCGCATCTGCGCACGGGCTTTCCCTTCTTCTTCGACCTGCCCGAGCCGGTCGCTGTCGAAATGCGCGCCGAGCGCTACCGGCAGATGTCGGCCATCTTCCACGAGACGGTGGCGGAGGGCGCCTTGCCCGATCCCAACGCGCCGGAAACCTTCGAGGCGGCCAAGCTCGACTGGACAGCCTTCGGCCGGGAGGCGCATGTGCAGGCCCTTGTGCGGTTCCGCGAACTGGTGGCACTGCGCCGCGAACGCGTCTGGCCGCTGACGGCAACGCGCTACCTCGACGCCTGGTCGGCGCGGCAGGGCGACGGGCTGATCGTCACCTGGGCCTATGAGGCGGGCACGCTCAGCATGGCGCTCAATCCCACGGGCGGGGTCGCGCGCATGCATTTTCGCACCCCCTGCGATGCCATCGTCACCGGCCATTTCCAGCGCCGCGGCGAAGAGGTGACTCTGGAGCCCTGGACGGCGATGGTGTGGCGGGCGTGAGCCGCCGGCAGGCACCTCGCCGGTCGGGCGGCGCGCGTGGAACCCTCGGCACCTCGATCCATTCCGTCAAGGAAAGGAGATCGAAATGGGCAATCGGAAGCTCGCAATCGCCATTGCTGTCGGTCTCGCCAGCGGCGCGGCCATCGGCTCCGCGTTGGGCGATATCGGCATAGGAGCCGGCGTCGGTCTCGCGCTCGGCCTCGCCCTGGGCAGCGCCTGGAAGGCCTGGGGCGCGCGCCAGTGACGGCGCGCGTATCCCGTGCGCTCAGATCGGCGGGGCCGGCTGGCCGCCCACGCGGGTGACGGCGCTGGTGCCGGCGGCAATGGCAGCCTCGAGGCAGGCGGCGTCGGGGTCGCCCCGGCGCTCGGCGGCGAGGAACGCCGCGGCGAAGGCGTCGCCGGCGCCGGTGGTGTCGATCGCCTCGACGGCCGGCGCCGGCAGCGACAGGCTCACCCCGCCGCGCCCGCCAAGGGCCGCCCCGGCCCTGCCGAGCTTGATCACGACGCGCGCAAAGACCTCCCCCAGCGCCCGCATCTGCGCATCGAGGTCAGCGGCCCCGGTCAGTTCGCGCGCCTCGTCGCCATTGGCGAAAAGCGTTGTCGTCCCCGTCGCCCAGCCGAGGAAGGTCGCCGGGCCGACCTCGCGCAGGAAGCCGGCCGAGGCGGCGTCCAGCGCCGTCGCGATGCTGCGGGCACGGGCCTCGGCCATCAGCGCCAGCACGGCGGCGCGCGGCCCCGGCGCAAAGAGCGAATAGCCCGAGACGGTGAGCCCGCATACGCCGTCGAGCAGGCGGGGAGACAAGTCGGCGACGCAGAGGTTGAGATTGGCGCCACGGTCGGTGAGAAAGCTGCGCTCGCCATCGGCGTCGACGATCGAGATGAGCACGCCCGACGGCGCCTTGGGATCGGCGACGAAAAGCGGCTCGACGCCCTGCGCACGGAAATAGCGCTGCTGCGCGTCGATGTCGGCGGCGCCGACGCGCGCCACGAATTTCGTGGGCGCGCCGAAGGTGGCGAGCCAGACGGCCTGGTTGGCAGCCGAGCCGCCCGGGCGCGAGCGGATCGTGGCGCGCCTGTCGGAACCGCGCACGAGCGGCCCCTCGGGGATGACGATGATGTCGGTGATGACGTCGCCGACGACGAGGACGGCGTCGCCGCTCATTGCTGCCGGTGCGCCAGCGCCACGGCTATTGCGGCTGCAACCCGGGCGTTGTTCTCGACCAGCGCGATATTGGCGACGAGGCTCGCGCCGCCGGTCAACTCGAAGATGCGCTGCAGCAGGTAGGGCGTCGTCTCCTTGCCGGAAATGCCGGCCCTTTGGGCATCGGCCAGCGCCCGTTCGATATTGGCGGCGATGAAGTCGGGCTCGAGCGCGTTCGCCTCGGGAATGGGGTTGGCGACGAGCACGCCGCCCATGCCCAGCGTGAACTGGGTTTCGATCAGCGCCGCGACGGCCTCGGGCGTGTCCAGCCGCTGGTTCGCGGCCAGCCCGCTCGAGCGGGTCCAGAAGGCGGGGAAGTCGTCGGTGCCATAGCCGATCACCGGCACGCCGAGCGTTTCCAGCACCTCCAGCGTCCGGGGCAGGTCGAGGATGGCCTTGGCCCCGGCGCAGACGACCGCCACCGGCGTGCGGGCCAGTTCCTGCAGGTCGGCGGAGACGTCGAAGCTCTGTTCGGCGCCGCGATGCACGCCGCCGATGCCACCCGTCGCGAACAGCGCGATGCCGGCAAGATCGGCCGCCTGCATCGTCGTCGCCACGGTCGTGCCGGCGACGGCGCCGGAATTGAGCAGGGCGGCGACGTCGCGCCGCGAGGCCTTGGCGGCGGCGAGGCCGGTCTCGGCCAGCCGCTGCAGGTCGGGATCGGTGAGGCCGACACGGAAGGCGCCGTCCATTATCGCTATCGTCGCGGGCATGGCGCCGGCCTCGCGCACGATGGCCTCGACCCGGCGGGCCATGTCGAGGTTCTGCGGGAAGGGCATGCCATGGGTGATGATCGTCGATTCGAGTGCCACCACCGGCCGGCCGGCGGCGCGCGCCTCGGCGACCTCGGAGCTCATCGTGAGGAAGGGAATGTCGTGCACGCGAGGCCCTGCGCTGCGAGTGTGGCCGATGGCCGGTCGCCCCTTTAGAGAGGCCCCCCGGGCGAGCGTCAAGTGGGCGCAGGGACCGTGGCTTTCCGTGTCTTGTCGTGGGGGGCGTTTGGCACTAGGTTCCGCCGGTTCGAAACGCTTGCCCCCGGGAACACTTCGCTGCGCAACATGGTCTTTGGTTCGGACCGTCCGCCGGACCCGCCCGCGCCTCAAGGCGCCCAGATCGCTGCCCCTATGTCTCCCGGCGAGCTTCGTCGCCGCGTGGCCGAGACGAGCCCATACCCCGATCCACCTCAAGCCGCCGCAGGATGACCTCCGTGGCGGTTCAGCTTTTCAACGATCCCCGCATCGCAAGCGGGGCGGTGTCGATGACAAGGAGACGCATCATGAACACGCCGCTCGCTCTCTCGCTCGGAGCGCTGCTTCTGCTGACTACGGCCGCCCTCGCGCAGGAGGAGAAGGTCGTCAACGTCTACAACTGGTCGGACTACATCGCCGACGACACCATCCCCAAATTCGAGGCCGAGACCGGCATCAAGGTCAATTACGACGTCTATGATTCCAACGAGATGCTGGAGGCCAAGCTGCTGGCCGGCAAGTCGGGCTACGACATCGTCGTGCCGTCGGGCTTCTTCCTCGAGCGGCAGGTGCCCGCCGGCGTCTACCAGCCGCTCGACAAGAGCAAGCTGCCCAATCTCGCCAACATGGACCCCGACATCATGGAGCGCACCACGCTGCATGATCCCGACAACGCGCATTCGGTCGACTACATGTGGGGCACAACGGCCATTGGCTACAATGTCGCCAAGGTCAAGGAACGGCTGGGCGACCAGCCGCTCGACAGCTGGGACCTGCTGTTCGACCCCGAGACCGTCGCCAAGCTCGCCGATTGCGGCGTGACGCTGCTCGATGCCCCCTCCGAGGTGGTGGCCAACGCGCTCAACTATCTCGGGCTCGACCCCAATTCGGAGAGCCCGGACGACCTGAAGCAGGTCGAGGACCTGCTGATGTCGATCCGGCCCTATGTGCGCTATTTCCATTCCAGCCAGTACATCGACGATCTCGGCAATGGCGAAGTGTGCATCTCGAACGGCTATTCGGGCGATGTGTTCATCGCGCGCGACGCGGCGATCGAGGCCGACAGCGGCGTCGACATCGCCTATGTCATCCCCAAGGAGGGCGCGCTGCAGTGGTTCGATCTGTTCGGCATCCCGGCCGACGCGCCGCATCCGGACAATGCGCACAAGTTCATCGACTTCATGATGCGGCCCGACATCGCCGCGGCGAACTCGAACTACGTGTACTATGCCTCCGGCAACAAGGCGGCGCTCGAGTTCATCGACCCCGAGGTGAAGGACGATCCGGCGATCTATCCGACTCCGGACGTCGCGGCCGAGCTGTTCCCCCTCAAGGCCCACACGCCGGACTATGACGAGCTGCTGACCGAGACATGGCAGCGCATCAAGGCCGGCGCCTAGGTTCTAGTCGGACGGGGCTCCGGCCCCGTCCCCATTTTCGGGGTTGCTTCCGCCATGGCCAAGAAGCCGCAACTCGCCGCCGACACCCGACCCTGGCGCGATCCCAATGCCAAGCCGTTCGTGCGCATCCGCAACGTCACCAAGAGGTTCGGCGACGTGGCGGCGGTGGCCGAGGTGTCGCTCGACATCTACAAGGGCGAGCTGTTCTGCCTGCTGGGCGGCTCGGGCTCGGGCAAGTCGACGCTGCTCAGGATGCTCGCCGGCTTCGAGCAGCCGACCTCCGGACATATCGAGATCGACGGACAGGACATGTCGGGCGTGCCGCCCTATCAGCGGCCCGTCAACATGATGTTCCAGTCCTATGCGCTGTTTCCGCATATGAGCGTGGCGCAGAACATCGCCTATGGGCTGAAGCGCGACGGGCTGCCGAGGGCCGAGATCGCGGCGCGCGTCGCCGAGCTGCTGCAGCTCGTCAAGCTCACCGGCTACGACCAGCGCAAGCCGCACCAGCTTTCGGGCGGGCAGCGCCAGCGGGTAGCCCTGGCGCGGGCGCTGGCCAAGCGCCCCAAGCTGCTGCTGCTCGACGAGCCGCTCGGCGCGCTCGACAAGAAGCTGAGGGAAGAGACGCAGTTCGAGCTGGTCAAAATCCAGGAGACGCTGGGCGTCACCTTCATCGTCGTCACCCACGACCAGGAAGAGGCGATGAGCCTCGCCACGCGGATCGGAGTGATGAACCAGGGCGAGATCGCCATGGTGGGCGAGCCGACGGACATCTACGAGTTCCCCAATTCGCGCTTCGTCGCCACCTTCATCGGCTCGGCCAACATGGTCGAGGGCGTCGTCATCGAGGACGAGCCCGACCATGTCCGCATCCGCTCGGCGGAACTGGGCACCGACATCTATGTCGAGCACGGCGTCGACTGCGCGCCCGACCAGATCCTGTGGTGGGCGATCCGGCCCGAAAAGATAAGGCTGACGCGCGAGCGCCCCGAGCCGCAGGCGGGCATTCCGGCCGATGCGAATACGGTCAGGGGCTTTGTCGAGGACATCGCCTATCTGGGCGACATGACGGTCTACCAGGTGCGGCTCGACAACGGCAAATACATGCGCGTCACCAAGGCCAATGCGCTGCGCGGCGACCCCGATGCGATCTCGTGGGACGAGACCGTGTGGGCGAGCTGGGCGGGCTCCTCGGGCTCGGTGCTGACGAGTTGACGGTGGAACCGCCCATTCCGGCGCCGCGGCTGTCGAGCCGCCTTGGCGCGCTCCTCGCCCGGGCCGGCATTTCCGGACGGGCGCTGGTGCTCGCCGCGCCGGTGGCGTGGATGTCGCTGTTCTTCCTGCTGCCGCTGGTCGTGGTCTTCGGCATCTCGCTCGCCACCAAGCAGTTCGGCCAGCCGCCCTATTCGAAGCTCCTCACGGGCGAGGGCGGTACGGTGCAGCTCACCCTGCACCTCACCAACTACATGCGCGTGCTGGCCGACCCCAGCGGCATCTACTTCAATGCCTTCGTGAGCTCGATCCGCATCGCGGCCATCTCGACGGTCTTTGCCGCGCTGATCGGCTATCCCATGGCCTATGCCATCGCGCGGGCGCCCGACCGCTGGCGCAACGTCCTGCTGATGCTCGTCATCCTGCCGTTCTGGACGTCGTTCCTGCTGCGCGTCTATGCGCTGAGCGGGTTCCTGCGCGGCGAGGGCGTCATCAACAATTTCCTCGGCCTGTTCGGCATCGGGCCGCTGGTGATGATGCAGACCGATTTCGCGGTCTATGTCGGCATCGTCTATTCCTACCTGCCGTTCTTCATCCTGCCGCTCTACACCACGCTGGTGAAGCTCGATCCGGCGCTGCTCGAAGCGTCGGCCGATCTCGGGGCGCGGCCGTTCCGCACCTTCCTGTCGGTTACGCTGCCGCTCTCCATGTCAGGGGTGATCGCCGGCGCCATGCTCGTCTTCATCCCCGCCATCGGCGAGTTCGTCATCCCCTCGCTGCTGGGCGGTCCCGGCACGCAGATGATCGGGCGCATCCTGTGGGACGAGTTCTTCTCCAAGACCAACTGGCCGCGCGCCGCGGCGCTCGCCATCACCATGCTGGTCATCGTCGTGCTGCCGATCGTGCTCATGCAGCGCGCCCAGAGTGCCGTGGTGGAGGGGCGCCGCTGATGCGCAGGGGATGGTTCGTGCCCATCGCGGCGGTGCTCGGCTTCGCGTTCCTCTACGCGCCGATCGTCTCGCTCGTGGTCTTTTCGTTCAATTCCAACCG
>PJUF01001050.1_pt1 | contig 15620 bp, 14 predicted proteins | sample 1512191 | NCBI WGS metagenome assembly PJUF01 (sample SAMN08177673, study PRJNA422409) | Feces metagenome, whole genome shotgun sequencing project. | isolation source: Chicken feces (3) enriched on wood chips | host: Gallus gallus | place: USA: Madison | collected 2015-01-15 | reverse complement strand
CGTCGCCTGCGCCCCGAGGCGGCAGAGGCGCGCCTTCAGCGAGCCCGGCGTGTAGTAGATGCCGGCATGGATGACGCCGCTGTTGTGGCCGGTCTGGTGCTGGCCGAGCCCCGCCTCCTTCTCCAGCAGCACGAGTTTCGCACCCGGCTGCCGCTGCAGCAGCTTGTAGGCCGTCGCGAGCCCGACGATGCCGCCCCCGACGATGCAGAAATCATGGACCACCGGCGCCGCCCTCCTCACCTGCGGCTCGGCCGCACACACCAAATCGTCACGCCGGACACGGCATCGGCCGCGTCCCCGGGTCAGCCCTTCACGCCGCCGACGGTGAGACCATGCACGAAGTAGCGCTGGAGGGACAGGAAGACGATCGTCACGGGCAGGGCGAAGACCAGGGCCGCCGCCATCAGCGGTTCGAACAGGGTGTAGTACTCGCCCTTGAACGAGGCGAGGCCAACCGGGGCGGTCCACATCGCGCCGGACGATGCCAGCGTGCGGGCGAACAGCAGGTCGTTCCAGGTCACGACGAAGGTGTAGATGAAGACGGTGGCGAGTCCCGGCGCCGCCAGTCGAAGCGTTATGCGGATCAGCATGCCCCACTGGCTCGCGCCGTCCACAAGCGCCGCCTGCTCGATCTCGCGCGGGATCGACAGGAAGAAGCCCCGCAGCAGGAAGATCGTTATCGGCATCACATGCGAGAGATTGGCGATGACCAGGGCAGCGTAGGTGTTGAGCAGATTGACCGAGAGCGTCAGCTGGTAGAGTGGAATGATGATCGCCGTGGGCGGCATCAGCTGCGTCGCCAGGATGATGGCGGTGAACACCACCGTCCAGCGATAGTGAAACCGCGCCAGGCTGTAGCCGGCCATCGCCCCGACGATCGTCGCGGCCGTCGCGACCAGCACCGCGACGACGGTGCTGTTGAACAGCCACAGCCCCATCGGCACCTCGGTGAAGGCATAGATGAAGTTGTCGAGGGTGAAGCTGGTCGGCCACAGCGACTGGCTGGACGAACGGCTCGAGCCGAGGCGCGACAGCGCCGTGACGATCATCCAGTAGAGCGGGAACACGGCGAACAGCACGATGCCGACGGTGGCGGCCGCGAGGCCGAGGCGCGTGAGGATACGCCCCCAGGGGACCTCCCTCGTCGCCGGAGCGGAGTCCCGGCCGGTCAATGCGGTGGCGTTCGACATGGTCAATCCTGGGCCTGGCTTTGCAGGCTGCGGAAATAGATCGCGGCCAGCACTGCGGAAATGAACAGCGTTGCGATGCCAAGCGTCGCCGACGAACTGAGGTCGTAGTAGCGGAAGGCCCGGTCGAAGGTCTGCATGATCAGCGTCATCGTCGCGTCGCCCGGCCCGCCACGCGTCAGCAGGAAGACGACGTCGAAGCGGCGGAACGCCCAGATCGTGAGCAGCAGCAGCACGAGGTTGCTGATCGGCGCGATGCTGGGCAGCGTGATGTAGACGAATTGCTGCCACGATCGCGCGCCGTCGACGGCGGCCGATTCATAGAGATCGCGGGGAATCCCCTGCAGGCCCGCCAGCAGCAGCAGCATGGCCAGCGGGAATGTGTGCCAGGCATCGACAAGGATGACGGCCCACATCGAATATTGCGGGTCGATGAGCCACGGGATGGCGCGGATGTTCCCGGGCAGCCACGCCAGTATCTGGTTGAGGATGCCGGAATCGTAGTCGAGCATGATGCTCCACGTCAGCGTTCCGGCGACGACGGGCGTTGCCCATGGCAGCAGGGTGAGCAGCCGCGCGATGGGGTTGATCGGCGAATTCCTGCTGAACAGCAGCGCGGCGCCGAAGCCGAGAATATAGGTCAGCGCGACCGACCCCACGGTGTAGATGGCCGAGACCTGCAGCGAGTGCCAGAAGTCCGCCGACTGCAGCATGCGCTCGTAGTTCTCGAGGCCGACGAAGCTCGAGTTCCGCGCCGGCAGGTTGAGCCGGATGCGCTGGAAGCTCATGACGATGCCGGCGATGATCGGCAGCCCCAGCGTACCGAGCACCAGCAGGATCGCCGGCGTCATCAGGACGCCTGCAAACAGCCGCTGCTGCTGTCGCCAGCTGAGCTTGCGCGCGGAGGTGGCCGTCGTCATCGCTCTGAACCCTCATGTCTGTGACGTGCGGCCGGCAGCTGTGCTGCCGGCCGCGAGAGGTGCTTAGCCGAAGGTGGCTTCGAGTTCGGCCTGTGCCTTGGCCAGTTCGGTTGCGGGATCGCCGCCGCCCTGGATGGCATTGGTCACCGCCTTGAGCACGATGGACTCGAACTCCGAAGCGACGGTTTCGAAGCCTGCCGGCAGGTTGCGCACCGGGTTGTCCCGGAACTGCTCGACTTCAGCGGCGAGATAGGGCTTTGCAACCAGCGCCGACTCGTCGATGGCGCCCTTCACGCAGGGCACGGTATCGGCATAGGTCGAGTACTGCGCCTGGATCTCGGGGCTGACCACGGCTTCGATGAACTTCCAGGCGAGATCCTGGTTGGGGCCGTTGCCGAGTGCGAGCAGCAGGTTGGGGCCGCCCGTCGCCGGGCCGTCCCACGGCAGATGCGCCGCCTTGATGGACGACACCAGGTCCGGGTTCACCTTCGCGACGAACGGCACCTGCCAGGGGCCGTCCAGTTCCATCACGGTGGTGCCGGCAGCGAACAGCGCCCGCTGGTCGTCCTCGCCGCGGCCCCTCGGGATGAGCTCCTCGTCATAGAGCGTCTTCATGAAGGTCAGTGCCTCGACCACGCCCGGGTCGGTCACCGTCGGGTTCGTGCCGTCGGTGAGGCTGCCACCGAAGGCGATCGACCACATCATGAGCATCTCATAGGTCGGCTCTTCGTTGATGTGGACCATGGACGCGCCATACTGGGTCACCTTGCCCGACTCGTCCTTGACCGTCAGCGCCCGGGCCGCCGCGAGGAACTCCTCGGGCGACGCCGGCGGGTGGTCGAAGCCGGCCGCGGCAAGCTTGTCCTCGTCATAGAGCAGGGCGAGCGTCCGGCCCTGGATCGGCACGGCCATGATCTGGCCGTCGAAGGTCGTCGCTGCCCAGCACGAGTCCTCGATGCGGTCCCGCAGGCCCGACTGCTCGACGCGGTCGTTGAGCGGTACGAGCTGGCCGGAATCCTTGAGCTCGGCAAGGTTGACCGAGGTGCTGACAACGTCCGCCGGGTTGCCCGACGCCAGCTCGACGACGATCTGGGTCATGTAGTCGTTGACCGGCAGGTTGCGGACGTCGAGTTTGACCCCCGGATTGTCGGCCTCGAACTTGTCGCCGGCAAGGTGCCACCAGTCGCTGGTGCCCGGCTGGGCCCAGATCCAGGTCCCGAAGCTCACCGACTTGTCCTGCGCCGCCGCACCCGATGCTGTCGCCAGCGTCAGGCTTGCGGCGAGCAGCGTCGCCGATCCGATTGAACCAAGGAATTTCCAAGTCATAGCTATCTCCTCCGTTGTGCTCGTGCCTTACCCGCGTCGGGAAGCCAAGGTCCCTGCGGCAGGCACATCGTTCAGCGCACTGCTCGTCCGGGGCGCCATCCCGGGCAGGCCGCGGCCTGCGTCCTCTCTGGCTCCGCCCCGCTTCTGCGGCGGGGCGGTCCCAGCGCGTCCCCCTAGAGGAGGGCGCCCTGTCTCGTCAGTTCCTCCCGGATCTGCGCATAGGGCAGGGTGCGCGGCGTCAGCCGCGCGCGCCCCGCCAGTGCGGCCGCGACGCCGGCGCCCTGGCCGGTGACGAGGCATCCGGCCTGCTGGCGGATCGAGCCGCAGGCGACGCGATCGGCCGAGACGCAGCGGCCCGCCACCAGCAGGCCCTCGACGCCCTTCGGCAGCAGCATGCGATAGGGAACCTGATAGGCCTTGCCCTCGCGGATGGCGGTCATGCGCGTCCGCTCCTTGCCGCCGTCCACATCGTGCACGTCGACGGTCGCGCCGCAGTAGCCGATCGTATCCTCGAAGGCGCGCGCATCGATCACGTCGGTGCCTTGCAGCACGTAGTCCCCGATGATGCGGCGCGTCTCGCGCACGCCCACGATGTCGGCCACCTGCATCAGATAGGCCGACTCGTAGCCGGGCACGTAGTCGCGGAAGTAATTGGCGGTGCGCACGGTGAAATCGCGCATCGAGCCGATCGCCGCGCTCAGCGATTCGACGTCCGTGGCGTCGACGCGATAGGCCATGTCGACATTGTGCATGGTCACGTCGTAGCGGATGGCGCCGCCGCGGAAGACGGGGCGGCAGATGCTGGTATGCGCCCGCGGATTGAGCGTCGTCGTGCCGAACGGGATCGGATACTTGCCGTCCTTCGCCGCCCGCTCGCGGATCGAGTTGATGGCGAGCAGCGTGAACGGCATCTTCCGCTCGTAGAGCTCGTTGAGCTTGCGGATATAGGCCTCGGTGAAGTCGTCCGGCGAGTTGCTGATGAAGGCGACGGTCTTTGCGATATCCACCCCGCCCATCAGGAAGTAGAGCGAGATCGGCTGCACATAGGTCTTGTCGTCGTTCTCGCCCTGCTCGTAGGGGGCGCCGGCAAAATGGGCGACATGGCCGTCGCCGGTCGCATCGATGACGACGTCGGCCGGCAGGAACCGTCCGTAATCCGTCTCGATCCCGGTCACCGTGTCGCCGTCCTTGCGCACTCCGGTGACCTTGGTCTGGTAGAGGATCCGTACGCCCGCCTCGCGGACCATCTGGTCGACCACCCACTTCATGAGTTCGGGGTCGAACAGCACCCGCACCGGCGCCTCGCCGTCCTGCAGGCTGTAGGAGCCGCCGACGGCGACGAGCCGGTCGACGAGTTCCTGCGCGATGCCGCGGACGACCTGGTTCCCCGAATAGAGCGACTCGAGCTGCACCAGGGTCTCTTCGTCGCGCCAGGGCTGGTGGCGCATCGAGACGATGCCGGGCACGAGCCCGCCGGTCATCGTGCCGCCGAGATAGCTCATCTGCTCGACCAGCGTGACGCTGGCGCCCGCCCTTGCCGCCGCGATTGCCGCTGCGAATCCTGCTGTGCCACCCCCGGCGACAACCACTTCAGTCATACCCGACTACCTCCAGCCTGTTGCGCCGGGCCGGCCCCGGTTCGCTGCCGCTGGTCTACATACGAAATTACATGTCTGTAAACACAAAATGATAGACATGTAACAAAATGGGGCGCCAGCGCGTGGCGGAGATCGCGTGTCACGACCGTGACGCCTTCTCGGCCTCGTATTCGGCGAGCGCCTCGCCCTCGAGCGGATAGGTGCCGTAGATCGCCGCGCCTGCATGCAGCTTGCGCAGGATGAAGGCTTCCTTGTCCTCGTAGGCGAGCGCCTCGTTCGCCACCTCGTCGGCGATTTCCGCCGGCACGAGAATGACGCCGTCATTGTCGCCGACGATGAAGTCGCCGGGGTAGACGGCGACGCGTCCGCAGGTCACCGGCACGTCGAGCTCGATGAAGCGGTGCGCCATCATCGAGTTGGGCGGGCAGACCGCCTTGGCGTAGACGGGAAAGCCGGTTTCGACGATGTCGGCAGCATCGCGTATGCCGCCATCGGTCACCACGCCCGCGCAGCCGCGCAGCCGCATCCGTTCGAACAGCATCATGCCGCCGCTGGCCCCGGTGGCGTCGCCGCGGCAGTCGATGACGAGCACGTGGCCGGGCGGGCATTCCTCGGTCGCGCGCCGCTGCAGGTTCTGCCGCGGATCGCGCGCCTTGTCCTCGGTGAGCTTGTCCTCGCGCACCGCCACCGAGCGCATGGTGAAGGCCCGGCCGACGAGGCGGGGGCGCGAATGGGGCAGCGGCACCACGCCGTAGAGGAAGACGTGGTCGAGGCCACGCTTCGTCAGGATGGTGGCGAGGGTTGCGGTCGAGCAGCGCCGGAAGCGGTCGACAAGGTCTGCGTCATCGGGAGTCGCCATCGTCATCTCAGTAGATCTTGGGTTCGGGAGTTTCGCCGGCGGGTGTCAGGAAGTCGAAGTCGCATCCCTCGTCCGCCGACATGACATGGCGCGAAAACAGCGCGCCGTAACCACGCGAATAGTAGGGTGGGGGGGCCTGCCACGCCGCGCGCCGGCGCTGCAGTTCGCTCTCCGGCACGAGCAGGTCGAGCCGGCGGGCCGCCGCGTCGATCTCGATGATGTCGCCATCCTCGACGAGAGCGAGCGGGCCGCCGCGCGCCGATTCCGGCGAGACGTGCAGCACGCAGGTGCCGAAGCTCGTGCCGCTCATGCGGGCGTCGGAAATGCGCAGCATGTCGCGCACGCCGCGCTTCAGCAGCTTGCTCGGGATCGGCAGCGCACCCCATTCGGGCATGCCGGGTGCCCCGACCGGGCCGGCATTCTTGAGCACGATGACGTCGTTCTCCTCGATGTCGAGATCGGGGTCGTCGATGCGGCGGGCGAGATCGTCCCTGTCGATGAAGGTGACGGCGCGCCCCTTGTGTTGCAGCAGCTCGGGGCTCGCCGCGCTCTGCTTGACGACGGCGCCGTTGGGCGCGAGCGTGCCGCGCAGCACCACCAGCCCGCCCTCCGGCGACAGCGGGTTGTCGAGCGAGCGGATGACATCGGTGTCGAACACGTCGGCATCGGCGATGTTCTCGCCCAGCGTCCGGCCGTTGGCGGTGACGCAGTCGGCGTGCAGCAGGCTCTGCATCTGGCGCATCAGCGCGCGCAGGCCGCCCGCATAGTAGAAATCTTCCATCAGGTATTTGCCGGACGGCCGCAGATTGGCGATCATCGGCGTGCGGCGCGAGATGCGGTCGAACGCGTCGAGGCCGAGCGGGATGCTCAGCCGGCGCGCCATGGCGATGAGGTGGATCGCGGCATTGGTCGAGCCGCCCAGCGCCATGACGATGCTGATGGCGTTCTCGAACGAGCGCATGTCGAGGAAGCTGGCCGGGCGCTGGTCCTCCCACACCATCTCGACGATCCGCCGGCCGGAGCCGGAGGCCATGCGCGGGTGGTTGGAATCGGCCGCCGGGATCGAGGCGGCGCCGGGCAGCGTGACGCCCAGGGCCTCCGCCGCGCTGGTCATGGTCGAGGCCGTGCCCATGGTCATGCAGTGGCCGGGCGAGCGGGCAATCGACTCCGACATGTCCTGCCACTGCTGCTCGGTGATGTTGCCGGCGCGCTTTTCGTCCCAGTATTTCCAGTTATCGCTGCCGCTGCCCAGCAGCTTGCCGCGCCAGTGCGCGTTCAGCATCGGGCCGGCGGGGATGAAGATGCAGGGCAGCCCCATGCTGAAGGCGCCCATGAGCAGGCCGGGCGTGGTCTTGTCGCAGCCGCCCATCAGCACCGCGCCGTCGATCGGGTGCGAGCGCAGCACCTCTTCCGTCTCCATCGCCAGCAGGTTGCGATAGAGCATCGTCGTCGGCTTCATCATCGGTTCGCTGAGCGAGATGGCGGGGATCTCGAGCGGGAACCCGCCGGCCTGCCAGACGCCGCGCTTCACATCCTCGACGCGCTGCTTGAAGTGCGAGTGGCACTGGTTCAGGTCGCTCCAGGTGTTGACGATGGCGATGACGGGCTTGTTCTCGAAGTCGGCCTTCGAGTAGCCCATCTGGAAGGTGCGCGACCGGTGGTTGAAGGTCCGCATGGCGGGGGAGTTGAACCAGCGTTGGCTGCGCAGGTCTGAAACGCCGATCTTCGTCACGAACGCTGGTCTCCGTCGGTGCGGCGCGTAGATTTTCGTCTGCCGTCCGTGAGCCAACTTTGCGCGTTGTCATACGCTTGTCAACGTAGTTGTTCGATAGATGTCAATTTGTTGCGGAAAGAGGGCCATCCATGATACGAATCGCGCCATGGACACTGCAATGACTCCCCCGGATGCCGAGGGCGACGAGATGATGGTGGTCCCCTCGCCGCGCAGTGGCACGCGCAGCGATGCCATCTACCGTGGCTTGCGAGGCTGGATTCACGAGGGCAAGGTCCCGTTCGAAGGGCGGTTGCCGACCGAGAACGAGCTCGCCCTGCATTTCAGCGTATCCCGGCCGATCATCCGCCGCGCCATTGCGCGGCTGCGCGAGGACGGGCTCGTGCGTTCGATCCAGGGCTCGGGCACCATCGTCATCTATGAGGGGACCGAGGCGCCCGCGCCCAAGGGCGAGATGGCGCAGGGCAGCGTGCGCGATCTGCAGCGCTGCTTCGAGTTCCGGCTGATGATCGAATCCGAGGCGGCCTACTTCGCCGCCCTGCGGCACAATCCCGCCTCGCTCAAGCTCATCGGCGAATGCGTCTATCCGTCCAACCACACCTTCTGGTCGACGGCGCCGCGGCCCGGCGAGACGCTCAATTTCCACACCGCCGTGGTGCGTGCGGCCGACAATGCGTTTCTCGAGAAGTCGATGGAACTGATCATGTCGCAGCCGGGCTTCCAGGTGTATCTGCGCCTCAGGGGCGCCACCCGCGCCGCCGATCCGATGGAGCATCGCACCGGCGTCAACGACCAGCATCTCGAGATCCTGCGGCTGATCGAACGCCGCCTCGCCGACGATGCCCGCGAATACATGCGCTACCACATCCAGAGCGCCTACGATTACGTGATCAACCGCATCCCCGTCGGCGATCAGGGCTGAGGCCGCCCGCCCGCCAGCGCCCGCACCAGCGCGTCGACCATGCCCTGCGCCATGGCCTGCCGCGTTTCGGCCGTGGCGCTGCCGATATGCGGCAGCACGAGGGTGCTGTCCTCTGCCAGCAGGGCCGGATTCGGGGCCGGCTCGTCCTCGAACACGTCCAGACCCGCCCCGGCGATCCCGCCGCTGCCCAGGGCCGCGATGAGGGCGTGTTCGTCGACCACCGAGCCGCGGGCGACATTGACGAGCCAGGAGTCGGCGCCCAGCGCCGCCAGCACCCCCGCATCGACGAGGTGCCGCGTCGCGGCGCCGCCGGGACAGCAGAGCACGAGAAAGCGGCTCCACGCCGCCAGCGCCGCCACGCTGCCGAAATAAGGCAGGTCCACCGCCGCGCGCGGCGCGCGGTTGTGGTAGCCGACCACCATGCCGAAGGCCGCCGCCCGGCTGGCCACCGCCGTCCCGATGGTGCCGAGCCCGACGATGCCGAGATGCGCGCCCGACAGGGCGCAACCCAGCGCATATCTGCCGGCCTGCCAGCGCCCGTCGCGGACGAACCGGTCGGCGCGGCGGAAGTCGCGCGCCAGGGCGATGACCAGCCCCATGGCGATGTCGGCCACGTCGGCGGCCAGCACGCCGGCCGTCGTGGCAACGGCGATCCCGCGGCGCGCCAGCAGCGCCATGTCGAGCCCGTCGGTGCCCGCGCCGAGGCATGAGACGATCGCGAGATTCGGCAGCCGGGCGAGCAGCGCCGCATCGACCGGCGCCTTGCCGCTGGTGGCGATGCCGCGGATGCGGGCGGCAACGTCCGCCCCCGACGCCAACTCCGTCGCGTCGACGACTCGGCCGACCTGCCGGCCGAGCAGGTCGAGGGCCGCTTCGGGCAGCGGACCCACCCGAAGAATGCTGCGCTCGAGCGTCATTGCACCATTCGTCGACACCGCCAAATCCCCCGAAAGAGCCAACTTACGCATAGAATTGACATCTATGTTACAACATCGCTACAGCAAAACCAGCCATCGGTGGTCGGGAGCAGGGGAATGGATACGAGCGAACAGGTCGTCGTGGGGCACGAGGCGCTGCGCGCCTTTGTCGAGACGACATTCAGGCAGGCCGGCTCGTCGGCGCGCGAGGCGGCCCTCGTTGCCGAGCAACTGGTGGGCGCCAACCTCGCCGGCCACGATTCGCACGGCGTCGGGTCCATTCCGGTCTATCTGCGCAACGTCGCCTCCGAGGATCTGGTGCTCAACCAGGAGCTGTCGGTGGTGCTCGAATCCGGGCCGCTGCTCGTCTGCGACGGCAATGGCGGCGCCGGCCAGGTGATGGGCCACGACGCCGTGGCGCGCGGGATTGCGCGCGCCCGCGAGGAGGGCGCCTGCGTGCTCGGCCTGCGCAACAGCCACCATCTCGGGCGCATCGGCCATTGGGCGGAACAGTGCGCCGCCGCCGGCCTGGTCTCGGTCCATTTCGTCAACGTCATCAGCACGCCCTCGGTCGCCCCCTTCGGGGGCACGGCGGCGCGGCTCGGCACCAATCCCTTTGCCGTCGGCATTCCGCGTGCGGGGCAGCGGCCCATAATCGTCGATTTCGCCACGAGCAAGCTGGCGGTCGGCAAGGTCAGGGTCGCCCGCAACGGCGGCGCACAGCTGCCGCCCGACGTGCTGCTGACGGCCGACGGGCAGCCGACGCGCGACCCGGCGGTGCTGTTCGGCACGCCCAAGGGCGTGCTGCTGCCCTTCGGCGAACACAAGGGCTGGGGGCTGGGCCTCGCCTGCGAGCTGCTGGGCGCCGCGCTCACCGGCGGCCTGACCCAGTCGGGCCCGAAGCGCCGCAACGCGGTGATCAACAACATGCTGTCGGTGATCGTCTCGCCCGAGCGCCTCGGCACCGAGGCGTCCTATTTCGACGAGATCGAGCGGTTCGTCGCCTGGGCGCTGTCCGCCGGGAACCGCGACGTGCTGCTGCCCGGCGATCCCGAGGCGGCGAACCGCGCCCGGCGCATGGCGGAAGGCATCCCCGTCGACGGGAAATCCTGGGCCGATATCGTCGAGGCCGCCGCCATGTTCGGGGCGCACCCGCCACCCGGCCTGCGCCTGCCTGCGGGAAGCTGACAGATTTGTCTGCCGCTCTGCCGTTCGGCGCCGGGCTGATGTAGTGTAGCGAATCCACTTCGGATGCCCATCACGAGCGCAGGCGGACCGATGCCGCAGACAGAGCCCACACCGACGCGTCGCATTTCCTTTTCGGATCAGGTCTACGCGCAGCTTCGCCGGCTGATCCAGCGCGGCGAGTTTCCGGTCAATGTGCGCCTGCCTCCCGAGCAGGACCTGGGGCAGCGCTTCGGCGTCAGCCGCCCCGTCATCCGGCAGGCCCTGCGCCGGCTGGCGCTCGAAGGCATTGTCGAGCCGCGCAAGGGCTCGGGCACCATCGTGCGCATCGGCCAGTCGGCCCTGCAGACGGGGTTCCCGGCGCTCGGCAGCGTTGCCGACGTGCAGCAGTTCTACGAGTTCCGCATCGATGTCGAGAGCCGCACCGCGGCCCTTGCCGCCCTTCGCCACGGTGTCGAGCATCTGCGCGAGATCGAGGAGTCCGTGCGCGCCGCCGAGGAGGCGATCGAGGCCGGCAATCTGCGCGTCGCGGCCGACCTCAACTTCTCCTTCCACCGGGCCATCGCCCGCGCCTCCGGCAACAGGTTCCACCAGGCGGCGGTCGAACTCCTCCCCAACGCCATCGGGCTGGCCAACGATTTCCGTATCGGCACCTGGGACGAGGAGCAGGACCGCTCGCGCGTCATCCTTGCCGAGCACATCGAGATCCTCGCCGCCATCCGCGCCCGCGATCCGCAACGCGCCGCCGCGCTGATGGTCGAGCACATCGCCTCGGCCCAGAGCTATCTCTACAGCAACCTGACCCTGTCCTTCCGCCCCGAGGCGGAACCGGCGGAATGACCGGCCCCGGCGACCCGCACGAGGCGACGGACGCGGGCCGGATCGCTCGCGGGAAAATCCGCGTGCCCCGGAGCCGCAATGTTCGCTGAGCGGCTCGCAAGCCTGCCCGAAACCCTCGGGGACTTCCGGCCCGTCCCGACGGCCGCCGACAGGCCGGCCTGGCTGGCCTTGCCCGGCGATGTTCGCGCCGGTCTCGTCGCGGCGGGCGAGGCGGCGCTGGCGCTCGCCTATCCCGCGCTCCCCGCCGCGCTCTATCTCGACTACACGCAGACCGGCAACCGCACCCGGTTCGAAGCCGCCTATTTCGCGCGCCGGCGCCGGCTCAACGCCCTGGTGCTGGCCGAATGCGTCGAAGGCCGCGGCCGCTTCCTGCCCGGCATCGTCGACGGCGTGCGACTCCTCTGCGAGGAGGCCGGCTGGCAGCTGCCGGCGCACAATGCGCTGGTCCGCAACGGCCCGCGCCTGCCGCTGCCCGATACGGAGGCGCCCGTCATCGACCTGTTCGCCGCCGAGACCGGCGCGCAGCTCGCCTGGCTGGCCGCCCTGCTGGGCACCGAGCTCGGTGCCGTCGCGCCGCAACTGGTGGCGCGGATCGATCGCGAGCTCGAGCGGCGCCTTTTCCGGCCCTATCGCACCCGGCATTTCTGGTGGATGGGCAATGGCGACGAGCCGATGAACAACTGGACGGCGTGGTGCACGCAGAACGTCCTGCTCGCCGCCTTCAGCCGGCCCACGTCGCAGGAGCTGCGCCGCGACATCGTCCATCGCGCCGCCCGCAGCCTCGATGCCTTCGTCAAGGACTATGGCGACGACGGCGCCTGCGAGGAGGGCGTGCTCTACTATCGCCACGCCGCCCTCTGCCTGTTCGGCGCCATGCAGGTGCTCGACGCGGTGGCGCCCGGCGCCTTCGCGCCGCTCTGGGCCGCACCGAAGCTCCGCAACATGGCCGAGTACATTCTTGCCATGCACGTCGCCGGTCCGCGCTACTTCAACTTCGCCGATTGCCCCGCCGTCGTGGAACGCTGCGGCGCCCGCGAATTCCTCTTCGGCCGCGCCGTCGGTTCCGCTGCCCTCGCCGCCTTCGCGGCGGCGGACTGGCAGCACGAGGCGCGCGCCGACCTGCCCGACGAGATCAATCTCTTCTATCGCGCGCAGGCGGCCTTCACGGCGGACGCATTGGCGAAGCACCGGCCCGTTCCGGCGCGGCCGCGGGATACCGTCCTGCCCAGCGTCGGCATCTTCGTCGCCCGCGACGCGCGCTATGCGCTGGCGGTCAAGGCGGGCGACAATGGCGACAGCCACAACCACAACGATGTCGGCAGCATCATCCTCTACAAGGACGCACGGCCGCTGCTGATCGATGTCGGGGTCGAGAGCTACACCGCCAGAACCTTCTCGCCGCAGCGCTACGAGATCTGGACCATGCAGTCGGCCTTCCACAACCTGCCGACCTTCGGGGGCGTGATGCAGCGCGACGGCGCGGCGTTTGCGGCGCGCGCCGTTGAAACGGCGTTCGACGCCGCCACGGCCCGGATCGAGATGGACATCGCCGGCGCCTATCCCGAAGCGGCCGGCCTGCGCAGCTATCGCCGCACGGTGACGCTGGAGCGGGGACACCGCGTGACGATCGCGGATCGCCACGAGGGCAGCCGCGCCGCAGAGCTGTCGCTGATGCTGGCGGAACGCCCGGTGCTCGAAGCCGCGCGCATCGTCCTGCCCGATTTCGCAAGCATCGCGCTCGCGGGCGCCGGCGCGGTGCGGCTGGAGGAGATTGCGGTCGACGACCCGCGGCTCAGGGCCTCTTGGCCGGCCCGGCTCTATCGCGTGCTCGTGCCGCTGGCCGGCGCCGATCTGCGGCTGACCATAGAGTAGGGGGCGGCGGAGCCGTGGCTCCGCCGCGAAGGCGCTATCGCAGCTCGGCGACGCCCTGGTCCATCTCGGCCAGGCCCTCGTCGATCGAGATGTTGTCCGTCATGATGGAGTCGTGGGCGCGGTTGAGCACGACCTCGATCTCCGGCGCCTTCGGGCTCACCGGCATTTCGAGATAGCGCTTGGCCGTCACCAGCGCGTCGCGGCTCGCCGCATCGTCGGGGAAGCCGTCGGTCGAGGTGATGGTGTCGAGCACGGCGTCGGTCATCAGCGCCGGGAACGTCCCCGTCTCGGCGACCACGGCCGCGCCCTCCGGGCCCGACACGAACTTGACGAAGTCGAGCGCCGCTTCGGTGTGCGCCGAGTTCTTCGCCACCGACAGCGCGGTGATCGTCGCCGCCGTCGTGCCGGCCTCGACGCCTTCGGGATGCGGGAACTTCACCACGCCCCAGTTGACCGCCTTCGACTCGCCCGACTTCACCTTGGCGATCTGCGTGGCGATGAACCAGCTGCCCATCGGCAGGGTGGCGATGGTAGCGTTGTAGAACGGCCCCGAATAGTGCGTGTTCGAGGTCTTGAGCGAGGCATAGGACTGGATGACCCCGTCATTCTGCAATGCCAGCACGCGCTCGTAATACGGCTTCAGGAAATCGTAGGTGCCGTCGATCAGCGTGTGCTGCCCGTCGAGAATGCCCGGCAGCTGCACGGTGGAGCGCCACACATGGTAGTAGCTGCCGTAGATCTTGTCGGCGCCGAAGCCGCTGGTCACGGCGTGGGCCATCTCGTCATACTGGGCCAGCGTCATGTCGTTGGTCGGATAGGCGACCCCGGCCGCGTCGAAGATGTCCTTGTTGTAGTAGAGGATCCAGAAGTCCGAGCGGAACGGCAGCCCGTAAACGGCGTCGTTCAGCGCCAGCGCCTCGATGACGCCGCCATAGGCGGCGGTGTCGACGTTCTGCGCGGCGATGTAGTCGTCGAGCGGCAGCAGCAGGTTGGCGCTGACGAGGTTGGTGTAGCCCGGAATGTCCTTGATCGTGATGATGTCGAAATCGTCCGACCCGCCGGCGAGCTGCGTCTGCAGCACCGTCGAATAGTCGGTCGAGCCGAGATCGGTGTACTCGATCTTCACATTCGGGTGGCTCGCCTCGTAGGCGTCGATCAGCGGCTGGTAGTAGGGCGTGGCGGTCCAGTCCCACAGCGCCCAGTTGAGCGTGACCTGATCCTGCGCCTGTGTGGCCCCGCCGGCGGTCATTGCCACCCCCAGGGCCGTGAGCACCGCGGTGCGGCGCAGCCAAGATGTCGTCATTGTAGCTTTCCTTCCCTTTGTTGAACGCGCGGTTGCGCGGTACTCCCTGCGTCGGCTCCGGCCGGCTGCGCGCCCGTGCCGGGCGTGAGCAGGCGGGCCGCTGCCTTGTGGACGCCGAATGTCATGGCGAGCGTTCCGAATGAGAAATTGAGGACGGCCGGCATGAAGACCGAGGCCGGATAGAAGGCGATATGGGCGAGCCACAGCGCGCCGGTGAAGCCGAGTGCGGCGAGCGCCGGCAGCGGTGCCGCCAGGGCGCCCAGCAGCGATAGCCGGACGAGCCGCGCGAGCGGCATATCGGCCCGCGCCAGCAGCACCGCGCCGTGCATCGCCGCGATGACGGCGAATACCGCGACGGCGAGGCTCACCGTCAAGGGCAGGGCGAAGCCCAGATGCGCGCGCGCCGCCTGCACGAAGACGAAGGCCGCGTAGCCCGCCAGCAGCGCAGTGCCGCCGGCCATGAACCCGAATGCCGTGGCCCGCCCGAAGCGCGCGCGGAACGTCTCCCAGAAGTCGCGCATGAGGTAGACGTTGCGGTCGTCGATCATGCCGAGGCAGACGCGCGTCGCCGCCACATGGGCGGCCGGCGCGGTGACCACCGGCAGGCAGAACAGCACATAGAGCAGGTTGAGCTGCACGAGTTCCCGCCACTCGCGCGCGACGACGCCGGCCAGCAGGGCGAGGCCCTCCTTGCGCGGCGCGTTGCGCGGCATGCCCGGCCCCTCGCGGGTCAGCAATTGCGTCATCCAGTTCATGGCTGCGCCGCCTCGGGCAAGGCCAGCCCGCTTGCCGCATCGAACAGCACGGCGCCGCGCAGGTCGGCCCACAGCGTCAGCCTGTCGCCGGGCTGCGCCGCGCAGCGCGTCGCGAGGCTGGCGACGAGACGCTGGCCGTCCGCCCGCACGGTCAGCTTCGTCGTCGCGCCCATCGGCTCGATCAACTCGACGATGCCCGTGATG
>PJUF01001046.1_pt1 | contig 15646 bp, 11 predicted proteins | sample 1512191 | NCBI WGS metagenome assembly PJUF01 (sample SAMN08177673, study PRJNA422409) | Feces metagenome, whole genome shotgun sequencing project. | isolation source: Chicken feces (3) enriched on wood chips | host: Gallus gallus | place: USA: Madison | collected 2015-01-15 | reverse complement strand
CTCTTAAATTAAAGGCAACTCCCATCCTGTGCGTAAAATTAGCTTTTTTATGCAATCAAAAAAAATGCTTTTAAAATCCGTAGCTAACTCCGCCAATAATATTAAAACCAAAGCTTGGGTAATACAGGTAACGTTGATAGTTATTAGCCAAAAGGTTGTTTACTCTTAAAAAGGCTGCCATTCTCTTATTATGCTGATACTCTGCGCCAACGCCTAAATCTAAAAATGCTTTTAGTGTAGTAATGTCTGTATTAACGGCAGGCGGAATAGTGCCAGATGCAGGATCTACGTTGTAAATTTTAGCTTTTGTCTCTCCCTGAAAATATAAATCAGCATCTAGCTGAAACTTCTTTGCAATTTTGAAAGACGCATTAGATGATAGTTTTACAGAAGGATGATGCCATGCATTCAGTTCGTTTTTTAAGCTGTATTGATTCAATTCCAGCTTACCATCAAGACGGGCAATCTCAGAGAATTTGATATTGATTTCTCCTGTTATTCCTAAAATGTTGGTGTTGCCAGATTCATACTCCAGGTTAAAAGTCTCCTTACGTGTTGTATCGTTCACGAAATAAGCAAAATCTTCTATAGTGCGGTAGCTTACATAAGCTTTATAACCAATGTTTGCTGCCAGTGTACCTTTAACTCCTCCCGTAAGGTTAAATTTTTCTACCTGGTTTCTAATACCAATATTTTCATTGATAAAAGGATTGATGTAGCTTACTTCTTTTAAACGCGTTTTTTGGATACTTCCATCCAACTTAGCAAATAAGGCTAGATAGTCTTCGACAAGAGAAAAATCAAAATTAGCGTTAGGGAAAAGGTGAGATCTGGAATTTTCTCCAAACTCGGCAATATAGTTGAGGCCAGCTGTTAACCTAAATTTTTCGCCATCTAATTTAATAAAGGGATTAACCTTGAATAGATGGTTGCCAAAGGAATAATCAAGGTCCTTGCTGGTTGTGAAATCTAAAGCGCCGTTAGCACCTAACTGAAATTTGTTGAAGTTTTTGCTTAAACCGCCAGATACAACAAATGCACTTTCTTTGCCTTCAAAGTTATTCCCAAAAATATAACCGCTTAATTTAGCTGCGTAGGCAAATTTATCCATATCATTAGGATCAATACGGTTGTAAATTTCTCCTTCACCTTCAAAGGTGTTAAAACGTTGTTTTTTAGGGTCTGGATTTAAAAATGAGTTGTTAGGATCTATGCCATAGAAATAATTGCTACGACGGTTATAGCCTATTTTTCCATCAAGAACAATTTCATCTCCAATGCTGCGGCCGTAAATTCCTACATTTTGTTCGGCCATTTTCTGCTGGTTTAATTCACCGTTGCTTAAGGCCCAGTGGTTAAAATTGAAACCTGCCTGTAAAGCCTCGTCTCTGCCGGTTCCAATATGTAACGCACCTAAAGTGCTTCCTAAATTGCCTACACCAAACTTGGCAAAGTTATTATAAAGCGTTTCTTCTTTTTCTGGTATTAGTTTTTGTGCGTCAAGAGTTTTAATTTCAGAATCGGCATCTAAGCGTTTATCCAATAAATCATACTTTACTCTGGGATTAAACGTCTTTCTTGTATCTAAATTAGGACTTCTTCTAATCTTAACGGCATCTGCTAAAATGGGCTTGTAAGAGCGTACAACTTCTATTTCTTCGGTAACAGCTGTCTTAGGTTTGTCGTCTTTCTTTTCTTCCGGAGTTACAACTTGTGCAAAAACCGACGTGTTTACGCCCAGAAGGCATAGGAAAAGGTAACGATTTAAATTATATGATAGCTTCATAAAAAAACTGCTTTTCTATATGTCTTGATAATTCTCTAATGTATTGCTTACTTAGAACTGTTTAATTTTTCTAACTTTTCTTTCGCTTCCGGAAGAATGTTGTCATCGCCTTCATAATTGTCTATAATACTTTGTAGGGTGCTTTTCGCCTGGAAAGTATCTTTAAGAGCCACATAGGTGTCTGCTAAAAGAATAAAGCTTTTGGCTACCCAATAATCATAATTAGGCATGTTGTTGATTAAATCAAACAAGGTTTTTTGCGAACCTTTATAGTCCTTTTTATCGTATTCTATTTTAGCAATCAAATATTTGGCTTCTGCAGCTTCTACCGTTTTAGCTTTTTTAACTAAATCGTCAAACTCTTTTTTAGCAGATGTAGTGTCATTAAGCAGTAAGTTCGCTTTTCCGGCATATAGCGTTGCCAGATTTTTATCCTGCTCAGAAGATTTTTCGTAATCGCGGATGATTTGTGCGTATTTCAACACTTCATCCGGAACGTTAATGCCTTCATACGCTTTCATCAAATTATTAATTGCAAACTGGTAGTTGGCTTTGTATTCTGATGCAATTTCTAATTTTTTCAGGTGTACAATAGCTTCGTTATATTGTTTGTTTTTAATATAGATGGATGCGATACTCATTAAAGCTCGTTCAGTGTATTCGCTGGTCCAGTCGTTTAAGATAAATTCATAATCTATAATGGCAGGAGCATATTTTCCTAAGTTTTTATAGCTTTCTGCTCTAATAAACCTGGCCTGCTTGGCCTGAATAGCTTTAGGGAATTTGTCAAAATAGGCGTTGGTAGCTTCAATAGCACCTTCCCAATTTCCACGTAAGTACAAATTGTTAGCTGCCTGGAACATAATGTTGTCTTGCTCTGCAAGGGTGTAATTTCCTATAGATGTGCTGTTTGCATAATCTATAAAAGCAACGGCATTTCCAGAATCCAGATAAATTCTTTCTATCAGTTTAATAGCTTGTTGCGCCTCGTCTGTAGATTTATAATCGCTTACCACTTTTTTGAACACTTCTAGTGCAGCCTCATCATTTTGCTGATCGTAATGTACCAGGCCTATAGTTACTAATGCTCTGGGGACGTAAGAGCTTCTTGGGTATTTTTCAATTAATTCGACTAAATCTGCTCTGGATTTTTCTCCCTGGCCAATTAAAAAGTAAGTATAAGCTATTTCGAAACCTGCATCATCGGCATAGTTCGAGTTAGGGAATTTTGTTAGTAAAGATTGAAGTGTGGCAATTTTAGTATCCGGTTGATTCTGTAAACCTTCTATCACACCTCTCTGGAATAAGGCATAATCTTCACTTTTAGTATGCAGGTTAATGATTTTGTTGTAATAACCTAACGCATTCCCATAATTTTTTGCACCAAAATAAGCATCTGCCAGACGCAGATTGGCATCATTTACAGTTGCCTGGTCTTTCTCGGTTCCTCTTAAAAATCTTTCTAAGTGTGTAGCCGCTTTGCTATAGCTCTCGCCTTCCAGGGCTGCATATCCTAAAGCGTAGTTTGCGTAATTATACAGGTCTGTTTTTTTTGCAGCAGGCATACTCAAAAAATTCTCGAAATAGCTTACCGCTTCGCTGTATTTACGTACTTCGTACATTGCTTCTGCGCACCAGTATGTTGCCAAGGCATGTATTTCAGAGTCAATTGGGAAATAATTAGACCTCAAGAACATACCAATAGCATTTTCAAAAGCTCTTTCGTTATAAAACTCCAATGCTCTATAGTAGGTTACTTTCTGGTAAGCTTCTTTGGCATCATCATCTTTATTCTTGATGCTTTCTAAAAGGTCAATAGCCTCTTTATAGTTTTTGGTGTTTAAAAGAATGTTTGCTAAAAGCGTTTTAGCCTCATTAATTTTTACAGATCTGGGATAGTTTTTTAAATACGTTCTTGCGGCATCTAAAGCGATGTTATGGAACTCTAACTCATAAGATAGCTTTGCGAAATTAAATAATGCATCTTCTTGTATTTGCGCATCAAAATTTAGCTTAGAGCTTTCTAAAAAAGCGTTTCTAGAACCCTGTTTATTGCTGGTTTTTAAATAAGAATCGCCCAGCGTGTACATACCAAACTGGGTATAACTACTCGCGTCCGGATTGATTTTTACGAGCTGCTCAACAGATTTGTTATAGTTTTTTAGCTTGTAATAGGTATAGCCAATTTGGTAAGAATCCTGGTTGTTCTGCGTAGCGCCTCTGTCATTCGCCATAAATTTCTCATAATATTTTATGGCATTCTGGTAGTCTTCTTTAGCAAAATACGATGCCGCTACTATTCTGAACATCTCCGTTTCATATTGCTGCTGTGTAGCGTTAAGAATAGGGATGGTATAGTTTAATACATCATCATATCTTTTATCTAAAAAATAAATTGCAGATATATAATAAGGGTAGCTGCGCTCGTAGTTCTTAGAATTTTTAAGCCTTTCAAAGCTTTTTAGCGCGTTTTTATAATCTTTGTCTAAATAGGCAATGTATGCGTAATAATACGTAGACTGTTCTGCAAACGGAGATTTGGTGTCTTGCACCATGTTAAATAATGGTTTCGCATTTACATAATCACCGGTTTCAAAATACGAATAAGCAGTTTTAAACTTGTATTCGTTGGCTTCTTCACCAGACATGTCAATAGAACTTACTTTGGTAAGCCAGTTTAGTGCTTCGGTATAATTAGCGGCTTTAAAGTAATACCTGCCAACCTGAAAATAGGCCTGTTTGGTTTTAGCATTTTCCGGATGCTGCCTAATGAAGTTTAAAAACAGGTCTATAGCATCGTCATTATTAAGTTCCAATGCGCAAAGAGCCCGATAGTATTGTGCATTAACTTTTATTTCAGAGACATCAACCTGATTGTCGGTTTGTGTAGCCGTAATGAAATTTAGCTTTTCTACTTCCTTAAACAGCGAAGAAGCTGTGGCATACTTACCTTTCTCTAAAAGCTCAAGAGCGTTTTTGTATTTGTCATTTATCTGATATTGCGGTGGCGTTTGAGCCTCTAGATGAGATACCGTATATATTAAAGCAGCTGTAATTAAAGTTGTTTTCTTAAACATAGTGTATTAGACAGTCTTTATATAGCAAATATGCCAAAGGTAATTGTATTTTGAATAAAAAATATATATTCCATGTTTAAAACGGAATATTAATAGAAATAATATAGCAGGCAGTGATTTTTTGTTCTATTTATTGAGCCTGATTGCCTGTAGCGTTCAAGCATGAAGTTAATTTAAGATTACCATTTGTAGCTTAATGTTTTTTGATTTCTGAATTGAAACTCCACCCATATTCAGGTACTGGAAAACCAGAAGCCTTAAAACACGATTTGCAGGGATATTGGTCCAGGCGCATCAATCAAAAAGACCGGCTGGTTTACCGCGTTGAAGAAAATATTGTTACCGTAACAGTAGTTGCTGCTTTAGGACATTATACCTATTAGTGAAATAAAATATTCAATAAGCAGCTTTAGAGCATATACTACCATTTTCTTTAAGATTATATGCCCGTTATGTGCCTATTCCTAATCCTTCTGGCTCGCCAGTAAATATAAAACCGCCATTCTTACAGCAACTCCATTTTCAACCTGATTAAGGATGATAGACTGCTTGCTGTCTGCCACATCGCTGCTTATTTCAACGCCACGATTAATAGGACCCGGATGCATTACAATAATTTCTTTATCCAGAGAATTCAGAATTTCTTTGTTTAAGCCATACATCATAGAATATTCTCTGAGAGAAGGGAAGTATCTGATATCTTGTCTTTCCATTTGTATTCTAAGCATATTGGCTACATCGCACCAGTTTAAAGCTTTTCTCAGGTCGTGTTCTACTTTTACGCCTAAAGTGCCAATATATTTAGGAATTAAAGTAGTTGGTCCGCAAACACGCACTTCTGCACCCAATTTCTGTAAACATAAAATATTTGATAAGGCTACTCTGGAGTGCAGTATGTCGCCAACAATCACCACTTTTTTACCTGCAACATCACCAAATTTTTCGCGAATAGAGAAGGCGTCCAATAAAGCCTGGGTTGGATGTTCATGAGCACCATCGCCAGCGTTTACAATCTGTGCATTAATATGTTTGCTTAAAAAAACTCCCGCACCGGGGTAGGGGTGTCGCATCACAACCATATCTACTTTCATAGATAAGATATTGTTTACGGTGTCTATTAATGTCTCTCCTTTACTTACAGAAGAACTTGAAGCTGCAAAGTTGATGATATCCGCAGACAATCTTTTCTGAGCAAGTTCAAATGAAAGTTTGGTTCTGGTAGAGTTTTCGAAAAATATATTTGCAATGGTAATATCGCGAAGGGAAGGCACTTTTTTTATTGGCCTGTTGATAACATCTTTAAAAGTATCAGCAGTTTCCAGTATCAGTTGAATATCTTTTTCATTAAGATCTTTAATACCTAAAAGGTGCCTGCTGCTTAATCTCTGCGTTAGCTCTGCCATTTTACTTTTTATTGTCTGAAATCAAAATTACTTTATCTTCACTGTCGGCCTCTTTCCAGCTTACCACCACTTTTTGTGATGAAATGGAATCTACCTTAATGCCTATATAATCTGGTTCTATGGGTAATTGTCTGGAGTAGCGTCTATCCACCAAAACTAATAGCTCTACTTTTGACGGTCGGCCAAAAGCCAGCATAGCATCCATTGCTGCCCGTATGGTTCTGCCTGTCCATAAAACATCATCTACCAGTATTACTTTTTTTCCTTCTATAATGAAATCAATTTTAGTACTGTTTGGCAACAAAGGAGAGTCGTTTCTTCTAAAATCGTCACGGTAAAAAGTTATATCCAGATTACCTTGGTGAATTACTGCGCCAGGCATAATGTTCTTAAGTTCTTCTGCAATTCTTTCAGAAAGATTTATTCCTCTTGGCTGGATTCCGATAATTACCGAGTCTGAAAAATCGTTGTGGTTTTCTATTAACTGATGGCAAAGACGTTTTAATGTGATTTGAAATTTTTGACCATCAAGAAGGGTTAAATTTTGCATCAGATAATTTGATTTGGACAAAAATAGGTAAAATTGAAATACGAAGCCAAATTTTTGCTAAGTCGAATAGATAATAGTTGTTTAGCTGCTTAATTTCTAGCTGTTTAGAGATTAGATGAAGCAGTGAAAAATAAGGCTATAAAAAAGCCTTTCCAAATTAATGGAAAGGCTTTAATATTTAAAAAAAGTTCGATTATTTCTTAGCTTCCATATCAGCTTTTAACTGAGCTAATACGTCTAAATCACCTAGGGTTGATTTTTCAACTGAATCTTTTACTTTTTTCACTGCGTTGTCAGATGCTTTAGCGTCTTTTTTCTTAGCAGCTCTTTCTTCAGCAACAGCTTCAGCTTTAGCTTCTTCCCAGATACGAGCATGAGAAACAACAATTCTTTTTGAATCTTTGTTAAACTCGATAATTCTGAATTCAGCAACATCATCTACTTTTAAAGTAGTACCGTCTTCTTTAGCTAAGTGTTTTGTTGGAACAAAACCTTCTACGCCGTAAGGTAAGTTTACTAATGCACCTTTGTCGGTAACTTTAGTTACAGTTCCTTCGTGGATAGAATCTAAAATAAAGATAGTTTCAAAAGTATCCCAAGGGTTTTCTTCTAATTGTTTGTGGCCTAAGCTTAGTTTTCTGTTTTCAACATCTAGCTCAAGTACAATCACGTCTAATTCTTCACCAACTTTAGTAAATTCGTTAGGGTGATTAACTTTTTTAGACCAGGAAAGGTCAGAAATGTGAATTAAACCGTCAATTCCTTCTTCAATTTCTACGAAAACGCCGAAGTTAGTCATGTTTTTCACAGCAGCTTTATGCTTGCTTCCAACAGGATATCTTTCAGCAGCTTTCTCCCAAGGATCTGGAGTTAATTGTTTAATGCCTAAAGACATTTTACGCTCGTCTCTGTCTAAAGTTAAAACTACAGCTTCAACTTCGTCTCCAACTTTCATAAACTCCTGAGGGTTTCTCAAGTTTTGAGACCAAGACATTTCTGAAACGTGGATTAATCCTTCTACTCCAGGGATGATTTCTAAGAAAGCACCGTAATCTGCAACAGTAACGATTTTTCCTTTTACTTTAGAGCCAATACCTAATTCAGTATCTAAAGACTCCCAAGGATGAGCAGTTAATTGTTTCAAGCCTAAAGCGATACGTTTTTTCTCGTCATCAAAGTCAAGAACAACAACGTTAATTTTCTCGTCTAAAGACAATACTTCTTTCGGATGCTCTATGCGGCCCCAAGAAATATCTGTAATGTGTAATAAACCGTCTACACCACCTAAATCGATGAATACACCAAAATCAGTAATGTTTTTAACAGTACCTTCTAATACTTGTCCTTTTTCTAGTTTAGAAACGATTTCAACTTTTTGTGATTCTAAGTCGTCCTCAATTAATACTTTGTGAGATACTACAACGTTTTTGAATTCGTGGTTGATTTTAACCACTTTAAATTCCATAGTTTTACCTACGTAGATATCGTAGTCACGGATAGGTTTGATGTCGATTTGAGAACCTGGAAGGAACGCCTCAACACCCATTATATCAACGATTAAACCACCTTTAGTTCTGCTCTTCACAAAACCGTTGATGATTGTGTCGTTTTCAAGAGCCTCGTTAATCATTTCCCAAGAGCGTTGTGTTTTTGCTCTTTTACGAGAAAGAACCAACTGGCCGTTTGCATCTTCTCTTTGCTCAACAAATACGTCAACCACGTCGCCTTTTTTAAGGTCAGGCATATCGCGGAATTCGTTTAATGGTACTAAACCGTCAGATTTAAAGCCGATGTTTAATACAACATCTTTGTTGTTAATAGTAACAACGGTACCAGAAATAATCTCTCCTTTTTCTACAGAGTTGAAAGTTCCTGCATAAAGTTGCTCTAATTTTTCTCTTTCAGCCTGGCTGTAATTGCCAAAAACTTTGTCGTCTGCATCCCAGTCGAAATCTGCAGGGTCTGCCTGACGGCTTGATGATTTGATCTCGTCAATAGATAATGAATCAGCTTCTGATTCAAATACCTCTTTAACTCGTCCTTTAGTGTCTTGAAGTTCTGCTTCTTTTGCTTTTAACTCCTTTTCTGCTACTTGTTTTTTTGCCATTAAATAATTTATCTCCTTTTTTCCCTATTTAGGGACGACAAAGGTAAGAATATAAATTTTGAAATAGAAAATAAATTTACTTGATTTTGAGCATTTTGCATTTTTTATCCAAAATCAATTTAAATCCGGGAATACCAGTTTAAAACAGCACAAAGGGCATAAAATCAACAAAAACACAATCGGCATTATATATGCTATTGATAAACTGGGATTTTAAATACCTATCACTATGAAAAATCAACAGGAAAAAAACATTAAAGAAGCCAATCAGGACGAGCTTTCTGCACAAAAGGAGTTTGATAGCAATCGCGAATTGAAACATCCAAACCCGGATAAAAAACAACATTCTATGGATGACTACAGGAAAAAACCTGAAAATAATATTTCTAATGAAATAAGTATGCCGTCTGACGAGCAGCAGTATGATGATAATTCGGGGAAATAATTATGCAGATGAGATTTGTTTTTTTTATAGCTCTTGGTTTTTCTGTTTTGCATTCATGTAAAAGCGTTTTTCAAACTTCGCCTTATACCGCTTATAAAAATAAGTTGCAGGAAACGGGATTATCAGAAACCAGGATGGGAAAAGAATGGATAGCCAGCGGAGAACGGGCACTAACGCTTCCTTTGAAAGAAGTGACAACTCCCTATCGGGAAGCTGTGTTTTTCAGGCAAAGCACCCCAGACGCACTGGGGCTATCTATTAACTACTCGCCGGCAAAAAAAATAAGATTTAAAGTTAATACTGTTGCTCAGGACACTTTTGAAGTTTTTATAGATCTTCTGGAAAGAGGAGAGAAGCTTAAAAATGTAATTAGCATACAAAGTGCGGATACCGTTTTTTATTTTGAAGACAGGCAAAACAGGGAGCTGGTTTTAAGATTGCAGCCCGAGCTTCTGGTTTCTGGTAAAGTAAATTTAGAAGTTATTGATGAACCGAAATTGGGATTTCCGGTGCAGGGAGCTGGTAATAGAAATATTAAAAGTTTTTGGGGTGTAGATAGAGACGGCGGTGCAAGGAAGCATGAAGGTATAGATATATTTGCGAAACGCGGGACTCCTGTTGTAGCCGTAGAAGATGGGGTTATTACAAGAGTACAAGAAACTAATTTAGGAGGTAAGGTGGTTTGGCAAAGGCTGGGCTTATTGGGGAAATCTATTTATTACGCCCATTTAGACAGTCAATTGGTAAGTACTGGACAAGAGGTGAAAAAAGGCGATTCCCTTGGTTTTGTAGGAAACACTGGAAATGCTAAATTAACCTCGCCTCATTTGCATTTTGGTATTTATACAGGTTCTGGTGCTATTGATCCTTTAGATTATGTGAAAATTACAGATACAGTTCCACCCAGTTTAAAACCAGAATCTAAATATTTAGGTGAGGAGATTATTATTAAAAGAGGAGAGGTGTCTTCTGTTCCGGTTTATGTGCTATCTGTTTCATCTGCGGGTATTACCTATAAAAATGAGTTTAATGAACTGGAATATGTAGCTAAAGTTTCTTTAGCTAGTAGAAAGCCATCTGCCAGAATGCGACAAGCGAAAGATTTGTACGCCAATCCTGTAGAAACGGCTTCACCAATAGGGCTTTTTAATCCAGACAAGGATTATGCTGTTTTAGGCAAAACGGGCAGTTTTGTTTACGTTCAACAGGAAAATAACAAAGGCTGGGTTTTAACTGATTAATAAATAATTTAGCGATAATTTTCTTTAGGCCTTTGCGAAAATTTTGTATAATTGTTTAGGGGTTATAATCAACCTCTAAAAAGCTGGAAAAATAGGTTGAAAGTCCCACTCAACTCCCACTTAAGTCCCATATAACTCCCACTCAAGTCCCAGTTTCCTAAACGTTTCCTATAGGGTTTTGATATGGTGTGTACCTGTATGAGGAGGCAGCATTATAGTCGCTATATATGTTTTTTATAGCGACACATCTGCATCCTGTAGGATGAGCTTGTTTACCGGATTGGTGTATTTGAAATTTATGCCGGCTCTAAAAAGGGAACAATCTTATTTAAAGCAAAATCCAGTTGTTCTTCTTCAGTAAGTTCGGTGTTGTCTAAGATAATGGCATCTTGAGCCCTTACAAGCGGACTTTCTTTGCGGGTGGTATCTAAATAATCGCGGTGCGCTAAATTTTCAAATATTTCTTCTAAGCTTACGTTTTCGCCTTTTTCTTTTAGTTCTTTAAATCTGCGTTCTGCCCTTACTTTAGAATCTGCAGTCATAAATAGCTTAATCTGCGCATCAGGGAATACAGTGGTGCCAATATCTCGTCCATCCATCACTATATTTTTAGATTTTCCCATTCTTTGCTGCTGCTTTACCATAGCCTGCCTTACTTCTTTAATGGCAGAAACGGCACTTACATTTTCTGAAACGGGCATTTGCCTGATTTCCTCTGAAACTTCTTCGCCATTTAACAAGATGTGCGATTGGTAATCTCTGGAATGGAAATTAAGAACAATATTGTCTAAAGCATTAAGTACTGCTTCTTTATTGTTGATATCTACCTGGTTTCTTAAAAAATAAAGGGTAATGGCTCTGTACATGGCACCGCTATCAACATATATAAAGTGCAGTTTCTTTGCTAATGTGCTTTTTCCGCAAGATGAATAGCCATCTATAGCTACAACAATGTTCTTATTCATGAGAGGACAAAGGTAAATATTTTTTATTGAGATTTTTTGAGGTATTGAGTAGTGAGCCTACCTTCCGGACGGACAGGTATTGATACGAAAAATAAACAGAAACTATAATGCTTACAGTTTCTGTTCCGGAAATAAATAAAAATAATGCAATGTGTCAGTAAAGACTCTATAGATAATGTTTTTTATCTTATTAAGATAGAGGAGGCATATGGCCCTTTAGTATTATTTAAATACTGATCCCTTGGTGTTTTCAAAATCTTTTCAAAGTTTATCCAAGCAGGTGCGTCAAAATTTTCGTCTTTAAATTTCTTTTTGTCTTCGTAAAAGACTTTAAGAGCTGTTTGGTTATCATAAGCCAACTTCAGACTTACTACATAATTGCTAAAAGTATTGACATTGGCAGAGTCTTTGTAAAGAACCTCAAGCCGTTTTGTCGCTTTAAGGTAGTATGATTTTGCACTATCTAACTTTTCCATTCTTTCGTAAATAGTCCCTTTTGCTATCATCGCCATATTAGACTCTGGTTTAATTCTTAACATTGAATCGATTGATTGCAGAGCTTCTTGTTTCTGTCCTAGCAAAAGATGAAAGTTAGCTTTGTTGCTATATGCGCTGTAAAAATCGGGTGAAATCTTTATAGCACTATCTAACAGTTCAATTGCTTTACGAAAGTTTGAACGATCCTTTTTAAATTCCATTGCAGCCTTCATAGCTTGTTGACGAAGGGCATACGAAGTGCTGTCTATTTGTAATGTCTTAGGTTTCGTAGAAGATTGGCAGGATATAGATAATAGCAGAAAAAATAATAAAGCTAATATTCTCATACTTTAGTTTGTTGTGTAGGTATCTGTAACAGGTGGTATCCAAACTTCTAATGTAATAACTTCATAACTACCGGTTGCTCCAAGAAAATCACCATCATAAACTCCCATAGTAACAGTTATAGTGACAAGTCCACCCTGAAAGTCATTTGGAAGATCTAAGCTACCGCAAATAGGTATGGTTCCTGTTTCGTAAATAGTTTCTTCATAAAGTTCCCGAAAATCTTTAAGGGTGAAGTATCCATGATCTGTACCATTGATGCTAACTTCTGCATGTCCATTCCAAAATGGATTGTTAAACGCTTCTGGTGTCCTTAATGATAAACTTAAACCAGCTGACCACTCCCCGTCCTCACTTATTCCTACTCCATAATGTCCAGTAGCTCGCCAGTTACCATGAACTCCAACCCCCTCTTCTGGAACCCATCCACCTAGACCGGGCGAAATTGAAACATCACCAGTTACTCCAGTTCCTGAAATTGGACCAATAGTTATATTAGGTGTTCCTGGTCCACCACCACTATCATTTCCATCATAATATCCATATCCCCCTTTAATTCTAGATAAGGCTTGTTGCGATAATACCTTAAATTCTGATGCATTTAAAGAGAATTTTTCCATAGTGTTATTACTCTTGATTCATAGTGTAAATATATTTAAAATTATTGAAAATCCTAGAAAAAAAAGTGCTGTTATCAATAACTACTTGGGCGGATCCTAATAATTCACTTTCTCTGCCTGATAAATCCACTCCGTATTTCGTTTTTAACCCGTTTATAAGTCTGACTTCAAATAGATAATCTTTCAGGGTACTGATTTTATCGGTATTGTTGCTGAATATTTTCGGTGTTTTAGTTATAACCCCCTCAATATATCCGAACTCTTTTGAGGAAAAATTATTTAGATTTATCATAACCTTCTGTCCTCTTTCAATTTTTCCAATTCGCGAATCTTTAATGTTTAAATATACGTCATAATCCGCACTATTAGGAGAAATGGCACAGAGCTCTTCCTCAGCTTGAAGATGCATTCCCTCGTACAATGGTTTTAGGTATTCCAAAGATCCGTTGACACGTGAAACAATAAGATGCCTTAGCTCCCATAGACGAATTGTCTCCCACAGTTCCCAATAACTTTTGATAAGATCAGCTTTTAAAAGGCTTTTCTCTGAATAATATTGTGACTTTATTAAGTCAATCTTGTTCTTTGAAACTTCAATTCTCTTTTTTATTTCGAAATTACTTAAATTGTTGAATTCATGTTCTAATTCATAATCCAATCTATTTATTCTATTTAAATCAAGAGAGTGTTTTGATATTGCCTCTCCTATATATAAAAGTGAATCTGTAGAGGAAAAATTTTGTAAAATTTTTCCTTTCTCTTGTTCTATATTGAATATTTGGTCTCGTTGTTGTAATAAAACTTTATCATGATTCAACTCGTTAATGGCAATTTTCATATTGCTTTCTGAAATATTATGAGTTTTAAATATGGAGTGACGCTTCATTAAGATATAAAACTGAAAATAAGCTTGGGTAATTTGTCCTAATGAAATTTTTACTGGTAAATCTAAAACATGTTCATCCAAAAGTTCCAAGTCTATGTTTTTTAGCAATTTCTTTAAATGTTTTAGTTGTTGAAGATCAACACTATCTCCTATCATAGCGACAACCTGCCCGTTTACAACTTGCTCGGTTTTTAACAAAAAATAAATTTTCCCATTTATATTATTATTATATCTTAGGGTAGGATTTTTTGTTTTAATTATTACGTCACCTACCGCCGTCTCTGGATATTTTGAGACAGCTACAAGTATTAATGCTATTGTTAAGAAACAAACGAAAAAGTACATAACAAACTTTTTTACAAAGGAGTTATCAGAATTAAAATAATCAAAGTCTTCCATGTTATTTATTTTGAGCCTGCCAAACCCGGTAATACTCTAATTTTTTACTGAGTAATTCATCATGTTTACCGGCTTCTATTAACATTCCATTTTTCAGAACGACAATCTGATCAGCATTTTTAATAGTAGATAATCTATGAGCAACTATAACTAAGGTTTTGTCCGAATTCCCTTTAATAATGTTTTCGATAATTTCAGTCTCGTTAATTGAATCCAAACTATTTGTTGCTTCATCGAAGAATAAAAATTCAGGTTCGTTATACAGCGCCCTTGCAATTAATAATCTTTGCTTTTGGCCTCCACTTAGACCTTTACCATTTTCTCCGATTTTGGTTTCATATGCAAGTGGGAGACTTTCAATAAAGGTGTTTATATTAGCTAACTTACAACATGTCCTTAGTCTGACATAATCTATTTCTCCACCACTTAGCGCAATATTGTTAATAATAGTTTCATTAAATAGTTTACCATCCTGTATTACACAACCAACCTTTTCTCTCCACGTGGCAGTATTTATATTGTTTAGGTCAATATTGCCTATCTTGATGACTCCTGAAGAAGGCTTATTTAGCTTTAAAAGAAGCCTGATAAGCGTAGACTTGCCGCTTCCACTTTCTCCGACAATAGCTGTTATCTTGTTTCTAGGAATATTCAGATTGATATTTTTGAGAACATAAGGAGATGTTTTATTATATTGAAAAGAAACGTTCCTAAAACTTAGATCTTCTGTATCAACAAGTTTGAGATTATTTATGTTTTTAAGAGAATCCTCAGGCTCAAGAGTATCTATTTCGGTTATTCTCTGATAGCTCAATCTGGCTTGTTGAAGTGAGGTGACAAATCCAATTAGTTGAGTGATGGGACCATTAAGAAGGCCAACAATAAACTGAATGGCCAATAACATCCCTAATGTTATATCTCCTTGGATTACTAATGTTGCAGATGAGTAGCTAATGAAGACATTTTTAATGTTGTTTATAAATGAGGCCCCTTGATTCTGCAGATTATTGACTCTTTGTAGTCGTATACTGGTTTTTATTAGCTTATTTTGTATATCCTGCCATTTCCACTTTCTATTGATTTCACCATTACTAATTTTAAGATCCTGTATTCCTGTAATGGTTTCAACCCAATAACTTTGATTAATCGAATTAAATTCGGTATAGTTCCAGTCATGCTGTTTTCGGATATTATTGAAAAGGAAAATCCAGATTAAATAGACTAAAGATCCGCATAAAAATATTATAAATATTTGACTACTAAAGTTCCATAATACTAAAGAAAATATTAGAAATGTCGTTATAGAAAATATGAAGTTTAATAACGTACTCATCAAGAAGCTTTT
>PJUF01001039.1_pt1 | contig 15697 bp, 14 predicted proteins | sample 1512191 | NCBI WGS metagenome assembly PJUF01 (sample SAMN08177673, study PRJNA422409) | Feces metagenome, whole genome shotgun sequencing project. | isolation source: Chicken feces (3) enriched on wood chips | host: Gallus gallus | place: USA: Madison | collected 2015-01-15 | reverse complement strand
GAAATAGGTCTGCATGTCGATGACGACGAGCGCCGTTCTCCGCGGCTCGAGGGCGTCGAAGGGGTGCTCCCTGCCGACGCGCTTTTTGACCCGCTCCACGACCTCGGGGAAAATCTCAGTCCGGTGCATGCGCTCCCCGCCACCTGTCCCGACCGTCGATCGGCGACCTCGTTTCCAGTGGCGCGGACCGTACATGGGCGAAATCGGACGGTCCAATATCCATTCGGCGCACTTATATACTCTCGGCGTATAATCGGCGCTCTCCACTCAGCCTGCCGCCCACGCGTCACCCCGGAACGCGGCAAAAACCGCGGATTTCCGTGCCATTTGGTCGGGCACGGGCACGAATCCCGTCATATCGGTGCAGGATAAATCGCCGCTCAATCGGTATTAGCCATCCGCTTCGCACCAACTAGATTGCGCAAATTGCGGAGCCCCGGCCGTGCCGGACTGCGACCGCCGCAGCTTGAGGAGGAATTCATGGCGATCGATCTGAGGTTCACACCGTCCCTGTCGGCGACATTCACCCGCGGGGGCGCGCTGCCGCGGACAGCGAGGCGCGCTGGCGCCGTGGCCGCGACGCTCGCGGCGCTGGCCATGCCGGGCGCCGCGGTCGGCCAGGACATCGTGACCATCGGCATTCCGAACGTCGCCACCGATGTGGGCTTCTTCCTCGCCGACAAGAACGGCTACTTCGAGGAGGAAGGCATCGAGGTGAAGTTCACCTCCTTCCCCTCGGCCGCCAACATGATCGCACCGCTGGGCGCCGGCCAGCTCGACGTCGGCGGCGGCGCCATCTCGGCCGGCTTCTTCAACGCCGTGCATGGCGGCATCAACATCCGGATCGTCGCCGACAAGGGCTCGATCACCGAGGAGTACGAGTACTCGACGCTCGTCATCCGCAAGGACCACGTCGATTCCGGCCGCTTCAAGACGCTGGCCGACCTCGAGGGCATGACCATCGCCGCGGCGGCCCAGGGCGCCAACAGCGAATCGCAGATCAACCAGGCCTTGCAGAAGGGCGGCCTCAGCTACGAGGACGTGAAGGTCGTCTATCTCGCCTACCCCGAGATGTATGCCGCCCTCTCCAACAACGCCATCGACGGCGCCATCAACAACGAGCCGACGATCTCGCGCATGGTTCGCGACAATGTCGCCGTCCGCGCCAGCGAGACCTCGCTGTTCCCCGGCTACCAGACGGCGGTGGTGCTCTATTCCGAGAACTTCGCCGAAGACCGCAAGGACGTGGCGCAGCGCTTCATGCGTGCCTATGTGCGGGCCGTCCGCGACTATAACGACGCTCTGGGTGCGGGCGGCTTCACCGGCCCGACGGCCGACGCCGTCATCTCCGCGCTCACGGAATACACGGCCGTCAAGGACCCCGAAATCTATCGCTCGATGACACCGTTCGTGGTGGACCCGAACGGCGTCGTCGGTGCCGACTCGCTCGCCGGCGACCTCGACTTCTTCAAGAGCCGCGGCCTCGTACCCGCCGAGGTGACGCTCGCCCCCTATGTCGACACGTCCTTCGCCGCCTTCGCGGTCGACGCTCTCGGACCCTACACGAAGGCCGAGTAGGCCGGCAGACCGGCCACTGCAGCGCGACGAGGCCTGCCGGCGCCAGCCGGCGGGCCTTTTCGTCAGGCGCCCTGCCTGTAGGCGTCCAGCCAGCCGAGCCCCTCCGCCACCGAGGCGGCCGGCACGTATTCGCAGCCGACCCAGCCCGCATAGCCCAGCCGGTCGAGCTCGGACAGGATGAAGGGATAGGCGATCTCGCCGGTATCGGGCTCGTGCCGCCCCGGATTGCCGGCGATCTGCACGTGGTTGATCTGCGGCTGCAGCCGGATGAAGTTGCGCATCAGGTCGCCCTGCGTGATCTGCAGGTGGTAGAAATCGTACTGCAGATAGAGGTTGTCGCTGCCCACCCGCTCGAAGATGCGCTCGAACTGCGCCGTCGTCGTGAGGAAGACGCCGGGATTGTCGATGGGGTTGATCGGCTCGATCTGCAGCTTGACGCCGGCATCGGCGAGGCGCGGCGCGGCATATCGGAGATTTTCGACCAGCACGGCCTCGACCGCGGCGTGGTCGGCGCCGGCCGGCGGCAGGCCCGCGACGCAGTTGACCTGCCCGACGCCGAGAGCCTGCGCATAGGCGATGGTCGGGGCGATGGAGTCGCGGAATGCCGCTTCCTCGCCCGGCACGCAGGCGAGGCCACGCTGCCCGCCGGCGAAATCGCCCATCGGGCAGTTGAACTGCACCATCGTCACCCCGTGCTCGGCCAGGGCGGCGGCGACCGCCTCGCTGGGTTCGCCGAAGGGCGTCCGGCATTCGATCGCCTCGAACCCGTCGGCCCGCGCGGCGGCGATGGCCGCGAGGATCGGGAGCTTGGCGTAGAGGGTCGTCACATTGGCATCGAAGCGCAGCATTGCGGGTGTCGTCTCCTGTGGATTGTCTAGTCGATGGCGCCGGCCAGCACGTCGGGCCGCGTCGGCGTCTCGGGCTCCAGCCCCAGCGCCGCCAGCGCCGCACGCAGCGCCGCGCTCATGGTCGTCACGATCGCCGGATCGAAATTGCGCCGCACGCCAAGATAGATCGGGCGGAACAGCCGCGGTGCGACGATAGCGCGAACGCACAGGCTGGCATCGACCCCCTCGCTGGCGATGGAATGCGCCCCGATGATCGTGCACCCCATGCCGCGCAAGACGGCGTTCTGGCGCGAGCGCAGCCCGTCGATCTCCACGGCGATGTCGAAGGCGAGCGCCTGGCGGTGCGCGACATCGTCGAGGAAATCGCGCAGCGGATTGCCCGGAGCCGGCAGCACGAGGCGATGCCGCGCCACCTCGCGCATCGCGATGTCGCCGGTGAAGGCCGTACCGGTCGCCGGCGACAGGAACACGAGCGGTTCCGTGACGAGCGGCAGGCCGCCCGGATCGAGCGCGCCCGACAGATAGACGGCCATGTCGGCCTCGCCCCGCGCGATCTTGCGCTGGATGTCGCGCGTGCCCGCCTCGCTGATCTGCAACCGGTAGTCGGGGCGCATCCGCGCCACCGCCTCGACCAGCAGCGGCGTCAGATCGGCGGCGAGCGACGAGATGACGGCGAGCCGGATCCGCGTCGCCGGCCGGGCGCGGAAATCCGCCATCGCCTGCTCGGCCGCATCGGTGCGCGCGACGATCTCCTCGGCATGGCGCCGCAGCACGCGGCCGGCCTCGGTGAGCCCCATGCCGTCATGATTGCGCTCGAACAGCGGCTGGTCCAGCAGCCGCTCCATCTCGCTCATGTGATAGCTCAGCGCCGGCTGCGCCAGATTGAGCCCGCGCGCGGCGGCCGACATCGACCCGCGCTCGGCAATGGCGAGGAAATACCGCAGGCGGCGGAGATCGAGGGCGCGGCGCATGCTCACCATACAGCTTCTTTATGGGTGCCTTCAGGAAACTGTATTTCCGGCCGCCGCCCCACACGGCCTACATTGGCCCCACACACCGATTCCGGCGCGCCCCGCATGGCGGCCAGGGGAGACCACCAATGACGAGCCTTGTGATCAATCAGCCGGACCGCCGGGTCAGCGCCGAGATGGTCGAGAAATTCCGCGAGATTCCGGCCGCCGTGGTCGGCGACTGCATGAACCGCATCCAGGCGGGCGGCGCTCAGCTGCGCCCCATGCATGGCGGCGGCACCGTGCTGGCCGGCCCCGCCTACACGGTCAAGACGCGGCCGGGCGACAACCTCTTCGTGCACAAGGCGATCGATCTCGCCCAGCCCGGCGACATCATCGTCGTCGATGCCGGCGGCGCGCTCGACAACGCGATCGTCGGCGAAATGATGCTGACCCATGCCGAAACGCGTGGCCTCGGCGGCGTCGTCATCTATGGCGCGATCCGCGATTCCGGACATGTGAAGGGCCATCCCTTCCCCGTCTTCGCCTCCGGCGTGACGCTGCGCGGCCCGTTCCAGAGCGGCCCCGGCCATATCAACGTGCCCATCGGCATTGCCGGCATGGTCGTCATGCCGGGCGATCTCATCCTCGGTGACGACGACGGGGTGATCTGCATCCCCTATGACGAACTCGACACCCTCTATGCAGAATCCTACAAGCGGCTCCAGGGCGAGAACGCCCAGCGCGAACGCGTCCGCAACGGCACCGTCGACCGCACCTGGATCGACGGCCGGCTGGACGCCGCGCCCTACAAGATCGAGCGGCGCTAGACAGGGAGAGCGACGGTGGCGACGACACGGTTCATGTGTGCGCTGGTGATCGTGGATGCCGTGCGCCACGATCTGCTGCCCCCCCTGGGGCCCGATGCGCCCGACATCGTCTGGGACCCCACCGCCGCGCTCGTCCGCCGCATCGAGGCGGGCGAACGTGCCGACGGCATCTTCGCCATCGACGCCGCGCTCGACCGCCTCGAAGCCGAAGGCCTCATCGACGGCGCGACGCGCCGCCCGCTCGTGCAGGCCGAGTTCGGCCTGGCGGCGCGCCCCGGCTCCGGCATCGCCGCCCCGCGCGATGCGGCCGAGCTCGAAGCGCTGCTGCTGTCGGTGCCCTCGCTCGTCTATTCGCAGGCCGGCGCCAGCGGCATCTACTTTTCGGCCCTGATCGACAGGCTGGGCCTGGGCGATGCCGTCCGCGCCAAGAGCATCGTCATTCCCGCCGGCCTCACCGGCGAGACCGTGCGCGACGGCAAGGCCGTGCTCGCCATCCAGCAGATGAGCGAACTGCGCGCCGTGCCGGGCATCGAGATCGTCGGGCCTTTTCCCGCCGACGTGCAGCAGACGACCGATTTTTCCGCCGCCATCTTCCGCGAGGCGGACAACCGCCCCGGCGCCGAGGCATTCATCGCCGAGCTCACCTCGCCGGCCGCCCGCAACGCCTATCTCGAACGCGGGCTGCGCGTCCGCTTCTGATCCCCTCCGGAGATTCTCATGGCCCGCCCGCCCCGCATCGTCCTGCTGCATGCCACGCCCGTGGCGGTCGAGCCCGTGCAGGCGGCGTTCGCCGAGCTCTGGCCCGAGCCCGAGCTGGTCAACCTGCTCGACGACAGCCTCAGCCCCGACCGCGCCAGGACCCCGGAGCTGACCGACGAGCTGGTCGAGCGCTTCGTGCGCTTCGGCCGCTACGCCCATTCGGTCGGCGCCGATGCCATCCTCGTCACCTGCTCGGCCTTCGGCCCGGCCATCGACAGGATGGCCGCCGAGCTGCCGGTGCCGGTGCTGAAGCCCAACGAGGCGATGTTCCGCGCCGCGCTCGACCAGGGGCGCAACATCGCCATGGTCGCGACCTTCCGGCCCGCCGTGGTGACGATGGAGGCGGAGTTCCATGACTACGTCGCCGAAACGGGCAGCGATGCCCGGCTCACGACCATCGTCGTCGAGCCGGCGATGACCGCCCTGCGGGCCGGCGATGCCGACACGCACAACCGGCTGATCGCCGGGCGCGCCGCCGAGCTGGCCGGCTTCGATACGGTGATGCTGGCGCATTTCTCGACCTCGCGTGCCGCCTCGGCGCTGAGCCGCGAGACCGCCGTGCCGGTGCTGAGCGCACCGGGCGCCGCCGTGACGCGGCTGCGCGACCTGCTCGGCCGCTGAGCGCCCTCTCTCCGCTCGCTGACGGACCGCATACCCATCGGCCCGCCCCTAGGTCCGGCCGATGAGGTTGCGCACCCAGTCGCCCACCACGCTGACCGCCAGCGCGCAGAGGAAGATCGTGAGGCCCGGCGCCACCGCGATCCACCAGCCCGTGAGCAGGTAGCTGCGTCCGAAGCCGAGCATGTTGCCGAGGCTCGTCATTGGCGGCTGGATGCCCAGCCCGAGAAAGCTCAGCGACGCCTCGAGCAGGATGACCTCGGGAAAGGTGATCGTGGCCGTCACCAGCAGCGTGCTGGCGATATTGGGCAGCACGTGGCGCAGATAGATGCGCGGCCAGGAAAAGCCCAGCGTGCTCATCGCCAGCACGTAGCCGCGGCCGCGCGACGCCATTGTCATGGCGCGCGCGAGGCGGGTGTAGCGCTCCCAGCCGAACAGGCCGAGAATGGCGATGAACAGCACCAGATTGTTGCCGAAGATGGCCGTCAGCGTCAGCGAGATGATGATGAACGGCACCGAGATCTGCGCATCGACGGCCGCCACGATGAGCTGGTCGATCCAGCCGCCGACATGCGCGGCGATGATGCCGATCAGCGTGCCGAGGCTCGCCGAGATGACGACGGCGCCGAGCGCGATGGCAAGGCTCGTGCGCAGCGAGGCGACGAGCCGCGCGAGCACGTCGCGTCCCAGATCGTCGGTGCCGAGCGGGTGCGCCCAGGCGCCGCCCAGCCCCACGGGCGGTGCCAGCCGCGCCTGCAGGTCGATGGCCGTGACGCTGAGGTTGGACAATAGCGGCAGGGCGATGATCATCACGATGCAGACGATGATCCACAGCACGGCAAGCTGGACACCGAGCGGGACCATGGCGAACCCCCGCCCCCATCTGCTCATGACCCCGGTGCTGGCACTCGACATTGTCGGGTCTCCTCGATCAGTGTTGGGCGGCGGTGGTGCGCGGGTCGAGCCGGGCATAGGCGAGATCGACGACGAGGTTCGTCGTGATCATCACCAGGGCGATCATCATGACGATCATCTGCAGCACGGCGAGATCGCGGTTGCCCACCGATTCGACGATCAGCCGGCCGATGCCCGGCCAGCCGAAGACGGTCTCGACCACCGCGTTGGCCGCCACCATGGCGCCGACGAGCAGCGGCGTGATCGTCACCAGCGGCAGCAGCGCATTGGGAATGACATGGCGCCAGAAGATCACCCATTCGCTCACGCCGCGCGCCCGCGCCGAGGTGATGCAGGTCAGCTTCAGCGCATCGAGGATGGACGAGCGCACGAAGCGGGTGAAGATCGCCGCGTTCGACAGCCCGATGGTCAGCACCGGCATGATCATGTGCTGCGGCGTGCCGATGCCGTTGGAGGGCAGCAGCCGCATCCGGACGGAGAACAGCAGGATCAGCAGCAGGCCGAGCACGAAGTTCGGCATGGCGAAGCCGACCGTCGAAAAGGTCATGACGAAGCGATCGAGGCGGCCGCCCGCGTTGAGCGCCGCCACGGCGCCGACGGGAATGCCGATGCCGATCATCAGCAGCGTGCTCCAGGCGATGAGTTGCAGCGTCGCCGGCAGGCGCTCCATCACCACGCTGTAGGCGGCCCGGTTGCTCATCGACGAGAAGCCGAAATCGCCGGTCGCGATGTTGCGGACATAGGCGATGTACTGGTCGAGGATGGTGCCGGTATAGCCCCATTGCTGGCGATAGGCCTCGAGCGCCTCGGGCGGCGTGTTGTCCGGGTCGAGGATGGCGAGGATCGGATCGCCCGTCGCACGCAGCGCAACGAAGACGAGGGTCACGATCACCCACAGCGAGATCACGCCGCGAAAGATGCGCGAGGCCAGAAGCATGGCGTCACCTCACTGCCGGAAAGTTGAACGGAAGGGCGGTCATTGCGCGGCCAGCTCCAGGGCGGGGCGGGTCCGGCCGGGCACGGCATCGATCAGCATCTGCGTATAGGGATCGCGCGCGCCGTCGGCGAACATCGCCACCGGCACGTCCTCGACGACGCGGCCGTGCCGCAGCACCACCACATGGTCGGCGATCTCGAAGACGACGCGCAGGTCGTGGGTGATGAGCAGGATGGCGATGCCGAGCCGGTCGCGCAGGCGTTGCAGGCACTCGAGGATATGCTTCTGGATGCGCACGTCGACCGCCGACAGGGGCTCGTCGGCGATGAGCACGTCGGGTTCCAGCAGCAGCGCGCGGGCGATGACGACGCGCTGCGCCTCGCCGCCGCTGAGATAGGTGGGGCGCCGCTCCAGCACATGCGTGCCCAGCCCCACCTCCTCGAGGATCTTGTGGATGTGCGCCTGGCGCTTCCGGCGATCGCGCCAGCCATGCACCTTGAGGACCTCGTGCAATTGGTCGTCGACCCGCATCAGCGGATCGAGCGAATCGCGCGGGTGCTGGAACACCATCTGCACGTTGAGCTTGCGGTCGCCGTCGTCGGCGCGGGTGCCCACCCGGATCTCGCCGGTGTCCTGGCGTTCGAGGCCCATCACCATCTTGGCGGCGGTGGTCTTGCCCGAGCCGCTCTCGCCCACGAGGGCGACGATCTCGCCCTGATGCACGCTGAAGGACAGGTTCTTGGCCGCCGGGATGCCGACCCCGCTGCGCCGGTCGCGCTTCGAGGCGAAATAGGTCTTGTTGACGCCGTGGAACGACAGGCAGACCGGCGTCTCCTTGCGCGCCATGCGCTGCGGACTGGGCCATTCGACCGACGCCGCCGCGAACAGCTCGCGCGAATAGTCTGCCTGCGGCGCGCTGACGACGCTCGTTGCCCGCCCCTGCTCCACCAGCCTGCCCTTCTGCAGCACGGCAATGTCGGTCGCCCTGTCGCGCACGATGCCGAGATCGTGGGTGACGAGCAGGACCGTCAGATCGTTCTTGCTACGCAGTTCGTCGATGAGGTCGAGCACTTCGGCCTGCACGCTCATGTCGAGCGCCGTTGTCGGCTCGTCGGCGATCAGCAGCCGCGGATTGCCGAGCAGCGCCAGAGCGATCATCACGCGCTGGTTGAGGCCGCCCGACAGCTGATGGGGATAGACCCCGAGCCGGGCGCCCGGCTCGGGGATATGGACGTCGCGCAGGGCCTGCACGGCCCGGTTGCGCAATTCGTCGTCGTCCGCTTTCGGAAAGTGGATGCGCAGCGTCTCGAATATCTGCGAGCCGATGGTGCGCACCGGATTGAGCGCGGCGATGGGATCCTGGAACACCATGCCCACCGAGCGGCGCCGGAACTCGACCAGCCGGCGGCTGTCGAGCGCCCACACGTCCTGGCCGTCGATGACGATCCTGCCCTCGATCCGGGGCCGGAACGGCAGCAGGCGCATCATCGCATGGCAGGTCAGGCTCTTGCCGCTGCCGCTCTCGCCCACAAGGGCGAAATAGGCGCCCTTGCGGATTTCGAACGAGATGTCGTCGACAAGATGCAGGCCGCCTCCCGCCATCGCAATGCCGAGATTCTCGACCCGGCAGACTCGATCATCGGTAACGCCTACGCTCATCGCAACATCCCGCTGTCTCGGACGCGAACGCCGCCTACGCCGCCCTGGCGTCGCGGAAGAACATGAACACGGACGGAACCGGGTCCCAGTCGACGTCGCGGCGCTTGCCGTAGAAGACGCCCATCGTGTGCAGGATGAACGCCGGCGGGTCCTCGTCGAAGATGTCCATCATGTGGTGGAACGCTTCCTTGCGGGCCTCGGGGTCGAGGCTCGTCTCGAGGATGGCGCCCCACCTGTAGAACTCCTCGTTCGACCAGACTTCGGCTTCCGACTGGTCGTAGGAGCGCCACAGCCCGAACAGCGGGTCGTTGACGAGGATCGGATCGACGCCGTTGCGCATGCCGGTGCCCGGATACTCCATGAGCTGGGCGAAGTTCTCCTTGATCTGCATGTCGATCTTGAGGCCGACCGCCTCCCACATGGCGACGAGGATTTCCGCCGTCGCCAGCTCCGGCCCGTACAGGTGGGCGTTGATGCGGTAGGGGATCGGCGTGCCGTCGTAGCCGGCTTCTTCCAGCAGGCGGCGCGCCTCGTCGGGATCGTAGGCGTTCGAGATGCGATCGGGGTCGTAGAGCGGCCCGAAGGTCGGCAGCTGCTCGCCGTTCGGGATGGTGACGAGCCCGGCCCACAGCGCATCGACGATCGCCTTGCGGTCGATCGCCAGCCCGATGGCCCGGCGCACGCGCACGTCCTTGAGCACCTCGTTGCGGGTATCGAACTTCACCACGCGGATGCTCGCGACCTCGCCGCCCGTGATCTCGAGCTCCGGGCTGTCCTGGATCGGCCCGAACTGGTCGGCCGGGATGTCCACGATGACGTCGAAATCGCCGCTGACGAGGCCTGCGACGCGCGACGACAGCTCCGGTGCGAGCCGGAAGACCAGTCGGCCGATGTCGGGCGCGCCGCGCCAGTAGTTCTCGAAGCCGCGCAGGTCGACGGCGTCGGCGCTGAGCGAGGTCACGGCGAACGGGCCGGTGCCGACCGGCGCCTGCGCGAACCCTTCGAAACCGCCCGCCGCCTCGAAGGCGGCCTTGCTGACGATCTGGCTGCCCCAGGCCGTCAGCCGGAGCTCGAGCGCGGGATCGTCGACGAACGAGGTGACCCGCACGGTGCGGCCGTCGATCGCCTCCACGGTGTCGATTGTCCTCAGGAACTGCTGGGCCGTGCCGTAGCCCGGCGAGCTGGGATCGGTGCGGCGCTCAGGCCCGAAGCTGAAGACGACGTCCTCGGCGGTGAGCAGCGAGCCGTCGTGGAACTGCACGCCCTCGCGCAGGGTGAGTTCGACGGTGCGCGGATCGACGCGCGTCCAGCTCTCGGCCAGCGCCGGCTGCAGCGCGCCGTCGCCCGCGAAATCCACGGTCAGCAGCGTGTCGTAGATGTTCTGCATCACCCGGTAGCCCGGGTTGGTCTGGTACAGCAGCGGGTCGAGCTGACGGGGCAGCTCGTCGAGCGCCACGTTCAGTTCGGTTTTCTCCTGGCCGAACGCGAGGCGCGGTGCGCCCAGCAAAGCGGCTCCCGCGCCGAGCAATCCGATAGCGGCGCGCCTGTTCATGTGCATGGTAGTTCCTCCCTTGCTCTGGTCAGCGGCAGAGACGACGACTCCGCTTCCGGGCGTGGCGCCTGCCTCTCACGACGAGACCGGCGCCGCCGTCCGCGGCCCTGCTTCCATCAGCAGTGTCATTCCTCTGCGACGTTGACGGGCGTATCGTTGGGGTGTTTGCGCCGGGGCGTCCAATTTTAACTGAACCCCCTTTTATTTCGGCACCATATGAAATGGCGCGCCATCGTTTATTTCGTAAATGACTCACGGAGCACTCGCGGCACAAAACAATGGCGCGGCGCCCCCGCGCAGGAGGCGCCGCGCCCGATTATAGATTCTGTGCGGTCAGCTTGCGAGGTTCGACACCAGCTCCCTTACGAAGCCGCGATCGGAGGTGGTCACGAACAGATCGGCCAGCGCGCGGATGTCGCGCACCTTCCGCGGCTCGGCCTTCTCGCGCAGGATTCCGGAGGTCTCGAGCACGATGAACGACAGCATGCTGGCCGTGCGCTCGATCAGGAACGGAAAGGCGTCAGGCTCGCCCTGCTGGTGGACGACGACCACTGCATCCGGCCTAAGGCCTTGAACGGGCTCATCCATCGGCAGCAGGCGGTGCGGATCGAGATCGCCGCTGACCACAACATTGTCGCGATGCTCCGCGTTCACCTCCTCGATGAGGTCGCGCGCCTCCCTGCCCACCGCCAGCACCTTGATGATACGCGGGATCGAGTTGCGATAGCCCTCGATGCGCTTGCCGGGGCGTGTGGTGATGACGGTTTGCGCAATCATGAGCAGAACTCCTCGCGTCTTCGACTTTAGGGGGAGGCGCGGCGCAGACGGGCCGCCGCCCGAATTCTAGTCCATGAACCGGCCGCCGGACAGATTGAGGCATTCGCCGGTCACGAAGCCGGCCAGCGGCGAGGCGAGGAACAGCACCGCATGGGCCGCCTCCTCGCTGTAGCCGAAGCGGCCCACCGGAATCTGCACGCGCAGGCGCTGCTGCTTTTCGGCCGGCATCGTCGCCGTCTGCGGCTCGAACAGCGCCGTGGCGATGCCGTTGACGGTGACGCCCTCGCCCGCCGTCTCGGCGGCGAGCACGCGCAGGAAGGCCAGCATGCCGCCCTTGGCGGCCGCATAGGGGGCCACGAGATGATGCACCCCCGCCTTGCCTGACATCGAGGCGAAGGCGATGATGCGGCCATAGCCGGCAGCGCTCATCAGCCGTGCCGCCGCCTGCATCTGCAATGCGGGAACGACGAGTTCGGCCTCCGCTACCCCCCGCATCTCCCCGGGCGTCATCTCGAGCACCGGCTTGCTGTAGACCGGCGGTGCGCACAGCACGAGGATGTCGAGCCCGCCCAGCGTCTCGCCGGCGCGCCCGACGAGGTCGACCGGATTCCCCGCGGCGATGACGTCGCCGGGTCCGGCATCGACGCCCAGCGTGACGCCGGCGTCGCGCAGCGCCGCAACGACGGCCGGGCCGACGCCGTGGTCGGCGCCGACGACAAGGGCGCGGTGGCCGGCGATGCCTGTCGCAGCGCGGGAGGCGGAAATGGAGGGCGTGGCAATCGTCATTGGGCGGCCTGCAGCCTTTGCAGCTTGTGAAGGGGAACGGAGGTGTCGGCCAGCGCCTCGGCGGCGACGGGGCAGCCCTCGAGGATCATCTGCTTGAGCGGACGGATGTCGCGCGCATTGTTGAGCGCGTTGCCGGCCACCACGCGGTCGCCCTGCATGTAGATCGCGGTGAACCGGTCATCGCCGGGCGCCCCGCGCCAGACGATCCGGTCCCAGCGTTCCGGCGCGCCGATGATCTGGAAATTGTCGTCGTACTGATCGGTCCAGAACCACGGCACGTCGGCGGCCGCCCGCTCGACCTGCGCGATGTGCCTGCCGACGGCGATCGCCTGGTTCTGGGCATTCTGCCAGCTTTCCAGACGGATGCGGCGGCCCAGCACCGTGTGCCATTGCTGGCAGACATCGCCCGCCGCAAAGATCGCCGGGTCCGAGGTCTGGCCCGTCTCGTCGACGAGGATGCCGCTGTCGCAGGCGAGGCCCGCGACACGCGCCAGGTCGTCATTGGCGATGCCGCCGATGCCGCAGAGCACGAGGTCGGCCTCGAAGCCGCGCCCATCGGCGAGCTGGACGCGCGGCCGCGTCCCCTCGTCGGTGATGCAGGTCACGACGGCGCCGAAGGCAAAGCGGACGCCCTGCCGCTGGTGGCGCTGCACGATGGCGTCGGCCACCTCGGCCACCACCATCCGCCCCAGCGCCCGCGGCGCCGCCTCGATCACCGTCACCTTGCAGCCGGCGCGTGCTGCGACGGCCGCGACTTCGAGGCCGATGAAGCCGGCCCCGATGGCGACGATATGGCTGCCGGGCACGAGATGCGTGCGGATCGCCTCGAGGTCGGCCATGGCCCGCAGCGCCCGCACCCGCGGATGGTCGCCGCCGGGCACCGTCAGCGGTCGCGGCCGCATGCCGGTGGCCAGCACCAGCGTGCCGTAGTCGAGCCGGCCGCCATCCGCCAGCCACAGCCGCTTCTCCTCGCGCTCGATGGCATCGACCCGCGTCTGCAGGCGCAGCGAGATGCCGTTGTCGGCATAAAAGCCCAGCGGCTTGAGATAGGTGCTCTCCGGCTCGACCTTGCCGGCCAGCAGATCCTTCGACAGCGGCGGCCGCTCATAGGGCGGATGCGCCTCGTCGCCGATGAGCACGACCTGGCGCTCGGGCTGGTGCTGGCGCACGGTCAGCGCCACCCAGCCTCCGGCCTGGCCGGCACCTACGACGACGACGGGACCGGAATTGGTGGGCACTGCTGTTTCTCCGGATGGGCGGGATGGCCGGCCGGTGTCCCGGCCGGCGTGCGACTAGACGGCGACGAAGGGCTCGCCGAGCTTCATCTCGGTCGCATCGAGCGCGGTCTCCTTGAAGGCACCGTCCTCCGGCAGCACGAAAGACGCCGAGCGCACCTTGTGGGTCTGCGGCTCCAGCCCCGGAGGGGCGGCGCCCTTCTCCAGCGCCCGCGCCGCCTTGCGCAGCCGCATGCGCGCCATGATGATGGCGTTGTCGGTTGAAACGAGATTCTCCTTGGTACGGTCGGCGACCGGCCCCATGCTCTCCTGCAGCGACGCGTCCTGGATGGCGATGCCCTTGATGCCCGAATAGTAGATTTTCTGGCGCTGGGCCTCGCGGTCCATCAGGTAGTCGTTCTCCATGTTGGCGACCGGCCGGAACGTGCCCGGAATCAGATCGCTATGGACGCCCTTGCCGTTCTCCATCGCCTCGAGCTCGGCCGGGCTGAGCGGACGTGTCGGGTGGAACGTCATCGTCCACGCCATGCAGTTCTCGTCGTCCATCGGCACCCAGGCATGGCCGTTGAGCGCGTTGCCCTTGTAGGGCGGGATCAGCGTGTACCAGGGCATCATCCACTGCGTGACGCGCCAGTAGTGGAAGCCCGGCTCGGCCTTGCGCCGTGCGCCGATCATCAGGCCGCCGAGCGATTCGTGGATGTCGAAGGTCGTGCTGGTCGAGCGCGCATATTTGGCGCCGTCCGTGCCCTTGTGCAGCGGATCGCGGTCGATGTCGCCCGAATGCAGGAACGACACATGGCTGGAATCGATGCCGCCTTCCATCGCCTGCAGGTAGTTGCTCTGCTGCCAGCGCTTCGACAGGTAGCGGTGGTTCGCGGGCACCTGCGTCCACTCATATTCGGGCAGCGGCGGCTGCAGCTCCGGCGGCCCCATATAGGTCCAGATCACGCCGCCGAACTCGACGCACGGATAGGCCTTGAGCTTGATCTTCTGGCAGAAGCCGCTGGAGGGCGGCTCCGACGGCACCTCGATGCACTGGCCCGTCGTGTTGTATTTCCAGCCGTGATACGGGCAGCGCAGCCCCCCCTCCTCGTTCCGCCCGAACCACAGCGACACGCCGCGATGGGCACAGAACTCGTCCATCAGCCCGATCTTGCCGTCCGTGTCCTTGAAGGCGATCAGCCGCTCCGAGAGCAGCGACACGCGCACCGGGGGGCAGTCCGGCCCCGGCAGTTCGGAGCCCAGCAACGCAGGAATCCAGTAGCGGCGAAACGTGTCTCCCATCGCCGTACCCGGCCCCGTGCGGGTCAGGTACTCGTTTTCTTTCTCGTTGATCATGCTGTGTTTCCCTTCATGCGCAGGACACGGAACGCGCGTCTTGCGGCCGCTTCCGTGGTGGGCAGGTCGAAAGGTTGACACTCCGGACATTTGTCGTCCAATATCAAATACGGATGCTATCATTCCGGTAGGTGAATAAGATGGATCTGCGCCAGTTCCGCTATTTCGTGGCCGTCGCAGAGGAATTGCATTTCACCCGGGCCGCGGCGCGCCTCAATATCGGCCAGCCGCCGCTAAGCCTGCAGATCCAGGCGATCGAGCGCGAACTCGGCGTCCTGCTGCTCAAGCGCACCCGGCGCAATGTCGAGCTGACCCCGGCCGGCCAGCTGTTCCTGCAGGAAGCGCGCCTCGCGCTGCTTCAGGCCGAGCGGGCCGTGCAGACCGTCACCCGCGCCGCCAAGGGCGAGATGGGCACGCTGCGGCTGAGCTTCATCACCTCGGTGCCGCTGGTCAACGTGTTCACCAGCGCCGTGCGGGCCTTCCGCACCGCCTCGCCCGACGTCCACCTCGAGCTCAAGAGCCGCTCTTCGGTGAAGATCATCGACGACGTGCTGCTCGGCACCGTCGATCTCGGCTTCACCCGGCCCTCCATCTCCACCGTGCTGCCGACGAGCCTCGTCGCCATCCCGGTCTACGAGGACGAATTGATGGCCGTCCTGCCCATCGACCATCCGCTCAACGCGACGTCCGGCCTCATCTCCATCAAGGAGCTCAAGAACGAGTTGTTCGTGCTGCGTCCGCGCGGCAGCGGCACGGGTTTCTACGAGCAGGTGTTCGACATGTGCGGCGAGGCCGGCTTCTCGCCCCAGATCGTCCAGGAGGCGGTCGAGGCGACGACGACGCTCGGGCTGGTCGCCGCCGGCGTGGGCATCACCGTCGCGCCGGAGGCCCTGCGCGCCATCGACGTCAACGACG
>PJUF01001034.1_pt1 | contig 15734 bp, 5 predicted proteins | sample 1512191 | NCBI WGS metagenome assembly PJUF01 (sample SAMN08177673, study PRJNA422409) | Feces metagenome, whole genome shotgun sequencing project. | isolation source: Chicken feces (3) enriched on wood chips | host: Gallus gallus | place: USA: Madison | collected 2015-01-15 | reverse complement strand
TGAATAAAAATGGTTATCCTGCTATCAGGTTAGAAATAGAAATATCATTAAGAGAACTGGAGATCATTAAACTTTATGCCCTTGAATACAAGGTGAGACAAATAGCGGAAATATTGAACATCAGTCCTCGTACAGTTGAAACACACAAAAAGAATCTAATGAAAAAGACTGGTGCTAAAAATTTCATTGGAGTGATTTTATTTGCTTTTGAAAATAAATTTCTGAAATTCCAGGACTTAAAGATATCTTAAGACCCATATGCATTATCCATAAAAACCATAGATTGTTTCTCGATTGAATTTCCCTTAATTTTGAAAAAAATAAAAAATGAAAAATTTATACTGGGTTTTATTGATTGTTTGTATGGGCGTAAGTGTGAATGCGCAAATACAGGTAAAAAAGGACAAAGTCTTATACGAGAAAAAGGAAATCGCAAAAATAGAAAGCCCTTTCCGCAACCGGTGGGAATTTTCCGATTTGCAGGGGAACAAAAAGTTCACAGTTGATTTTAAAGGCGCTTCTGCCAATGAAGACAATATGTTCCAATGGCTGGAAGTGACTTCGGCAGACGGTAGCAAAATTTCAGAGGTACCTTATGAAGTGTTGGTAACTTCTTTTAATGTGGGGCGAATTGTCAGCCATCTGTTGACCGTTAAATACAATCTATTCACTCCAAATGGAATAGATGAAAATGCGTTGACTTCGTTTTTTGAAAACAATACAGAAAAACTGAGCGAAAAATACACAACCGCTGTTGTAGTCGCCAAACAGCAGGAGGAAGACAGGAAAAACAAGGAAGTTGAAATACGCAATACATTTTATCCTCAGGTAAGATCCGACAAGAGCATTACTTTTACTCAAGGCGGAAAAGTACGTATTGTAGGGAAACTCTATACCAAACCTTATCAAGTAGCGACCATTGATGATTACCTGACGGTTTATGACTTGGATCGTAAGACGGTTGCAGTGATGTCTTCGACCAATACCTTAAAGGAATACAAAGTAAAAACCTGGGAAAACAATGTCTATACTTACAAAGCCAATAGAGCTTATGCTGACGATAACAATGCTTTTCTTCAGGAATTTGTGATCGACCTGGTTTCAAGGGGATACATGCTGGAACACCAGATCAAATACGAATCAGCTGAACTCCATAAAGCAAAAGTGAATCTGGCGGTAGAAAGAAGCATTAACCTATATGATGTGCCCGGCTACGCGGTTGGCAAGGACGGTGTGAAATACAAAGGAGATATTACCATTTGGTTTGAAATGCTCGATATCAATGAAACAGGGCAGAAATTACCGGAATACGGAGCTGACGGTTACGGGCAAAATGTCAAAGTAACCTACATAAATGAAAAAGGCAAAACCCGGAAAAAAACACTGAATGCAAAGGACGGAGGTTATTTCTGCGTGCAAGGGGAAGGAGGTGATATTTGCTATTACGGGCTGAAAACATACGGTGAAGCGATGAAGAAATTACAGAATCTGGATGATTTGAAATTCAACAATGCTTATTATTACTTGCTTTTGAAAAAAGAAAAAGGGATTATGCTGTTGCAGGATCCGGTGGAAACCCAAAAGTATGTAATTAAAATTGACACGGATGATAAGGGCCAAATGTTGGACAACCGTTCTGAAGAAAAATTATCGGAAAAGCTGGGAGATTATTTAAGTAAATGCCCGGAATTATCAAATGAGATCAAAAGCGGCGCAATTGACATAAAATCTGAAAATAATTTGTTCCAAGTAGTAGAAGAATATAGCCAATGCATTAAATAATAAACATTTAAAGCACTTTTAGCAATAAGTCCCACGAATTTCGTGGGACTTTAATTTTCTGTTAAATCAAAAAAAATACGTGTTTTCACGGATTGACTTTTTCAAATTAGGATGTTAATTTTGAAAAATATTTTAACAATCATTTAAGATTTGTATACTGTCAAATTCTAACTACCATGAAGAAAACACTACTTCCTTTCCTTTTTTATATTTCTGTACATATGAATATTTTTGCGCAAACCCCAGGTGGGGTAATAGGGAAAATATATTGGATATCTTCAGAAAATGACCAGAAGGCTTTATTTTTAAATAGTAAACAAAATATCAACTTCTATCCCTCAGCATCCATCAATGATAAAGATATCATTGATGAGATAAAATCTTCTAAAATTACAGATGAAGTTTCTGTATTTGTTGTATTGAAACCCTCATTTCCTCAACAAGAGTATCAGTTGGTAGACATAAATTCAGACCATCATTTGATTTCTCTCCAATCAGATAGGATTAAATCAAATGAAGATTTAAAAATAAAAAACTTTGACAGTGACAAGCCATATTTTCTTAATTACCTAGAGAGCTTTAAAGAGGAGGAATTAAGTAAAGAAGAAAGCAAGTCTTTGGGAGATTCGCTTCAACAAAAAAATTATCCCAATAAGTTCGAAGGAGATATTGCTGAAATCATTATTTACCCTAAAATATTATCTAAATTAAAAAAACGCAAGGTAGAAACATATCTGTCTTTAAAATATGGTATTTCATTACCATTGAGTTCGGATTATATAAACAGTCAAAATGATACTATTTGGAAAAATAATGAAAATAGAACTTTTAATTACCGGTTAACTGGAATTGGAAAAGATGTTAATGGAAACTTAGATCATAAGCAATCGACCAATGTTGACGATTTTCAATTTTTAACGATAGGATTAGGAGACAAGATCGAAGCGAAAAACAGATTAAATAAAAATAGCTGGCAAGATCTCAATTATCTACTTTGGGCAGATGATTCTGGAGAGATGGTATTTCAAACGAAAGAGCAAGCTCCAGAAGTATCCTTATTTGAAAGGACGTGGAGAACCAAATTGATAGGAGAAAATATACAATCGTATACTATTACGTTTTCTTTTGATACGGATTTAATTGAGGCCAAATCAGAGAGTAATGAAAGGCAAAAGGAAAGTTCCGATTCACATCCGGAACTTAAATATTGGTTGGTTTTTGATTCAGGCACCTCTGATGAACTTAACATTCAAACTGCTGAATTTATCCAATCAGTCAACATTCCAAGTGAAGGCGGACAGATTAATTTCTCAGGAATTCCATTAAAAGATCGAAACGAATCTTTTCTTTTTACCCTTGCCAAAGCGCCTGAAATGTTTGCATTAGTTGAAACAAGTGAAAATGAATGCCAATCCGATGCTCATTTGAAAATTATAGGAGGTGTCAAGCCTTATAAAATCGAATTTTATTCAGATACTAACCAAAAGTTTCCCGTACTTGAAAAATCTGAGAATCTATTTGATATTTTAAATTTAAAGGCAGGGAATTATACTTGTAAAATTATCGATTCTTTCGGTCAAATAGCTCAACAAAAAATATTTATCAAATCAGACATACAGAATTCTCTCATTCTTGAAGATGTTTTCCTGAAAGAGGGTGAATCTCGAATTATGGATTTAAATCAAACTCAAACAGACCCGCTTTCAGATATCGTTTGGATGAAAGATAACCAGGAGGTCGATTTTGGGGAAAGATTGATCCTAAGAGAAGAAGGCGAATATATTGTTAATTATACAACTGAAAAAGGCTGCCGGCAAACTACATCCTTTAAAGTCTATAAAGTCCCAGATGTTGAATGGTCCGGGATCTATCCTAATCCGGTGAAAATCAATGAACCTTTCTTTGTTAATCTTAAACAATTCTCAAATTCTGAAATACGTCTTACCATTCGTGATTTTTCAGGACGAGTAATTAAATCCAAAGTATTAGAAAAGGGACGTGAAATATATTCAGACACTTTCAGTCAACAAGGAACCTATACAATTTCAGTAGAAAATGTAAACGAAAAAGAAAACTATAAGATCATTATCAAATAACTAACTACCCAAGAATTAATTTATCATGAAAAACGTAAAAACTACTACAAATATTTTTCAAAAGAGAGGGTTTCGTATTGCTTATATTTTAACCTGTTTGAGTGTTTTCAATTTCACTTTTGCCATACCATTTTTACAAGCAAAAGAAGCCAAAGAACAGGTTGTGCAGCAACAAATAAGTATGTATTTGATGATGCTTGGTTCTTATTCGCAATCCCTTCAAAAAGACACTTATGTTTTAGAAGATATTTTTAAAAACATAAAAAATGGAAGATATATTTATGATTTAGAAAATGAGAACTTTTATAAAAAGAAAGACACAGATAAGAAGGTAATTCCTGCTTTACCTAAACACTTAGAGATTACATCATCATTACCGGAAAACATTGATACCCCTCCCCCTATCATGGCAGGTAAATTATCTTCACCGATGACTGTAAAACTGGCGACACCTTCTTCTGCAGGAAATCCTAAAGAGGGAGTAATTGGGATTTCGGCTGAATTTCCATATGACAACCCTTCAGACAATGTCTTTAAGGTAGATATGAGTGACTTGCCAACAGACGGGGAAGCTCTTTGGCTAAGTTATGATGTTTACGGAGTTGAGGGAATTTCAGGAGTTTCAACTTCTTTTAACAGCAACATCGCAACAGGAGGATATATGGTGAAATTGAATCAGGAATGGGAAACTGTACGTGAGCCGATTGATTTAAGCTCAATAAAGGAAGAAGGGAACTTCATACGTTTTTCGGTTCCTGAAAATGCAGGGTATAGTTATAAAATTAAAAATGTACATATTTATTCCGAGGCTATAGATGGAGATAAAGATATTTTATTGGCCGAATCACAAATAATCTTAGAAAAAAATGGTCAGACCTATCTGAAAGGTATTGTTAAAGATCCCTCTTATAAAAATATTTATGTTAACAATCGTTTTATTAAAACCCAAAAGAATGGAATTTTTGAAGGATTAGTCGATATTACCTCAAAAGACAAAGAAAACGGATATTTAGAGTTTAAAATTGTAAAGTATGACAATACTGTAATAACCAAACAAATATCGATTTCAGAGAACTTAAAAGAGGCTGATTTTTTATTTAATATTACCCCAATCCTTCCTACAATTGATAAGAGTTTTGGATCAGAAGAGTCAAAATTAGATGCATATGGCGCAACTGTTTATTTACCTTCTGGAGCATTGGATAAAGAGGCCTTTATTTCCATAACCGAATTGCGTTCTATTGATATTATGCCAATGGAGCCGGGAATGGCTAATGTCACCCTGAATCAAAAAGGATTTCGATTCCTGCCGCATGGCATAAAATTTTTGAAAGACGGAAAAGTTTCTATTCCTTATGATGCGAATTTAATTCCGGAGGGAAATTCTGTTGAAGATATAAGAACCTATTATTTTGATGAGGCAACCGGGCATTGGCAAGCTTTGGAGCTAGATAGTATTGACCAGCAAAACAAGCTGATCATTTCCAAGACTAATCACTTTACAGATATGATCAATGGGGTTATTCAAGTACCTGAATCACCTCAAACAAATGCTTTTGCCCCCACTATGATGAATGATGTGAAGGCAGCAGACCCGACTGCAGGTCTGAATCTCATGCAACCTCCTTCTGCTTCTCAGGATGGTGCCACTCACATTAGTTACCCCTTGAATATCCCGGCAGGAAGAAGAGGAATGCAGCCCAATCTTGCCATACAATATAACAGTGAAGGAGGAAACGGTTGGATGGGATTGGGTTGGAACATTTCAGTCCCTGCGATAACTCTTGATACAAGATGGGGAGTGCCGGAATTTGCCTCGCATGAGTCTGAGATTTATCTTTTGGCAGGTGAGCAATTGGTGTATCCTAAAACAAATGAAACAGATGATGCCCCATATTTACCACATAGACATACAATAGATGGAGATGGACTTTATGATACAAGTCATCCTCAGGCGCGAAATGGATCGGGGTCTAAAATATTTTACCTAAGGAAAGAAGGCAGCTTTACTAAAATTGAAAGATTGGGTAACAATCCGACTGCGTATTACTGGAAAGTTACGGCAACCGACGGAACAATCAGTTGGTATGGAGGGACGGAAACGGGAATTTCCTCAGCTTCTATTTTAAAAAATGATAATGGAAATATTGTACATTGGGGACTAACCAAAACCATTGATGTTTTTGGAAATAATATTCTCTATTCTTATAGCACAGTTTCTGATTTGGGAGGTAAACAACTTTATTTAAACCAAGTCAGTTATACAGGTAAGAATACAACGGCCGGTCCCTACATTGTAACTTTTAATCGGGATACAAGTATTGCCCGCCCTGATATTTCAATAAATGGCCGCTTAAAATTTAAACAGGTAGAAGCGAGAAGGTTAGATAATATTGAAGTCAAATACAACAGTAGTCTTATACGAAAATATAAATTTAATTACACTATAGGCCTGTTTAATAAATCCTTGTTAAAAGAAATTATTGAATACAATGAAGATAACATAGAGTCCCAAAAACATACTTTAAATTATCATGACGATATTACCAAAGGTGGGGGGGCATTATATACAACCCCTCAGACAGTAGCAGTGGGAGATATTGATCCAAGCTTTTTACTGAATATGGATAATATTCACATAGATGAGCTAACTCCTTCAAAATTAGGATCTCAGCAATCAACTAATTTAGGCTGGGAAATTTCGCCTTTTTTAGGTGGAGCCTCCCTTCTTTATATAGGAGGCAGTAAATTCTGGTGTATGACTTTAGGTACTAATATGTCTCAAAGTAAGACTGAAAATCGTGGAATGGTAATGATGACTGATATTGATGGTAATGGTATTGATGATATTGTATACAGAACGGAAAATGGTTTGAAATATGTTCCACGTTCTGTAAACCGGACACAGGATTTCAATGGGAATTTCACCTATTCCTATCCCATTCATCCAACTCAAAATCTAATGAGAACCGATGGTTATCAAATGCAAAGTTTTCTTTATTCGGATGGATATGCAAAAACAAAATATCTTGAAACGGGTGAGTTAAATACCGTTTTTCAATCTCACGTAGGATTTAAAAAATTTGAAACTAATTTAGATACTGATATATATTTTACTGACGGAAACGGTGACGGTCTCCCCGATATAGTAGATAATGGCGTCGTATATTTTAATAGAATACAAAACGGGGTACCCAAATTTAACACTTCCAGCGCTGAAACTCCTAACATGTTAATTGTCGCCTCAACTGCATTGGATGAGAGCGATTATGATCCACCAACGCCTGAAACAGGAGAAAAAAATTATGATGTAGTCAGAATGTGGCAAGCGCCTTATAGAGGAACTATAAAGATCAGTGATAATGTTCAGATACAGGGAAATTCACCTGACACTAGAATTATCTATTCAATTGAAACTGCTTATTTGGATAATCCAACCAGTCTTTATAGGTTGCAGTTATTGGATATTGCTGACCATTTATCTCATTCCTTTAATTTAGATACTAACCTTGGTGCAACGATACCTTTAGGTAATTCATCCTTACAAGGACAGTCAATTCATGTAGAAGCGGGGCAAAAGATTTTTTTCCGAATTCATAATTTAGGAGAATCCTCTGACGCGGTCAATTGGGATCCTGAAATTGAATTTCTTACCAGAGAAACAACATCGGAAGATGAATTCCCTTTAACCGATGAAAATAATTATTCTACGATTAATAGCAATTATTCCGATTCATTTCTACTGACAAATGACAATGATCTTGATCTTCCAGGCACAGGTAAAGTATATATAAACTGGGGTGATATCAGTATTTTATCACCCTCTGATGATGTAACCTATCAGATATTTAAAAGGATAAAATGGCCTAATGGAAACGTTGATGAGTCAACAGTATTTAAAAAGACATTCATTATGGGAGTGGATGATCTTTTTACAGACGCTGGTGGTATTGAGGTAGATATTGATAAAAAGGTTTATGGCGAAGGGGGTGTCATTGGTCTTTTTTTTCAGGTATATTCTGACTCTAATGTAAAATGGAAAGATTTGGAATGGAAACCGGTTGCAGTATATGATCCAGATGCCAATGCAGTAGCTCACGGTATTCCAGATACAAATATTACTGTGCATGTAACTGCGGATTATACAGCCCACGAAATGAATAATGGAAAAGGAGTTAATATAAAATCATATAGTAATTTAATCATAAAACCTAGAACAGGATGGGCAATACCCTCATCTTCTGCACAATATGGTATTTTGCCTAATACAAGTATCTCTCTCTCTTCTGCTAATAACGGATCTTTTTCTATGATTATAAAAAATAATAATCTTGTAATAGACAAAAGGACAGTTTCCATTATAGCCGGTAATGTCAGCTTACCTGATGACACTCCCATTATAGTATATACGGGTAACCTTAATACGGAAACAAATTATAAAAATGTTTCGGTTGAATTCTATGCTAACAATATAAACAATGCGAAGGTATTGGAGAATTACCTTTCTGCCAATGGTAATCAAGCAATTAGAATAGGTTATGACTGGACACAGCCGGCATCCAGTAACAAATATTATAAGTCAAGCGCTGTAAATGTCTTTTACAACAAATCCCCTTATGGGGCTATGGTCCATAACTGGGGACAATTCTTTTATAATGAAACTTTTGATGATCCGGCAGACAATATTCCTTCTGATTCTTACGGTAAGTTAATCAACTATAATTGGGTTGCAGATCCATTTTTACATATTAATATTACTCAATTGTTAACAGACTTAGGCATTGATATAAATGAAGACTATACGGAAGAAGAAGCAGAACAAATATTCTATGATACCATTCAGCCACCTGGTGGGGATGCTTCCGAGGCAGAGTGGGATGCTTATAATGAAGCAATGACGTTGATTTTTGAAGAATTAGCAAAACCCAGGCCTATTCTTTTTGCAAAAGCTTTAAGGAATGAAGATGGAGATAAAAAATGGATTGGATTTTTTTCTTCTCAGTACATAAAAAGCAATAGTTCTTATTTAGGAGACTTGGGTGACGTATGGGGTGAAACCTTTGAAGATCCAAATCCAGTTATTACGCCTATGCAGGCAGATTTGGAAACGGGTATGTACGGTATTCCCAAGAAAAGTAAAAGTGTTTCACATAGTAAAGCTTTCGGCGCAGGGAATCTTACTTACAGTATAAGTAAGAGTGGATTGGATGGCAAAGGTTATAGTCGATCTATAACGGATTTTATGGATATAAACGGTGACCGGTATCCAGATATAATATACCCTACTCAAACTCAGTTTACCACTATGACGGGAGGTCATAAAAGCGTACATAGTAGTGCTTGGGGACATATTACAGAAAGTGAAATCAAAAGCGAGGGTGCTACCAATAATTCTGGCTATCTGGATGCTGGAATCTTAAACTCTCCTGAAGCAAAAGGTATTGATGGAAGCTTTGCCGATCAAATAAATGCATATAATGAGACTTGTGAGTCATCAGGATCCAGCTCCAGCCAAAAGGTAAGCGTTTCCGGAAGTGTGAGGATAGGCATCGGTGTTGATTTAGGGGGTTATAGCAAAACAAATAAATATTGGGGAGATTTAAATGGCGATGGATTACCAGACCTGATAGAAAAATCAGGGTCTTCTTTTGGATTTAAACTTAATAAAGGCCAAACTTCTGCTTTTGGCTCAAATGAAACATTTGCAGGAATAACGGCTACTAAGTCAACACCGGGAGCTTTAAATTTGAGCATAGGGGCTTCAGGATCCATATCAAGCATGATGGATCAGATAGATAATCAACCTGATGATTTTGGCTTTTCTTTTAGCATTTCAGTTGGCGCATCTGCCAATACGGGTAATACTGATGTTAACATTCTTGATATCAATGGAGACGGATTAGTCGATTTGGTTAAATTGGTAGGAGATGATGAGTATAAAGTATATTTTAATAAAGGAAATGGATTTAACACAAATGGTTATGACCTAAAATACATTAGTGGAAGTCTGGATTTGGAAAAACAAACTCAGGATGTTTCCTTCAATGCAGGAGCTGATGCTAATCTATTTTTTGGGTTTCCAGTATTTTTTATCCTATGGGTTCCATTTATATATGTAAAATTTGGTGGAGGAGGCTCAATCCATGCATCTCTTACCAAATCAGATACTCAAAAATCCATACAGGATTTTGATGGAGATGGTTATCCTGATTTCATAGAAAAAAGTGGTGAATCAGTGAAGGTATATTATTCGAGAATAAGACGTTCCAACAAGCTTGCTTCTGTAACCAATCCATTAGGCGGGAAATTTGAACTGGATTATTCAGTAGTCGGAAATACCTATGAAATGCCACAAGGAAAATGGGTTTTAAGCAAAGTGACTGTAACGCCTAAGAATCCTTTCTTTACCGAAAAGAAAAACACAAAATATTTCAAATACGAGAATGGTTATTATGACCGTCGCGAAAGGGAATTTTATGGTTTTGAAACGGTAAAGACAATGGACCTGAAAGCAGGAACCAATCCCACAAATTACAGTCAGGTAGAAAATAACGCTTACCGTACCCAGATCAACCGTTACCATAATCGCAGCTATTTCCTAAAAGGCCTGCTCAAAGAATCCTATATTATAAAAGGGGGATTTACGAGTACTTCCGGTTATGGAAATATCCCAACATCCCAGCTCTTCACTAAGTCGGTAAATACCTATGTGCTGAATCCTCTGACGAACGATCATAAAAGAGACGATTCTGAAACTTTGCCATTGGATTTTGACACCGGTGGCTCAGAAGGACGGAACACGGCCGTCGTTACGCTTAAACAAACCGATAATTATGTTTATGAATTAACTTCAAATCCAAAGCATGCACAGCAGAAATTTGAATATGATGAATATGCCCGCATTGCTAAAATGGAGAATAAAGGTGATACATCAACGTCTGATGACGATTATGAAAGTACAGTTTCATATCATGACGATGCAGGATTACTTAATAAAAATATTCTCTCGGTTCCTGAAAAAATTGAAGTGAAAGTACCCGGCGCTAACGGTTATTTAAGAAAAAGAGAAACCGATAATATTGACCTGAATACAGGCGCCATTGGTACAATCAGTGCATATTATAAAGATGAAAACAACAATGAAGCATCGGCCCAAACCGATATGACTTATAATGCAGACGGTAACCTGAAAACCATTACATACCCGGAAAACGCAAACAGTAACCGCGTTAAACTTACTTATTCTTATGATACATTTATCAGGAATAATGTAACAGAAGTAGAAGATAATCTAGGGTATGGCTCATCTTCTGTCTACGAACCTAAGTATGGAAACATAACGCAAACGGAAGACACAAACGGTAATATCGTAAAATATAAGTATGACAAATCAGGTAGATTAGTTCAGGTCAACGGCCCAAAAGAACCTAATCAAAGTTCACAATACACAATTAAACTCGAATATCACCCTTTGGTTATTAACGATGCAGCTAACACAGCTATATATCCTTATGCAATTTCCAAACATTTTGATATCCAAAATCCGTCCAACCCGATTGAAACTTACACGCTTACCGATGGTGTCGGGCGTGTCATACAGGTAAAAAAGGACATAGATAATCAAACGCTTGGAACAACTGCTTCAAATGAAAAAATGTCCGTATCGGGTAAAATAGTAACCGATATCTATGGCAGGGCCATTGCACAATACCAGCCCTATTTTGAAAGCAAGAATAGTCCAACAAATCAATTATTGTTTTCGGGAGCTTCGCAGTTTGTATATCCTACCACTACCGAGTACGATGAGCTTGACCGTGTAAAGAAAGTTACGCTTCCGGCCAGCGGCCATACCACAACCATGACCTATACCCTGGCCAATGATGGATTTGCTCACAGACAGATGCGCACCCAGTCCGTGACCAAACAAAGCTCATCTGTCAACATCACAACCCAAACATTTACCGATGTCAACGGCCGGACTACTTCTGTTATGAACAAACTGACCGGAACAAACCCTGACGATATCTGGACAAAATATAAATACGATAATATCGGCCAGCTTGTACAGGTAATTGATGACGGCGGAAACATTATCGAAAGTGTTTACGACCTGCTGGGAAGAAGAGTGGAAATGACTCACCCCGATGCGGGAACCAATAAATACTGGTACGACCCTGTGGGCAACCTGATCAAAATGCAAACGCCAAACCTGCTTACTTACCCGGTAAGCAGCGCAGACCAGTTTATCAAATATACTTATGACGGGCTGAACAGGCTAACGGAAATAACCTATCCGCCGCTTCCGGCAACCGGTAATTTAAATAATGTAGCCTATTTTTATGGTGGTCCTAACGAAAGTACCCCCAACGCAATAGGAAAACTAATCATAAAACAGGACGCAACAGGTAAAGAGGAATTCGAATACGGCAATATGGGTGAGCTGACCAAAAGCACGCGGTATATAGTAGCACCCAACCTGCCGGACAGGAAATTTATCCATGAGTATGAATACGACAGTTGGAACCGATTGCAGAAGCTTATTTATCCGGATGGCGAAGCGGTTTTTTACACCTATGATCTGGGTGGAAACCTTTTGAAAATGACCGGGCAGAACGGCTCCAACCCCTATGATTACATCAAACAGATCACGTATGATGAGTTTGAGCAGCGTACCGCTATCAAATACGGGAACAACACGGTCAATACCTATGAATATTCGCCTGAATTAAGAAGGTTGCGTAACTCAGAAGCCAAACAACCAAACGGGGATTTATTATTTGATTTCATCTATGAGTATGACTACGTAGGGAACATAACCAATCTGAGGAGCCTGACAACCCCGGTGACCAATAAGATGGGAGGCTCCTATACCTTTGCCTACACTTACGACAATCTGAATCGCTTGAAAACTTCTAACGGTAGCTTTACAGGCTACAACGGTGCTTCACCACCGTCTTTTGAAGATCTTTCAGCAAATTATACTTTGACAATGTCGTATGATGCTTTACATAACATCACCAACAAGACCCAAAGCCATACACGTGACGGAGCCTCATTTGCAGACAATACTTATAACCACAACTACCACTATGCGAGTGGCACACCCCACAGGTTAAAAGATATACAATTGGGGACAACCTCAAACAGGGAGATTTTTAAATATGACAAAAACGGAAACATGACCGAACATGGAGGAGGAGATGACGACTGGGGCTATTTCTGGGATGAAAGCAACAGGCTTCGCTCTGCTGTGGAAAACGGGGTGAAAATGACCCACTTCATTTACGACGCAGCGGGGGAAAGAACCCTGAAAGCAATGGCAACATACCATGGACTTTATGAGAACGGTACACCAACAGATGAGGGCGCAACCCTGGGCGGCTATACTACTTACCCGAGCCCTTATGTAACGGTGGACTCCAAGTCCCAGTACACCAAGCATTATTTTGCAGGTACACAGCGTATAGCCAGCAAGCCGGCGGGAAGCGCTTCTGTATTCAATGTAATGGGAACCATAGGGGGCTTACAGGAACTAAAGGACAAACAGTTCCAGGATGCACAGGCGGTAGCCGACACCATAGGCATAGGTGAGCTTGATCTTGGGAATGATGCAGTAGATCCCGGAGACCCTCCTGTGAACATATACTCCATTTTCTACTTCCACTCTGACCATTTGGGAAGCAGTACAGTTTTAACAGATGCAAGTGGTTACGCATACCAATTATTCTTAAATTTACCGTTTGGTGAGACGATGGCCGAGCAGAGACGTTCAGGAACATTTAACAATGTTTATAAATTCAATGGGAAAGAGCTTGATGCAAATACCGGTTTGTATTATTATGGCGCGAGATATTATAATCCGAGGATAAGCAACTGGCTTTCTGTAGACCCGATTGCTCTTTGGCAACCCGTACAGGAAACACAACATTATATAGAAGGACAGCATAATGGCGGTTACTTCAACCCAAAAAATATGAGTGTTTACGGATATACTTATCAGAACCCGATTGTATATGTAGATCCGAATGGTAAGCAAAGTTATTTTGGAGCGTCTTTTTTAGCTGATGATTCTGAAACAAGAACTAAAATAGCACAAGCAATGGCTACTCCATTGAACTCCGATACAGGTCATTTAGTGTTGGATGGTATGGGATTGATTCCCGGTATCGGAGAAGGAGCAGACGTAGCTAATGGTATTTGGTACGCATTTGAAGGAGATTATGTAAATGCAGGATTATCTATTGGAGCTGCCGTACCTTTTGTTGGTTGGGGTGCCACAGGAGCAAAAGCTACTGTAAGAGCATTAAAACTATCTGATAATGCATTACATAGTGCTTCAGGCTTAATATATAAATTAGGAGGTCAATATGGTAATAGATTGACAAAAATGATAGAACATCATACTGTAAATAATTTAACCAGAGATTTTCATGGAATTTGGAATAAAAATATGTCAAATGGTGATATTGTAGAAACTGTGGATAATGCTTGGAATTATGTGAAGAAAAATAATATTCAAGGAACATTGCAAAGCAACGGAAATAGAGTCTATGATGTACCTATGGCAGGACAGGTAGGTACACAAGGAGGTAAATTAGGTAATGGAGGGGCTTTAAACAATGTCCGAATCATAGTGAAAGATGGAACGAGTGAGGTAATTACTGCCTTTCCCAAATAAGAATTGAGATGAGAGAAAATAGAAGAGAGTTAAGGAGCGAACCACGCTTATTTTTAATTAAAAACCTGTTATGTTGAAATGAAAAAAATAAATTTTGCTTTTGATAAAAATCCCAAACAATTTGGATATGATGATTTCATTTTTGAAATCTTAGAAAAAAAAATAAAGAAATCAGTTGATACATATTATTTTGCTTTGGATAATAATTTTATGGCAAATGATGAATCTCAAGTAAAGGTAATTTTAGCATTAATTAATTATTTAAATTTACTAATTGAAAAAATTAAAGGATTAGGAATAGATAATGTACAATTGTTATACCCTATTGATTTCAGTGATGAATATATTGGATTTCTTATAATTCAGAAAATTAACGAGGATAATCTAAAAATTAATTATGGAATCACTTCAGAAAAGTTTGGTTGGAGTTTTAATCCTTCTAAATCCGGTGAGTTTGATCAAAACATTAAAATAGAATACTTTGATAATTGGGATTATGTTATCTCTATTTCAGATTTTATCAATGATATAAATTTATCTATAAAGCAGATAAGTGGAAAATAATGCTTACCAGATTTTCTTAAATTTACCGTTTGGTGAAACATTCGCTGAACAGAGACGTTCTACATTTAACAATGTTTATAAATTCAACGGTAAGGAATTAGATGCCAATACAGGACTCTATTATTACGGTGCTAGGTACTACGGGTCATGTTTCAAAGATGTTGATTTGCAGTTTTACTAAAAAATAAAACCTGATTGTCAATAAATTAAACAAATAAAAAACGAAAAAGAGAATCAACCTACGGGTTGTTTTTCTATTTTTACAGTCCTTATACCTTCTAAAATGACTCAAAACTCAATCAGGTGTTCCAAATGTGTTGATGACCAAAGCACAATGGTCAGGAATGGAAAAACTGCTTATGGAAAACAACGTTTTATCTGTAAAAATTGCAAAAAATCAAGAGTTATAAGCTATACAAACAAAGCTTATCAGCCCCATCTGAACCAACAAATCATCACTCTGACGAAAGAAGGATTAGGCATCAGAAGCACCGCGAGAGTTTTGAAGATTTCACCCACAACATTGCTCAAAAGAATTATTTCAATTGCATCTAAAATCCAAAAACCCTTTATCAGCAAAGGGAAAATCTATGAAGTGGATGAATTGAGAACTT
>PJUF01001033.1_pt1 | contig 15736 bp, 12 predicted proteins | sample 1512191 | NCBI WGS metagenome assembly PJUF01 (sample SAMN08177673, study PRJNA422409) | Feces metagenome, whole genome shotgun sequencing project. | isolation source: Chicken feces (3) enriched on wood chips | host: Gallus gallus | place: USA: Madison | collected 2015-01-15 | reverse complement strand
ATTACTGTACTCAATGAAAAAGGTATTCCAACAGAAGTGGTAGCCGTACATTTAATTCCGCCCACGGCAGTAATGGGCCCCATGTCTGAAACGGAATGTAAAAAATTAATGCAGACATCGGAGTTTTACACAAAATACCAGGAAGCTGTAGATCCCATAAGTGCTTATGAAATTCTAACCCAAAGAATAGAAGAAAAAAGTGTATCTAATAACAATGCAGAACAGGCAACAAGTCCAACTTCAAGAAGTTCATCCCGCGTAGAAAAAAGCACCTTTGAAAAAGTAGTAAATGCACCTATCACCAGACAAATAGGCAGAGAAATTGTTAGAGGGCTGTTTGGGATGATAACCGGGAAGAAGACTTCTAAAAAGAAGAACTCATTTTTTGGCTTTTAAACAATAAATTTTAATTAATTTCGGGAAAATTTAATTTAAAACAATCATCTACTGATAAATTTAACAGCAACACAATTAATGAAAAAACCTACATTACTTATTTTAGCCGCCGGGATGGCAAGCCGTTACGGAAGCATGAAACAAATTGACGGCTTTGGTCCAAACGGAGAAACCATTATAGATTACTCTATTTATGATGCTATTAAGGCAGGATTTGGAAAAGTAACCTTCATCATCAAAGAAGAATTTAAAGAAAACTTCCAGTCTATTTTTGAAGAAAAACTAAAAGGAAAAGTAGAAACAGACTACGTTTTTCAGAATTTCGATTTAACAAAATACGGCATTCAGGAAGAAATATACAGAGAAAAGCCTTGGGGAACCGGACATGCTATTTTAGAAGCCAAAAACCAAATTAACGAACCATTTTGTGTGATCAACGCTGACGATTATTACGGTTACGACGCCTTTAAAAAAATGGCTGATTTCTTAATCAACGAAGCTTCTGATACAAAATACAGCATTGTGGGTTACAAAATTGGAAACACATTATCTGAAAACGGTGCTGTTTCAAGAGGTGTTTGCCAAACAGATAAAAACGGATATTTAAGCCAGATTAACGAAAGAACCAAAGTATACCCTGAAAACGGAAAAGTTTACTTTGAGGAAGATGGAGAGAAACATGAATTACCGGCAGATAATCCGGTATCTATGAATTTCTGGGGCTTCACTCCTTCTGTGTTTCCTATTACAGAAAAATTATTTGTAGAGTTTGCCAAAAACAATGCAGACAAACCAAAAGCAGAATTTTTTATTCCCTTAATTGCCGATGCTTTGGTAAAATCTGGAGAAGCGTCTTTTAAAGTTATCCCAACTGATGAAAAATGGTTTGGTGTTACTTTTAAAGAAGATAAACCCATCGTTCAGGAAAGCATCAATAAATTAATAAAAGACGGTGTTTACCCTGAAAAACTGTGGTAAACCACTTATAAAAGATACGAAAAAGCAACATGAAATATTGTTGCTTTTTTTGTTTTGGTGTATTAGAGATTTATAATCCGAATAAAGGAAAAATGTTAAGAGCAACTACCTATTGTAACGCTCAACAAAAAGCATTTTAAACGTATAGATGGCTTAAAAATATTTAGTTAATAAACGGTTAAAAGCTATATTTTATCTTACTTCTCAACATCTTTTAAAAAAAACGATTGTTTAACAACTATAACAATGAGATTTACATCCACCCTACAGCTATGATGCTATAAAGGAGATTTACCAACCAAATCATAATCCAAGCTGCTAATCACACAATTAATTTTTCCTACATTTGCACCCAAATGATTGCAATTAACGATTTAACCTTCCTGATTGGCTCCAGAGCCTTGTACGATGAAGCAAACTGGCATATTAAGCCGGGCGACCGTGTTGGCCTGATTGGAGCAAACGGAACAGGAAAATCTACACTTTTAAAACTGATTGTTGGGGAATATACACCTACATCGGGTACTATTTCTATGTCTAAAGACTTAAAAATAGGTTACCTCAATCAGGATTTGCTTTCTTACGATTCTCATCACAGCATTTTGCATGTGGCAATGGAAGCTTTTGAGCGCCAAAACCAATTGCATGATGAAATTGAGATCTTATTAAAGAAAATAGAGACAGATTATTCTGACGAAATACTACATAAATTAAGTGCTAAACAAGAAGAATTTGCCGCTTTAGACGGTTACAGCATTGAGTATAAAGCCAACGAAATTCTGGCAGGTTTAGGTTTCAGCGCAGAAGACCAGCATCGTCCGCTAAATACCTTTTCAGGAGGCTGGCGTATGCGTGTTATGCTCGCCAAAATATTATTACAAGACCCTGATATTTTACTACTGGATGAGCCTACCAACCATATGGACTTACCTTCCATCAAATGGTTAGAAAGTTACCTGATGGGTTTTGAAGGTGCCATTGTTATTGTTTCTCATGACAGATATTTCCTGGATAAAATTGTTAACAGAATAGTTGAATCCAGAAAAGGAAAACTGACCTCCTACGCCGGAAATTACACCTTTTATGTAGAAGAGAAAGAACTTAGGGCCGAAATACAACGTGGCGAATTTAAAAACCAACAAGCTAAAATAAAGCAGGAAGAGCGTTTAATAGAGCGCTTTAAAGCCAAGGCATCTAAAGCTAAAATGGCGCAATCTCGGATGAAAGCTTTAGAAAGAATGGACCGTGTAGAGGATGTTGACGATGATAACCCAACCGTAAATTTCCGTTTTAAATTTTCAAAGCCTTCTGGTCGACATGTCATCAAAATAGAGAGTGCGACAAAGAGTTATCCAACCATAGATATATTGGAAAACGCGGAAGCTGTTATTGAAAAAGGCGACAAAATAGCTTTGATTGGTGCAAACGGAAAAGGAAAATCTACACTTTTAAGAATTATTGCCGGCACAGAACATTTTGAAGGCAAATGCGAAACCGGCCATAACGTAACTACTACATTTTTTGCGCAGCACCAGCTGGAATCTTTGCATCTGGACAATTCTATGCTGGAAGAACTGCAAGCTTTTGCTCCCAAACATAGCGATACCGAATTACGTTCTTTACTGGGATGTTTTCTGTTTACCGGAGATGACGTTTTTAAGAAAATCAGGGTGCTCTCCGGAGGCGAAAAATCAAGAGTAGCGCTGGCTAAATCTTTAACTACAGATTCTAATTTTCTGATACTGGATGAGCCTACCAACCACCTCGACATCCAATCGGTAAACATACTTATTCAGGCCCTACAGCAATATGAAGGCACTTTGATAAGCGTATCTCACGACCGATATTTTTTAGCCAACGTAGCCAACAAGATTTGGTTTATAGAGGATAAAAAAATAAAAGAGTACCCTGGCACATACGAAGAATATGAAGAATGGCAAGCTGCCAGAGTAAAAAATATAGTTGTAGAAACACCTAAAAAAGAGAAGGCCAGAAAAGAAGAAGTTTCTCCAAAACCTGTTGCTGACGATAAAGCCAAAGTGCTAAAAAAGCTGAATGTACAATTGCAGAAACTGGAGGAAGAAGTTGAGTTAAAGAAGAAAGAAATTAGCAATTTAGAATCAGAAATGGCTAAAGAGGAAGTTTATAGTGATTCTGAAAAACTAAATACCGCCAATAACAGCTACACCAAAGCCCGTAAAGAATTGGAAGCTCTTCAGCAAGAATGGGAAAAACTGGCAGAAGAGATATTGATTTTGGAGGATTAATCTGCCATGAACAAGATTTACATTTATACTTCTGTTTTGTAAATAAACACTAAATTGGTGATATGTTAAAAATATCACCAATTTCTACAGGCATTTTTATATTACTCTTGTTGTCTTTACAGGTTTCCGCTCAAAAGAAACAAAAAAAAGAACGCCCTCAATTACTAAGAACGCCAAACTCGGAAGTGGTCTACAACGACTATACTTATATCCCCCAAATTAAGAGTGTAGAATTATACAATGTAGAAAAAGCGCAGTCTTTCCCCATTATCAGCCTTAAATCAACCGAGCAATTAATTTTAAAATTTGATGATTTACGTGGCGGAAATCGCAATTTATATTACACATTTGTACATTGCGATGCAGACTGGCAACCCTCTTCTTTAACGCCTATAGACTATCTGGAAAGCTTTAGCGAAGACCGCATTAACGATTACCGAATTTCCTTTAATACCTATCAGGTTTATACGCATTACGAGCTAAGAATCCCTAACCAAACGGTTATTCCAAAACTTTCGGGAAATTACCTGTTAAAAGTTTATGAAGACGGCGATGTAAACAGGCTGTTATTAAGCAAGCGTTTTTTTATAGTCAATCAAAAAGTAAATGTTGGTGCACAAATAGTACAATCAAATATAGTATCGGAAAGAGACAGACGTCAAAAAATCAACTTCACCATTTCGCATCCCGGTTTAGACATCCAAAATCCTTATCAGGAAATAAGGGCAATTGTAATGCAGAATAGCCGGGCAGACAAGCAAATGCTCAATAATCGGCCGCTATTTGTACGGAATAATCAGCTTATTTATAGCGATGTAAAAACTAACGATTTTAATGCAGGCAATGAATTTAGAAGGATAGATACCAGAAGTTTACGGTTTAAGTCGCAAACAACATACAATATCACGCTGGATTCTCTATACTATGTTGCCCTATACACCGACCCAAACTGGAACACATCTACTTATACCACCCAATATGATGAAAACGGAAATTTCTTTGTAATGAACCAGGATGGCCACACACCAGATTACGATGGCGATTACTCTTGGGTAGATTTCACTTTAAATGCAGAAAAACCTGATGCAAATGGCTATGCCTACATTGTTGGTAAGTTTAATAATTACCAAAAAAATGCGGAAAGTAGAATGGATTACGACTCTCAAAAAAAACAGTTTTACAAAAGAATGTTTATAAAACAAGGAGTAACCGATTACCACTATACATGGGCAGATTTTGAAGGAAAAATTATAAACGACGATGCTTTTGATGGAAGCTTCTTCGAAACAGAAAATGATTACCAGATTTTGGTTTATTACAGGGCTCCGGGTTCAAGATATGAAGAGCTGGTGGCTTACACTATATTAAACTCTGCGCAGAATAAGCGTTGATAATTCAGAAAGTAGAGCCTGGGAAATAGAAAGTAAAAATTAGAAATGAAAGCTAAAAACGTAAAAGAATCTTTAGTAATTATGAGTGAATTGGTATTGCCCAACGACACCAATATGCTTAATAACCTGATGGGCGGACGTTTACTGCATTGGATGGACGTTGCTGCAGGAATTTCTGCGCAAAGGCATTGCAATCATATTGCGGTTACGGCATCGGTAGATAATGTATCATTTAGAAACCCTATAAAATTGGGCGATGTGGTTACTATACAAGCCAAAGTTACCCGCTCTTTTAGCACATCTATGGAAGTACGCCTTACCGTTTATACAGAAAATATTCCGTCGGGCAGCCGGATAAAATCTAACGAAGCTTATTACACATTTGTTGCACTGGATAAGCATGGAAATAAAACAGTAGTGCCGGAAGTTATACCAGAAACGGAAGAAGAAAAAAAACTGTATGACGATGCTTTAAGACGCAGGCAATTGCGTTTAATACTGGCAGGAAAAATGTCTGCATCTGAAGCCACAGAACTTAAAGCCTTGTTTTCATAGCCTATGATGCCAAAGATTAAAAAACTAGTTAAAGAAAACATAGGCTTTCTGCTTATTTTATCCGTATCTCTGTTAATTCTGTTGAATTATGATGCGAGAACCTTATTCATCAATCAATTATTCAGATTAGGATTGTTTAGTCCGTCTACAACCGAGCGAAGTATTAAAACCGGAGACACAGCTATTTCTGAAACATTATTTAAAGATGAAAAGAGCAACATAGTTAAACTTGCAGATCTAAAAGGAAAAGTTGTCTTTATTAATTTTTGGGCTACCTGGTGCCCACCTTGTATAGCAGAAATGCCGTCTATACAAAAACTGTTTAACGAAACACAAGGAGAAAATATCACCTTTTTAATGGTTGATATTGATGGAGACCATAGCAAGGCTAAAGACTTTATGCTGAAGAAGAATTATACCTTACCTGTATATAGCCTGGCCTCTTCTATCTCTAAAGATATTTATAAAGGTTCTACACCAACAACTGTAATCTTGGATAAATCAGGACAAATAATTCATCACCATGTAGGTTTATCCAATTACGGGGATAAAAATTTTATTGATTTTATTACTGGTGCAGCAAGAAATTAGATAAAAAAAGGGCTCTTTTCAGAACCCTTTTAATGTAAACTAATCCAAACCACCTAATTCCAAATATTTTTTATACAGTTTCTTATACACCTCCACCTTATCTTGCTGAGGTTGGTATAAAGCATCAAACCCTGAAGACAAGGCCTGTTGAGCTGCTTCTAAATTAGGGTAAATACCTGCTGCAACCGCAGCAAACATAGCCGAGCCCAGTGCACAGGTTTGCTCACTAGTTGCAACCCTTATTTCCATATTGAACACATTAGACAGCACTTGCATTACATATGCCGATTTTTTAGAGATACCCCCTATCGCAATAACGCTATTTATCGTGATGCCTTCTTGCACAAATCTGTCGATAATTGCTTTAGAACCGAATGCTGTTGCTTCAACTAAAGCTTTAAACAAATGCGGGGCACCAGTACCTAAAGATAAGCCAGAAATACTACTTTTTAAGGTATGATTAACGTCTGGCGTTCTTCTCCCGTTTATCCAATCCAGCGCAACTACATCATCTTCTGTTACCGGTAATTCACTTGCCTTTTGGGTAAGATACGGCAATAGTTTATCACTAATTTTATTGAAATCATCTTCGCTCAAAATACCGGCAGATAGCTCTTTAAGCGGAACCATAAAGAGTTGCTTAAACCAATGGTAAAAATCTCCAAAAGCAGATTGCCCAGCCTCTAAACCTAACATTCCGGGGACAATAGAACCATCAACTTGCCCGCAAATACCATTTACCAAATGGCTAACGTGTTTTTCTAGTGGAGCAGTAACCATATCGCAGGTTGAAGTACCTATTACTTTAACCAAGGTATAAGGCTCAATACCAGCACCAACGGCACCAAAGTGAGCATCAAACGCACCTACCGCTACTACGGTATTTACAGGTAATCCTAGTTTTTCTGCCCACTCTTTAGTAATTGTGCCTGCTGGCGTATCAGAAGTATAAGTTTCTTTATACAACCTGTCTCTTAACCCAGCAAGTCCTTTATCCAGAGCTGTTAAAAATTCTTCAGAAGGCAATCCACCAAACTCCTCATTCCACATAGCCTTATGGCCAGCCGCACATCTGCTTCTTTTTAAAGTAAGCGGGTTGGTATTTCCAACAAGTAGCGCAGACATCCAATCACAGTGTTCTACCCATGAATAGGCTTTATTTGCTACCTTTTCGTCTACTCTTAAAATGTGGAGAATTTTAGACCAAAACCATTCTGACGAGTAGATGCCGCCAGAGTACCTGGTAAAATCTACTTCCCATTTTTGGGCTAAAGCGTTAATTTCGTCTGCCTCTGCATTTGCAGTATGGTCTTTCCACAATACAAACATAGCATTCGGGTTCTCTGCAAATTCAGGAAGTAAGGCTAAAGGCGTTCCATGCTCATCAACGGCAACCGGTGTAGAGCCTGTGGTATCAATAGCAATTCCTTTGATATTTGCTGCAACATCAGCCGAAACTTGTGATAAAACTTGTTTAATGGTAGCCTCCATCCCTTCGATATAATCTAATGGATGTTGCCTGAATTGAGAAGCCGCCGCATTGCAGTACTTCCCTGCTTTCCAACGCTGATAAGGATGAACAGCGGTAGCTAATTCTTTTCCATTGAGCGCATTAACTAATAACGCTCTCACAGAATCAGTACCGTAGTCTAAGCCTATTACATATTTTTCTGCCATACTATGCAAATTGTTTTCCTGCGTAATCTACGTTACCGCAGAAATGAATTTCTATACCTAATTCTGCTAAAGCTGCAGCTTTAATACGACATGCTTTATGTGCAGAAGCCTCATCATGGGCATATACTACATGAATATGATTGGCCTTATGACGAGCCATCATCTGGTCTCTGGTAACACCATCTAAAGTAGCATGCATAATTGGCCACTGCGGATTAGTTAATTTCCAGCGCCTTTCTGTTTCTTCCTGTGGCAAGGCTACAGATTTACCAACGCCTATATCGCAATGTAATTTATTATCCTGCACATATATTCTACTCCAAACAATATTTCCCGGTTTGCTTACCCCTCTTAAAGTACCGCCACCTTTTCTAAAGAACATAGCTGGCTGTCTCTTACTATCAGCACCCTCGTAACCGCCAATAAAATGTGCCGGTGGCGCTGCTCCAGAGATTAAAAACACCCATACAAAATCGTCTACACCGTTTCCTTTATAATGTTGCCCCCAACGTAAATCATGTAAAGTATTTTCTCCCGGCATCCCCAATTCTTTCCATAATTTATAAGTTACCAGAGCATCTATACCCGCACATTCATCTACTTCATTAAAATGAGGTAAAGCTTCTCCCGCAAATAGTTCTTTTCCAGTTTCGGAATATACTGGCGGACGATCCTGGTTATTTAATAAACCTTCAACCAAATCACTTGCAGGGGCTAAATCTTTTAAGCCTTGTTGATATTGAATACCAATAGTATCGCAACCAAACTCGTCTGCTATGCGCACTGCCGCAATGTACATTTTGCATTGTAACAGCGTTTGATTTCTGGTTAACTCCGTAGCCTCGTCGGTGCCCCAATCAAACTTCATTCCTTTAGCCAATAACCACTCTAATACTTTCTCTGCTTCTTTATCTTTAACTTCCAACATTTTAGCATATAAAGTAGACTGGCTTAAGCGTTCTTTAAAAATACCTGTTGCATGTAGTAAATCATCTGGAACGATAGCGTTAAACATACCCATACAACCTTCATCAAAGACACCCATGATAGCTTTTTCGTCTCTGAGTTTCTTACCAAAAGCTCTACCTTTTTGCTCGTCTTCGTTAGGAAGCGTAACAGCCTTTAATGAGATTACATGAGAGCTATCATGCTTGATATCGCCTGTGCTTAACCATTCTTTCAAGCCATTCAAAAAGAATTCATCGGTAAAATCTTCGCTCCAAAGTATGCTGTATTTTACGCCTGCTTTTGTTAAAGAACCAGTTAGATTAAGTGCACCTACTAATCCCGGAAACTCGCCACTCCAGTTAGCAACAATTAAAATTGGAGCTTTATGTGTTGTTAAACCCGCCAAAACGTGGTGACTATATTGCCAAACACTTTCGGCAACAATCAGCGGCATATGAGGATCTATGGTTTTAAACACTTCTATTCCCATTCTTTGAGAATCTATGAATCCGTGTTTCTTTACTTCGTCATAAGGATGTGCTCTTTTTACAGACCAACCTTCAGCTTCAAGAACTTTGCCTAGTTGGCTTTCCATCTCTGCTTGTGTTGGCCAGCAGCTTAAATTAGCTGAAAGACGTAAATCGCCGCTACAAACAAGGGCAACCTGATTTTCTTTATTCGTTGTCATATCGATATGTTTTATGAATGCTAAGGTTTATGAAATTTCAGAATCAGACAATATTTGTCATATATCCATTCTAAAAATCTCGCTTATACAAATATGTAAAGCTTAGGCTTTAAAAAGCTACGATTTTTTAGCTACTTTGTATGATATATTATCATATATTTTTTTATGCCCTTTTTTTTATCCTATATTTAGGATACGATTAAAACACCTAAATATAAAGACCATATTGTTACCTGGCAAGTAACATAATTACAAAGATATGAGACCGCATTTTCATAAGGTACCTATTAAGTTAGAGACCTCTTTCAGTATTAGAAATGATGTGCTTCCAAATTTTGGGACGGTATGGCATTATCATCCTGAACTAGAATTACATTATGTTAAAAGAGGTGAAGGCGTAAGATTTATAGGTGATAATATCAGCAACTTCTCTGCCGGTGAAATGATTCTACTGGGAGAGAATCTTCCTCATACCTGGCGGTGTAAAGACCAATATTTTGTTCCTAACGCCGGACTGGAGGTAGAAGCTACAGTAATTCATTTCTTGCCTCATTGCCTGGGTCAGGATTTTTTAACGCTTCCTGAGGCTTATCAAATACCCAAACTTTACGAAAGAGCAAGAGGTGGATTGGTAATTAAGGGAAAAACCAAGAGAAGAATTGAAGATTTAATGGAAGAGGCTTTGCATGCAGCCAACCTAAACAGGTTAACTGTTTTGCTTGCTATTTTGAGTACATTGGCAGAATCTGATGAATATGAAACCATAACATCTGCCCATGCTTTTAATACTACTAACAATATTGATACGGATAGGATAAATAAAATATGTACCTACACACTTACCAATTACCGAAACGATATTACTTTGGAAGAGATTGCAGCAATCAGCAATTTAAGTGTAACGTCTTTTTGCAGGTATTTTAAGCAGGTAACCAAAAAGACATACTATGATTTTTTAACAGAAATACGGGTAAGTCACGCTTGTCGTTTATTGATAGAAAACAATATGACTGTAGAGGCAATCTGTATGGAATGCGGTTTTAACAATGCTTCTAATTTCTACAGGCATTTTAAAAAGATTATTGGCAGTACGCCGGTAGAGTATAAACGCAAATATTTATTTACGTAAATTTTAGCCGTGTATTTACTTTAATATAAATACACGGCTATTTTATTGCCTGGCAATGGCCTTCTTATTACAGATCTAAAGAAAATATTTGAAGGAAATTACCTTTAGAGTTTTCAGTATAACGATTGTAAACTAATTTTTTCCCATCAGGCGACCACATTACTGCACTCGCTGGTTTAGTAGCATCCGCTACAGACTGTGTAAGCTGTCTGGTTTCTGCTGTTTCTATATGGGTTATAAATATGGCATTTTTTGCTACGTATGCTAAATACTTGCCATCAGGACTTATATTAACTCCGCTTTGTATATCAAACTCATTATTTGTGATTTGACTTTCCGGGCCTCCGTTAACAGAAACAGCATAAGCGTTTATAAATCCTTTTTTATCCTTAGAAAGGAATATAAGCGAAGAACCATCTGGAGTGCTGCGCAACCAATGACGAGGCCCCTGCACACCATTCATTAAATTAGTAAGTCGTCTTTGTTTTACACCTACAGGTATTCCCGGCCTGGTTTCCTCTGTGCCTTGCAAAGGATTTTCGCCTGCCCTGGTTAAATCTTCGGGCAAATCAACTATAAAAATTTCCGTTTTGGAATTTCCTTTAGCATCTCTTACGTTACCCTGAAAAGCCACTGCTTTTTTTACACGTTTTCCCTGGCTATTTATATATCCTTCTTTTCCAATCCAACATTCGTCAAAAGCCTTATCTATTTCATCCGTTTCTGGTGTTGGGTTTTCTTTCACTGCTGAAATAATTACCGAAAACATCTCTCCATTATTATTCTCTAAATCAGAATCTTGTCTTACGGAAACCTTTCCTGGAAACATCACTCCCACCGTTCTTAAATCTTGTATTGCGCTATTGTTCTTACTCAACTGTTCTATCACGTAGTCGTTGTAAGTAAATACAATCATTTCCCCATCTCCGCTCCAGGAATGTGCATGTGTACCGCCTCTTAATGCGCCCGCAGTAAAAGGTGGCACAACATCTCTTGCATCCATATAAATAGGATTTCCCGGATTATTTATATCAATGGCAACTCCCGTTCTTCGTGTAAAGCCATAAGGTTTCTCTTTGTTTGCGTTTCTGACACCTTGAATGAAGATAACCTTACTTTCTACCGGAGAAAATGTAGCTGCCCCTACACCTGGTCCATATTCCGTTTGGTTTTGAGTACGATAGAGTTCTTTCATTTCCCCTGTTTCCAAATTCACCATCTCTATAGACGGCGTACTCCCAATTTTACTATCATCATTCCGAGTATCGTAAACTACCCATTTCCCGTCTGCAGAGAATATCTGTGTATGATTTAATAAATGGCCTTTATCATCAAAGGTGATTTGCTTTTCCTTAATAAACATAGATTTCTTTGGTTTGAAAATGCATGAATTTAAGCCTAATAAAGAAAACAATAGGCCCAAATATGCTATTCTGATTATACTGTGATTATTTTGTTTTACAGGCATTAAATTTTATCCTAATAATTCTCTAAAGTAAGCATGTTAACTAAGAAAAACTATCATACCTATTAGCCTACATGTGTACTTTATTAACATCTATATGCGATAGTAAAAGCCTTAATAATGCAAACAACATCCTATATTTACAGAACTTAAAAAACAAACACTCAGTATACGCTGTTTAATAAAACATCGCAATTTCGTTAAATCATGAGATACTTCTTTTTACTTATTTGTCTTTCTATTTCATCTGTTTGTGTATTGGCACAAGAACGTCCGGTTTTAAATATAGAACTTACAAACTACCAATACCCTTTTAAAACTCAGTTTTTCCATTTTAAAAATCAGAACCAGAATTTAAAAATGGCATATATGGATGTAAACACGCCAGCAAAATCTAATACAAAGACAGTAGTATTACTACACGGCAAAAACTTTAACGGTGCTTACTGGAAGACTACCATACAAGATTTAACAAAAGAAGGCTATCGGGTAATCGTTCCAGATCAAATTGGCTTTGGTAAATCATCCAAACCTGTGGGTTATCAATTTACTTTTCAGCAATTGGCAATAAATACAAAAGCCTTATTAGACGAGCTTAAAGTGAGTGAAATTTACCTGTTAGGCCATTCTATGGGTGGCATGCTTGCAAGCAGATTTGCACTCATGTATCCGGAAATGGTAAAAAAACTGATTTTAGAAAATCCAATTGGATTAGAAGATTGGAAAACCGTAGCGCCTTATACATCTATAGATATACATTACCAAAACGAATTAAAAGCCAGTTACGAAAGCACCAAACAGTACCAATTAAGTTTCTATTACGATAATAAGTGGAAGCCGGAATATGATGAATGGGTTTATTTATTAACCGGATGGGTAAAGCACCCCGACTATCCGGTAGTTGCTATGAACAATGCACAAACCGCAGACATGATATTTACACAACCGGTGCTTTATGAATTCGGAAACATCAAAAGCCCTACCCTGCTTATTATTGGAACTAGAGACCGAACAGCTATTGGCAAGAACAATGTTAAAGACGAAAAAGTGAGAGCACAGATGGGGCAATACCAGAATTTGGGCAAAGTAGCGCAGCAAAAAATCCCTAACTCACAACTGGTAGAACTGGATGATGTAGGGCATCTTCCGCATATAGAAACTTTTGAAAGATTTATAGAGCCTCTGAAAGCATTTCTTAAAAACTAATAAATAACGATGAAAAATATTGGATTATTGGCATTTACGCTTTTAACGGCTATAAACATGCAAGCACAGGAGCTAAAACAGCTAGGCTACCGCCATGGCGACCAGAAATTAAATGGTTTAATTACAGCCAACGCTCAAAAAAACCAACCTGCCGTATTAATATTACCCGCATGGAAAGGCATTGACAACGAAGCTAAACAAGCAGCTTTAGATTTACAAAAAGCAGGCTACATAGCTTTAATTGCAGATATTTATGGAGAAGGTAACACACCGGCTGACAATGCTGCTGCCGCAAAAATGTCTGGACAATACAAACAGGATTATAAAGCGTATCAGCAGCGGATACAAGTAGCGCTGGATGAACTAAAAAAACAAGGCGCTGCACCTGATAAAATTGCCGTTATTGGCTACTGCTTTGGCGGAACGGGAGCTTTAGAGGCAGCCCGTGGCGGACTTCCGGTTGCTGGTGTAGTGTGTATTCACGGCAGTTTGGCAAAAGCATCAGATCGTCTTAACACTCCTATAAAAACTAAAATCCTGGTAGAACATCCGGCAGATGATGCCAGCGTAAGCAAAGAAGATTATGATAATCTGGTAAAGGAAATGAACGAAGGCAAAGCCGATTGGCAAATCATTACCTACGCCAATTCTAAACATACTTTTACCAATCCAGAATCTAATGATTATAATGCGGTAATGGCAAAAAGAGCCTGGCAACATACTTTACTTTTCCTTGATGAGATTTTAAAATAGATTCAGCAATTTAAGCACATGAACAAAGTAAAAATTAAGAATACCAATCTGGAAGTTGCTCCTATTAATTTTGGAGGAAATGTATTTGGCTGGACATTAGACGAAAAACAGTCGTTTAACATTTTAGACCAATTTGTGGCAGGTGGCTTCAATTTTATTGATACCGCAGATACTTACGCATGGTGGGTAAACGGGAAAGGCGGACAATCTGAAACAATCATCGGAAATTGGATAAAAGAACGCAACAACCGCCAAAACCTGGTTATTGCCACCAAAGTAGGTTCAGAAACCAAAGAACATGGTTTTGATATTAGCAAGAAACATATTTTAAAATCTGTAGACCAATCTTTACAGCGTCTGAACACAGATTATATCGATTTATATTATACGCATTTTGATGATAATCAAACGCCTATAGAAGAAACCCTGTCGGCTTATGATGAAATTATTAAAGCTGGAAAGGTACGCTACATTGCCGCATCCAATTTATCTCCGCAAAGGTTAACAGCCTCTTTTGAAATAGCAGAAAAAAACAGTTTACCTAAATATGTGGCTTTACAGCCTCATTACAATTTACTGGAACGCCAAACTTTTGAAAATGATTATGCTCCTTTGGTAGAAAAGTATAATCTCAGCGTATTTCCATACTGGGCATTAGCGTCTGGCTTCCTAACAGGAAAATACAGAAAAGAAGAAGATTTTAACAAAAGCCAAAGAGGAGGAAGCGTAAAAAAATACCTTAATGAAAAAGGTAAAGCCATTTTAGCCGCTTTAGATAAAACTGCAGAAAAACATAACAGCAACCCAACTTCCATTGCTCTTGCCTGGTTATTGGCAAATCCGCTAATTACGGCTCCTATTGTAAGTGCAACTAACGAAAACCAGTTGCAGACTTTATTGGAGGCTCCTACAATAAAATTAGATAAAGAAGATTTAGAAATATTGAATATTTATTAATTGACAAAACTACCTTAACTCGGGCTATTGGTAGTTCCGAATAAAACTTCGCAACTACCAATAGCTTCTACTACAACAAAACACTAATTCTTTCGGCTGCCGCTAAACCTAGCTTGATAAAAGAATTACGTAGTTCATCAGAATATCTAAAAGCTGGCATGTAAATACTTAAGGCAGCCATAGGTTTTCCGCCTTTATAAATCGGTACAGCAAAACCAATTACCTGCACACTGTCTTCAATTAAAACGTAACCTGTTTTTCTGATTTTTTCTATCTGCATAAAAAAATCCTTTTCGGTTTTAATTTCTGGCCATACATCTGTATTTGGCAATCCATAAGTTTGCAGGTAAACATCTAAAAAATCTTTATGCTGCATGGCCAGCAACATTCTTCCGCTAGAAGTGTCGTAAATATCTTTTGTATCAGGAGTTTGCGCCTGCACTTGCTGATTAGATAGCTTTTTACAAATCACTTTTCGCACATTCTTCTGCAATACGGCAATTAAAGTATTTTCGTTTAAAACCTCTGTCAACTTCTCAAGTTCTGCATTTCCTACCCTTATCAATTGCTGTTGTACAGGATGAGTGTTTAACAAACACTCTACTTGTTTACCCAACACATAGCCCTTTTGCCCTTCTGTCTTTACAAGATAACCTCTTTCTGCCAGTGTTCTTACAATATTTGCACAGGTACTGGATTGTATTTTTGCTGCTGTTGCAATTGCACCCAGTAGCT
>PJUF01001030.1_pt1 | contig 15769 bp, 15 predicted proteins | sample 1512191 | NCBI WGS metagenome assembly PJUF01 (sample SAMN08177673, study PRJNA422409) | Feces metagenome, whole genome shotgun sequencing project. | isolation source: Chicken feces (3) enriched on wood chips | host: Gallus gallus | place: USA: Madison | collected 2015-01-15 | reverse complement strand
GGTCTCTCAAGGACCAATGACGATTAAAAATCTTACTCCCTCTCTCGCTGTATCCTAAATGAAATACAAAATTATATTCTGTCTCTTTAATTCCTATAACTTTTCTACAAACTTACGATGACGGTTTTTTTATAACATCTAACATCTAACATCTATAATCTATCATCTAACATCTATCATCTAATTTACTATCTTTGAAACCATGAGAATTTTAATGGTATGCCTGGGCAATATTTGTCGTTCTCCATTAGCACATGGGATTTTAGAACATAAGGTAAAAGAGGCGGGCTTGGATTGGGAGATTGATTCTGCTGGTACAGGTGATTGGCATATTGGACATGCCCCCGATAAAAGATCGGTACAGGTTGCAAAAGACCATGGCATCGATATCTCCATGCAACGTGCGCAGTTCTTCATTCCTGATCTATTCGAAGCTTATGATCGTGTTTTAGTCATGGATAGACAGAACTATAAAGATGTTATTGCCCAGACTGAAAACCAGGAGCATAGAGATAAAGTCACCTTATTCTTGGATAATGACATCGTTCCGGATCCTTATTATGATTCCAACATGTTCAAGCCGGTTTTTGACCTGATCGAAAAACGTTGCCAACAGCTGATTGCTGAATGGCGATAATACGATTTAATATCAGCAAAAGGTCTAAAAACCGATTTAACATCAGCTAAAGACCATTTACAAAAAGATTTCAAATGCAAGCAGCAGAAATAAATACCAAATGGAAACACCTTCAGCAAGTCATTGCTGATCGATTTGAAATGGATACGCCAGATATCAAGATCATGCTTTTCTTGATCGGGGTGCAGGAATTGGGAAAGGGACCTCAAGCCTTTTCAAAAAGAGAAAAAGAGGAATTGATGCATATCGCCAATTGCCGATTGTTTAGTAGTTTGGGCTTTTATGAATTGGAAGGATCAGATGAACAAGGTTGGCCGCATTGGAAATTGATAAAACCCATTCCGAATTATACCCTCATGGAACAAGAGATGATCATCAAATCCTTGGTCATTGACTATTTTGAAGAACAAAATATAATCTAAAGAAGAACAAAATATATGAAGAGATTACTGTTTTTATGCGCATTATTCTTAGGGATTTCCTTTGCGCAGGCACAAACGCCTCAATATTATTATGTGGAAATCAAGACCAATAAAGGCGATGCGCTTTTAAAACTCTATAATGAGACCCGAAAACATCGGGACAATTTTGTGAAATTGGTTAGAGAGGGATATTATGATTCCCTCATGTTTCACAGAGTGATCAACAACTTCATGATTCAAGGTGGAGATCCAGACTCTCGTTACGCAGCCAGCAGACAAAAACTGGGCGAAGGTGGTCCAGATTATAAGATCCCTGCGGAGATCCAGCCAGAATTGATCCATAAAAAAGGAACCATTGGTGCGGCGAGGGATAACAATCCAGCCAAAGAATCCGCAGCATCTCAGTTTTACCTGGTTCAGGGACGCGTATTTTCACAAGCAGCCTTAGACTCCTTGGAAAAATTTAGATTAAAGGGGGTAAAACTTACGCCTTTACAACGCCAGACCTATTCCACCATTGGTGGTACGCCACATCTGGATGGAAACTATACTGTTTTTGGTGAATTATTGCGTGGTGTAGATATGGTCGACAAGGTTGCTATCGTAAAAACAGATAGTAATGATCGTCCTTTGGATGATGTTCGTTTTGCGATGCGCGTGCTGAATAAAAGAGAAGCTCAGGATCTAGAGCGCGAATTACAGGGATTGCCACCTAAAAAAGGCTTGTTCAGAAAAATATTCGGCTCCAAAGGACCTTATAAACTTCCGTAAAATGAAGATATTAACCTATAATGTAAACGGTATCCGCGCAGCGCTTAAAAAAGGCTGGTTGGAATGGTTAAAACTCGAGAATCCTGATGTCATCTGTATCCAGGAGATCAAAGCAAGTCCTGATCAGGTTCCAGAGATCGTATTACTGGAGGAAATGGGCTATGAACATTACTGGTATCCGGCACAGAAAAAAGGTTATAGTGGGACGGCCATTTTCACCAAAATAACGCCTAAGCATATTGAATACGGCTGTGGTCATGAAGATTATGATTTTGAGGGAAGAGTGATCCGTGCCGATTTTGATAAGGCATCCGTGATGAGTGTTTATTTTCCATCGGGAACCACTGGGGATGTTAGACAGGATTTTAAATATAAATTTCTTGATGATTTTCAGCTGTATTCGAATGAGCTATTAAAAGAGAAACCAAACTTGGTGGTTTGTGGTGATTTTAATATCTGTCACCGCGCCATCGATATTCACAATCCAAAATCCAATGCCAATAGTTCGGGATTCCTTCCTGCCGAAAGAGAATGGATGGAAAACTTTATCAATTCGGGATATATAGATTCCTTCAGGCACCTGAATCCTGATCCGCATCATTATACCTGGTGGTCTTATCGTGCGGGAGCCAGAGGTAAAAACCTGGGCTGGCGCATCGATTACAATATGGTCTCCAATGGCTTAAAAGATAGTATCGTTTCTTCTAGAATCCTTCCATCTGCGGTTCATTCCGACCATTGTCCAGTAGAATTGGTATTGGCTTAATCATATTCCGAAGAGCGGAATCCAACAGATATTTAAACAGACCTTAGGGTCTGTTTTTTGTTTTTAAGGATTTTTCTCGTTAAATTAGTTTTTATGAACAAATCCTTCATCCTGATTTGCTTAGGGTTAGCCGTATTTCTGCTGCTGCTTTCAGGCTTCCAATTATACGCCCAGTATAAAGGAGGTGAAGGTTTGTCATTTTCTGATTTTCTTGTCCCCAGCTCGCTGCTGCTCTCTTGTATTGTTTTTATCAATCTCTGGAGAACCTATAAGCAGCAATCTGCTGGTTAAGCTATGCTTTTCTAAAAATCAACCCTAAATTTTATTCATGAAAAAGCCAATTTTAGTCATAAAATTTGGTTCGGCTTCCATTACCAATCAAGGTGAGGTGGATGATCGGATCGTGTTGGAGATTGCCCGACAATGTGCGCAACTTCAATCAACCTATAATATCGTATTAGTTTCTTCGGGTGCGGTTGCTGCCGGCAAGCGATTTATTCCGAAATATACCGGCACTTTGTCGCAGCGGAAAGCCGCAGCAGCCATTGGAAACCCCTTATTGGTCATGACCTATGCCTCCTTTTTTCGTCCCTATAAAATAGCCTTGGCCCAAAGCTTATGCGAAAGATATCATTTTTCCAATCGGAATCAATTCCTGCAATTGAAAAGTACCTACGAAACCCTTTGGAAAAACAATGTGATCCCCATCGCCAATGAAAACGATGTGGTGAGCAATAAAGAATTGAAATTCTCCGACAATGATGAACTGGCTACCCTAATCGCAGTAGGATTTGGGGCAGAAAAACTGCTATTCAGCACTTCCGTACCAGGGGTTCTAAATGAAAGTGGTGAGGTTATCCCGCAGATCGATAAGATTGATCGCTCAATTTTGGCTCTGCCAAGCAAGGGAGTTTCTGATGTCGGTTTGGGTGGTATGGTTTCCAAATTGAACTTTTCCAGAATGGCTACACAGATGGGAATTGAAGTGGTTATTTTTTCTATGGAAAAGGAGAATGGACTGCTTAAGGCCGTTCGAGGTGAAAACGGTACGGTATGCTTACCCCAGAAAAAACAATTATCCTCCAAGAAAAAATGGTTGGCAAGTGGGAGTTTGATCTCGGGTTTGATTCAGGTAGATGATGGCGCTATTGAAGCGATCCTGAAAAGGAAAAGTTTATTGGCTGTTGGGATTAAGAAGGTTGTTCAGGATTTTGTAGTAGGGGAAGTTTTTCAGATTATGGATGAACAGCAAGTGGTCCATGCGGTCGGAAAATCCAGAATTGATTCTGTTAGCCTGATGCACAAGGATGGATTGAAATCAAGGGAGGGACTTCGGAATCTGGAAATTGCTCATGCAGACGATATCGTACTGTTATAGGCAGCAAAAGGTTATGTCAAAAAAGAAGAATGATGAAAAACTTAGAAAAAGAAGATAAAGTAGGAATACAAGCGGAACTGGAACAGGCTAGGCAAGCTAAAATAGGTATGGCTAGCATGTCAAATGCGGATAGACAGGAGATTTTGAAAAAAATTGCTTCAAGTCTTTTAATAAACAAGCAGCGCATCATCCAAGAAAATCAGAAGGATTTGGTAAAATTGGATATTTCGGATCCAAAACGAGATAGGTTGTTCTTGGATGAGGTCAGAATAGAACAGATGGCAAGTAGTGTTTTGGAAGTGTCGGGATTGGAGGATCCAACAGGTCAGGTGCTTTTGGAAAGGGAGCTTCCAAATGGATTATTGGTCCGTAAAGAAACAGTTGCCCTCGGGGTCATAGGGGTCATCTATGAATCCAGGCCAAATGTGACCATTGATGTAGCCAGCCTTTGTTTGAGGTCTGCGAATGTCTGTTTATTGCGGGGAGGCTCAGATGCTTGGTGCAGTAATTCCTGTTTGGTTGAAATCCTTAAGGAGGTACTGGTCTGTTCTGGTTGTAATCCCCATTTTGTTCAATTGCTTCCCGTGGAGCGGGAATACGTGGACGACCTGTTGCATGCGCGTTCCTATGTCGATCTGATTATCCCAAGAGGGTCGCAAAGTCTGATCAATTATGTAAGAGAGCATGCTAAAGTACCTGTGATTGAAACCGGAGCAGGCGTATGCCATACCTACGTGGATGAAACAGCTGACCTGGATATGGCTGCCAATATCATTGCCAATGCCAAAATTTCAAGGCCTTCCGTATGCAATGCCCTTGATACTATCTTAGTCGATGCGGTCGTTTTGAATGGCTTACTGGAACGCTTGGTTCCAAAATTTGAAAGCGCGAAGGTTGAAGTATTGGCAGATTCAATATCCTATCCTGTTTGGAAATCCTTTGCTTACCAGCAACTGGGAAAAGCTACGGAAGACGATTTTGGAAGAGAATTTCTTGATCTGATCTGTTCCATGAAAGTCGTGAATGGGCTTGAAGAGGCATTAGACCATATTGCACACCATTCATCCAAGCATTCGGAATGCATTGTCTCTCAAAATCCCAAAAATATTGCGACATTTATGAAGATGGTCGATGCAGCAGCAGTATATGCCAACGCTTCCACGAGATTTACAGATGGGGGAATGTTCGGTTTAGGGGCAGAAATTGGTATTTCTACACAGAAGCTGCATGCCAGGGGACCATTTGCACTGGAAAAACTAGTATGTGAAAAATGGTTTATTAATGGAGAAGGACAAATTAGATAATTATGGGAATACGATATGAAAAGGATACGATCCTGAATTGGATCAATGAGATGGGTAAATTTTTACGCTTATTGGTAGAAAAGAATGAGCAATTGCAAATCTTAACGACAGATGAGTTCAACCAAGAAGGATATTTACATTTTTTTAATAAGGATAGGGCATTTTTCGTCGAAAATGACCTTAAATCCTTAGCGGATTTTGTTGCTGGCTTGGAGATCGAACAGATTAGACCCCTTGCGCAGCTATTAATGTATGATGGTTTGATGTCTGATGATCAGGATCTCTTGAAAAAATCAAAATTTTTATTCGAATTGAACATGAAAAAGTCCGGAGCTTTTTCATTTGATGATTATAATTATTTAAGCCTTATCGAGAATCGATTGAAATAAGTTGTTTTAACACCGATTGGAATAACCTCGAGGAATCGAGGTTATTTTTTTGGCTAGGATTTAATAAATCAAAAAAATTATGGGTGAATATTATTTAATTAGGCCAAATTTTTTACAATTAGAAAGATGATTAGTAATTAAATTATCAAGCAACAGTAATATTATTAATATTTATCATAATAAAACTGATTAAATCATAGTGTTTTAATAAAAAACATTAAAAAAAATAAAAAATTCAATTTATTGTTAAGCATATGTTAAAAAAATACATTATGTTTGAGATGTGGAAATTATGCTAATTATGAAAGTTCAGGATTAACCACCCAGGACTAACCAAAAAGCAATTATTTAACAAACTCAAACAATTATTATGAAACAAAAATTACTCAGTTTTATTCTGCTGTGTGTCCTATTTATAGGTGTTGCTCATGCACAGAGTCGTCAGGTGAGTGGAAGGGTTACTTCTCAAGCTGACGGAAATCCAATTCAAAGTGTTTCAGTTCTTGTACAAGGAACAAATGTTGGAACACAAACAGGTGCTGATGGTTCCTACACTATTCAAGTATCTGAAGGCTCATCTTTAATTTTTAGATATGTTGGGTATTTAGAAAGAATCATTAAAGTTGGTGCCTCAAATTCAATTAATGTTTCTCTGCAACCAGAAGAAGGATCTATCGATGAAGTCGTAGTAGTAGGTTATGGTTCAGGAACTGCAATCGGCTCAATAGTTGGATCCAAGAAAACAATTGCTTCTAAAGATATTGGTGGAAGACCAACAGCGAATGCAATAGAGGCTCTACAAGGAAAAGTGCCGGGTTTAGCTGTGTATACGAGCAATGGAGAACCCTCCGCTACGCAATCTATTAGGTTGCATGGATCTGGATCATTAGGAGCAAGTTCAACTCCATTGTTCGTTGTAGATGGTATTCCTGTTGGAGTTGGAACCATTGTATCTACTAACCCTGAAGATTGGGAAAGTATCACTGTACTTAAAGATGCTTCTGCTACTTCAATTTATGGATCACGTGCAGCAAATGGAGTTATTTATTTCAAGTCAAAAAGAGGAAGAATAGGAGAAAGGGCTACAATTACTGCTAGAGCAATGAAGGGATTCAATAATTTATCTTCTAAAACAGTAATTGATCAGATGATGAATACTGAAGAGCTTCAAGCTTTATGGTTAGAAACTGGATATAGGACTCAGGCACAAATTGATGAGATAAATTCTACATATGGTGGAAATGATACTAAATGGGGAGACTATTATTATAAAAATAATACTGCATTAGATCAATATGATCTTACTATTTCTGGAGGTTCAGATAAAACACAATACTTTATTAGTTCGTCTTATTATGATCAAGAAGGATTAATGTACCGTTCCAATTATGATCGAATTAATTTAAGAAGTAATATACAATCAAAATTAAATGATTGGATGAATATTGGTGTAAACCTATTAGGTGGGTATGATAAGAGAATGTTAAACCAATATGGCTCAAATAATACAAATGGTGGTTTAGCACTTTTAGCTCTTCCATGGTATTCACCTTTTGATAAGGATGGTGTTGAATATTATGAAACACAAATTCCTGGATTAGCTAGATACACCCCAAAATATTTAGCAGATAAAATGCCTGAAGTAGGGAGAAATAAAACATTTGCTCCTACATTATATGTAGAATTTAAACCATATAAAGGGTTAACGCTTAAATCTCAAGCGGGTATGGATTATTATGACTATAGATATTCTTATAATAGGTTGCCTTCATATTTAAGTAATATTAATAATGGTACTGCTACTGAGGAATATCAACAGGGTGTAACCAAGACAATGACTAATACAATTGATTATCGGACATTAATCAATGGAGTTCATGATTTATCTGCTTTAATTGGTCAAGAATCAACTGATTATGATTATTCGTCATTTTCAGCAAACGGTTCAGGATTAACAGATGACCGCTTAATATTGTTGGGTAACACAATTGGAACTGGAAGGGGTGTTGGTCAAGATAAATCAGAATATGCATATAATTCTTTCTTTGGTCGTTTAGGATACGCTTACAATGCAAAGTATTATTTGGATTTAACATTGAGGAATGATGCTTCTTCAAGGTTTGGTAAAGATAATAGGAATGCAACGTTTTGGTCTGTTGGAGGAATGTGGAAAGCAAAATCTGAAGCGTTCTTATCTGAAGTAGATTGGTTAACAGATCTAAACGTGCGAGCAAGTATTGGTACTCAAGGTAACTCCTCCATTGGAAATTATCAAGCATTGGCTACAGTAGGTAATGTAAATTATAATTCAGAATCAGCTTGGGGGATATCTTCTCCAGGAAACCCAGCTTTAGCATGGGAACAACAAACAAAGGCTACTGTAGGAGTTGCTACTACTTTATTTAATAAGGTAAATTTAGAAGTTGAGCTATACAAACGCGTTACAGATAATATGTTAGTATCAGTACCATATCCATTTACTTCAGGATTTTCGGATGTCACTGCGAATGTTGGCTCATTAGAAAACAAAGGTATTGATGTTGATTTTTCAGTTAATCTTTTTAATTCAAGAGATTATTATTTTACCCCATATGTGAACTTTAATTATAATGCTCAGAAAATTACAGAATTATTTCAAGGTAAGGACTATTGGATTGTACCTAATACAGGAGTGAGTTGGGCAGTTGGAAAACCGGTTGAGTTTTTATATCCTGTCCAAGCAGGTGTAAATCCAGAAACTGGTTTAATGCAATGGTATGTGCCTGGAGAAAATATAACTGAATCAAATTTTGATCCTAATAATGTGACAAGTGTATTTAGTTCTGCTGGATTACAACAAAGTACAGGTAAAAAACGCCATGCCCCATTTGTTGGTGGATTTGGTTTTACATCAGGATATAAAGGATTTTATGTGGACCTTGAATTTGTATTTGCTCAAGGTAAATATTTAATCAATAACGATATGTATTTTTATGCAAATCCATATAACTTTAGAGGTTATAATCAAGTTAAAGGTGTAACTGATTACTGGAAAAAACCAGGTGATATTACAAAATATCCAAAATATGGTCAAACAAATCAATTTGATGATGGACTATTAGAAAACGCCTCTTTCTTAAGACTAAAAGGATTGAGAGTTGGATATAACATTCCAAAATCAGTTATTGACAAACAACAATTCTTTAGAAATGCTAGAATATTTTATATAGGAAGAAATTTGTGGACTGCTACAAAATATACAGGTCCTGACCCAGAAGTTGATTCCAACTTAGCATTAGGTGTTAATCCAAATACTAAACAATCTTCGTTTGGTATTGAACTTCAGTTCTAATTAATGATAATATTACTATGAAATTAAGAAAATATTTAGCGATAAGTGTGTTAGCAGTGGGATTATTAAGCTCTTGTGATCTTGACTTAGCACCCTATAATGCAATTGATACTTCCCTTGCATTTACTTCTGTTGCAGATGCACAAAAATGGGATACGAAATTTTATGCGGATTTGCGTGGAAGAGTTTATGGACATTATATTATGTCTCCAGACATTCAGGCTGATCAATTAAATGCTACTGCAGATTATGGAAATAATTATGGAGCTGTACATAGATGGTCAGACTTAATAGCTGATAATTATCAAGTAAGAGATGTTTGGCAAGGCTATTACAGTGCGTTGAATAATGTTAATGCGGCAATTCAAGGTTTTGCTACTATTTCTCCAAAGACTGATGCGGAGGCTGAAAATTTAAAGAAATATATAGGTGATGCACATTTGGCAAGAGCTTATTATTATTACATGTTAGTTAATAGATACGCAAAAGCATATAATGCTTCAACTGCCGCATCCGATTTAGGAGTTCCTCTAGTTCTAGTTCCTGATTTAAATGGAACGCCTAGTCGATCTACTGTTAAGGAAGTTTATGATCAGATTTTAGCTGATTTAGCAATTGCCAAATCAAATTTATCCACTGTAGTTGGCAAGGTTAATGCTGATAAATTTAATAAGGATGTTGTGTCCGCCCTTGAAGCCAAAATTATGTTATCTATGGGTAATTGGGATTCAGCTAAAACTGCAGCTGAAACATTAATAAATTCAGGGACTTATAAACTCTATACGACTGCTGCTGATGTGAAAAAAATGTGGCATGAGGATGCGCCTAATGAAACAATTTTTGCCCCATTTGTATCAATGAATGAAGGAGCTAATACGAATACTATTTATATTGGCTATAATGCAAACGATAAAAAATATCGTCCATTTTTCATCCCTTCAAAATGGGTAATTGATTATTATGCAGATTCAGATTTTAGAAAAAATGCTTATTTCCTAAAAGATGCAACTATTAATCAAGGAGGAAAAGACTATAAAGGCACGATAGTTAATAAATACCCTGGAAATCCCGCCTTATATACAGGGGTAACAAACTATCTACATGCTCCAAAAGTTTTTAGAATTGCAGAGATGTATTTAATTGCTTCTGAGGCATCATTTAGAGCTAATCCTTCAAATACACAAGCTGCTCTTAGCCATTTGAATGCATTAAGAACAGCTCGTGGATTAGATGCTTTAACAGGATTATCTGGCAATGCTTTATTTACTGAGATTAAGGCAGAACGTTTTAGAGAGTTAGCTTTTGAAGGTCAACGATTAGATGATTTGAAACGCTGGGGTGAAGGTTTTACTAGAAGAGATAACCAAACACCAAGTGAACTTATCCAAGTTGGTCCTGATTTTAACACAAAATCGGTTCAAGCTTCTGACAATAAATTTGTGTGGGGTATTCCAGATAGAGATGTTGTAGCAAATCCAAATATTGTTCAAAATCCAGGATGGTAATTTGCCCAAAAAGCAATAAATAAATTATTAAATGCTGTAAGAGCTCCTAGAAATAGGAGCTCTTATAATTTATGATATTTATTTTATCCTTATCTCATCCCCCTAATCCTTCAACACCTCCCTAGCAATAACCAACCTTTGTATCTCCGAGGTCCCCTCATAGATCTGCGTAATCTTCGCATCCCGCATCAACCTTTCCACATGATACTCTTTCACATACCCATACCCTCCATGAATCTGCACGGCCTCCACGGTATGCTTCATTGCTACTTCCGAAGCATGCAATTTCGCCATGGCAGCCACCTTTCCATAAGGCAAACCTTGATCCTTTGTCCAAGCAGCCTTATAAGTCAACAGTCTGGCAGCTTCAATTTCCACCTCCATATCCGCTAATTTAAACTGAATCGCCTGATGGTTGGAGATCGGCTTGCCAAAAGTCTTTCTTTCCTTGGAATAAGCCAATGCCAGATCGTAAGCCCCAGCAGCAATACCCAAAGCTTGAGCCGCAATCCCAATCCTACCACCATCCAACGTCTTCATGGCGAATTTGAAACCAAACCCATCCTCTCCGATGCGGTTCTCTTTCGGTACCCGCACATCAGAAAACATCAACGAATGCGTGTCCGAACTTCTGATACCTAATTTGTTCTCTTTAGGACCAATACTGAATCCCGCCATTCCCTTTTCAACGATCAATACATTAATACCCCGATGTCCTTTCTCAGGATCAGTTTGGGCAATAACCAGGTAGATATCCGCATTTCCACCATTCGTGATCCAATTTTTTGTTCCGTTTAATAGATAATAATCTCCTTTATCCTCCGCCAAAGTATGTTGCGACGAAGCATCCGATCCGGCTTCCGGCTCGGATAGCGCAAATGCCCCCAATTTCTCCCCAGAAGCCAATGGCTTCAAGTATTTCTGCTTCTGTTCTTCTGAGCCATATTCATTCAATCCATAACATACCAACGAATTATGCGCCGACATGACCACTGCGGCAGAAGCATCGATCTTCGCGATCTCCTCCAACGCCAGTACATACGCCAAGGTGTCCATTCCAGCACCGCCATAAGCCTCTGGGACCATGATGCCCATAAAGCCAAGGGAACCCATCTGTTTCACAAAATCGTAAGGAAATTTTGCCGCTTCATCTCTTTCTATTACCCCTGCTTTCAGTTCTTGTGCAAATTCGCGAGCGGCATCACGAATCATTTTATGCTCTTCGGATAGTTCAAAATTCATATCGTTTGTTTATATGGTATAACCAAATATACATAATAATACTATGCAAGCATAATAATAACCCTATCAATTTAATCATTTATCCTTCACATCGCTCCTCCGAACCTCAAACATTTGTCATCTTTAACTTTTCTCAAAACTTTATGAAAGCCCTCGTTGTTAAGTAGATAGTTTTAATTTACAAAATACTGACCATCAAACACGGCTGTAATTTTGGAATTGAAAATAAATACTACTATATTGGTAGAGTATTTTTTAAAAACAAATAAAAGATTAGTTATATGAGCTTAAGATTAGGAGACACATCGCCAAACTTTCAGGCAAAGACAACTATTGGAGATATTGATTTCTACGATTATATCGATGGGAAATGGGCCGTATTATACTCGCATCCCGCAGATTTTACGCCGGTATGTACCACCGAGTTGGGTATGACCGCCAAGTTAAAAGAAGAATTTGAAAAAAGGAATGTTAAGGTATTGGCATTAAGTGTGGATTCTGTTCCTGAACATTTGGAATGGATCAAAGATATCAATGAAACCCAATCCACCCAGGTAGATTTCCCTATCATTGCTGATGAAGACCGTAAGGTGGCAGAATTATACGATATGATTCACCCGAATGCTTCGGCAACGGCTACCGTTCGCTCGGTATTTGTGATCGGACCGGACAAAAAGGTGAAATTAACGTTAACCTATCCGGCATCTACCGGTCGGAACTTCATCGAGATCCTACGTGTCATCGACTCTTTGCAGTTAACAGATGAATATCAGGTGGCAACTCCTGCGAACTGGGAGGATGGACAGGATGTAATTGTTGTTCCAGCTATTAAGACGGAAGATATCCCAGGTAAATTCCCGAAAGGTTACACCGAGATCAAACCGTATTTGAGAACAACTCCTCAACCCAATAAATAAATCCCACAACCCAACAAATAAACCAACTGTTTATTTCGGGAAATTATTAAATACCATAAAAAAAAGGTTTTGCCACTGGCAAAACCTTTTTTAACATACATAAGTCTTGTTATTGTTTAATATACCTTCACCATGTAGATAAAGTCCTGCAACTTTTTGATCTGCTCGGTGCGAGGTAGATTTGATAGGCTGTTTTTACTGCTCAGCACGATATTACCTTTTAGGGAATCTTTAGGGATTCTGTTCAGGGTTTCGATCAGCGCTTTTGTCTTAATGGCAAATGCGGCGCCATCAATACCTTTTTGTTTTCCGGAAATAATACCGATCACATTTCCTTGTTTATCCAATACCGGACCACCACTGTTTCCAGGGTTTACAGGTACCGAGATCTGATAAGCGGTGGTATCACCACTATACCCGGTGGACGAACTCAAATAACCTTCGCCATACACCGCTTCATCCCTAGGATATCCAATAGTGAATATGCCTTCGCCCAGATCCAAGCCCTGACGCTTGAACGTATATGGGATGTTTTGGCTCATATTGAAACTGGTATCCGAAATATGAAGGATTGCCAAGTCTTTCTCTTCATCCACATGGATGACAGCAGCTCGGTAAATTTCGCCTTTGTTATTCTGAAGATGGATGGAATCAGCTCCGCTAACCACGTGGAAGTTGGTCACCACATAACCATCCTTGGTCAACATGAATCCCGTTGCACCAAATTGTAAAGGAGTAGGGGCAGGGTTCTCTTTGCTGTTGATATTACGGATTGCATTATGGTGCGCATTGACATTACGCTTTACGTTGTTTATCTCGCGTTTAAGCGCACTGTATTCTGTAGTGGTCTTACGTATCGTCGAGAAGTATCCGGTTAAATAGAGCGTCGCTAAAGAAGAAATGACAGCAACAGCCGCAGCTGCAACAGCATTGATCTTTAATTTTCTCCACATTCTTAACACAATCGGCTCTGTGGAGGTATTCTTCACCACCTGATCCAGTGTAGCGATAAATTCTTTTCGGTTTTCATGCTTCCGCATATCCGATACAAATTCCTTATGCGAAAGAAATTGTGAATTCCATTCAGCATCCTCGCGGCAAAGGCTTTCGAATTCCAATCGCTCCTTTGCGGTCATCTCGCCACCAAGGTATCGGTCTGCTAATGTTAAAAATTCTGTTTGATTCATGTTATCTTTCATCCTTTACCCATTGGTCAAAAAATAATTTTTTCAACCGTTGTAAACACTTGTATTTTTGGTTCTTCGCATTGTCAGCATTTGTGTATCCCAATTGATCACAAATTTCCTGCATGGATTTTTTCTTGATGTAGAATTCTTTCAGGATACTGGCACAGGGCTCCCCTAAGTTGGCCATGGCTGCTTCCATCTGGTTGAATTTTACTTCTTCGGCTTCATGGCTCTCCAAAGCTGAATCCATATCCGGAATATCCAAGTTCTCCTGGTCTATACTATCCAGGGAAAGATTCCTTCGGTTCAGTTGTTTTAACCACAATCGCCTGCAAATCGCATATAAGAACGTGTTTAATTTGCTGCTCAGCTCAAAACCTTCCGCTTGAGTAATCTTATCATACAATACGATCATTGCTTCCTGAAAGATATCCTTTGCTTCATCCTCCGTCCCCTTGTTGTTCAGGATCATGTGCGATACTGATGGATAACAGGTTTTGTAGATATCAGCAATCGCCGAATTCTCCCCTTTACGCATCCCTTCCAACAATTCCATGTCCGTGCGCGTCTTTACTAATATCTTTCTGATTTTACTCACTAATTAATACCCTTATTTTCAAATAGTAACCCATAATAATCAAAAAATTGAAATTATTATGAATTCTTTCCCAAACGTAAAAGAATTTTTATGTAATAACAATAACGTCTTCCAATCCTTATAAATTATTTAAAAAAAGAAACCATATCTTTTTGGATATGGTTTATCGCTTATCTTTTAAAATACTGTTTTTTATCCTAAAAGCAGGTTTTCATGTTAAAGCCAAAGCTAAACTATGGTTTTAGTATGGTTAAAGCATGTTTTCGTATGCCCAATATAGGAATTACATACTTTTACATTACTTTCATCCTGGTTTCGGTTCGAATCAATCCAGTTAAAATGGCAATCTAAATTACTGATCAGATTCCCGAAAAAATACTGTTGAAATATTCCCCTAGAATAGGCACTGGTTTTTTATGGCCGTTCACCGCATTCATTACCCCAGCGATCCAAAGAATAACCAATAAGACAAATCCTAAAACGGAGATGATCCAACCGATAAAAGGTAGATAACTGAACATCCCAAAGATAAACATAGCCAGGAATATGCCTAAGGATTGCCGGATGTGAAAAGTGGTAAAGTCGTTCCGTTTCTCGTTGTTCAATACAAAAGCAATGATGAGACCGATCGCCGTCAGGTAGGAGATGATGGCAAAATTCTTACCATCCTCCATCAAATTATTGCCTCGCTGATCAAATGGGCTTGATGAGTTTTTCATAAATAGTTTTAAAGTTCATTGGTTAGATGTATGATAAATATAACATAATTTTCCTAAAATTGTTAAACTACTAGAATCTCGGGTACAAATACGTTTAGGGTAAACTTATACCTATGATTCTTGTTTAAATACTAATGAAAAACGATTATGGAAGAAAAAACGATTAGATATCCACATCCGAATGGAGAGATCACCATTCTCTGGAAGCCTGAAAAATGTATACATGCAGGAATATGTGTAAAGACTTTGCCGCAGGTTTATGATCCGAAGGGAAGACCATGGATTACACCGGAACCTGCAACTACGGAACAGTTGATTGATCAGATCAATCATTGCCCATCCGGCGCGTTGAGTTATGAACTCACGAAGGATTAGGAGAAGATTAAAAACAAAAAAGAAGGTGTCTAAAAAGGCACCTTCTTCTGTTTTATAGCTTTCTGGAGCTCCATTATAATTTCATGAGCAATATTAGGCTGCAAATCGATGTTTTGTACTTTTCAGCATGTTGATGGCTTGATTTATCGCAAATAGGGAGTTTTTGCCACCTGGTTTACCGATAAAAGCTTTGTCTTTCCACTTTTTTGCCCATTTTCTGAGGTTATG
>PJUF01001029.1_pt1 | contig 15789 bp, 15 predicted proteins | sample 1512191 | NCBI WGS metagenome assembly PJUF01 (sample SAMN08177673, study PRJNA422409) | Feces metagenome, whole genome shotgun sequencing project. | isolation source: Chicken feces (3) enriched on wood chips | host: Gallus gallus | place: USA: Madison | collected 2015-01-15 | reverse complement strand
TTGAACTCGGCCTCGTAGGTCTCCTGGAAGATGTCCTTGAAGCGGCCGTCATAGACCTTGAGGATCGTGTTCTTGGTGCTGAGGTAGCACGGCACGCCGCGGTTCAGCGCGTAGTTCATCGAGGCGCGGGCGAAATCGCGGATCGACTCGTCGAGATTGTACATGCCCATGGCGATGCCGGAGGAGGGCGCGTCGAACACCTCGTGCTCGATGACCTTGCCGTCCTCGCCTGTGAACTTGATCGTCAGCTTGCCCTTGCCGGGGAAGGTGAAGTCGGTGGCCTTGTACTGGTCGCCGAAGGCATGCCGGCCGATGATGATCGGCTGCGTCCAGCCCGGAACGAGCCGCGGCACGTTCTTGCAGATGATGGGTTCGCGGAAGATCACGCCGCCGAGGATGTTGCGGATGGTGCCGTTGGGCGACTTCCACATCTTCTTGAGCTTGAATTCCTCGACCCGCGCCTCGTCGGGGGTGATCGTCGCGCATTTGATGCCGACGCCATGCGCCTTGATGGCGTTGGCCGCATCGACGGTCACCTGGTCGTTGGTCGCATCGCGGTTTTCGACGCTGAGATCGTAATATTCGATCTCGAGGTCGAGATAGGGGAGGATCAGCTTGTCCTTGATCGCCTGCCAGATGATGCGGGTCATCTCGTCGCCGTCGAGATCGACGACGGGGTTGGCGACTTTGATCTTTGACATGCTGTTTCTCCTGGCAATTCGCGGCGTGCCTATAGCATGAAACCGTACGGGAGAAAGCCGGACGAACGGCGAAGCCGGCCGCTCCCGGGCGCCGTTTGGGCGTTTCGCGCAGGGTAGGGCGCCAACGGCCCCACGCCACACCTTGACGGCGTGTATCTACACCCTATCTGTTCGTCCATGGCGGACGAATTTGCACACTGCATGGTGTCGGGCAGCCGGCGGGCGGCGCGGGCGGTAACGCGGCGCTACGATGCCTATCTGCGGCCGCACGGGATAACGGCGGCGCAGCTCTCGCTGCTGGGTGGCATCCGGGCGACGCCGGGCGCAACGGTGAGCGCGCTGGCCGAGGCCCGGGGCTTCGACAGGACGACGCTGACCCGCAATCTCGACAAGCTGGAGACGCGCGGGCTGGTCACCTCGGCGCCGCGGGCGGGCCGGGCGGGCCGCATCGCGACCCTCACCCCCGCCGGCGAAGCCCTCATCCAAACGCTTTTGCCGGTCTGGCGCCGGGCCCAGGCCGATCTCAGGGCCGAGCTTTCACCCTCAACATTCGATGACAGCATCAACACGCTGAAACGACTCGCCAAAGTCTGAAAGGAACGACCATGGCTCCCGACACTGATCCCATCGTCATCACCGGCATGGGCGTCGTCTCGCCGCTCGGCGTTGGCGTCGAGGCCAACTGGCAGGCGCTGATGGCGGGCCGCAGCGGCATCGTCGTCAACGACAGGTTCGACACGACGAACTTCGCCTGCAAGATCGCCGGCCTCGTGCCGGGCAAGGACGCCGAAAACGGCTTCGACCCCACGCTGCATGTCGATCCCAAGGACATCAAGAAGATGGACCTGTTCATCCAGTACGGGCTTGGCGCCGCCGCCGAGGCCCTGGCGCAGGCGGGCTGGAAGGCGGACACGCCGGAGCGACAGGCAGTGACGGCGACCATCATCGGCTCGGGGGTGGGCGGCTCGCCGGTGATGGCCGAGGCGGTCGAGACCATCCTGACCAAGGGACCGCGGCGGCTGTCGCCCTTCACCGTGCCGAGCTTTCTCGCCAACCTCGCAGCCGGCTGGATCTCGATCAAATACGGCTTCAAGGGCCCGATCGGGGCACCGGTGACGGCCTGTGCCGCCTCGGCGCAGGCCATCGGCGACGGCATGCGGCTGATCCGCACCGGCGAAGCCGAGGTCGTCGTGTGCGGCGGGGCCGAGGGTTCCGTCGATCCCATCTCCATCGGCGGCTTCGCGGCGTCGCGCGCGCTCGACACCTCCCACAACGACCGTCCGACGGAAGCCTCGCGTCCCTTTGACAAGGGGCATGCCGGCTTCGTGCTGTCGGAAGGTGCGGCCGTCGTGGTGATCGAACGGCTGAGCCACGCCCAGGCCCGCGGCGCGACGCCGCTCGCGGTACTGGCCGGTTACGGCACCTCGGCCGACGCCTACCACCTCACCGCCGGCTCGCCCGACGGCGCGGGCGCGCAGGTCGCAATGGGCAACGCCATCCGCAACGCCGGCCTCTCGCCCGACGACATCGGCTATGTGAACGCCCACGCGACGTCGACGGAGGTGGGCGACAATGCCGAGATCAACGGCATAAGGGCGGTGTTCGGCGATCGCGGGCAGTCGCTGGCCGTGTCGTCCACCAAATCCTCGACCGGCCATATGCTGGGCGCGGCCGGCGCCATCGAGGCGGTGTTCTCGGCGCTGGCGCTGCGGCATCAGATGCTGCCGGCAACGCTCAACCTCACCGATCCCGAGGAGGTGGCGAGGCAGTTCGACCTCGTCGCGCTCACCCCCAAGCCCAAGGCGCTCCGCCATGTGCTGTCGAACTCGTTCGGCTTCGGCGGCGTCAACGCCTCGCTCGTGCTGTCCGCGATTTAGCCGGCTTCCTCGTCGCGGTAGGTCGCATATATCGGAATGTCCGCGGAGAGCGTGTCCCAGTCCCGGTGGCTGCGCCCGAAGATGAGTTGGCTCGGCGCGAACCACTCCGTCTGCGCGCCGAAAAGGCCGACCGGCAGCATCAGCGCATCGGGCGCCCGGCTCGACTGACCGTAGAGCGGCGTGCCGCATTCGGGGCAGAAGTAGCGGGTGAGGACGGCACCCGAATTGGCTGGCCGGTCGAAGGATTTCGTCGGCCCGGTGACGGTCACGTCGCCGCGGCTGGCCAGCGCGACGGTCGAATGGCCGCTGCCCGTCGCGCGCTGGCAGTCCGCGCAGGCGCACATGAACATGGCGCGGACCGTGCCGGCGAAGCGGAGCGTGACGGCGCCGCAGGCGCACATGGCGGTAATATCGACGACGGGGCAGGGGCGCGTGCGCATGCGGCAAGGCTGCACCGGCGGCCGGCACACCGCAAGGCGGTTGATTCCGTCGCCGCAGCGGACTACGTCGCGCCTTTATGAGCACTCCGGTCCAGGTTCCGCTGCCCGCGACGGTGCGCTATGCGCCCGACTATCCGATCGAGACCAGCCGGCTGCGGCTGCGCCCCTTCAGCCGTGGCGACGTGGACGCCGTCTATTCGTATCGCAGCCGGCCCGACGTGTCGGAATATCTGTTCGACCCGCCGCTGACCCATGGGCAGTGCGCCGAGGCGGTCCGGGCGCGCGCGGGCCAGGTCGCCTTCAGCGCCGAGGGCGACAAGATCCTGCTCGGCGTCGAGTGCCGGGACGACGGCCGGCTGATCGGCGAGGTGTCGCTGATCTGGCGCAGCATCGCCGACCTGCAGGCCGAGATCGGCTACATCCTCCACCCCGACGCGCAGGGGAACGGGCTGGCGACCGAGGCCGCGCAGGCGCTGCTCGCTTTCGGCTTCGAGGTGGCGGGCCTGCACCGCATCTATGCGCGCTGCGACGCCCGCAACACCGCCTCGGCCCGGGTGATGGCGCGGCTCGGCATGCGCCAGGAAGCGCATTTTCGCGAGCACCTGCAGGTCAAGGGCCGCTGGGACGACGAGCTCGTCTGCGCCATCCTCGACCGCGAATGGTTCGACGCGAGATGATTGCGACACGAGTGTGACGCACACGGGAATTTTTGTTCGGCTCCGCGACGTTCCGCGCCGGAACCGGGGCGCAATGCTCACGTTGACAGGTCAGGGCTGAACGCGCAGCGGAGGGCGCGTCGCAATGACCAGAGACATGACGCTGAAGACCGACAGGCTGATCCTGAGACCCTTTGAACGGGCCGATTTCGAGCAGGTTCTCCACTACTATTCGCTGCCCGACGTGCAGCGCTATCTCGACTGGAAGGCGCGCGACAAGCTCGAGGCGCGCTCCGCCTTCGAGGCCATGCGCAAGCAGACGCGGCTGACGCGGCCGGGCGAGATTCTGACGCTCGCCATCGTGCGCAAGGCCGACGGCGCGGTGATGGGCCACGTCTCGCTGCGCTGGACGGACGCTACGGCCGGGCAGGGCGAGATCCGCATCGCGCTGGGGCCGACATTCCGCCGGCAGGGCTATGCGGACGAGGCGGCCCGCGAGATGATCACGCTCGGCTTCAGGAGCTACAAGCTGCATCGCATCTATGCGGTGACCTCGGGCCGCAACGAGCCCTCGGCGCGTCTGCTCAAGGGCCTCGGCATGCGGCTCGAGGCGCATTATCGCGAGCACGCGCTGTTCCAGGGCGAGTGGGACGAGGAGCTGCATTTCGCCGTCCTCGACCGCGAATGGCAGCGCGACTCCAAGGTGCACGAGATTTCCCGGCACAAGGTCGCTTGATCTGGCGCCGGCTTAGGCCCTATTTGCGCCCATGGCCGGCACCGACAGCTCGATAGCATTCACTTTCCGTCCCTCGCCGGCGATCATCCTGTGCGAGCCGCAACTGGGCGAGAACATCGGCACGACGGCGCGCGCCATGGCCAATTTCGGCCTGTGGGACCTGCGGCTCGTCAATCCGCGTGACGGCTGGCCCAACGAGAAGGCCATCGCCGCGGCCTCGCGCGCCGACCATGTGATCGGGCGCGTACGGGTGTTCCCGACCACCGAGGCGGCCATTGCCGACCTGTCGCTCGTCTATGCGACGACGGCGCGGCGGCGCGACCTGCAAAAGCCCGTGCTCGGGCCCGAAGCGGCGGCACAGCGGATCGTCGCCCATATCGGAGCGGGGGCCGGGGCCGGCATCCTGTTCGGGCGCGAGCGCTGGGGTCTCTACAACGAGGAGGTGGCGCTCGCCGACGCCATCGTGACGCTGCCGGTGGAGGCCGCCTTCGCCTCGCTCAACATCGCCCAGGCCGTGCTGATCCTCGCCTATGAATGGCGGCGCCAGAGCGAGTTGGGCAACCAGCTCCTGTTTGCCGAGACTCTCGCCGAGCCGGCGACGAAGGGCGAGTTGCTGAAGCTGTTCGAGCACCTGGAGGAGTCCCTGGACGAGGCCGGCTTCTTCGCCGCCCCGGACAAGCGTCCGACCATCGTCAACAATCTGCGCGCCATGCTGAGCCGCGGCACGCTCTCCGGCCAGGAGGTGCGGACGCTGCACGGCGTGGTGTCCTCGCTCGAGCGCAAGCATCTGCGGCCTAAGGCGAACCGGCCGAACAAGGGGCAGGCCGGCGAACCCGTTTGACTGTTCACGGCCGGCGTGCCAGTGGCGACGCCACAATGACCGCCGCCCCGTCCGCGCTCTCGCCCTATGCCTTCGCCTACAGAGGCTTCCGCTTCTTCTGGCTGACGACGCTTCTGGTGAGCTTCGCCGTGCAGATCATGTCGGTCTCGATCGCCTGGCAGATCTATGACGTGACCGGCAATACCTTCCTGCTCGGGCTCGTGGGGCTGTGCCTGTTCCTGCCGGCGCTGCTGCTGATCCTCGTCACCGGGCTCACCGCCGACCGCTTCAGCCGCCGCGGCATCATGGCCGTATGCCTCGTCGTCGAACTCGGCTGCGCGTTGGGCTTTCTGGCCTTCGTCAATGCCGAGGCCCACGAGGTGTGGCCGATCTTCGCAATTCTCGTGGCGCTCGGCATGGCCCGCGCCTTCTGGGGCCCGGCCGCGACCTCGCTTGCCCCCAACCTGGTGCCGCCCGAGGCGCTCGCCAACGCCATCACGACGAATGCCTCGGCCTGGCAGGCCGCCTCGATCATGGGGCCGGCGGCCGGCGGGCTGCTCTACGGCGTCTCGCCGGTCATCGCCTTCGGCACCGGCGCGGTGCTGCTCTGCCTGGCCTTCGTCGCCGTGCTGCTGATCCCGAAGCCCACGATTCGCGGCGCGCAGCAGGCGGCGAGCTTCGAATCCGTGCTGGCGGGCTTTCGCTATATCTTCTCCAACAAGGTCGTGCTCGGTGCCATCTCGCTCGACATGTTCGCCGTGCTGATGGGCGGCGCGGTGGCGCTGCTGCCGGTCTATGCCAAGGACATCCTGCATGCCGGCCCGGAAGAGCTCGGGCTGCTGCGCGCCGCGCCCGGCGTCGGCGCCATCGTCATGGCCGTGGTGCTGACGAGATTCCCGGTGCGCGACCATGCCGGCCGGCTGCTGTTCACCTTCGTGGCCCTGTTCGGGGCCTTCACCGTGCTCTTCGGCCTGTCGACGACGGCCTGGCTGTCGGTCGCAGCGCTGGCGCTGGTCGGCGCCTCGGACATGGTGAGCGTCACCATCCGCGAGACGATCATGCAGCTGTGGACGCCCGAAGAGGTGCGTGGCCGCGTCAATGCCGTGAACTCGGTGTTCATCGGCGCCTCGAACGAGCTGGGCGAGTTCCGCGCCGGCACCGTTGCCGCGCTGATCGGCCCGGTGCCGGCCGTGGTGATCGGCGGCTTCGGCGCCATCGCAGTGGCCGGCGCCTGGGCGGTGCTGTTTCCGGGCCTGCGCCAGCAGCGGCGCCTCGACCAGCGCCACGCCTGAGTTGACTCCGCGGCCATCGGCGAGTATCTCCCCGCCACTTGTCGAGCCATGGGCTCCTCGAGCGCACCCGGGATTCCCTAAATTCCAGAGGAATCTGTCGGTCCCGTCCGCAAGGTGGGGCAGAGGAGGGCGCAATCACTTTCGACGATTGAAAGGATTACGATGTCGAAGCGCAGTTCCGTCAAACACAAGATCGACCGCCGTCTTGGCGAAAACCTCTGGGGCCGCCCCAAGTCGCCGCTCAACGTGCGCGCCTACGGCCCGGGCCAGCACGGCCAGCGCCGCAAGGGCAAGACCTCCGACTACGGCCTGCAGCTGCGCGCCAAGCAGAAGCTCAAGGGCTATTACGGCTCGATCACCGAGAAGTCGTTCCACCGCCTCTATGTCGAGGCCGCCCGCAGCCGCATGGATACCGGCGAGGCCCTGATCGGCCTGCTCGAGAGCCGTCTCGATGCCGTCGTCTATCGCGCCAAGTTCGTGATCACGGTGTTCGCCGCGCGCCAGTTCGTGTCGCACGGCCACGTGCTCGTCAACGGCAAGCGCGTGAACATCCCCTCCTACCGCCTGCGCCCCGGCGACAAGGTGGAGGTGCGCGAGCGCTCCAAGCAGCTCGGCATGGTGCTCGAAGCCAACCAACTCGCCGAGCGCGACGTGCCGGAATATATCGAGGTCGACCACGGCAAGCAGACGGCCACCTATGTGCGCGTCCCGGCGCTCGGCGACGTGCCCTATCCGGTGCAGATGGAGCCCAACCTCGTGGTCGAGTTCTACTCGCGCTGAGGACGATCCGGATCGAAATTCGAAGGCCGCCCCGAGGGGCGGCCTTTTTGTTGGCCCGGCGCCGCTACTCCGGCACCACCACGGGCGCCGCCTCGGGCGGCACGATCTGCGTCGCCAGATAGCGCGGGTCGTCGTAGTCGTTGGCGAAGACCTTGGTGCCGGCCGGGATCTGCCGCTCGAAGCCGCGCAGGCGCTGGTAGATCGAGATCAGGTTGATGATCGTTACCCACGAGCCGATCAGGAACCGGAACGAGTCCGAGACCTGGCCGAAGGCCTGCAGGATCTGCTGGAATAGCCCCAGCGTCACGAGGCCGACAACGATCGACGGGCCGATCGCGATATAGGGCACGAACACGGCGCCCTGCAGATACGCGTACCGCGCCACGTTGAAGTAGGTGTAGTGCAGGTAGATGCGGAAATAGTTCCGCTGCACGTTCTTGAACAGCTCGCGGATGGTGAGCGGTTGCGCCCGCTCGGCATGGTCCTCGCCGAACACCAGCTCCTTGCGATAGGCCGCCTCGACCCGCTGGTTGGCGAATTGCAGGCCGGGCAGGCGGATGCCGACCACCGCCAGCAGCGTCGTGCCGAAGATCGCCGACACCAGCGCTACCCATACGAGGCTGCCTTCGACCGGGCCGATCCACGGCAGTTCGGTGATATTGGCGGAGAGGCCCCAGAGCAGCGGCAGGAACACGAGCAGCGTCATCACCGAATCGATGAAGGTGAGGCCGAGGCCCTCGACGATGCCGGCGAAGTTCTGCGTGTCCTCCTGGATGCGCTGCGAGGCGCCTTCGATCTCGCGCACCTGCTGCCAGTTGGCCATGTAGTAGAAGTTCATGGCCCGCCGCCAGCGGAAGACATAGTGCGCGTTGTAGAAGAGGTTCAGCACCTGCGCCGTGATCGCCGGCACAAGGACGACGGCGACCGTGGCGATCTGGCCCATATATTCGTCGAGGCTGACGGAGTTGGGCTCGCTGATGGCCGACTGGATGAGGTTGTAGAACCCGCCATACCAGTCGTTCAGCCAGGCGTTGATCTGCACGTTGAAGTAGACGACTTCGACGATGGTCACCGAGCCGACCACGCTCCACCAGTACCAGCGGCGATTGTCGTTGAAGAAGTACCACGGCACGCAGAACAGGTAGCCCGACATCAGCACGTACTGGTAGAGCCACACCCTGTGCGTATCGAAGAAGGGCGGCGGCACGCCCTCCACGGTCGGCATGGCCAGCCACGGGCCAAGGCTGAGATAGGGTTCGAGCGCCGGGCCGGCCGTGAACCACAGGGCCATGGCGACCGCAGCCCAGGCGAGGGCCGAAACGAAGAAATTGACGGGGCTGGGGAAGAAGGAGCGGAACACGGCGAGAGACTCCTCTGGGCTCGTGGCCGCGCCATGTAACGTGCTCGCCGCCGGCGCCGCAACAAATCTGCGCCCGCCTTACCGCGTTGTAACCCGGAGATTTCGGGCGTATCAGAGCGCCCCATGAACGAGATAATGTCCCGCGAGCTGGTGGAGGAGGGAGCCGAGGCCCCCGTCCCCCTCATGTTCCACGCCGCGCCGCGCAGCGTCGAGTTCAACAAGCTGCGCAAACGGCTGGTGCGGATGACCCGCGAAGCCATCGACAGGTTCGGCATGGTCCGGCCGGGCGCGCGCTGGCTCGTGGCGCTGTCGGGCGGCAAGGACAGCTACGGCCTGCTGGCGCTGCTGCTCGACCTCAAATGGCGCGGTCTCCTGCCGGTCGAGCTGCTGGCCTGCAATCTCGACCAGGGCCAGCCCAATTTTCCCAGGCACATTCTGCCGGACTTCCTCGCGGCCAACGGCATTCCGCACCGTATCGAGTATCGCGACACCTATTCCATCGTCACCGACAAGCTGCCCCAAGGGGCGACCTATTGTTCGCTGTGCTCGCGGCTGAGGCGCGGCCATCTCTACCGCATCGCCCGCGAGGAGGGCTGTTCGGCGCTGGTGCTGGGGCACCATCGCGAGGACAGCCTCGAGACCTTCTTCATGAACCTGTTCCACGGCGGCAAGCTCGCGGCCATGCCGCCCAAGCTGGTCAACGACGACGGCGACGTCGAGGTGCTGCGCCCGCTGATCTACTGTGCCGAGCCCGATCTGGCGAAATTCGCCGAACATATGGCCTTTCCCATCATTCCCTGCGATCTGTGCGGCAGTCAGGAGGGGCTGGAGCGCAACGCCATGAAGGCCATGCTCGACGACATCGAGCGGCGCATGCCGGGCCGCAAGGATGTGATGATCCGCGCCCTCGGCAACATCCGGCAGAGCCATATGCTGGACCCCAGGCTGTTCGACTTCCTGTCGCTGCAGGCGGCCCCCGTCGCGCCCGCCTGAAGGGCTTGCGCGGGGCCGGCACCGGCGCGCTATAATCGGCGCCGGAGGACGGGCCGTTGCACCCGAACGAGTACTGGGCCATCGCCGAGGCCGACATCGAGATCCAGAACCCGGTGACCGATCGCAAGCTCGGCCTGCTCGATGCCTATTGCGACCTGCGCGACGGTATCCGCGTGCTCGACATCGGCTGCGGCAAGGCCTGGCTGATGCGGCGCTGGGCCGAGCGCCACGAGATCGAGGGCACCGGGCTCGAGCTCAATCCGGCCTTCCTCGCGTTCGCCCGTGCCCGTCCGCCGGCGAAGGGCAGCATAACCTATGTCGAGGGGCCGGCCGAGGCGTTCGAGCCGGCGCCGGCGAGCTATGACGTCGTCCTCTGCCTCGGTGCGACCTTCGCCCTGGGCGGTTTCGTGCAGGCGGTCGAATGGATGGTGGCGGCGGCCCGGCCCGGCGGCGCCGTGGTCGTCGGCGACCTCTCGCTGAAGCACCGTCCGACAATCAACACGCACCAGCATCTGCCGCTCGAGCCGGTCGACCTCGCCGGGGTGGTGCAGCGGCACGGCGCCGATGTCGCGGCGATGATCTCGGCGTCGGACGCCGATTTCGAGCGCTATGCCAGCCACCACCGCCACGCGACGCTGCGCTGGGCGCGCGCCAACCCGGACCACCCCGAGCGCGACGACGTGCTCGAACGGAGCCGGGTGGACTGGGAGCACTATCTGCGGACGGTCCGCCCGCGCCTGGGCTGGACCATCCTCGTCGCCAACCGCGCCTGATCAGTCCGCTGCGGCCGGCGGGGCGTGCGCATATTCCTCGCCGACGCCGAACAGCCGGCCCTTCTCCGCCGCCAGCACGCAGATGAGCACGAGCACGCCCATCACCGTATAGCCGGCCGCATTGGGCGTCAGCGTGTCGTTGAACTGCTGGCCGATGAACGTGCCGAGCACGGCGCCGCCCACCGTCTGGGCAAAGCCGAACACCGCCGCAGCCGTGCCCGCGACCGCGCCGAGCGGCTCCATCGACAGCGAGTTCATGTTGGACGCCGCCCAGCTGAAGACGAACTGGATGACGAGCAGCAGCACGTAGAACAGCCAGAACGGCACCGGCCCGACGAGGCTCGCAACCAGCAGCACGGCGCTCGTCGCCAGATAGATGATCATGGCGCCGTGGCTCAGCCGGCGCATGCCGACCGAGCGGACGACGCGCGAGTTGAGGAAGGACGACACCGCCATCACGCCCGCCATCGTCGCGAAGGCGACGGGAAAGAGCGCCCCCAGCCCGTAGATGCCGACGAAGATCTGCTGCGACGAGATGATGAAGCCGAACATGGCGCCGAACAGGAACATCCCGGCCAGCCCGTAGAAGAAGGCGACGCGGTTGGTCAGCACGATCCGGAAGCCGTCGAAGATCGCCGCGAAGGTCAGCGGGCGGCGATACTCGGGCCGCAGCGATTCCGGCAGCCGCAGGAAGGCCCAGAGGCCGACGATCGAGGCCAGGCCCGCCATGAACAGGAAGATGTAGTGCCACGGGCCGCTGAACAGGATGATCTGGCCGATCCCCGGCGCGACGATGGGCACCGCCATGAACACCATGAAGGTGAGCGACATGACCTCGGCCATCTCGCGCCCCGAGAAGCGGTCGCGCACCACCGAGGTGGCGATCACCCGCGTCGCCGCGGCGCCGAGCCCCTGGCAGAAGCGCAGCGCCAGCAGGATCGCGAAGGTCGGCGCGAAGGTGGCGGCGATGGCGCACACGACATAGAGCGCGATGCCCACGAACAGCGGCGCGCGCCGCCCGAATCTGTCGGTGATCGGCCCGAAGGCGATCTGCGCCGCGCCGAAGCCGATCATGTAGGCCGACACCACGAGCTGGCGCTCGTTCTCGTTGGCGACGCCGAGAGCCTCGCCCATATAGGGCAGCGCCGGCAGCATGACGTCGATGGCCAGCGCATTGAGCGCCATCAGTGCCGCGACGAGGGCAATGAATTCCGGCCGGGACAAAGCCCGCGCCACAAGAGTCTGGTCTGTCATTTGATGTCCGGTGGCCGGGGGACGGCCGGAGAATGGCGGACCATGCGCCACGCCGCCCGGATTGGCAAGATTAGGGTCCTATCAATTCTTGCGGGGGACTCAGGCCCGCAGGGGCTGGAAGTTCCGCGCCGCGATCTCGCGAATGGGCAGGTGGATGGCGGCCGAGCCCAGCCCGAGCAGGATGCCCAGATACCACACCAGGCTGTACGAGCCGGTCGCGTCGAAGGCGTAGCCGCCGAGCCACACGCCCACGAACGAGCCGAGCTGGTGGCTGAAGAAGGCGATGCCGTAGAGCATCCCCATGTAGCGCGCGCCGAAGAACAGCGTCACGAGGCCCGCCGTCAGCGGCACGGTGGAGAGCCACAGAAAGCCGATGGCGGCGGAGAACAGATAGGCCGACACCGTCGTCACCGGAAAGACCATGAACAGCCCGATGGCGACGGCGCGCGCGAAATAGATCGTGGCGAGCAGCAATTGCTTGGGCAGCCGCCCGCCCAGATAGCCCGCGCTCAGCGAGCCGGCGATGTTGAACAGCCCGATGATGGCGATGGACCAGCCGCCCACCTCGGGCGTCAGCCCGCATTGCACGAGATAGGCGGGCATGTGCACGTTGATGAAGGCGAGATGGAAGCCGCACACGAAAAAGCCGATCACCAGCAGCCGGTAGGAGCCATAGCCCCAGGCGCGCGACAGGGCCTCCATGAAGTGCAGGTCCGCATGCCCCGTGCTGGTCTCGGTGCGGCCGCGCAGCACATAGGCGAGCGGGATCATCGCGACGAGGAATACAGCGAGATAGAGCAGGGCGCTCTCCCACTGGAAGGCGGCGATGAAGCCCTGCCCGATCGGCGCGAAGGCGAACTGGCCGAACGACGAGGCGGCCGTCGCTATGCCGAAGATGAAGGGGCGCTTGTCCTGCGGCACGCTGCGCCCGAACGCCACCATCACGATGGAGAAGGACGAGGTGGCGATGCCGACCCCGCACAGCAGCCCGCCCGTGAGGTTGAGCAGCAGCGCGTCGGGCGACACGACCATGAGCGCGAGGCCCGCCGCATAGACGACGAGGCCGAAGACGACCACCCGGGCGGTGCCGTACTTGTCGGCAATGGCGCCGGCAAAGGGCTGCGCGATGCCCCAGACGAGGTTCTGGATCGCCATCGCCATGCCCCAGGCCTCGCGGCTGAGGCCGAGCTCGGCGGTCATGGGCAGCGTGAAGAGCCCGAACGTGCTCCTGACGCCATTGGTCACCGCCGCGATCACGCAGCCGGCGACCACCAGCGCGATGAGCGGCACGGCGGCGGAACGGGCAGGGGCGGCGGCGAGGGTCATTGCGGCACGCTACACGCGGCGCGCGGCCGCTCGAAACGACATTCTGTGATCGGAGCCATCACCGGCGGCGATTGGCGCCGGCAGGGATGCGCTCAGGCGGTCTGCTTGACCGCGATGCCCTTGTCGGCGAGGTGGGTCTGCAATTCGCCCGCCTGGAACATCTCGGTGACGATGTCGGCGCCGCCGACGAACTCGCCCTTGACGTAGAGCTGCGGGATCGTCGGCCAGTTGGCATAGGCCTTGATGCCCTCGCGCAGGTCCTGGTCCTCGAGCACGTTGGCCGATTTGTAGGCGACGCCCAGATAGTCGAGGATCTGCACGACGCGCCCCGAGAAGCCGCACATCGGGAAATCCGGCGTGCCCTTCATGTACAGAAACACGTCGTTGCTCTTCACCTGCTCGTCGATCTGCGTGTTGATGTCGCTCATGGATATGCCTTTCGGGTCCGGGGAGGCGGACGTTTACGTGCCTAAATAAGCCCGGTCCGGCGCGATGTCGAGGCGTTCATCGGGATGTGACGATGGGTCCGTTCGTGCGCCGGCCCCCCGGCGCGGGTCAATCCGGCACGACGGTCTGGATGGCGAGGGAGTGCAGCGTCGTGCCGAGATCGTCGCCGAAGGCCGCGTTGACCATCTTGTGCTGCTCGACGCGGCTCTTGCCGCGGAACTGCTCGGAGATGATCGTCGCCGCCCAATGGTCGTTGTCGCCGGCGAGGTCGCGCAGTTGCACGACTGCGTCGGGGATGGCGGCCTTGATCCGTTTCTCGATCTCGGACGCACTCATGGGCATGGCAAATCTCCGCAGCTGAAACCGCGGCGACTATGCCATGGTCGGCCCGCAGGGTCCAATTCAGGCCGCCGTTCCGTCCGCCATATAGGCGGGCAACCAGGCCTCGTGCGCGGCCTCGAGGTCGGCGACCGGTATGGCGCGCGCCGCGCCGAGCTTTAGGGCGGTGCCGCCCGTGGTGCCGATCCACGGCACGAACAGGCCGGCATAGGGATAGATCTCGTCGTAGAAGCGGTCGAGGAAGTCGCGGCGGATGGTGACGAGGTAGCGCCCCTGGTCCTCGCCGAAGAATTGCGGGATGGGGTCGCCGCCCTCGACCTGGTTGACGCTGGCGCCGATCCCCGAGGCCATCGCCATCTCGGCGAGGCCGATGGCCAGCCCGCCATCGCTGAGGTCGTGCACCGCCGTGGCGTGCCCGTCGCGGATGAGAATGCGCACGAGATCGCCGGCCTTCTTTTCGAGCGCCAGGTCGACCGGCGGCGGCGTGCCCTCGGCGCGCCCGAACAGATGCGCGAGATAGATCGACTGGCCCAGATGCGTACCCCACCAGTCGGGCGCCCCGACGAGCAGGATCGGCTCGTCCTCGGCCGCAAAGCCGATGCGCGCCGTACGGCTCCAGTCGGCCAGCAGCCCCACGCCGGCGATCGTCGGCGTGGGCAGGATGCCGCGCCCGTTGGTCTCGTTGTAGAGCGACACATTGCCCGACACGATGGGGAAGTCGAGCGCCCGGCACGCCTCGCCGATGCCGCGCACGGCCTCGACGAACTGGCCCATGATCTCGGGCCGCTCGGGATTGCCGAAATTGAGGTTGTCGGTCGCCGCCAGCGGTTCGGCCCCGACCGCCGTGAGGTTGCGCCAGCATTCGGCGACGGCCTGCTTGCCGCCTTCGAACGGGTCGGCCTCGCAATAGCGCGGCGTCACGTCCGAGGCGAAGGCCAGCGCCTTCGTGGGGTGGCCGTCGACGCGGATGACGCCGGCATCGCCCCCGGGGCGCTGGATGGAGTTGCCGCCGATCCAGGTGTCGTACTGCTCGTAGACCCAGCGGCGCGAGCTGAGCGCCGGCGAGCCGACGAGCTTCAGCAGGGCGTCGGCGACGTCCATCTGCGGAATGTCGGTCGCCGCGAGCGGCGCCGGTGGCGTCGGGGCCGTCCACGGCCGGTCGTATTCCGGCGCGGCATCGCCGAGGTCCTTGATCGGCAGGTCGGCGACGAGCTGCCCCTGCCAGTTGACGCGGAAGCGCAGATCGCTGGTGGTGGTGCCGACGGTGGCGAAGTCGAGCTCCCATTTCTCGAACACGGCGCGGGCCTCGGCTTCCTTTTCCGGCCTCAGCACCATGAGCATGCGCTCCTGGCTTTCGGAGAGCATCATCTCGTATGGAGTCATGTTCTCTTCGCGCACCGGCACGGCGTCGAGATCGAGCTCGATGCCGAGATCGCCCTTGGCGCCCATCTCGACGGCCGAGCAGGTGAGGCCGGCGGCACCCATGTCCTGGATGGCGATGACGGCGCCCGTCGCCATCAGCTCGAGGCAGGCCTCGAGCAGGCGCTTTTCGGTGAACGGATCGCCGACCTGGACCGTCGGGCGCTTCTCGTCGATGTCGTCGCCGAACGCGGCCGAGGCCATCGTCGCGCCGCCGACGCCGTCGCGCCCGGTCTTGGCGCCGAGATAGACCACCGGCAGGCCGACGCCCTCGGCCTTCGAGTAGAAGATCTTGTCGGTGTCGGCGAGCCCCGCCGCGAAGGCGTTGACGAGGATGTTGCCGTTGTAGCGCGCGTCGAACTCGACCTCGCCGCCCACCGTGGGGACGCCGAACGAATTGCCGTAGCCGCCGACGCCGGCAACGACGCCCGACACGAGGTGGCGGGTCTTTTCATGCTCGGGGGCGCCGAAGCGCAGCGCGTTCATCGCCGCGACCGGCCGTGCGCCCATGGTGAACACGTCGCGCAGGATGCCGCCGACGCCCGTCGCCGCGCCCTGATAGGGTTCGATGAAGCT
>PJUF01001024.1_pt1 | contig 15840 bp, 13 predicted proteins | sample 1512191 | NCBI WGS metagenome assembly PJUF01 (sample SAMN08177673, study PRJNA422409) | Feces metagenome, whole genome shotgun sequencing project. | isolation source: Chicken feces (3) enriched on wood chips | host: Gallus gallus | place: USA: Madison | collected 2015-01-15 | reverse complement strand
GTCGGCTTCTGGGGCAGCCTCAAGCCTGAGGGGCTGGCGCGGTGGATGATCCCCGGCAACGGCCTGGTGCTGGTGGCCAATGCGGTCCTGGGCTGCGTCATGGCGTCGGAGCTGGCGCGCTGGGCCCTGTCCCTGGCCCTGTTGAAGCGGGGGCGGTGATGAGCAAGGCGCCGCCCCCTATCAGGAACCGCATCCGCGAACTGCGCTTCCATGCCAATGAGATGACTCAGGCCGACCTAGCCGCGCGCATCGGCATGACGCGCCAGACCATCGTCGCCATGGAGCAGGGCAAATACTCGCCCAGCCTCGAAGCCGCCTTCCGCATCGCCCAGGTCTTCGGCGTCGAGATCGGCGAGGTGTTCCAGTGGGAGGGCTGAGGCGCTAGACCACCCCTGCAACGAGCATAGAGGAGCGCCCAGATGGCCGACGCCTATTCCACCCTGCTGATCGAACGCCACGCCGACGGCTATGCGGTCGTCACCCTGAACCGGCCCGAGGCGCTGAACGCTCTGAACACCACCCTGACCGGCGAACTGGGCGACTTCCTCGAAAGCGTGGCCGACGACGACAGCGTGCGCTGCGTGGTCCTGACGGGCTCGGTGAAGGCCTTTGCGGCCGGCGCCGACATCAAGGAGATGGCGGATCAGGCCTACGCCGACATGTATCGCGGCAACTTCTTCGCGCGCGCCCACGACCGGGTGGCGAGCTTCCGCAAGCCGATCATCGCGGCGGTGTCTGGCTATGCCCTGGGCGGCGGCTGCGAACTGGCCATGCTGTGCGACTTCATCATCGCCTCCGAGACGGCCAAGTTCGGCCAGCCCGAGATCAACCTGGGCGTGGCGCCCGGCATCGGCGGCTCGCAGCGCCTGACCCGCGCCGTGGGCAAGGCCAAGGCGATGGACATGTGCCTGACCGGCCGGATGATGGACGCGGCCGAGGCGGAGCGCGCCGGACTGGTGTCGCGCGTCGTCGCCGCCGACGCCCTGCTGGACGAGGCGCGCGCCGCCGCCGCCAAGATCGCCGGACAGTCGATCCTGGCCGTCATGGCCAACAAGGAGCTGGTCAACGCCGCCTTCGAAACGACCCTGGCGCAGGGCGTGGTGTTCGAGCGCCGGCTGTTCCACTCCCTGTTCGCCTTCGACGATCAGAAGGAGGGCATGGCCGCCTTCGTCGAGAAGCGGAAACCCGCTTTCACCGGACGCTGAATCCTGTCGGGGCCGGATCATATGGGGCGCAAACCCCGGCCCCGACTCAATTCCCGCCGGATCGCGTTGACCGTCCGGGGGGTTTCCGCTATAGCCGCGCGCTCTTGAGATTTTCTCGCCGTGGACGTGGGTCTACGGCGTTTTCGTTCGAAGGTTTTTACCCGATGGCCAACAATGCAGGCGCCCGCAAGGCGATCCGCAAGATCGAAGCGCGGACCGAAGTGAACAAGGCCCGCCGCACCCGCGTTCGCACCTACCTGCGCAAGTTCCAGGAAGCCGTCACGGGCGGCGACGTGGAAACCGCCAAGGCCGCGTTCATCACCGCCCAGTCGGAACTGATGCGCGCCGTGTCCAAGGGCGTGGTTCACAAGAACACCGGCTCGCGCAAGGTCAGCCGTCTGGCCGCCCAGCTGAAGAAGCTGTCGGCCGCCTGATTTCGCAGGGGCGCTCGGACGGGTCTTCACGGCTTCGTCAAACGGCGCAATGCGACGGCTACGGAAGGCCTGTAACAGGCATTTCGTAAAAGAATGTAAGAAATTCAACGGCGAGGAAGCGCAAGCTCCCTCGCCGTCTTGCTGTCTGCGCCTAAGTGGCGCTTGACGATTCCGGTTCTGGAATGAGGCGAAATCGCCATTTTCCCAAGTCCTGCCGAGGTTTGCCGGAGTCAATCAATTTAAGTGCGAATCTCGACTCGAATCAGCGTTGATCTCCGCCGCTCCGGGGGTAAGTTGAGGGGGTAACGCACTTCCGTCCTTTCTGGATGAAGACGAGGGAAATCAATGGTTTCCCTTGGCGCGAGATGTCTGTCTGCGAGTACGACCCCGCTTGCGAAGCCCGCTTCGCGAGACGAGAGAAGTCGTCCCTGGACCCGACATCCCGAAGGGCGTTCGTCGGTGATAACTCTTGTGGCGGGTGTCTGAATGATCGGGGGCGCGGCGATGGCGGGAATGACGGATCCCAACCGTATCTGGACCGAGGCGGCGGACCGCCTGAAGGCTGAGATCGGGGACGGACCCTTCAGCAGCTATATCGCGCCCTCCGCGGTGCGCGTGGACTCACAGGGCAATCTGATCCTGGTGACGCCGACCGCCTATGCGCGCGACTGGGTGCGCAAGAACGCCCTGCGCCGGATGAACGAGCTGTGGCTGGGCCTGGACGGTCTGGCCCGTCGCCTGGACGTCCGCTGCCGCGCCGAGATGGGTTCGGTCCCGCCGGCCGCCGCCTCGGGCGTCGCGCCGCGTCTGGCCTCGATCAGCGCCGCCCCCGCCGCCTCGCCCGCCGCCCCCGCCTTCGCTCCGGCCACCGACGGCGCCCGCGCCGTGCGCGCCGCAGGCCTGCAGGAACGCCTGACCTTCGACAGCTTCGTCGAGGGCCACGGCAACGCCTTCGCCCTGGCCATCGCCAAGCAAGTTGCGACCTGGGCCGACGGCCATTTCAACCCCGTCTTCTTCTGCGGCCCCTACGGCTACGGCAAGACCCACCTGCTGAACGCCATCGCCTGGGAGGCCCAGCGCCTGCGCCCGGACGCCAAGGTGGTCTATCTGACCGCCGAACGCTTCCTGTCGACCTTCGTGCGCGCCATGCAGGACCGCTCGACCGCCGCCTTCAAGGAGAGCCTGCGCTCGGCCGACATGCTGCTGCTGGACGACGTCCAGTTCGTCGGCGGCAAGACCTCGACCCAGGAAGAGCTGCTGAACACCCTCACGGCCCTGATCGAGGACGGCAAGCGCATCGTCCTGTCGGCCGACCGCGCGCCCATGGCCCTGACCGACGTCGAGCCGCGCCTGCGCAGCCACCTGGCCGCCGGCCTGACCTGCCCGGTCGAGGCGGCGGATCGCGACCTGAAGGTCGCCGTCGCCCAGTCGCGTCTGAACGCCCTGGCCCAGCTGGGCGTCGTCTCGGGCGAGGCGCGCGCCGACGTGCTGGAGCATCTGATCGATCGCACCCCGGGCTCGATGCGCGAGCTGGAAGGCGCCGTGAACACCCTGGCCGCCGTCGCCGGAAGCCGCCTGTCGGCCCTGACGGTCGATGAGGTTCAATCCCTGCTGGGCGCCGCCCTGCGCACGGGGCCCGAGCGCCGCATCACCGTGGACGAGATCCAGAAGACGGTGGCCGAGCACTTCAACCTGAAACAGGCCGACCTGCTGAGCGAGCGTCGCACCCGCGCCATCGCCCGCCCGCGCCAGATCGCCATGTATCTGTGCAAGCAGCACACCACCCGCTCCTATCCCGACATCGGCCGCCGCTTCGGCGGGCGCGACCACACCACCGTCCTGCACGGGGTCCGCAAGATCGAGGAGCTGATGCCCAAGGACGACCAGATCGCCCGCGACGTCGAGGCCCTGACGCGCAAGCTGCGCGGGTAAGTCCCTAGGCCGGGATGAGCGGATTTGAAGGCGATCGCCTGTGGAAATCGGGGGCAGACGGCGTAGAGACGCCTCTGCCCGTTGCCCCTTTCGCTCAATGCGCTAGTGTTCCCGCCCATATTTAAGGCGACGCTGCTTCGGCGGGGTCGCGACCGGGCGAGACCATATGCAGCTGACCATCGAACGTTCCGCGCTTCTTCGGGCCCTGGGGCACGTCCAGAGCGTGGTCGAGCGTCGCAACACCATTCCGATCCTGTCCAACGTGTTGCTGAGCGCCGGGCGCGACCGCCTGTCGTTCGCCGCCACCGACCTGGACATGGAAATGGTCGACGAGGCCGAGGCCCAGGTGAACGTCGAGGGCCAGATCACCGCCCCGGCCCACACCCTGTATGAAATCGTGCGCAAGCTGCCGGACGGCGCCGAGGTGTCGCTGACCTATTCGGGCGATGATCCGCGTCTGGTGGTGGCCGCGGGCCGCTCGCGCTTCAACCTGCCGGTCCTGCCGGCGGGCGACTTCCCGGTCATGTCGACCGAGGCCTCGGGCGCGCGCTACACCCTGCCCAAGGACGATCTGGCGCGCCTGATCGACAAGACGCGCTTCGCCGTCTCGACCGAAGAGACGCGCTACTATCTGAACGGCCTCTATCTGCACACGGTGGCCGACGGCGGCATTCCGCTGCTGCGCGCCGTGGCCACCGACGGCCACCGCCTGGCCCTGGCCGAGACCCCGGCGCCGGAAGGCGCGGCGGGCGGCCCCGGCGTCATCGTGCCGCGCAAGACGGTGGACCAGGTCCGCCGCCTGCTGGACGACGGCGCCGGCCCGGTCGAGGTCCAGGTCTCGGCCCAGAAGATCCGCTTCGAGTTCGGCCAGGCCAGCCTGACCTCCAAGGTCATCGACGGCGCCTTCCCCGACTATCTGCGCGTCATCCCCAAGGGCAACGACAAGCAGGCCGACATCGACAACGCCCTGTTCGCCAAGGCCGTGGACCGCGTCGCCACCATCTCGGCCGAAAAGAGCCGCTCGGTGAAACTGGCCTTCGACAACGACCGGGTGAAGCTGACCGTCCGCAACATGGAAGCCGGCCAGGCCGAGGAAGAGGTCGAGATCGGCTATTCCGACGAACCGTTCGAGATCGGCTTCAACGCCCGCTACCTGCTGGACGTCGCCGGCCAGATCACCGGCGAGACGGCCCACTTCAAGTTCGCCGACCCGGCCAGCCCGACCCTGGTGCTCGATCCGGCCGACGTGGGCGTCCAGTACGTGCTGATGCCGCTGCGGGTGTAAGACGTGCCGGCGCGAGAGCTTCCTATCACATGGTCGACCAGCCCGTTTGAATACGGCTTAGTCGTCCTGGGGGCGCTCATGCTCGCGGGTTTCGTTTTATCGTTCGGCTCCGCGGCGGCCACAGGCATCGGTGTTACGGTCCTGTTGTTGGCAGCGACCCTGGCGGCCTATGGCGTTGCCGGCGTGGTACGGCCGCGCTTGGTGCAGCTTGACGTTGACATCATGACCATCCGTCCCGTTATCGGCGCCCCCAAGCGGTATGCTCGAAAGCATATCGCCAGCGTGCGTGAGACCATCTCCGTTCCCTTTGCTTCGTTGATGGCCGGCGTACAGACGCCGGACGGGAGGGTGCGGATGATTACGGTTCATGGCCGAGTGGTGCTTGCAGACATATCGGTAAGGGAAGGCGGACGTACGGTCGGCATGGTCTCTTCGACCCGTGGGCGGCTTTTGATGGATTGGGCCGGGCTCCCTTCTGACGCGAACTAGCGCTTGAGCCTCACCTCCCTCGCCCTCACTGACTTCCGCTCCTATGCGGGCGCGACCCTGCCGGTTTCCGGCGGGACGGTGGTGCTGTATGGGCCGAACGGGGCGGGCAAGACCAACCTTCTGGAAGCGATCAGCCTGCTGACCCCCGGCAAGGGGCTGCGCGGGGCGACGGCGGCCGAGATGGGGCGGCGCGAGCCGGGCGAGGCGGTCGGGCGGCCCTGGGCCGTGGCGGCGACCCTGCAGGCCGCCGACGGCGACGAAGTGCGCCTGGGCACCGGGGTCCAGACCATGGGCCCGTCGGCGCGGCGCATCGTGCGCATCGACGGCGAGACGGCGCCGCCGGGGCGGCTGCTGGATCATTTGCGCCCGGTCTGGGCCACGCCCGAGCAGGACCGGCTGTTCTCGGACGCGCGGGCGGAGCGGCTGCGGTTCTTCGACCGGCTGGTTTTCGCCGCCCATCCCGACCACGCCGCCGTCGTCTCGACCTATGAAAAGGCCCTGCGCGAGCGGTTGCGCCTGCTGACCGACGAGACTCGTCCCGCCGATCCCCTGTGGCTGGACGCGCTGGAGGCGCGACTGGCCGAGAGCGGGGCCCGGGCGGCGATGGCGCGCGCCGGGGCGTTGAAGGCGCTTCAGGCCGGGATCGACGCCCGCGCCGACCGCCCCTTCCCCCAGGCGGATCTGGGGCTCGCGGGACCGGCCGAGGAGATGGCGGCGGCGGGCGCGGACGAGGCCGACATCGTCGAGGCGCTGGGCGAAGGCCTGATGCGCGCCCGCGCCCGCGACGCGGCGGCCGGGCGCAGCCTGTTCGGGCCGCACCGCTCGGACCTGACGGCCCTTCACCGCGAGAAGAACCGCCCCGCCGCCGAAGGCTCGTCCGGCGAGCAGAAAGCCCTGGTGCTGAACCTGATCCTGGCCCAGATGGCGCGACTGGCGGATCAGCCCGCGCGACCCGTTCTGCTGCTGGACGAAGCGCCCGCCCACCTGGACGAAGCCCGCCGCGCCGCCCTGTTCGACGAGATCGAGGCGCTGAGGCTTCAGGCCTTCATGACCGGGACGGAGCGGCCGCTGTTCGCCGCCCTGGAAGGCCGCGCGCAGTTCGTGGCGGTGGAAGGCGGCGGGCTGTCGGCATAGGGCTTAAAGGCTCGCTTTTTCCGTCGAATTTCCTATATATCTGAGACTTCGGGGCGCGCTGATTTGCGGCCCTGAAACGGGCGGCTTTCGCGTCGCCTCTTCCCTGTCCGCCCGCGGACCCTGAGCCGACGTTTTCATGACCGAACAGACTGCTCCCTCGCCCGAGTACGGCGCCGATTCCATCAAGGTTCTCAAAGGCCTGGACGCGGTGCGCAAGCGCCCCGGCATGTATATCGGCGATACGGACGACGGCTCGGGCCTGCACCACATGGTCTACGAGGTGGTGGACAACGCCATCGACGAGGCCCTGGCCGGCCACGCCGATCTGGTGACCGTCACCCTGAACGAGGACGGCTCGGTCACCGTGACCGACAACGGACGCGGCATTCCGGTGGCGACCCACGCCGAGGAAGGCATTTCGGCGGCCGAGGTCATCATGACCCAGCTGCACGCGGGCGGTAAGTTCGACCAGAACTCCTACAAGGTATCCGGCGGCCTGCACGGCGTGGGCGTCTCGGTGGTCAACGCCCTGTCGGACTGGCTGGAACTGGTCATCTATCGCGAGGGCAAGAAGCACAGCGTGCGCTTCGAGCGCGGCGAGACGGTGCGGTCGCTGGCCGTCATCGGCGATGCGCCGATGCGTGAGGACAAGGGCCGTCTGCTGACCGGCACCGAGGTCACCTTCTATCCGTCGATCGACACCTTCAGCCACATCGACTTCGATCTGAAGACGCTGGAACACCGTCTGCGCGAAATGGCCTTCCTGAACTCGGGCGTGGTCATCAAGCTGAGCGACAGGCGCGGGCCGGAGCCGGTCGAGATCCTGCTGCACTATGAGGGCGGGGTCGAAGCCTTCGTGCGCCACCTGGACAAGTCCAAGACGCCGATCCTGAAGGACGTCATCGTCATCCGCGGCCAGAAGGACGGCATCGAGCTGGACCTGGCCATGTGGTGGAACGATTCCTACCACGAGACGATGTTGTGCTTCACCAACAACATCAACCAGAGGGACGGCGGCACCCACCTTTCAGCCTTCCGCACCAGCCTGACGCGCGTCATGGGCGCCTATATCGAAAGCTCGGGCCTGGCCAAGAAGGAGAAGGTCTCCATCTCGGGCGAAGATGCGCGCGAGGGCCTGACCTGCGTCCTGTCGGTCAAGGTGCCGGACCCGAAATTCTCCAGCCAGACCAAGGACAAGCTGGTCTCGTCCGAGGTGCGGCCGGCCGTCGAAAGCCTGTGCACCGAAGGCCTGTCGACCTGGTTCGAGGAACACCCGGTCGAGGCCAAGCTGGTCGTCTCCAAGATCATCGAGGCGGCGTCGGCCCGTGAGGCCGCCCGCAAGGCGCGCGACCTGACCCGCCGCAAGTCGGCGCTGGAGATCTCCTCCCTGCCCGGCAAGCTGGCCGACTGTCAGGAACGCGACCCCGCCAAGTCCGAACTGTTCATCGTCGAGGGCGATTCCGCCGGCGGCTCGGCCAAGCAGGCGCGCAACCGCGAGAACCAGGCCGTCCTGCCCCTGCGCGGCAAGATCCTGAACGTCGAGCGCGCCCGGTTCGACCGGATGCTGTCGTCCGACACCATCGGCACCCTGATCCTGGCGCTGGGCACGGGCATCGGCCGCGACGATTTCGACGCGGACAAGCTGCGCTATCACAAGATCATCCTGATGGCGGACGCCGACGTCGACGGCGCCCACATCCGCACCCTGCTGCTGACCTTCTTCTATCGTCAGATGCCGGAGCTGATCGAGCGCGGCCACGTCTACATCGCCCAGCCGCCGCTTTATAAGGTCTCCAAGGGCAAGCAGCACCGCTACATCAAGGATCAGGCGGAGATGGACGCCTATCTGATCGAGGAAGGCAGCGCCGAGGCGACGCTGGAGCTGGCCTCGGGCGAGGTGCGCGCCAGCATGGATCTGCAGGAACTGGTCCGCGAAGCCAAGGCGTTCAAGGCCCTGGTCGACCGTCTGGCGGCCCGCGCCCCGGCCTTCGCCATCGAACAGGGCGCCCTGGCGGGCCTGTTCGACGAGAACGCCGGCGAACTGGCCGAACGCGCCGCGCGCGCGGCCGAGCGGCTGAACCTCTACGCCGAGGAAGGCGACGGCCCGTGGAGCGGCGAACCGGCCGCCCAGGGCGGGGTGGCCTTCAACCGCGTGCGCCGCGCCGTCAGCGAGACCATCGTGCTGGACGAGGTGCTGGGCCGGTCGCTGGACGCCCGTCGTCTGGCCGAGCGCGCCGCCGCCTTCGACGGCCCGTTCTCGGCGCCTGCCGTCTATCGCCGCAAGGACAAGACCACGACCATTCGCGGCCCGCTGGACCTGCTGGCGGCCGTGCTGGACGCGGGCAAGAAGGGCATCGCCATCCAGCGCTACAAGGGTTTGGGCGAGATGAACCCGGAACAGCTGTGGGAGACGACGCTGGACGCCAACGCCCGCACCCTGCTGCAGGTCAAGGTCGAGCACGGCGACGACGCCGACGACCTGTTCGCCAAGCTGATGGGCGACGTGGTCGAACCGCGCCGCGAGTTCATCCAGGACAACGCCCTGGACGCCGCCGTCGACGCCTGACGCCTAGAACATCATCAAGACCGTGTGGGCGAGCAGGACGACCAGTCCCGCCCGCTGCACGGCGACGTTCGGCCAGATCAGCATGGGAATGATGCAGGCGTAGCGGACGCCCTGGTAGATCAGGAAGCCGAGCGCGGCGGGAACGAAGCCGTCGTTCAGCGCCACCGCATAGATGACGTTGACGACGCTGCTGGCGAGCACGGGGACCAGCAAGGCCCCGGCCAGAATCCGGCGATGCTCGGCGTAATAGGCCTCCAGCGACGAGGTTTCGTCGTGACGGGGCCGGATGACCTGGCTGATGAAGATGTAGGGCAGGGCCATCGCCAGGCAGATGAGAAGCTCGCCGGGGCCCAGCTTCATATCCGCCTGGGCGCGGAACAGGGACAGCCATTGCTGGCAGGCTGCGGTCAGGACGACGGCGCCCAGCAGCGGGACCGTCCAGCCGATGACGACGCGGCCGCGCACCTTGTACATTTCCGCGAAGGCGGTTGCGACATTGGCGACCGACAGCCCGAGCAGCAGGGCGTAGAAGGCGAAAAGCGCGTCAAATTCCGACATTGCGTCCCCCTGCCCGCTACGGATGATAACTCCGTTTTTCAAGCGAGGGGAAGCGCCTTTGCGACAGCCGTCGCGGGGCCGTCAGGCGCTGCGGCGGTCCTGCTCGACGCGGTTGCGACCGTTCTGTTTGGCGCGATAGAGGGCGTCGTCGGCCGCCTTGACCAGATAGTTCTCGTCCGGATGGCCGCGATGCTCGGCGACGCCGATGGACGCCGTGACGTTGAAGGGCGCCAGGCCCGCCGCCGTGATCGGCTTGGCCGCCAGGGCCAGACGCATGCGCTCGGCGATGGTCGCAGCCTGGTGCAGATGGGTCTCGACCAGGACGATCAGGAATTCCTCCCCGCCGTAACGGAAGACGAAGTCGCTGGGACGGACGTTCTCGGTCACCGCCTCGGCCACCTGGCGCAGCACCTCGTCGCCGACCGGATGGCCGTGCGTGTCGTTGATCCGCTTGAAGTGGTCGACGTCCAGCAGCAGCACCGACAGCGGCGTGTGGTTGGTGTTGGCGAAACCGATCTCACGGCTCAGGATCGATGACAGGAAGCGCCGGTTCAGGGTGCGGGTCAGCGGGTCGCGACCGCCCTCCATGCCCGCCAGCCCCTGGAACATCTCGTTCAGCAGGAAGGCGACTTCCTCGACGGCGGCCTCCAGCGCCTTCAGGGGGGCGGCCAGCTCGGCCGGGGCCGCGCCGGGCGTGAAGCGAGGCAAGAGCGCGCCGTCGATCCGTTCCATCGTCGCGTTCAGCCGCGCCAGGTGCGGCGAGCCGTCGAACAGGAAGTCGGCCCGATGCCGGATCCACAGGCCGAAGGGCGAGGCCCCCAGGGCGCCCGCCCCGTCGACCCCGCCCGAGGCGAGGATGCGGAACAGGGTCTTCTGGCTCCACTCCATCAGGCCGGCGCGTTGGCTCTCGCGCTCGAAGTGGATGTCCTGATCCAGAGAAAAGAGGCGGTAGGCCTCGTCCAGGCGCGCCCGGTTGCTGGCGCCCTTCTCATAGGACTGACTCATCAGGCGAAGGGCGTGATCGATGCGCCGACCGACCAGGCGCAACAGATCGAAGGCCGCTGGGTCCGCCGCAAGATCATCGGCCAGCCGCGCCTTCAGCACCGCCGCCCCGGCCATGACCAGATGCATGGGAATCTTGATGCGGGCGTGGACCTCGCCGATCTTGGTCTGGCGGGCGATGAAGGCCTCGGCCTCGACGTCCTGTTCGGGTGCGAACAGGTCGATCAGCCAGTTGCGCAGGGACGGGCTGAGCCGCTCCTGGACGATGGAGTGGTGCAGGAAGGTCTGGGCCTCGGGATCGTCGAGCAGCACCTGATAGAAGGCCGCCACCATGGCGTCGGCCTGATCATGGAGCAGGGCGCGCAGACGCTCCAGGCTCTGCGGGTCGACCGGCGGCTCGGGAGCGATGGGCGACGTGACGACGGCCGACGTCGGATGGGGCAAGGCGGCGACTCTGACTGTTTACACTACGGGTCCGGCCGCCTGGACGTCGCATCAGGCGTTGAGGATGGAGCAAGGGATCGCCCGGACAGGGGCGCGCGCCCCTGCGGCTAGGCGATAGACGCCCGGCTGCGCCCCGGCAAGGGCGCTTCGACGGCGGTTCAGTCCGCCCGAGGACGCCCGGCCGCGATGAAGGCGCGGATGGACGGGTAGACGAGCGTGCCGCGCTGGTCGTCGCACAGCATGTCCTTGATGTAGGAATCCAGCGAGTTCCGGGCGATGGCGTCGAAGTCGTAGCCGTCGTCGATGCGCTCCTGCTCCGCGCCGTCGGGGCCGTAAAGAACCTCCACGCCCGGCTTGGACTGGTTGGCGCTGCAGCGGATGGTGATCTCGCCGGCGGAATAGGACAGGTCGTCGACCGGGCCGGACGCCGGAACGCGCGCCAGAACGGCCGTTCGCGCGCCGCTCGCCTCGGTGATGGAGTCCACGTCCAGCATGAAGACCGTGGCCGAGCTGCGCGAAACGACGTGCCAGCTTTCGGCCAGGGCGGGCGATGCCGCCAGGGCGGCGACGGCGGCGACAATGGTGATGACAGTTGGTTTCATCTCATCCTCCCCAGGAACAAGGGGATTTCACTCCTGTTAAGACGAAAACACAATGGTCCCGCCACGGGCCCGGCCCGGTCGAGGTTTCGCCGTTATCCACGGGCAGGCTGACGCCATGCGCCAATCGCTCTGTTTCGCCCTTTTCTCCGCCGTTCTGACGATCATCCCGTCTAGCGCGCCGGCGCAAAGCGTCTCCGCCGCCCAGGCGGCGCGCCCGACGGCCGCCCCGGCGCCGACGCCGACGCCGACGCCGACGCCGGCGCTGTTCCAGTCCTCGCGCATCCTGGTCGAGACGAAAGGCCAGGGGCCGGACGTGGTGCTCATCCCTGGTCTGGCCTCGACCTCGGCGGTGTGGGCGCGCACGGCGGCGGCTTTGGAAGGCCGCTATCGGGTGCATCTGGTGACGGTGCGCGGCTTCGGCGAGACGGCGCCCGGCGGCAACGCCGAGGGCCTGGTCAGCGCGCCCGTCGCCGCCGAGATCCGCCGCTACATTGAGGAGCAGGGCCTTCGACACCCGGCCCTGATCGGCCACTCCATGGGCGGCCAGGTGGCCCTGCGGGTCGCCGCCGACGCCGGCGACCGCATCGGCAAGGTCATGGTGGTGGACGCCTCGCCCTTCTTCCCGTCGCTGATCAGCCCCGGATCGACCGCCGCCGACGTCGAGCCTCTGGCCCGCATCGCCTATCAGGGTCTGATGCTGCTGGGCGACCAGGCGCTGCGGACCCAGGCGGCCTCCATGGGGCTGGAGTTGGGCGGCGCCGCCGACAATGTGCTGGGCGGGCTCGGCTGGCAGGGCGGCGACCGCCGCGTCCTGGCCCAGGGCCTCTATGAGGTGATGACCACGGACCTGCGCTCGCGTCTGCCGCTGATCGAAGCGCCGGTCACCGTCGTCTACGGCTGGAGCCCGGACGACCGCAGCCCGCGCAGCCACGTCGACGACCTGTTCCGCGCGGGCTACCGCTCCCTGCCCCGGCCGGCCGCCTTCGAACGGGTCGAAGGCGCCGAGCACATGGTCATGATCGATCGCCCGCGGCAGTTTCAGGCGGCGGTCGATCGCTTCCTGCGCTGAGGCCTCAGTTCGGCTGAAGCCGACGGATCGAGGCCAGCAGGGCCGCGTCGTCGCTCATGTCGCCTTCGATGACATACTGGGGCCGCTGCGGTTCGTTGTTGCCGCGCGCGCGACCGCGATAGACCTTCATGGGCACGGCGATTTCGGCCAGGCCGCTGGGCAGAGACGCCTGGCGGATCTCCATGTAGACGGTGTCGGCCGAGGTCTCGCGTCCGACCTGGACGGCGCCCACGGTCTTCCACAGGTCGACCGCGTCCAGGCAGGCCGAGCCGCAGCTGGAATCGGTCAGGACATAGACCCGGCCCTTCATCAGTTGCGGCGTGGGCGGCGACGGGGCGGCGTCGGTCGGCTCCTCGTCATTGACGCTGCGCCAATAGATCTCGCCGACGGCCCGCGCCGCCTTCATCCCTTCGACGGCGTCCTCGGCCCAGGCGATCAGCTCCGGCTGGCTGTTCGTGGCGCGCAGCTTGTCCAGGAAGGCGGAGATTTCCGCGATGTTGCCGTCCGAGGCGCGCCAGTCGACGGATTCGATCGCCGGCTCGGGGTGCGCAGCCATCCAGTCGTCGCCCCACAGGACCTGGGCCATCAGCTGGCTCCAGTGCGAGGAGCCGCCGCCGTTGCCCCGCAGGTCCAGCACCACATAGGGGGCGTCGCGCAGGGCGTCCTGCTTGGTCTTCATGTCGGCGATCAGGGATGTCAGTTCGGCGTGGGCCTCGCTGGCGGGGTCGCCGTTGAACGTGGGCGTCGAGATCCAGAAGCCGCCGTCGTCGAAATGCTTCAGGGCGAAGTCGGGCCTGGCGCTCTGCATCAACCGGGCGCGGCGATCGCTCAGATCATCGGGCGCCGCACGCCAGTCGAGGGCGTAGGTCATGGTCGCGCCGTCGGTCTCGAACCGGCAAGCCTTCATCTCGGTCTGCCACGGATTTTCCGCACTCAGGAACATCCAGTCGCCCAAACGCGTCCTGATCGCCTCCAGGAACCAGCGCCCCCGGAACTGGCCGATGCGTTGTTCGGCCAGGGCGGCGGCGTCCACCCCGTCGCAGTCGATCAGCCGAGCGCCCAGCGGCGGCACGTCGGCGTCGGACTCGTCACGATCGACCACCACCTGATCGGCCCCGCGATAGACGGTCAGGAAGCCGGGCCAGCGGGTCGGGAAGCCGAAATCCCTCTGGGCCAGGCTGATCTGGACGTGGCCGTCCTCGAAGCTGGCGACATAGGCGCGCAGCGCCCACCACCAGCCGCCCGCGTCGGTCGTGGTCTTCGCCCGCTCCAACGCCGTCGCCAAGCCCTGGTCCAGACGGTCGCGGAACTGGGGGTTGAGCCGGTCATGCACGCCCGGATGGCTGTCGATCATGATGTCGTGCAGGCCGGTCGCGTCCTGAACCAGGGCGGCCGACCAGTCGCGCGGCTGCTCCATCGGCCCTGGCGCTCCGTTTGAAGCCTCCTGCGCCTGCACTGCGCCCGCCATCGCCAGGCAGGCGACGCCCGCCGCCAACATCCGGTTCATGAGCACCTCTCGTCCCTGTCAGCCGAGGGGTGACAGGGGGAGGAGCGGCGCGCCAGTTAAGTTTTGGTCATGGCGACCGTCAGGCGACGGCCTCCAGGGCCTCCAGCACGGCCGGGCCGTAACGCTCCAGCTTGCCCGCGCCGACGCCGGGAATGACGGCCAGCTGATCCAGACCGCGCGGCTCCTGAAGGGCGATCTCGACCAGGGTCTTGTCCTGGAAGATGACATAGGGCGGCACGCGCTGTTCGACGGCGCGCTCGCGACGCCAGGCGCGCAGGGCCTCGAAGCGGGCGCGCACGTCGGCGTCCAACCCCTCGACCGCCAGGTTGCGCCCGGCGTTGCGGCGCGGCTTGTCCAGGGCCCCGGCCCGGATCGGCGCCTGACGCACCCGCACCTCGCGCTCGCCGCGGTAGACGCCGCGCACGGCCTGAGGGTCGCCCAGGCGGATCAGGGGCTTGCCGTCGTTGGGATCCTCGACCAGCAGGCCCTCGAACATCAGATGGTCGATGACGTCGCGCCAGCCGACCAGCGACAGGTCGGCCCCGACGCCCCAGGTCGACAGCCCCGCCTCCCATGGCTGGACGTCCTTGGTCTTGCCCAGCAGGTGGTCGATGACGCGCGTGCGGCCGAAGCGCTCGCCCAGCCGCTGCACCGCCGCCAGGGCCTTCTGCGCCGGGACCAGGGCGTCGAAGGTGGCGGGCGGATCGCCGCAGACGTCGCAGACGCCGCACGGCTCGGCGTCCTGCTCGCCGAAATAGCGACGCACGGACTGCGGGCGACAGGTCGCGCCGTCCAGCATGGCGAACAGCTGGCGCACCTTGCGGGTCTGAACCTGTTTGACCTCCTCGGCCATCGGGCGGCTGTCGAGGCGGCGCAGGGACCAGGCGATGTCCGACGGGCCGTAAAGCGTGATGCCCTCGGCCGGCTCGCCGTCGCGCCCGGCGCGGCCGATCTCCTGCCAATAGGCCTCAAGGCTGCCGGGCGGATCGGCATGGATGACGAAGCGCACGTCCGGCTTGTCCACCCCCATGCCGAAGGCAATGGTGGCGACCATGACGGCGCCGTCCTCGGCCAGGAAGCGCTCCAGCCGCCGGTCGCGCTCGCGGGCGTCGAACCCGGCGTGATAGGCGATCGCGTTGGTCCCGGCGTCCCGCAGCGCGTCGGCCACCCGCTCGCATCCGTCGCGGCTGCCGCAATAGACCACGCCCGAACGGCCGCGTCGCTCGCGCACCAGTTCGACCACGCGCGCATCGGTGCGGGCGCGCGAGCCGTTGATCTTGCGCTCGGCGGTCAGCTGCAGGTTCGGGCGGGCGAAGCTGTCGACGAAGACGCGGGCCTCGCCCAGCTTCAGCGAAGCCAGAATGTCGTCGCGCGTGCGGGCATCGGCGGTGGCCGTCACCGCGATGCGGGGCACGCGGGGGAAGATCTCGGCCAGACGGCCCAGGGTGCGGTAATCGGGGCGGAAGTCGTGGCCCCACTGTGAGACGCAGTGGGCCTCGTCGATGGCGATCAGGCTGATCGGCAGTTCGGTCAGCCGCTCCAGCATGGCCCCCGACGCCAGTCCTTCCGGCGAAACATAGAGCAGGTCCAGTTCGCCCGACCGCGCCGCGCGC
>PJUF01001023.1_pt1 | contig 15851 bp, 16 predicted proteins | sample 1512191 | NCBI WGS metagenome assembly PJUF01 (sample SAMN08177673, study PRJNA422409) | Feces metagenome, whole genome shotgun sequencing project. | isolation source: Chicken feces (3) enriched on wood chips | host: Gallus gallus | place: USA: Madison | collected 2015-01-15 | reverse complement strand
ATCGGGAATTGTAACCGTTTGAGGGCTTGCATCCGTTTCACCATCTGCCGTACCCATTACACTTCCTAAATTAATTACTGTTTCATCTGTGAAGTCTCCATCATTGTCCCAGTCAATCCATGCACTGACCCATACTCTGAAAGTAGAACCGGCTGTATTTACTCGAACTCCTAAATCTATCTCGTCACCAACTGCTACTGTTGTTGACTCTGAAGTGTAGTCATTATAAGCACCGGTTGTGCCGGTAGAGTTATTTATATCTCCAAATGTAACATTGGTAATACCTGTAGCATCGTTAGAACCTGCTGTCGGAGTACAATACAAAATGACTGCACCCTCTCCAACCGAGACATTGTCCAAATACAAGGCTGCACCATCAGCACCTGAATATTGGAAAGCTATTTTAACGTCAGCCTGTCCGATATAATCCCCCAAAGATAAAGACTTATTAATCGGAATAAAAGGATCAAACGTAGCCTCATCTGCGTCTTCCCACAGAATAGTCCAAGTCAGACCATTGTCTGTTGAAACTTTAACAAAAGCATCGTAGTTATCATTTGGATTTACTGCCCAATAATAACTGTAACCAATTGTGAACGATAAGTAAGGATCCTCAGCTCCTACTAGGCTTATAGACGGTGAAATCAGCCACTCATCCTGATTCCCTAGTGAAGAGTCATAATTGACAATAGCCGCCAATCCAGTTTCCCAAGCACCGGTTTGCCAAGTTTCATTGGCATTAGTTTGGTCAAGTGTCCATCCCGACGGTGGAAATGTGGCTCCCTCAAAATCTTGCTGAAGAAGCTGTCCAAATCCCAAGAGTGGGATTAAAAACATCATTAAGTAAAATAAATTTTTCCTCATAGTTTAAAATGTTAATTAATATTATTTTAGTATGTAAAATTGATGGACTAATATATAAATTGTTTTTGAATTACTTAACATTTTCTCTTATCGATTTTTAAAAATACCTACATGAGGGTATATTTTTTATTTAACTAACTTTGTTAAGTTTCTTCAAATTATGAGAATTTTATATCAATCCTACCATCTAAAATTTAAAATACCCGGCGGAACCTCTCGTGGCATCCTTACAGAAAAGGAAACTTTTCTAATGAAATTGAAAACAGGCGGCGACCGTGATCCTGAGTTTTTTGGCGAATGCGGCTTGTTTAGAGGTTTAAGCGCCGATGATGTTCCGGAATATGAGCAAAAATTAAACTGGGTCTGTCATCATTTTTTTGAAATGGAGAAGGAACAGCTTTGGGAAGAACTCAGGGAATTCCCCTCAATTCAATTTGGAATCGAGCAAATGGTTCAAGCCAAAAAAAATTATGATAAAGACACACATGATGACTTCAATCCTATTTTATTTCCATCAGATTTTACTTCCGGCAAAAACGGAATTACCATTAACGGCCTGATTTGGATGGGAGCTAATGACGCTATGCGTAAACAAATCAAAGAAAAATTAGACCAAAATTTTCATTGCATCAAAATCAAAATTGGAGTGAACTGGGAGGAAGAATTCAAAATTCTTCAATACCTTAGAAATGAATTTTCAGAAAACGAATTGGAATTACGTGTTGATGCCAATGGTGCATTTGAATTTGAAAAAGCCAAAACCATTCTTCAACAGCTTGCCGATTTAAAAGTCCATTCCATTGAACAACCCATCAGAGCTGGAAATATGGAACAAATGGCAGAGCTTTGTAAACATACACCCACGCCCATTGCGCTGGATGAAGAATTAATTGGGGTTTTTTATCCGGAACAAAAACAAAGACTTTTACAACTCATCAAACCACAATATATCATTTTAAAACCCAGTCTGGTGGGGGGCTGGAAAGGCAGCCGGGAATGGATTAATTTGGCAGAAATACAAAACACCGGCTGGTGGGTTACCTCAGCACTGGAAAGCAACATTGGGCTAAATGCAATTGCACAATGGGTTTATACCTTAAATAATAAAATGCCGCAAGGTTTGGGCACCGGTGGATTGTTTGAAAATAATTTTTACTCACGTCTTAAATTAAAAGGAGATCAGCTTTATTTTATTTAAATTTGAAATTGTGAAAAAAGCACAACCACTACTCATCATTCTAACTATTTTCTGTCTTCATTCTTGCAGCAAAAAAATGTATTCTGAAGCTTTGGCTTATCAGCAAAATCTAAAAGAAGAATGGATCAACCCTGACTCTACTCCTTTGAAAGATGACGAAAAAGCAAATTTCAAAGGGATTACTTTTTTCCCGATTGACCCAAAATTTACTGTAAAAGGGAATTTCACTAAAATACAAAATGGAAAGACACTTCCTTTTCCAACTTCTGCCAAAAAAATCAAATATTATAAGGAATATGGTAAAATAAATTTCAAAATAGAAAACCATGAATTTGAATTAACGATTTATCAGTCTGACCCACCTATTGAAGGTTATGAAAATTCCCTATTTGTTCCTTTTACAGATGATACAAATGGTGTTTCCAGTTATGGAGGCGGAAGATATCTGGATCTGGAAATTTCCGATATTCAAAAAGACAAAATCTTGCTGGACTTTAATCAAGCCTATAACCCCTATTGTGCATACAGCAAATATTATAATTGTCCGATCCCACCCGTAAACAATTATCTTGACATTGAGATTCTTGCCGGCGTAAGTTACAAATGATGAAAGTTTTAGATTTTTCCAGTTCACACTTTGATGAATTAAATCCTGAAATTTCTTGGGAAAATGATATTTTAAGTTTTCTCGAAGAATGGAACTCCAAAAAAGAGTTCATCCTTTCAAAAACTTCCGGCTCAACTGGAATCCCAAAAGAGATAGAACTTCCAAAACAGGCCATGAAATTGAGCGCAAAAATGACGGGGGATTTTTTTGGATTAACAGAAGGCAATTCGGCTTTACTCTGCCTTCCCGTCAATTTTATTGCCGGAAAAATGATGATCGTCCGAGCCGCTGAATTAAAGCTTAAGTTATATTGCGTTGAGCCGAAATCCACGCTTCGGCTTCGCTCAGCGGCCGACATAAATGAATTTGATTTCGTTCCGATGACACCGATGCAGGTTGAAAATTCTTTTGATGAATTATCAAAAATCAAAACTTTACTGATTGGCGGCGCTCCGCTTGCTGAGTCTTTACGGGAAAAATTAATGTTACTCCCGACAAAATGTTTTGAATCCTACGGAATGACCGAAACCATTACACACATTGCATTGAAAGAAATTTCTGATGAGTTTTTCACTACGTTAAAAGATATAAAAATCACACAAGATGGTCGCGGCTGTCTTATCATTCAAACACCTTATTTTGAAGAAAAAATCATAACCAACGACATGGTGGAAATCAAAAATGAAACCCGGTTTAAATGGCTCGGGAGGTTTGACCATGTGATTAATTCAGGCGGAATCAAATTATTTCCAGAACAAATAGAAAAAAAATTAAAGCCTTTCATAAAGGAAGAATTCATCATCACTTCCCTCCCGGACGAAATTTTAGGTGAAAAATTAATTCTGATAATTGAATGTTCCGACTTCGCTCAGCAACTATCGTTCAGTAAGCGTAGTTCGAAATTCGAAATTCGAAATTCGCCACTGGAAAAATTTGAAATCCCGAAAGAAACCTATTGTATTGAAGAATTTCCCAGGACCGAAAGTGGAAAGATTAAAAGAAATGAATTAATGGGTTTAATCAAATAATCCTATCTAATTCAAATCCAATTCTTTTTACGTTGATAAAACTTTGTCAAGGTTATTTTCACAATGTATATAACCTTGTTATATGCGATTTTGAGAAACCCCGGGAAAACGATTTTCCAATAAAATAAACTGACTTTTATGTTTCACTTTAGGGAAACTTCTCTAACTTTGTACCGTGGCCAAAAACCAGAAACATAGAAAGATAACTTTTTACAAGAACTACTTTCAAGACTTCTTTGCCAGACAAAACAAGAAAGTAAAAGCAAAAATTGTTTGGACTTTCGACTTGATTGAAGACTTGCAAAGAGTTCCTGAAACGTATCTTAAACACATAGAGAACACAGACGGGCTTTATGAAATCCGGGTTCAATTGGGAAGCGACATTTTTAGAATTTTCTGTTTTTTTGACCACGGACAACTGGTTGTTTTAGCGAACGGATTTCAAAAGAAATCTCAAAAGACACCAAAGAAAGAAATAGAAATGGCACTTAAAATAAAAGCAGAATATGAATTGGAAATCACGAATACCAATAAAAAATAAATAAAAAGTTATGAGTAAGGCAAAAAATAAAAATTTAATAACGCTTGAAGAGTTTAAAGAAAAAAACTACGGCAAACGTGGTACAAAAGAGCGTGACGAACTTGAGGCAGGTTATGAAACATTTAGAATCGGTGCTTTGATTCACGACACTCGTGTTGAAATGGGAATGACACAAGAACAGCTTGCGGAAAAAGTTGGAACAACTAAATCCTACATTTCTAAAATTGAGAATAATATAAAGGAGGCCCGTATTTCGACACTTCAAAAAATTATTGAACTTGGTTTTGGTGGACAACTTGAACTGAACATAAAAATCTAATGGACAAAAATCAAAAGAAATGAATTGGTAGAGCTAATCAAACATTCATCTTTTCTTTGACTTCATAAACAGCCAATTGGACAGGAAGAATCGTTTTTTCAAAAATAGGCTTCGCCTCTTCCAGCATCACATTCAGATTTTTATAGCGGTTGGAAAAATGCCCCAGAATCAATTGCCCTGCATTGGCTTCTTTTGCTATAGTAGCAGCCTCCAGCGCACTTGAATGTCCGGTATAATCTGCCATTTCCTTTAAATCATGAAGAAATGTAGATTCATGATAAAGTAAATCCACATCTTTAATTATGGGAATAATCTGCGGTCTATACCTCGTGTCTGAACAAAAAGCATAACTACAGGATTTGTCCGGCTCAAATGTCAGTTCAACATTGGGAACTATGTCTCCGTCCTGCAATTGGAAATCTTTTCCTCTTTTTAGATTCTCATAATCACAAATTTCAATTTCCGGATATTTTCTGACGGCTTCAATATTCAGCTTTCTCAATTTTGGTTTTTCTTTGAATAAATATCCGTTGGTATAAACCCTGTGATCAAGAGGAATGGTGTACACTTCCACTTTTTCATCCTCAAAAATCAAGATACTTTCTTTAGAATTTAATTCATTAAAAACCAATTCAAACGAACAGCTGGCACGCGTGTGCATCAATTGGTTCATGATAAAATCTTTGATTCCTTCCGGTCCGAATATATAAAGAGGTGTTTCTTTTCCCAGTAACTGCAAAGTACTGATAAGGCCAATAAGGCCAAAAACATGATCACCATGCAGGTGTGAAATAAAAATATGATTAATTTTTGAGAATTTCGTTTTGGATTTTCTAAGCTGAACCTGTGTCCCTTCACCACAATCAATGAGAAAATGGCGGCTGCAAATCTCAAGTAATTGAGCCGTAGGGCTGGATTTCTTTTTTGGAATGGCTGAATTAAAGCCTAATATGGTCAGCTTAAGTGACAAGTTTAATCTAGATTTCTCACAAAATTAATCAATTTCTGTACCGCTTTGTGTCTATGACTGATTTGATTTTTTTCCTCATGTGTCATCTCGGCAAAAGTCTTGTTAAATCCATGGGGTAGAAACACCGGGTCGTAACCAAAACCTTCTACTCCTTTGGGTTGCTTTGTTATATTTCCTTCAGCTTTTCCGTCCAGGTAAAAAGCCCCGTTCTGGCTGATAATGCAAAAAACCGTCATGAAATAAGCCAAACGGTTTTCATTTTCGCCTAATTCAGCCAATAATTTTCTGATATTGTCCTGTGAATTCCCCGTTCCGGCATATCGTGCAGAATAAACGCCGGGGGCGCCGCTCAATGCTTCTACAAATAATCCGGAGTCGTCTGCAAAAACCGGTTTGCCGTTTAGGTTAAAAATCGTTTCGGCTTTTATTTTGGCGTTTTCTTCCAAAGATGAACCTGTTTCTGCAATTTCATCATGGAAACCTATATCATTTAATGATAATAATTGAATGGAATCTGGGAGCATCTGCCGGATTTCATTTACTTTATTTTCATTATGCGAAGCAAAAATCAATTCCATATTGCTTTGTTTTTTGTTAATTTAAAAATTCCCCACCCTACTATAAGTGCCAACAAAAGTCCGCCAAGCACTATGAATAATTGGTTTGAGTTGGTTACGCTTTCTTCCATCGTCCCATATTTAATCATCATCAGAAAAGAAATGGTATTGTTCAGCGCATGGAGAAAAACACAAATCCATAAAGATTTTGTTCGGTAATAAACAAATCCGAAAACAGCGCCCAACATTCCTGCTCCCATAAACTGCCATGGATTTAAATGGGCCATTCCAAATAAAAAAGCACTGAAGGTAATTGCGATGACAGGGTGAATGTTGTGCTGCAATAATCCGCGAAGCAAAATCCCTCTGAACAGGATTTCTTCAAAAAACGGCGCGAGGATACAAACTGTAATGAAACCCGCTACTTTGTAATCGAGCATCATTTCAAAACCTTTGATGATTTCTTTATAAAACATTTCCAGTAATTCATTTCCGGTTGTTGGAATCAATGAGGCTGAAAATTCTGCGAAAGGCAAAATCAGAAAATAAAGCAATATGCTTAATCCTACCACTACCCATTCTACAGGCATTTTTATATGTGCCAGAATGTCTTTCCAATTTGTTTTTACAAAGGGAATTAACACAAAAACGGATAATAAACCGCCAACGAGAAAGGAAAGAGGTAATGTTACATGATAAAAGGCCGGTTCAAAAAAAGCCGGAAGATTGATTACCGAGGCTACAAACTGCAAACAAATGATAATGATAAATGCCACAACAAATGCCTTTCCAATAGAAAAACTGAATTGAGAACTGTGTTTTTCTGCTAAAAATTCATTTTCCGAAAAGCGATCATTCATGATGGTAGGGTTTGCCCTGCAAGATAGTAAATGCGCGGTAGATTTGTTCTGCCAAAAATAACCTTACCATCTGGTGGGTAAAGGTCAATTCGGAGAGTGACATTTTTTTGTTGGATCTTTTGTAAACTTCATCCGAAAAGCCGTAAGGTCCGCCGATTAAAAAAATAATTTGTTTAAATGATTGATTCATCAAATTTTGCAATTCCTGCGCAAACAGGCTTGAATTCATCTGTTTTCCTTTCTCATCAAGTAATATCACATAATCTGTGGGTTGGATTTTGGAAAGAATTAATTCGGCTTCTTTATCTTTTTGTTGTGATTCCGAAAGGTTTTTCCGATTTTTGATATCGGGAATTTCAATCCGTTGATAATTCCAATGCTGCGGAAGCCTTTTTTCGTATTTCAAAATCAGTTCTTCCAGCGGTTTTTCGTCTGTCTTGCCTATGCAGATGGTCGTCAGGTTCATTTTCTAAATATGAGGATACAAAATTATGAGTATTAAAACAAAATTGAAACATTTCCTTGACGACAATCCGGTTGTAAATGCTACGAAAAATCTAAAAATCAAAAGCCTGAACGGCATTTCTCTTCACGAACTTATTTCCATTCTTTTTCGCGGAATTTCCAAAGGCATTTTTGGAATGCGTGTAGGAGCGGTTTCCTGGGCATTCTTTTTTAGTTTGTTTCCTTTTTTGTTATTTCTTTTTAGCATTTTGCCTTATGCGCCGCTTTATGATGAAATTGAAAAATTATTATTCTCCGAATTCATTCCTCGTCTTTTGCCCGAAAGAATTACAGCCGAGGTGATTAATTATGTTTCTGAAACAGCGCATACAAAGGACAAAATTCCCGGGGGGTGGCTTTTTATCTTATTGACCATTCTCCTTTCTTCAAATGGAATTACAGTCATGATTAACGGATTCAATATTTCACACTACGGCTACGCAAAAAAAAGAAAAGGAATTAACAATAGGGGTGTATCTATTATTCTGACACTTTTTTTTGTATTTTTCATTATTGTACAGTTGATTCTGACATACTATACTAATTTCATCTGGACGTATATTGAGGAATACGAAGCTTTTATAGAGGTTCCGACTATGTTGAATATACTTAATTTCGTGTCTGCAACCTTATTTTATTTCACTTCGCTGCTAATGCTTTATTATTACGGAACCAACATCAAACAACGCCTGCGGTTTGTAGCACCCGGTGCACTAATGGCGACGGTTTTGTTCTTTATTACCTTATTGGGATTTCAATTTTATATCAAAGCATTTAACCGCTATGATCTGCTTTACGGCTCGGTGGGTTTGGTGATGATCATGATGATTTTCATTTATATCAATGTGCTTTTAATCATGATTGGCTTTGAACTGAACGCAGCCATACACTATGCAAAAAACCGAAAGGCTCAAAATTAAATCAATAAAAAAGTTGTATAAAAAAACCACTCCGTCGGGAGTGGTTTCCTATTTTTTATAGTGTATAAAATTATTTCACAACTACTTTTGAGGTACTAACCGCACCTTTTATGTCCACAACTTTTACAACATAAACCCCTGCAGGAAGTGCAGAAACGTTTACACTTGCATTTTTAGAAGTTGCAACAACTTGTCCTGAAAGATTGGTTAAAACAATTTCTTTTACTTCTGAATTTTTCAAAGAAACGTTTACCACATCTTTAGCAGGATTTGGATAAACTGACAATGAATTAGCATTTACATCAGATACAGCCATAAGAGCTTCTTCACCTTCTATTCTCATAGCTAAATCGCTTTGTGCCCAACCTGTTAATCCGGCAATATCAGTCCAAGATGTTGCCCCGGCACCAAAAAGATCAAATGGGTCAATCAAATATGAACCTGAACCATTTGTAGTTAATGACTGGTACCAGTTCCATCTTCCTTCTGCCATGATAAATCCATCAACTTCCGAATTCGCGACCACAGACAACCAATATTTTCCTGCTGGTAAAATAACTTCTTCATCTAAAGCAGTTAAATCAAGTGTAAATTCATAAGAAGAATCTCCATTGTCTACAAATTCAAACCCTGTATCACCAATAGACATTTCAAATTTATACATGGCATCCATAACTGGGTCATTACCGAGTGGGATCCATTCGTCATCAGCAATAATGTAGAAACTTACACCTGTTAACGTAGTTGCTAAATCAGAAGTATTTGAAAATCCAAATGCACTTAATTTAGTTAATTTTGTGTTATCGTACGTTAAATCAAAATCATCTGCAGAAGCTACATATGCGCCGTCCAACTGACTATCTGATACAATTCCTGATGTTCCAAAATCAACTTGCTCTAAAATCACTTCATTCACGCCATTTGTTGAAAGGCTTGGAGTAACATTAACCTGAGATGAGAATCCCTCTTGAGAAAATCCAAAAGAAAAAATCAAACCTGTTAACAGAATAGAAATTTTTTTCATTTTTAAACTTTTAATTGTTAGATATTTTTTAAATTTTTCAAATGTAATTAATTCCCTCGACTAAAAAAGTTAAAATGAGAAATCATTTATAACTTTCCCTTTTGCACAGAAGGGTTTCAGCTCATTTTCTATATAATCCATACATAATTTCTTCTCATTTTCCGGATATAATAAATGGACATTTGCACCGGCGTCCAACGTAAAATACAAATTGGCCGAAGTTTGTGCGCGAAAATCCCTTACCTTTTCAATTACTGCAATGGTACCGGGTTTCATTAATATAAAAGACGGGAATGAGGTAAACATCATGGCATGCAAGCTCAGTGCTTCGTGTTCCACAATTGCTCCAAATTCTTTTAAATCTCCTTTTTCAATGGCGTGAATTATCTTGCTTAAATTCTCATTGGCCGAAGAAAAACGTTGCTTAGCATAAGGATGATTTTCCATCAGTTTATGCCCTACAGAACTTGATACTTTTTTCTGTCCTTCGTCAATCAATAAAATTGTGTCCTGAAAATTTCTAAATATTTCATGAATTTCATACGGATAAGGAATGGCATACAAGTCCGAGCTTCCTTCAACAAATTCTGATTCACCCCAAACTGAAAGTCCGGGATAAAGTGACCGGCACGCGCTACCTGAACCCAATCTTGCCAAAAAAGATGCTTTTTTCAATTTTTCTTCTTTGGTAAAATTCGTGCCAAATTTTTCTTCCATTTCCACAAGGCACAACGCCAAAGCGCCCATTCCTGATGCCGAGGAAGCAATGCCACTGCTGTGCGGAAATGTATTATGCGTGATAATATCAAATTCATAATTTCTTAAAAAAGGAATGAATTCTTCAATCCGGTCAAAAAATGTATAAATTCTCGGCACAAAAAGCTCATTCAACTGATTGTCTAAATAGACATTTACCAAAAATTCTTCTGAATTCTTAGGTTTAAAAATCAATTCAGATGAGGTATAACTATTATTCAATGTAAAACTTAGCGAAGGATTCATAGGAATCTGCACATCTTTTTTTCCCCAATATTTAATCAATGCGATGTTAGATGAGCATTTTGCTGACACCTTGCCTTCCGTTTTAAAATCCTGAACATTTAGTTTGGAATGAAACTGATTCATTTTATCTATTTTGTGTGTTATAATTTTAATTTGATGAATTCATCATTTTTTTATATCTCTCGAAATGGAAATCAAGTGATTCGTTAACCGGTATCAACTTAATTCCAATTTCATTTCTAATTCTTTCATTTGAATACTTTGCTTTTCCCGTAAGCGCCTGATAGCTTGACCCGCTCATATAAGGGCCTCCGAAAAGCCTGCTGAATTGAGAAATTCCTTTTATCCATTTCAATTTCATCTCAGACAACAAAACGGGTTCATGCAAATTTTCTTTGGCTCTCAAATATCGAAATATTTCAAAAAACGATTTACTCTCTGATGTTAAAATAAAGTGATCATTCCATTTTTTATGCTCGGTCAATTCAATCAAACAAAACGCTACATCGCGAACATCCACATACCCCGTTATCCCTTTTGTGGCAAACATTTTCTTTTTGGTAGCCAGTTTAAAAATTTTCTCACTTGCTCGTTTTCCGTCTAGACTCCCTACAACCACAGAAGGATGAACGACAATCACATTCAGGCCTTCCTGTGAACCTCGCCAAACCGCCATTTCGGCTTTCTTTTTGGAAATCGCATATTCTGAGTGAACTTTTTCAGCATCAAATTTTGAGTTTTCATCTATGATTGTTTTATCGGGCAATTCATCCAAAACAGCAATGGAGCTTGTAAAGACAAATTCGGGAACCTTTTCAGATAGGGCCAGATTGATTAAATTCTCGGTTCCTTCTACATTGATTTGATGAATCATTTCTTTTTCACGGTCATCAAACCCGACACATCCTGCTGTATGAAAAATGGTTTTGATTCCTTGAAATGAATTTTCCAAAGAGGGAATATCGAGCAAATCGGCTTCAATCCATTCGATTTTTTCAAATGTTTCTAAATCTGAAAATTCTGAGAAAAGATTTTTTACTCCGGTCAAATCTGCGTTTTTCCGCTTCAGGGCACGAATTTTCTTCTCTCGTTTGGACAATTCCAATAAAAGATAACTCCCGATTAATCCTGTTGCACCCGTGACAAAAACCATTCGGCTAAGATAAAGGTTAGATTTCAGATTTTAGAATTTTGATTTCAGAATCAAGATCCATCAAATCAATACCGGACGTTTAGGCTTCTCGTCTTCCAAAATCTTGGCCAATGTTGGCGGTAAAACGGTAATGTTATTAAAGAAATCATCAAAGAACCCTTTGGTTTCTTCTGACAATAATTCGGAATATTCTTCAATAAAACTTTCGCCATACAACATAGGAAGCTGAACCAGTTTCCCGTTTTTGCAAATTCCTACTAAATGATATTCTTCCAGTTCATCAATTGATTTTCCCGTCGCAATACAATGATTGAGCATATAGTTCAAATCAATTTCCACGTCTTTTGAATTTTCCAATTCCGGCATTCCACCCATTGTCATGGCAAATTCCTGAATGTTTTTCATCGATTCTTTGGAAATACTCTGCATCATATCGGTCTTGCATCTTTCACATACGGCGTATTCAAAGGTCATTTGGTATTCTGAATGATCATGGGTTTTCTGAAAAGCTTTTTCTATAAAATAATGTCCGTTTCCAAATCCGTTTCCACAAACCGAACATTCGGTATGTGGCAGATGCGTGTCTGATGAATAAAATTGTTCAGGAATATCTTCGTTGAAATTGAAAAAGAAATGCATTTATCTATTTTTATTTGAATGTAAAATTAAAGATTTCTTCTCCGCCGAAATGGCAAAGCGATCCAATCTTTGATACTTTATGAACTTTTTAACTTTCTAAACTCAAAATATCTTCCCCGGATTCATGATGTTTCTCGGGTCAATTGTTTTTTTGATGGATTTTTGTAATTCCAGATTGGCCTTGGAAAATACAATCGGGAGATACGTTTTCTGAACCAATCCGATTCCGTGTTCTCCCGAAATCGTTCCACCCAAGTCCTTTACGATTTGAAATAATTGATTTAAAATCAATTGAATCTCAGGAACATTGTAGGAATTTTTATGTTCGGGGTGATTAATTCTTACGTGTAAATTTCCATCTCCCGCATGACCGTAACAAACCACTTTGAAATGATTTTCATCGGCTAACTCATGCATTTCTTCTACCAATTTAGCAAGGTTTGCACGCGGAACAACTGTATCTTCTTCTATGGTATAGCCATTCATTTTCACAATTTCAGCTACCCTTCTGCGGATTTGCCAAATTCGTTCTTTTTCCGTCTGGTTCTCGGCAAATAAAATTTCGCCAATATCAAATTTTGACACAGCTTCTACACAATCTTGCAATTCGATTTCTATATTTTCATCCAGCGAAACCAATAAATGTGCTACGGATTCTTCTTCAATGGGAATATAAATCTCACCCAAATACTCGACCGTGGCATCAATCGCTCTTTTTTCCATAAATTCCAATGCAGCCGGATGTACCCCTGCATGAAAAATCGCCGAAACCGCATCGCAGGCTTCGTAAACATTCCGGAAAGGAATCAGTAAGGAAACGTCCCGGGTGGGCTTTGGTAATACTTTCAATACTGCTTTTGTAATAATTCCCAGCGTTCCTTCACTCCCGACAAAAAGTTGGGTAAGGTTCAACCCGGTACTGTTCTTTAACGTATTGGCACCCGTCCAGATGATTTCTCCGTTAGGCAGAACTACTTCCAGATTTAAAACATATTGTGCGGTTACACCATATTTTACCGCTTTCGGGCCACCGGCATTGGTCGAAATATTCCCGCCTATAAAGGAACTTTGCCAGCTGCTCGGGTCAGGCGGATAAAACAAATTCTTTTTTCCCAAAGCCTGCTGTAGATTATAATTAATTACACCTGCTTCAACTGTAACCTGAAAATTTTTCTCGTCTATTTCTATGATTTGATTTAGTTTTTCCAGCGAGAGCAAAATGCCGCCTTTTACAGGCAACGAGCCACCTGCCAAACCGGTTCCGGCACCGCGCGGTGTGACGGGCAATAGGTTTTCGTTACAGTATTTTACGATTTCAGAGACTTCTTTTGTCGATGTGGGCTTTAAAACGACATCAGGAAAAAACCGAAGCTTTTCCGTTGAATCAGAAGCATAGACTTCTATGTCCGACAGTAAAACTTGTTCTTTTCCAATCAGATTTTGAAAAAAATCAACATCAGACCCGGTTAAGATTTTGTATTCCAATTTTGAATTCTTTTGAAGATAAATCAGTCATAAATGTATAATTTTCAAAATTACACATTATAAAATTTTCAAATTAAATTACATTTGTCCTATTCAATTCAACAAAAAATGAAAAAATCAAGTGTTCTTCTTTTCGCCTTTCTGATTACAATTTCTTGTGCAACCCAAACAGAAATCCCACAAAAACAAACACAACGACAACTAAATGACATTGCGCTAAACGGAAAAGTTTATTCCGCTTTGTGGCAGCAAAATGCAGGAGAGTTCCGGGCGCTTTGTTATCAGGCATTTAATATGGCGACTTTGATTGTGGAGCAAAAATCCAACTTACAGCATTTACGACCCATTGCCATTGTGACCGATATAGATGAAACGATTCTGGACAATTCACCTTATGCCGTTACACAAGCGCAAAAAGGAAAGGAATTCGATGTTGATTCCTGGTTGGAATGGACTTCCAAAGGAGAGGCTGTTGCCTATCCCGGCGCAGTAGAATTTTTCAATTATGCCGCTTCGCGAAATGTTCATGTTTTCTATGTTTCCAACCGGAATGAAAACGATAAGGCCGGCACGCTCAAAAACCTGAAAGAGCTTGGATTTCCTTTTGCTGACGAAGCGCATTTGCTCGTGATGAAAGATACTTCCAACAAAGAAGCAAGACGGAATGAGGTTTTGAAAAAATTTGAGGTGTTTATGTACCTGGGTGACAACCTCACTGATTTTTCGGAGGTCTTTTACAAGAAGAATCAACAAGAACGAAATCAAAAAGTGGAGGAATTATCTGAAGCATTCGGTTCAAAATTCATTGTTTTACCCAATTCGGGATATGGCGACTGGGAATCAACTTTGCCGGGCTATGATTCCAAATTAAGTCCGCAGGAAAAAGACAAAATCATTTTGCAGAATGTGAAAGGGTATTGATCCATTCTGTTAAATTTTGGATTCTTTTTAACACAAAATGTACAAGGCATTATACACAATGGACACAAAGTGTTTGATTTTGTGCGCTTTGTAAATATTTCGTTATCTCAAAGGTTTTGAAACGCTAAGTTTACGGCTAGATTCATAGAACTCGTCACTTCTCACGAGTCATTTTCATCTTTCTTTCAATAATAATTTCTTGATTTTTCACTATGAACGACCCATTTAAATTTTAAAATTTAACATTCAAAATAGAAAAGCATCTTCCTGCAAAATCACTTCTGCCTGAAATAAATCTCAATCGGGACGCCCGAAAAATCAAAATGTTTGCGTAATTGATTTTCGATAAAGCGTTTATAGGGTTCCTTCACGTATTGCGGTAAATTGGCGAAAAAAGCAAATTGCGGAGTTCGTGTCGGCAATTGGGTGACGTATTTGATTTTGATGTATTTTCCTTTGATAGCCGGTGGCGGTGTAATTTCTATAATGGGTAACATCAGCTCATTGAGTTTGCTTGTTTTGATTCTTTGGTTCCGGTTTTCATTAACCTGCATAACGGTTTCAATCGTTTTATGCACACGCTGTTTGGTCAAGGCGGAGATAAAAAGAATCGGAACATCGTTAAACGGCGCAATTTTATCACGGATTTGCTTCTCGTATTCTTTTATGGTATTGGTTTCTTTTTCGACCAAATCCCATTTATTAACCAAAATAACAACACCCTTTCGGTTTCGTTCGGCAAGAAATAAAATATTCAGATCCTGGGCTTCAATTCCTCTTGTTGCGTCAATCATCAAAACGCAAACATCACATTCTTCCACCGCCCGAACGGCACGCATCACTGAATAAAACTCCAGATCTTCACTGACTTTTCCTTTTTTCCGCATTCCGGCGGTATCGATTAGCACAAATTCCTGTCCGAATTTGTTATAAAGCGTTTCGATGGAATCACGTGTGGTTCCGGCAATCTCGGTTACGATGTTTCGTTCCTCGCCCAATAAAGCATTTGTCAAAGTTGATTTTCCGGCATTCGGACGACCCACAATGGCAACTCTCGGTAATCCCTCAAACGGATCTTTGTGATCGGTTTCATCAAAATGCGCTACTACTTCGTCGAGTAATTCTCCCGTTCCGCTTCCACTTTGGGAAGAAATGGTGAAAAATTTTTCTATCCCTAAATTGTAAAATTCATAAGAATCGCTCAGGTTTTTATTGGTATCAACTTTATTGACCACCACCAAAACCGGTTTTTTGCTTTT
>PJUF01001019.1_pt1 | contig 15903 bp, 18 predicted proteins | sample 1512191 | NCBI WGS metagenome assembly PJUF01 (sample SAMN08177673, study PRJNA422409) | Feces metagenome, whole genome shotgun sequencing project. | isolation source: Chicken feces (3) enriched on wood chips | host: Gallus gallus | place: USA: Madison | collected 2015-01-15 | reverse complement strand
GTCGGCCAGCTGGTAGCCGCGCTGCAGGCAGAGACTGTAGGCGAGATGGATGAGGCCGCTGAGCAGGATGAAGCTCGCGGCCTGCCAGCTCCAGGCGATCGCCCCCTGCGCGACGAGGTAGATCACCCACGGTGCATAGGCGGCACAGGCCACCAGATTGTAGGCGAATACGAAGACCGGGCCGACCGACGCGGCGCGTTTGGCCAGGAGGTTCCAGGTGGCGTGTATCAGCGAGGCGAGAACGACGAGAACGACAGAGGCAAGCGTCATTGAGACCCCCTATAGCGCCCATCGGCGCGGGTTGATCTCGACGTCTCCTCCCCTGGGCTTTTGTCCCTTGGGTGCAGCCGCGCAACACGCGCGGTCTCTGCAACGCTCGGTCCGGCGGCAGGACGCCCGGAACCCTAGTTGCCACTCGGTCGATGCCGCACCCTAGCAACGCCACCGAATATCGATCAAGCTGGCATCCGCATCTGTCGGACAGTGGAGTGAGAAGGACATGAGCCTGCGCAGGGACGGGTTGGCGTCGGTGGAACGTCGCATCAGGCGGCGGCTGGGGCGGTACGATCTCGACCTGCTCAAGGCCCAGCGGCCGAGCCCGAAGGTGCTGGAGCATGGCGGTTACAAGCTGCGCGACGCCGCCAGCGGCAAGATCGTCCTCGGCGAGACCGACTACGAGTTCTCGGCCAGCCTCGACGACATCGAGGCCTGGCTGGACGAGAACGCGCCGCGCGACTAGGCGCGCGGCGGCGGCACGGTCAAAAAGGCAGGGCGACAACCGGCGCCGGACGCAGTATTATCTGCGCAGCGCCGATCGGCCGGGAATTGCCTGCCTCGGCGGGCATCCCGATGCATGCCGGACAGCGCTGGATCGATTTGCATTCGGGCGGCGCGGCAACTATGTTGCGGCCCGATTTTCCGGGTATTTCAAGGGTCTTCATGTCCAACGACACACTTCTTCGTGAAGTCGACGAGGAACTCCGCCGCGACCGCATGCGCCATCTCTGGCGCCAGACCGGCCCCTATATCATCGGCGCGGCTGTCGCCGTGGTGCTGCTGGTCGCCGGCTATGAGGGCTGGAACTGGTATCGCTCGTCGACATCCGCGAAATCCTCGGACGATTTCTACGCCGCCGCCGCGATTGCCGACGGCACCGATTTCGACGCGGCCAAGGCGGCGCTGGACAAGGTGATCGCGGACGGCTCCGGCATCTATCCGGCCCTTGCGCAGTTCCGCGAGGCGGCGCTGCTGGCCGCGCAGGCGAGGACCGAGGAGGCGCTGGCCGCCTATGACAGCCTTGCGACCTCGCTCGGCGACACGCATCTGCGCGAGCTTGCCCTCGTGCTGGGCGCCAGCCTTCTGGTGGACAGGGGTGACGTGGCCGGTGTCGAGCAGCGCGTCGGCGGCTCCATGACGCCGGATGCGCCGATGCGCAACGCCGCCCGCGAGGTGCTCGGCCTCACCCAGTACAAGGCGGGCCAGCTCGATGCGGCCATGGCGACTTTCCAGGCCGCCATCGACGATCCCCTGGCCTCCAACGATCTGCGCGGCCGCGTGCAGCTCTACGTCCAGCAATTGCTGGCCGAAGGCGCTGCCCCGGCGGTGACCGAACCGGAAGAGGCGCCAGCGCCTGCCGCCGAGGTTGCGCCCGAGGCCGAGCCCGCCGCCGTCCCGTCCTCTGCGGAGGAGGCATCGTCCTCGGCGCCCTGAGGCACCATGGGACAACCCGGATGAGTGCGCTCGTCGCTATCGTGGGCCGGCCCAATGTCGGCAAGTCGACCCTTTTCAACCGGCTCGTCGGTCGCAAGATCGCGCTTGTCGACGACACGCCGGGCGTGACGCGCGACCGTCGCGAGGCCGAGGGCCGCATCGGCGACCTGCGCTTTCGCATCCTCGATACGGCCGGCTACGAGGACCGGACCGACGGCTCGCTCGAGGACCGCATGCGCCAGCAGACCGAGCTGGCGATCCGCGAGGCGGACGTGATCCTGTTCATGATCGATGCGCGGGCCGGCGTCACCCCGCTCGACGAGCGCTTCGCGCAGGTGCTGCGCAAGTCGGGCAAGGACGTGCATCTCATCGCCAACAAGGCCGAGGGCCGTGCCGCCGATCCGGGCCTGCTGGAGGCCTATGCGCTCGGCTTCGGCGAGGCCGTGGCGCTCTCGGCCGAGCATGGGCTGGGGCTCGCCGATCTGCATGCGATCGTGAGCCAGGCCGTCGACGCCAAGACGCCGCCGCCTCCGACGCTTGCCGACGAGATGCCCGAGGTCGACATCGACCTGCCCGAGGACGACGGTTCGAGCGAGGAGGGGCCGGCGCTGCGCTGGAACCCGAAGCGCTACCTCAACGACGCCATCGTCGGCCGACCCAATGCCGGCAAGTCCACCCTCATCAACACGATGGTGGGCGAAGACCGGCTGCTCACCGGGCCCGAGGCGGGCATAACGCGCGATTCGATCCTCGTGCCGTGGGAGTGGCAGGGCCGCACCGTCAACCTCGTCGACACCGCCGGCATCCGCCGCAAGGCGCGGGTCGAGGGCAAGCTGGAAAAGCTCGCCGTCGGCGATTCGCTGCGCTCCATCCAGTATGCCGAGATCGTCGTGCTGCTGCTCGATGCGACGATGCCCTTCGAAAAGCAGGATCTGGCGCTGGCCGATCTCGTCCATCGCGAGGGCCGGGCCATGGCGATCGCCCTCAACAAATGGGACCTCATCGAGGACAAGCCGGCGACGCTGGCGCTGCTGCGCGAGGAGTGCGAGCGACTGCTGCCGCAGCTTCGCGGCGTCCCGCTGGTGACCATCAGCGGCCTGCAGGGCCGCAACATCGACAGGCTGATGGAGGCCGTGTTCCGCATCGAGAAGGCGTGGAACACGCATGTGTCGACGGCCAAGCTCAATCGCTGGCTGGGCGCCGCCGTCGAGCGCCACCCGCCGCCCGCCGTGGGCGGACGCCGCATCAAGCTGCGCTACATGACGCAGGGCAAGATGCGGCCGCCGAGCTTCATCATCTTCGCCTCGCGCGCCGAGGCGGTACCGACGTCGTACCAGCGCTATCTGATCAACTCGATGCGCGAGACGTTCGACATGCCCGGTACGCCCATCCGCCTGTGGTTGCGCGCCGGCAAGAACCCTTACGCCAAAGACCAGTAGAGCAGAGCCTCCCGAATGATCCTCGAGATCTTCATCGTCATCGTGCTCACGCTCATCAACGGCCTACTGGCGATGTCGGAACTCGCCGTCGTGTCGGCGCGGCCGGCGCGGCTCAAGGTCATGGCCTCCGACGGCAACAAGGGCGCGACGGTGGCGCTGAAGCTGGCCGAGGACCCCGGCAAGTTCCTGTCGTCGGTGCAGATCGGCATCACGCTGGTCGGCATCCTCTCCGGTGCCTTCTCGGGCGCGACGCTGGGCGACAGGCTGAGCACGGTCCTCGCCGGCAGCGGCGTCGACCAGGCCCTGGCAAGCGCCCTTGGGGTCGGCACCGTCGTCGTCATCATCACCTATGTCTCGCTGATCGTCGGCGAGCTGGTGCCCAAGCAGATCGCGCTGCGCGATCCCGAACGCATCGCCTCGCGCGTGGCGCCGGCGATGCGCGTGGTGGCGAGCGTCGGCGCACCGCTCGTCTTCCTGCTCGACGCCTCCGGCCGGTTGCTGCTGCGCCTGCTCGGTCAGGCCGGCGTGAGCGACGAACGGGTGACCGACGAGGAGGTCAAGTCGCTGATCGCCGAGGCCGAGAGCCAGGGCGTGCTCGAGACCGAGGAGACGGCGATGATCTCGGGCGTCATGCGGCTGGCCGATCGCTCGGCGCGCGGGCTGATGACGCCGCGCCTCGATGTCGAGGTGATCGACCTGTCCGATCCGCCCGAGGAGACGATGGAGCGGCTGCGCACCTCGCACCGCTCGGTGCTGCCCGTGCATGAGGGCGAGCCCGACAAGATCGTCGGCGTGCTGGTGCGCAAGGATCTGATCGGTGATTTCGCCGAGGGCAAGCCGCTCGACGTGCGCGCGCTGGTCAAGCCCGCGCCGGTCGTCCTCGACCGTGCCGATGCGCTCTCGGTGCTGCAGGCGCTGCGCGCCTCGGTGGTGCATCTGGCGCTGGTCTTCGACGAGTACGGCCATTTCGAGGGCATCGTGACGCCCGGCGACGTGCTCGGCGCCATCATCGGCGAGTTCCAGGAGGAGGAGGGCGGCGAGCACGCCTTCGTGCAGCGCGAGGACGGCTCCTACCTCGTCGCGGGCTGGATGCCGGTGGACGAGTTCGCCGACAAGATCGGCGTTCCGATCCCCAAGGATCCGCCCTACGAGACGGTGGCCGGCTACGTGCTGGCCGAGATGAACCACCTGCCGGCCATCGGCGAGACCTTCGAGCGCGGCGCGTGGCGCTTCGAGGTGCTCGACCTCGACGGCCGCCGTATCGACAAGGTGCTGGTGGGCAGGACCGGCTGACGCGGCGCGCTCAGAGGGCCGTCAGCGTCTCGCTCTCGTAATCGTACACCGACCGCGTGCCGGCAAAGGCCGGCGCGGCCATGTCGACGAGCCTGGGCGCGATCTCGCGCGGATGCGGCAGCAGGTCGGGATTTTCCCCCGGCATGGCCTTGGCCCGCATCGCCGTGCGCACGGCGCCTGGCCGGAACACATTGGCCGTGACCCGACTCAGGGCCGCCTCGGCCGCGTAGCTCTTGACCAGGGTCTCGAGCGCCGCCTTGGTCGCCGCATAGAGGCCCCAGTACGGCCGCGCCGCCTCGGCCGCCGACGACGACACGAAGACGGCGCGCCCCGCTTCCGCCTGGCGCAGCAGCGCATCCATGGCGCGGATCAGCCGGTAGTTCGCGGTGACGTTGACGGCGAAGGCCTGCTCGAAATCCTTGACGTCGAGATGCGAGAGCGGGGTGATGGTGCCCAGCACCCCGGCATTGCCGATGAGGCCGTCGAGCCGGCCCCAGCGCTCGTAGATCGCCGCGCCCAGCCTGTCGATGCCGTCGCCGTCGCGCAGATCGAGCGGCACGAGCGTCGTCTCGCTGCCCGCCGCCCTGATCTCGTCGTCCAGCTCCTCGAGCCCGCCCACGGTGCGGGCGAGGGCGATGACGTGAGCACCGCGGCGCCCCGCCTCGAGCGCGGCCTGATAGCCGATGCCGCGGCTCGCCCCGGTGACGAGAACCACCTTGCCGGAGAGATCCGACACGGTTCAGCTCGCCTCGCGCATCAGCGAGAGCATCTTGGGGTTGCTGTTGCCGCGGCCGGTGAGGTCGGTGAGGGTGGTGGGATACTCGCCGGTGAAATAGTGGTCGGTGAACTGCGGCGCGACCGGGTTGCGCGCCTCGCCGCCGACCGCCCGGTAGAGACCGTCGATGGACAGGAAGGCCAGCGAGTCGGCGCCGATGTGGCGCGCCATGGCGTCGACATTGTCGTACTGGTTGGCCAGCAGGCTGCCATGGTCCGGCGTGTCTATGCCGTAATAGTCGGGGTGGGAGATCATCGGCGAGGCGACGCGCAGATGCACCTCGCGGGCACCGGCGTCGCGCATCATCTGGACGATCTTGATCGATGTCGTGCCACGCACGATGGAATCGTCGACCAGCACCACGCGCTTGCCGTCGATCTCGGCGCGATTGGCCGAGTGCTTGAGCTTGACGCCGAAGGCGCGGATCGACTGCGTCGGCTCGATGAAGGTGCGGCCCACATAGTGGTTGCGGATGATGCCGAGCTCGTAGGGAATGCCGCTGGCCTGCGCATAGCCGATCGCGGCGGGCGTGCCGCCGTCGGGCACCGGCACCACCACATCGCCATCGACCGGCGCTTCGGCGGCGAGGTTCATGCCCATGCGCTTGCGCGCGGCATAGACCGAGCGCCCGCCCACCACCGAGTCGGGGCGGGCGAAATAGACGTATTCGAACAGGCACAGCCGCTCCGGCTTCTGCCCGAACGGCATGGAGGAGGTGATCGTGATCCGCCCGTCCGGCTGGATCTCGGCGACGATGACCTCGCCATTGTTCACGTCGCGCACGAATTTCGCGCCGATGATGTCGAGCGCGCAGGTCTCCGACGCGAAGATCGGCTTGCCGTCGAGATCGCCCAGCACCAGCGGCCTTATGCCGTTGGGGTCGCGCGCGCCGATCAGCTTGGTGCGCGTCATGGCGACCATCGAATAGGCACCCTCGAGCTGGCCGAGCGCGTCGATGAAGCGCTCGTCCGAGCCCTTGCGCCGGCTGCGGGCGATGAGGTGCAGCACCACCTCGGTATCCGAGGTGGACTGGCAGATGGCGCCCCCCGCGATCAGCTCGCGGCGCAGCGTCAGTCCGTTCGTGAAGTTGCCGTTATGCGCGATGGCGATGCCGCCCACTTCCAGCTCGGCAAAGAGCGGCTGTACATTGCGCAGGATGGTCTCGCCGGTCGTCGAGTAGCGCACATGGCCCATCGCCATGTGGCCGGGCAGGCGGCCGACTGCCGCCGGATCGGTGAAATGGTCGCCCACGAGGCCGAGCTGGCGCTCGGAGTGGAACTGCCGCCCGTCGAAGCTGACGATACCCGCCGCCTCCTGGCCGCGGTGCTGCAGGGCGTGCAGGCCGAGCGCCGTCAGCGTTGCGGCTTCGAGGTGGCCGAGAATGCCGAATACCCCGCATTCCTCGTGCAGCCTATCGCCGTCGATACCGAGCGGATCGTTGATGGTCACTCTGTTCCCTTCGGCCTCAGACGGCAGGCACGGCTTCGCTTGCCCCGATTTCGGCGGGCGGCGTCGCGTCGGTCGTCTCGTTCGGCCCGACATCGGGGGTCTGGTTACGCTTCTCGAGGAAGTCGCGGAACTGCTCCTCGACATTCTCGGGAAGCAGCCCGATGAGATAGTCGCCAGCGCTCATCAGCGGCGGAAAGCTCTTGGCATCGCGCACCATCTCGGGAAGCCGCTCCTGCGGGCCGAGCAGGAAGTTGGCGAACACAGCCGCCACGACGCAGATGAGGATGCCGCGTGCCGCGCCGAACACGAAGCCCAGCGTGCGGTCGAGCGGGCCGACGCGCGAGTCGACGACGAGGTCGCCGATCCACATGGTCAGCAGGTGCAGCACGATGAGCGCCACGAGGAAGCTGCCGATCACGGTCACGCCGGTCGCGACCAGCTCTTCCTTGATGTAGGTGCGGGCGATGTCGGAATGGTAGAAATACATGTAGGCGGCGATGGCCGCCGAGCCGGCCCAGGTCGCCAGCGACAGCACTTCGCGGGTGAAGCCGCGCGCCGTGGCAAGGATTGCCGAGATCAGGACGAGGACGGCGACGCCGACGTCGACACCAGTAAAGACCATTCTGCCGTCCCCAGACCGCTCTGCGTGTCCGTTTAACCGCTAATGCCGCCCATGCCAAGCGCGGCGGCCGGCGGCAGGGGCGATGTGCACGGAAAGCATGGGAAAGTCCCGATGAGCCGTCGCGCCCAGCTATGGCGGCCGAATGGGGCGAAGCCGGGGCGCCCCGTCACGTCCCTATTCCGCCTGCGCCGGGCGCCGTCCCTTGGCGGCGATCAGCCCGATAAGCTCAGCCAGCTCCGAATATTCGGCGACGGCCAGCCCGTTCGCGGCATCGCCCGCCCCGAGCTTGCCGGTGCAGGCGGAGCGGAAACCGAGCTTTTGCGCTTCCCGCAGGCGCAGCGCGGCATGGACGACCGGGCGCACGCCGCCCGCCAGCGAAATCTCGCCGAAATAGACGGCGTCGGACGGCAGCGGCGCGCCGGTCAGCGAGGAGATGAGCGCCGCGGCCACGGCCAAGTCGGCCGCCGGCTCGTTGATCTTCAGCCCGCCCGCGACATTGAGGTAGATGTCGTTGGCGCCGATGCGCACCCCGCAGCGCGTCTCCAGCACGGCCAGCACCATCGACAGACGCGATGCGTCCCAGCCGACGACGGCGCGCCGCGGCGTGCCGAGCGGGGAGGGGGCAACGAGCGCCTGGATCTCGCACAGCACGGGCCGCGTGCCCTCCATGCCGGCGAACACCGCCGAGCCGGCCGCGTCGCGGTCGCGCTGGTCGAGGAACAGTGCCGACGGGTTGGCGACCTCCTGCAGGCCGAGCGCTGTCATCTCGAACACGCCGATCTCGTCGGTGGCCCCGTAGCGGTTCTTGACGCCGCGCAGGATGCGGAAGGTGTGGCTGGCGTCGCCCTCGAAATAGAGCACCGCGTCGACCATGTGCTCGACGACGCGCGGTCCGGCGATCTGGCCGTCCTTGGTGACGTGCCCGACGAGCACCACGGCGGCGCCGGATTTCTTGGCGAAGCGCGTCAGCGCCTGCGCCGAGGTGCGCACCTGGGTCACCGTGCCGGGCGCCGAGTCGACGCGGTCGGTCCACATGGTCTGGATCGAATCGACGATCACGAGATCCGGCGCCGCGCCCTGTTGCAGCGTGGCGAGGATGATTTCGACATTGGTCTCGGCCGCCAACTGCACGTCGGCGCTGCCCAGGCCGAGCCGTTGCGCCCGCAGGCGCACCTGCGCCACCGCTTCCTCGCCCGATACGTAGACGACCCGCTTGCCCTGCGCCGCCAGCGCCGCCGCGCCCTGCAGCAGCAGGGTGGATTTGCCGATGCCTGGATCGCCGCCGACCAGCACCGCAGAGCCCATCACGAAGCCGCCGCCGGTCACCCGGTCGAGTTCGGCGAGCCCGGTCGCCACGCGCGCCGCCGATTCCGTCTCGCCCGAGAGCGGCACGAGCGCGATGGGTCGCCCGCTCGCCGAGGCGGATTTGGGGCCGGCGCCGATGCCGGTGTCGATCGATTCCTCGACGATGGAGTTCCACTCGCCGCAGCCCTCGCAGCGCCCCTGCCAGCGCACATGCGTCGTGCCGCAGGACTGGCAGACATAGGCAAGCTTGGCTTTGGCCATGGGGAACTCCGTTGGACTCGTTCCTAGACGAGCCTCGCACGGCAATCAAGAACGAAAAGTGAACATGCTAGTCGGGCCACAGCTTGCTGTAGCGCGTCTCGCCGCGGTGGCTGCGGATGAGGTGCAGCCGATCGAGGGGCAGTACGATCGGCGGCTCGAGCGCCATGGGCGGAATGCGCTGCGGCGCGTAGAGCAGGGTCATGTGCGGCACGCCGCCCGCCATGCCGTCGATGGGCACGCGCCGGTCCCGCACCTCGCGCTCGATCTGCGCCGCCAGGCTCAGGACCCGGTCCGCATCGGCGCCCGGCACCAGCACCAGCGCCCGCTTGCCGCGCTGTCCGGGGCGTCCGAAGCTCATGAGTTCGGTGAAGGCCACCGCCAGTGGCGGCATGTCGATGGCCTGCGCCGCCGCCCGCAGCGCCTCGACATGCGCCTCGTTCAGGCGGTCATGATAGCCGACCCGCAGCAGCGACACATGCAGCCGGTCGTCCCGATGGAGCCGGGCGGCCAGCCCGAGCCCCGCCAGGCGCTTGCGGACGGGCGCCAGCGCCTGTTCTGCCGTCTCCGGCGGCAGCAGGGCGCCGTAGAATACCACGTCGCGTCCCTGCACCGGCAGCGCATCGAAAAGGTCCAGTTGCTCCATCACGCGAGCCTAGTGCCGCGTGCGACGGTACGCAAGAACAAAACGAGAACGACTAGCCGGCAGGCTCGGTGCTGTTCACGTAGCTGCGCGGATAGCGGCCCTTGAGGCTGGTGAGGATTTCGTAGCCGATCGTGCCGGCGGCGTCGGCCTGGTCGTCGGCGGAAACGTGCGGGCCGAGAATCTCGGCCATCTCGCCGGGCAGCGGGTGGTCGGCGCCGAGATCGGTGATGTCGATGGCGACCATGTCCATCGACACGCGGCCGATGATCGGCAGGATCTGGCCGCGCAGCCAGGCTCGGCCGCCCGGCCGGTGGTTGGTGCCGCCGACGGCGCGGAACAGCCCGTCGGCATAGCCCAGCGCGATGATGGCGATGCGGCTGTCGCGGGTGAGCGTGTAGGTGGCGCCATAGCCGACGCTTTCGCCGGTACGGGCCTCGCGCACCTGCAGGATCGGCGCCTCCAGCGTGACCGCCTGCAGCATCGGATTCTTGCGCCCGTTCACCGCCCGGCCGCCATAGAGCGCGATGCCGGGGCGCACCATCTGGAAATGCGTGTCGCGGCTGGTCATCGTCGCCGCCGAGTTGGCGAGCGAGGCCGGCATGCCCGGAAACTGGGCCATAACCGAGGTGAACAGCGCGAGTTGCGTGCGGTTCTTCTCATGCTGCGGCTGGTCGGCGCAGGCGAGGTGGCTCATCACCATCTGCGGCGCGTAGCCGACCTCGTCGATCATGCGCCGCACGATGGACGTCTCGCTGAGCCGGAAGCCGAGGCGGTTCATGCCGGTGTCGAAATGCAGCGCCGCCGGCAGCGCCTCGTTGCGGCTGAGGCAGGCGACGAGCCACTCCTCGAGCATGGGCAGCGAGTTGAGCACCGGCATCAGCCGCTCGCCGACATAGAGCGGCGCGGCACCCGGAAACAGGCCATTGAGCACGAAGATATGGCTTTCTGGCAGGGCTGCGCGCACCGCCAGCCCCTCGTCGGGCGTGGCGACAAAGAAGAACCGCGCGCCGGCCGCATAAAGCGCCTTGCTCGTCGCCGGGATGCCGGTGCCATAGGCGTCGGCCTTGACCACCGCACCGGTCAGTGCGCCCTGCGAGACCACGTCGAGCGCCTGCCAGTTGCGGGCGATGGCGCCGAGGTCGACGGTCAGCCGCGGCCCATAGCCGGTGACGAGCGGAGGCGAACTCATCATTCGAATCTTTCCGGCAGGTAGGCGTCGCGGGCGAGGTTGCCGAAACGGGTGAACTGCGCCTCGAAGCTGAGCTGCACGGTGCCGGTCGGGCCATGGCGCTGCTTGCCGATGATGACCTCGGCGCGGCCGTGCACCTTCTCCATCTCGCCCTGCCAGGTGAGATGCTCTGGGGTGCCCTCCTTGGGCTCCTTGTTCTTGAGGTAGTATTCCTCGCGATAGATGAACAGCACCACGTCGGCGTCCTGCTCGATCGAGCCGGATTCGCGCAGGTCGGCGAGCTGGGGGTGCTTGTCGTCGCGCGACTCGACGGCGCGGCTGAGCTGCGACAGCGCGATGATCGGCACCTCGAGCTCCTTGGCCAGCGCCTTCAGCGTCGTGGTGATCTCCGTCAGCTCCTGCACGCGGTTCTCGCTCGCCTTGCGCGAGGACCCCGACAGCAGTTGCAGATAGTCGATGATGAGCAGGTCGAGGCCCTTCTGGCGCTTCAGCCGCCGCGCCCGCGCCGCCAGCTGGCTGACCGCGAGGCCGCCCGTGTCGTCGATGTAGAGCGGGATCGTCGCCAGCATGTTCGACACGTCGACGAGCCGGGCGAACTGGCTCTCGTGGATATTGCCGCGGCGGATGTCGGACGAGGAGATTTCGGTCTGCTCGGCGAGGATACGCGTGGCGAGCTGCTCGGCGCTCATCTCGAGCGAGAACAGGGCGACCTGTCCGCCGTCGATGGTCTTGTGGTGGCCGTCCGGCGTCACCTCGCCCTTCCAGTTGCGCGCCACGTGGAACGCGACGTTGGTGGCGAGCGAGCTCTTGCCCATGGCGGGACGCGCCGCGAGGATGATGAGGTCGGATTTCTGCAGGCCGCCCATCAGCCGGTCGAGATCGGTGAGGCCCGTCGCCATGCCGCTCAGCGTGCCGTCGCGCTGATAGGCCTCGCCGGCCATCTTGATGGCCTCGGTCAGCGCCTCGTTGAAGGGCTGGAAGCCGCCGTCGTAGCGCCCCTTCTCGGCGAGGTCGAAGAGCGACTTCTCGGCCTCCTCGATCTGCTTGGGCGCCGTCATCTCGACATCGGCCTCATAGGCCGTGTGCGTCATGCCCTCGCCGATCTGGATCAGGCTGCGGCGGATGGCGAGGTCGTAGATCGTCTGCCCGTAATCGGCGGCGTTGATGACGGTGGTCGCCTCGGCCGCGAGGCGCGCGAGATATTGCGGTAGCGTCACCTCGGCGGTGAGCTGCTCGGGCAGGTAGGTCTTGACGGTGATCGGCGTCGCCGCCTTGCCGGCGCGGATGATCTTGCCGACGATCTCGTAGATCTCGCGATGCACGGGCTCGTAGAAGTGCTCGGCCGCGAGAAAGTCGGAGACGCGGTAGAACGCCTCGTTGTTGACGAGGATCGCCCCCAGCAGCGCCTGCTCGGCCTCGATGTTCTGGGGCGCGAGCCGAAAGCTCTTGTCGTCCGTCGGACGAATGCGCGCCACGTTGGAATCAGCCATGCCTCGAAGTCTCTGCTCGCCCGTTTAAGCGTTCATTAACTCACCCGGCGCGCATCGCAAGCACTGCCGGGCCCGACTCGGACGAGCGCTGTGCGCTGTGAATATTAGCGTGGATAACGGTCGAAGAGTGGCCATCTCCAGCGCGGATGGGCTTGCCGTCCTGCGTGCGAGTCGCAGGGGGGCTGACAGCCCGCTCACTGCCCGTCCGCCTCGAGCTTGCCGATCACCCGGCGCAGCCCGTCGAGGAACGCTGCACGCTCGCCGGACCTGAGCGCGCCAAGCGCCAGCGTGTTGACCTCGCCGGCCGCCGCCATCGCGATGCGGGCGTGCTCATGCCCGCGACGCGTCAGCCTCAGAAGCGTGCTGCGGCGATCGGCCGGGTCGCGCGTGCCGACGACGAGCCCGTCGCGCATCATGCGCGCCAGCGTATTGGCCATTGTCGGCTGTTCCACGGCGGCGAGGCGCGCCAGCGCCTTCTGCGGCAGCGCCCCGCCATCGGCCAGCGCGAGGAAGACCGGCATCGGCCCCGATGTGCCTCCCGGAATCCGGCGCTCCAGCGCGCGCACGAGCAGGCGGGCGCACAGATTGGTCAGATAACCGATAGAGTGCAGGGTATCGGGCGCGTCATCCATAGCTTGCTATCCAACTATATAGTGTTCTATGTAATCGCGCAGGACAGTCGATGGCAAGGAGCCAGCCCATGTCAGCCAGAAGTACACGCACAGCCTATGGCAGCGTCGCCGTGCTCATTCACTGGACGAGCGCCGCCGCCGTGATCCTGACGTTTCTGCTCGGCTGGGTAGCGGCCGATATCGTGTCGCAGCCGCCGCCGGCGGGCCTGCTCGTGGCGCACGTGGCGATGGGCGTTCTCGTCCTCGTGCTGACCCTGCTGCGCATCGTCTGGTGGGTCGCGGCCGACAGCTTTCCCGATCCGCATCCCGGCCAGCCGGCCTGGCAGCAGCGCTCGGCGCAGATCGTCCACGTCGCCCTCTATGGCCTGCTGCTGCTGATGGCGACGAGCGGCATCGTGACGATGCTGCTCTCCGGGGCCATGCCGATCATCCTCGCCGGCGGCGCGGTGCCGGACTTTTCGGGGCTCGGGCCGCGCCTGGCGCATGGCCTGATGAGCAGGCTGCTGCTGGTGCTGCTCGCGGTCCATGTGGGCGCCGCGCTCTATCATCAGTTCGTGCGGCGCGACCGGCTGCTGGCGCGGATGGGGATCGGTCGCCGCGCCTGACGAAAAAGGCCGGGCGATGGCCCGGCCTTTGCGTGATCTGGTATCGCGTCGCGCTCAGTCGGTCTCGCCGCCCTCTTGCGCTTCGGCCGCACCGGCCTCGGCCTGGCCCTCGGCGAATTCGGCGGCGACTTCGTCGTCGAATGTCTGCACGGTGAGGTCCTCGCCCTTGGACTGGCGTTCGGCCTCGTCCTCGGAGCGCGCGACGTTGACGTTGACCGCCACCGCGACTTCGGCGTGCAGATGCAGCGCCACCGAGTGGACGCCCACGGTCTTGATCGGGTTGGCGAGATCCACCTGCGAGCGGGCGATGCTGAAGCCCTCGGCGCTGAGCGCATCGGCGACGTCGCGCGAACTCACCGAGCCGTAGAGCTGGCCGGTCTCACCGGCCTGGCGGATGATGACGACGGTCTTGCCGTTGAGGCCGGAGGCGATGCCGGCGGCCGCCTCGCGGCGCTCCGCATTGCGCTTCTCGATGGCGGTGCGCTCGGTCTCGAACCGCTTGCGGTTGGCTTCGGTGGCGCGCAGCGCCTTGCCCTGCGGCAGGAGGAAGTTGCGCGCGAAGCCGTCCTTCACGGTGACCTCGTCGCCGATATGGCCGGCGCGGCCGACGCGCTCGAGCAGAATGACTTTCATTTCAGTATCCTTGGCTGTCCCATCAGGGAGATGGTTAGAGGCCGCGGGACCCGTCCCGTGACCCCAACGATGCGGGTGTCTCCTACGACACCGCGTAGGGCATGATGCCGATGAAGCGCGCACGCTTGATGGCACGGGCCAGTTCGCGCTGCTTCAGGGCCGACACAGCCGTGATGCGCGACGGCACGATCTTGCCGCGCTCGGAGACGTAGCGCTGCAGCAGCCGCACGTCCTTGTAGTCGATCTTGGGCGCGTTGGGACCCGAGAAGGGGCAGGTCTTGCGGCGGCGCTGGAACGGCCGGCGCGCCTGGGAAGTGGTGAGATCCTTGATGGCCATCTGGCTGTGTCTCCTGGATTAGGGCCGGCGGGGCGGGCGGGAACCGAAGCCGCCACGGCCGCCGGGGCGGTCCGAGCGGTCGTCGTCGCGGTCGCGCCGCTGCAGCATGGCCGAGGGGCCTTCCTCGAGCTCATCGACGCGCACCGTCATGAAGCGGAGGATGTCCTCGCTGAGGCGCATCTGGCGCTCCATCTCGGCAACGGCAGGCGCCGGCGCGTCGATGTTGAGCAGGCTGTAATGCGCCTTGCGGTTCTTGCGGATGCGGTAGGAGAGGGACTTGAGGCCCCAGTATTCGTTCTTCGTGACCTTGCCGCCGTTCTGGCCGAGAATCTCGGTGAACTGCGTGGTCATTTCCTCGACCTGCTGGGGCGATACGTCCTGCCGGGCGAGATAGATATGCTCGTAGAGGGGCATGGCTGCCTTCCTTTGAGTGTTTGCGACACTGAACCGTTCGGCGCGGAGCCCCTTTGAAGCCGGAAGGGCAACAAAGCAGTCTTCTAAAGAGCGGGAACACGGGAGGCCGGGACTTGCACCCTATCCGCCAAAGGCGAACCCTCCGTTCAGCCCCCGGCCGAACGAATTCGCCGCGGACATAGGGGAAAACGGGCGCTCGCGCAAGTTCAGTTGATGGATTCCGCCGCGATGCCGAGGCGGGTCGCAACGAGGGCGAGCCGCTTGTCGCGCGTCCACAGGAGACAACCGGGCGTAACGAGGGTAGTCGCGAGGAGGTGCATGTCGACATATCCTATGCCCACAGCAATGAGCTTCTGGCGCTCGATGAGTGCCAGGATTTCCTCCGGCTCCGCGATATGCACCGACGGCAGCTGGCCGAGCCGCAACAGCCAATCGGCCCGTCGGCGCAGATAGCCAAGGGCAATCTCGCCGAGCACGAAGGGATGCATCACGATCTCGGCCCGGGCGAGGCCATCGCTCAGCTTGCTGTCGGCCTGACGGAAATGATCCGCCCACACCGATGTATCGGCAAGGATCATCTCGCCGGAAACCGTCGACGGGGCGGAGCGACGAAGTCCGGTTCGGTGCCGCCCATCGCCGCAAGCCGCCGCCCGGCCTCGCGTGCGACGAGAAACTTCAGCGCCTCGTCGATGAGCGTCGACTTCTCCTTGATCCCCGTATAGGCGCGTGCCTGCTCGAAGAGGTCATCGTCGATGGTGACAGTCGTGCGCATGGCCAACCTCCTTTGAAGCATCAAAAATAGCATCAGATGATGCGCAAATCAATGCGCAGGCCTTGACACCGATCCGCCACTCCGCCACACGCCGGCCTGCTTGAAGCGGCACCGGGGCGGCCATAGGCTGACTCGAAACATCAAGAGGCACGGACCATGGCCAAGCGCGCTTTCACCTTTCCGGGGCAGGGCAGCCAGGCTGTCGGCATGGGCAGGGATCTGGCGGAGGCCTTTCCCGAGGCGCGGGCGGTGTTCGACGAGGTCGATGCGGCGCTCGGCCAGGCGCTGAGCGCGATCATGTTCGAGGGGCCTGACGAGGTTCTGCGGCTCACCG